>Ga0182745_1001165_pt1 | contig 25864 bp, 17 predicted proteins | sample eDN3rd30CKraftBY_FD_128523 | JGI IMG/M metagenome (GOLD analysis project Ga0182745, IMG submission 128523) | Enriched backyard soil microbial communities from Emeryville, California, USA - eDNA 3rd pass 30_C Kraft BY (version 2) (version 2) | ecosystem: Environmental > Terrestrial > Soil >... | reverse complement strand
CTGACTGAAGATGGACGATACTCGACTCAAGGCGGCTTCTCCATAGAACGAATTCTTGGCCGAATTCTTACTCTATCCGGTTAGCCGCCTTTTCGCTTCCCGCTAATTTGGACAGACGTGAGTCGCTGCAGATCATCAACATACTGGCACATTTTCAACATGCTCCACCTGAAGCAGATACAACCTCCTAAAGCGACACTCAGCATTATCAGCAAACGAAAATACAAGGGGCTCTATCCGGGATCGCGATCCCGGATAGAGCCCCTTGCTCTTGGTCTCGATGATACTTGAGGCGCTGCGCCTACCAGCCGAGGATGCTGGCAAAAATCAGCGGCGCCACGATGGTTGCGTCCGATTCGATGATGAACTTCGGCGTGTCGATACCCAGCTTTTCCCAGGTAATCTTCTCGTTCGGAACCGCACCGGAATAGGAACCGTAGCTGGTGGTGGAGTCGCTGATCTGGCAGAAGTAGCCCCACAACTTGGTCTCTTCGCGTTGCAGATCCTGGCGCAACATGGGCACCACACAGATTGGGAAATCTCCCGCGATACCGCCGCCGATCTGGAAGAAGCCGATGGAAGTGTCTTCGGTGTTCTTCATGTACCATTCGGCCAGCCACATCATGGTCTCGATGCCCGTGCGTACGGTGTACACGTTTTTCACATCGCCAGACATGCAGTGGCCAGCATACATGTTGCCCAACGTGGAGTCTTCCCAGCCCGGCACAAATACCGGGAGGTTCCGTTCCATAGCCGCCCACAACCAGCTATCCTTGGTATCGATTTGGAAAGACGCCTGCACTTCGGGATCGCGCAGCACCTTGTACATAAACTCGTAAGGAAAATAGCGCTCGCTCGCCTCGTCCGCCGCCACCCAATGGCGCAGTACCGCAGATTCGATACGCCGCATGGCTTCGCCTTCCGGAATGCACGTATCCGTCACGCGATTCAGGTGCCGTTCGAGCAGAGCTTGCTCGTCCTGCGGCGTCAGGTCGCGATAGTTCGGAATACGCTCGTAGTGGTCATGCGCAACCAGGTTGAACACGTCTTCTTCCAGGTTCGCGCCGGTGGAGACAATGCCGTCCACCTTGCCCTGACGAATCATCTCCGCCAGTGATAGACCGAGCTCTGCCGTGCTCATCGCGCCGGCAAGCGTGATAATCATCTTGCCGCCTGCCGCGAGATGCGCCGAGTAACCTTCCGCCGCATCAACAAGGGCGCGGGAGTTGAAATGACGATAATGGTGCTGAATGAAAGCGCTCACCGGCGCGTTGGATTGTGCCATGGATCAATAACCGTAGCTTCTATTGTAGCGGCTTGTATGGGCTATGCCCTTCCCTTTCCTATCGGCGCCAATAGGCAGGGGTAAAGATCAGCAGCAGCGTGAAGAATTCCAGGCGGCCTGCCAACATACAGATGGAAAGAATCACCTTCGCCAACGCGGAGGTCGCGGCATAACTTTCTGACGGCCCCACGGAGCCGAAACCTGGCCCCACACTGAACATGCAGGAAGCAGCTGCGCTCACCGCCGTCAGCAGATCCAACCCTGTGGCTGTCAACAATGCGGAAGCAGCAGCAAGGAACATCAGGGTAAGAAAGAATAGACTGAGTGCGCTGTGGACCTGTGCCTCCGGCAGCACCTCTCCGCTGACACGAATCGCAAAAATGGCCCGTCGTTCCACCAGCTTTTTGAACTCCCGCTTCAAGGACATCAGCATCACGTAGACACGAAAGCTCTTGACGCCGCCCGCCGTGCTTCCCGTATTCCCGCCCAGCAATCCAATCGTGAACAGCAGGAACTGCGCAAAGGGAGTCCAGAGTTCATAGTCATCTGTGGCGTACCCCGTGGTGGAAGCAATGGAGGTCACCTGAAACAAAGCGCGTCGAAATGCTAACTCCAAACCATAAGATTGATTCCACAGTAAGGACGTCATCACGATGATCGTTGAGACTCCGATGGTCGACAGGAACACCCGAAATTCAACGTCGCGCAGATAGGAAAAAGGGGACCGGTCCTGAACCGCCCGGAAGTGGACGGAGAAGTTCAACGCCGCGACGATCATGAAGAACACCAACACGTATTCCACCAGCGGGCTATCAAAGGCTGCGATAGATGCCGTGCGCGTCGAAAAGCCACCCGTGCCCATCGTGGAAAAGGTGTGGCACATGGAGTCGAACCAATTCATACCGGCCAACCGCAATGCGGCATAATGCAGTAGAGTGGCTACCACATAGAAACGCCACAGCGACCGTGCGGTTTCAATCACACGAGGCTTCAACCGTTCGCTTTTGATATTCCCCGCCTGCGCCTTATACAAGGCCATACTGCTGATACCTAGCAGGGGAAGAATGGCAATCGCCAACAGAATGATGCCGACGCCGCCAAGCCAGTGGCTGAAGTGTCGCCACATCTGGATGCTGGGGGGGAGCACCTCGACGTCTGGCAACACCGTGGCTCCGGTGGTCGTAAGCCCGGATGTCGATTCAAAGAGAGCATCCGCAAAGGTGGGAAACCAGGGAGATACCGCATACGGAATCGCTCCCACAAACATCACAACGGTCCATAGGCAGACCACCAGCATGATGCCCTCGCGCAGGTTCAGGTCTGTGCGCGGCTTCTTGCAAAAGCGCAGCAACAAGGCAGCGCCCGCCGCCACACTCGCCGACGTACCTGCCAAAATGGGCAGCCCCGCATCCATGTAGTGGATCCCCACAGCTATGGGCAGCAACATGGAAATGGCGAACACCAGCAGGAACTGGCCGCCGATGTACCCCAGCGCCTCGTAGCGAATCAATGGCGTTCCCTTATCGCGGACCGGTCACGGAAGAAAGCAGCTTCCAGCTTCGGCACGGAAGTTTCGAGAGCAAAGAAGATCACGCGGTCCCCGGCCTCAATGGTGCAATTGCCGCGCGGCACAATCACCTCGCCACTTGGCTTGGCAATAGCGCCGACAATGCTGCCTTCGGGAAACTTCAAGTCCATCAAACGCTTCCCGACATACTTGGAATCTTCCATAGCCAGCAGTTCCAGCGCCTCGGATTCCTCTTCGCGGAAGGTGGTCACCGAGAGCACCCGCCCCTTGCGGACAAACTGCAGAATCTGATCTACCGCCACGGTGCGCGGACTGATAGAGGTATTGATGCCCAGTCGTTGCGCCATCGAAAGATAGTTCAACCGGTTCAGCAACGTCACCACCTTTTGCGCGCCGAGCTTACGGGCAAGCAATGAGGCGATCAGGTTATCCTCATCGTCCGCCGTCAGACTGAGAAAGGCGCTGACGTTCTCGATGTTCTCTTCCAGCAGAATGGATTCTTCTGTGCCATCCGCGTTGATGATGAGGGTGTCTTCCAACAGTTCTGTCAGCTTGTGGCAACGCTCCAGATTCTCCTCGAAAATCTTCACTTGCACACCCAGCTTTTCCAACTGCTGAGCCAATAGAATGCTGATCTGCCTGCCGCCCAGCATGAAGACACTGCTCAGCTTGGACCGTCCAGGTAACCCCATGAACTGCATCACGTCGTCCGTCTCGCTGCTCTTGCAACAGACATAGACGTGATCTCCGACTTCCAGCGTGTCGTCACCCCGAGGGATGATCACCTGCTGGTTGCGGAAGATCATGGCGATGAGAGAGTTACGGGGGGGGCCGGCAGCGTCCAGTTGCTTCAGCGTCTTGCCCGCCACCCAGTTGTCGGCCTGAATCATCATGCCGAAGAGGCAGACCAGACCGTTGGCGAAATGCACGATGTCGGAAACACCCGGGGTCGGCAACACGCGCATCACCCGCTCAGCCACCTCTGATTCCGGATGGATGATCAGGTCAATCTCCAGGCCGAGGTTCTCTGCCATGTGCCGCCAATAGGCAACTTCGGGCGTACGCATCCGCGCGATGCGCAGGGAACCCGCACGCTCATTTTGAGCAATCAGGCAGGCTAGAAAGTTGATGTGATCGGAATTGGTAACCGCAATCAGCATATCGGTCTGGTTAAGACCGGCCTTTTGCAGTGTGCGCGCACTGCTGGCGTTGCCCCGGATGACAGTGGCGTCCAGCGCCTCATCGAGGTAGTCGCACCGCTTCGGATCCTGCTCGACAATGACAACGTCGTTGCCCTCGCGGCTCATCCTGCGCGCAAGAAGCAGAGCTACGTCGCCACCACCACAAATCAGCACTCGCATGAAGTCTCAGGCTCCGTAGTTCTCAGGCTCTGTGATTCCTTGGCCTTGTGATTCGCTGGCATACCGGTGCTCCGCCTGTTAGCCAGCATGCCCAGTATTCTGGCAGGGCGAGAAAGTTCCATACTGGACCCCAGAGTAGCATCGAAACGGTAGCTCAACGCAGAACCTGAGCCCGTTCACGACAAGTCCCGAGGATGCTCCACTGATTGCAGAACATCCTCGGGACGTATGCCCTATACAAAAGAATCGAAGCTACATAAAGTCTGGAGCCTGAATCCCCAGCACGTCCAGTGTGCCAATGAGCTGTGCACGGAAGTAGCCAGCCAGCCAAAGCAAAGCCGCCCGCTTTGTCGGGTCGCTTTCCTTCAGAATGGGATATTCGTGATAGAACTCATTGAAGGTTTGGGCCAGTTGGAAGCCATACTTCGCAAGATTGGCCGGCTCCCCGGCGCTGACAGCACGTTGAATCGCAAGAACAGGCTTTGAAGCCTGCACCAACAACTGCCACAGCTTCTCGTCAGCAAACACGGACTCTAGCGCATCGCGTGTTAGCACCTGATGGAAATCAGGCATAACCTCGCCCGCTTCTTCCAGCTTCACCAGAATGCGATTCGCACGCATGGTGGCGTACTGTACATAAGGGCCTGTCTCGCCTTCAAAGCTTAGCGCTTCCTGGAAGTCAAACGCGATGACGGAATTACGCGTGTACTTCAGCAGGAAGTAGCGCAACGCTCCTACGGCGATCTGTTCGGCTACCTTGCGACAAGCGGCTTCTCCTCGTTCCTGATTGCGAGAAAACACCTCGGCGTAGGCCGTATCGATCAGCTTGTCGATCAGGTCATCGGCCTTCACACCCAGCCCCTTGCGGCCTGACACCTCGACGTACGCCTTGCGGCTGTCTTCTTCGGAAAGCACTATGCCCAGGTCCGCGCAGCAGCGGGGGCTGAGAGCTACCATCTCGTACGCAAAGTGGATGGAGTTTTCCGCCGCGGATTCATACTGCAGCGCACGCAAGCCAGCCACGACCACATCCTGCAGGTAACTCTGGCGAGAATCAATTACGTTGTAGACCCGGCTACCACCGCCGAAGCGCGCCTCTTCCGGCGGAGCCGAACCTTCGGCCACCGCGGAACTCACGTAGAGCTTGTGGCCGTCCGGATAGGTGTCGTGCAGGTGATAAAAGAAGTCTTGGCCCAGCAGACCAAACTTCCAGAGCTGATAGGCGATGTCCTTACCGACATAGGTCACCGTGCCGTTTGAGCGTACGATCACCTTGCTGTCTTCGGCCTCGTCTTCACTGCTCTCTTCGGGAGCCTCAGGGGCAACTGCCGTCGACTTTTCTGTGGACGAAGCGCCTTGGCGGAACGCAGAAGCAGGCATCACCCAGCAACCCGCATTCTTGCCTTTGTCCTCGAAATAAATGGCTTTGCGTTCCTTCAGTAATTCAAAGGCTTTGGCCCAGAACTGCAGGTGCAGGATTTCGCTTTCCCGGGGCAGCACATCATACTCGATGCCCAAACGATACATGGTCGCCAAATGGCAGCGGACGATGGCGTCGGCGATGGTATGGCCAAGCGCCGCCACCTCGCCTTCGCCGGATTCAATGGCATGCAGTGTTTCCCCACGCCAGGCCTTACTTTCCGGATTTTCTGCATAGTAGGCGCTAATGCGTGCGTAGACATCCCAGCAGAGGTAATCGAAGCGCACGGAAGGGTCAGATGCGAGGGCACGCACCTCTTCGGCGGTCTTCTTTTCCAGGTGATGGAAACCAACCACCACGTCGGCAACCTGCACACCGGTGTTGTCGATGTAGTTCTGTACCTCGACCCGCTCGCCCGCGGCACGCAACATACGTACGAAGGTATCGCCAAGTACGGAATTACGCAGGTGCCCGATGTGCGCTGCTTTATTGGGATTGATGTTCGTGTGTTCCACGATCACCTTACCCGTGCCAGAAACTCCAGAGCCCTTCTCTGCGACCCCGGCCACAAGGGCATGGGCGTAGTCTCCACGCTTCAGGCGTACATTCAGGAATCCGTTGCCCGCGACATCGAAGGAGGCGACGCCGGGAACGACGCCTTCCAGCTTCGCTGCTAGTTCCCCAGCGATCTGCTTGGGAGCCTTTTTCAACTCCTTCGCCAGTTGGAAGGCCACGGGCAAAGCCAGTTCACCGAACTGGGGCTGCCGCGGCTGCTCCACAACCACTGGAACCTGAACGTTGAATTCCCGCTGCAACACCGCTTCCACGGCGCCAGCAATCTGCTTCTCAATTAGGTGAAACACAATCTCTAAGTATACCAACCGCCACTTGCCGGTCCGGCCTCTGGGCGCGTCGGGCAATTGGGCCGGATGCGACTCGGCAGCCAAATCGATCTGGTGACGAAAGCCGCTCGGGCGAGAATCCCGCTACCGCGGAACCAAGACCAGCTTGTGGGCGGCATTTTCTTCGATCTTCTCCCTTGAATAGAGCAGTGGCGCGTACTCGTAATTGCTCCACAGTTTCAATAGATCGTCGTAGTGCGGACTGCCGAGTTGGCCGGATTGCCCGGGAGCGCTGGTAAAGACACTGCGATCCCAATCCGAAAAATCCAGGACATGCCGGTAAGTGGCGCCGTGGTTCTGGCGGAAGCCCGTTCCACCTGTGGCATTTACCGTATGGGCATCGCCACCACGCGAAACCGGCCCTAAGTTCAGGGCATTGCGACGTCCTTGGGTGTTCGCCAGCGGGTGCTCAAAGAGTGCGAAATGGAGCTTGCCCCAGTTCCATTGCGACGAATCATCACCCATTTCCTTGGCGGCTCGACGCCACGCCTCCCCCAGCGCCGCATCGATCAGCTCTTTACGAGTCGCCAGTGGGAGCGCCGCAAACTCACGCACCAGGGTGCGCAGATCCAGACGAGGATTCACAATTGGATGCGCTGCCTCTGGCACGACCTTTTTGATGAAACGCCAACGCAGATCCCCGATGAACACCTCGTAGATGACCGCGCCACGTGAATCCTTCGCCAGCGATCCATCCCAGCCAGCCAGTTGCTCGCGAGCCAGTAAGGCATCGCGGTTGGTGGGAATCGGATGATTCAGCACCTGCTCTCGCCAATACCGTCCGGAGAGAGAAACCTCATCATGTTGGAGTTTCTCGAAGTCCTCCACGGTGAACGGACCACCTCCATCCAACACCTCTCGGATGCGGTCAAAACGGTAAGGGGCCGACCAATCGAAGCCAACGTCATGGCGGTAACCTTCCGGTAGGATGTTGTGATTGGCGGTGGCGATATAACCGCGTTCCGGGTTGTATTCCTGGGGAAGTTCCTCGGTGGGAAGAAAACCATTCCAGTTATAGCGCCCACTCTTGCCGGGAACCGGAAGCAACCCTTCCCAGCCCTGCCGTTGCGGCACTAGCCCGGCTGCCATCCATCCGATGTTCCCCTGTTTGTCACCGTAAATGATGTTCTCCGGTGGGATCTTCCAGCGTTTGGCAGCCTGCAGGAATTCTTCCCAAGACTGCACATTATTCAGGCTAAGGCTGCCCAGATACCCGGCAGTTCCTGGTTCCGCGCCTGCCCAGCGCACAGCCACCACTCGATCTGCATCGGGATCTTCCCAAATCACCGGCCCGTGTTCGGTGAATTTCAGCTCCACGCTGACCGGTGAGGAATAGCCACGAACCTCAACCAACTCTCGCTCAAGAGTCATTGGCCGCCAGTCACTGCCGCGTAGATATTTGGTTGGTTTTCCGTGATTTACGGACTCAACATAAAGATCCACTTGATCGTAGGCAGCAATCGTGAACGAGAAGCCAACGTTCTCGTTGTGCCCCAGCGCGACGCCGGGCAGAGCAGGCTCGCCTCCGCCGATCACATTCCAACCCGGCCCCACCAAATGGGTAACGTAGCGCAAGGAAGGATGCGCAAGTTGACGGTGCGGATCACCGGCCATCAGCGGCGCTCCCGTCTTGGTCAGTTTGGGCGACACTACCCAGTTGTTGCTGCCATCCTGGGCGTTCAGAACCGGCATGCCAGTGACGGACTGGTAGATCTGCAGTACGCGCTCGTCCAGCCCTTTCATGTCCAATCCTTCGGGGACATTAGGAATCCGAACCGGATCCGTGGGCATCCAGCGCATCGCTTCCTTAAGACCAATCGCGGCCACCAATCGGGCACGAGCAATTTCGAGGGAGGCGTTGTAGGTCATCTGGAGACCAGCCGTGCGCAGCAGCACATCCTCTGGCCGCCATACGCCGGGCTTGAAATCCATAAGAGTGAATTCGATCGGCAGACGGTCTTTCTGCTGTTCCACATAGGCATTGATGCCTGCGGTGAAGCTCTCAGCAATACGTCTGGTGTCCGGGGAGTAGCTCTCCCATTCCGCCTGTTGGTTGCCCCGATAGCGCATCAGGCGGGCGATGCGGTCCCGCTCGATGAAATCTGGCCCAAACACGGCGGAAAGCTCACCACGACCGGTGCGCCGCCAGATTTCCATCTGATAGAGGCGGTCTTGCGCCGCGACGAAGCCTTGAACGAAGAACATGTCCTCCAAGGTGTCTGCGTAAATGTGGGGAACGCCCCACTTGTCGCGTAGCACCGTGACGGGTTTGCGGAGTCCATCAATCGACTCGCGGCCGGATATCTTCGACAGGCGGTATGTGGATTCGTTCCTGAGAGCAGATTCCGAATTCAGGACTTCTCCGGGCTGACGCACGCAGCCGCTGAGGCTCAGAAATGCAAGGGCGAGAGCAAAGGACAGGTAGCGGCGGGTGCGGAATCCCATGCGAATTAGCATAGCTGTTTCTCCGTGTTTACGAAACGAAGCCAGATTGCATGGTCCTATAGTGCTTGACACAGCTAGAACTTACATAAGAAAAACAGAGACAAATTATTGATTTAAATAGATTTACAACAGTAGTATTCCAGAAACACGCAGAGAACATCCAACTTGGCGGGAACACTTCGCCCGCGTTCCAAAATGAAACGAAGAATGGTGCTGGCGCCCCATCGCGGACCTGCGGCCGAGTTACGCGGAAGGTACGCAATGTCCTTTGGGAGATACAGCAGCACTACCGGAGGGGTGGGTGGAAAAAGAGTTCCGCACGGGTTGATCTACTTTTTCTCCGATTTGCGTATTTCTCCCTGGAGACATATGCCGAACGATTTCCGCACACCTTTGGTCCGGCGACGGACCCTGATTGGTTCCGCGCTTCCTGCAATCGCGGCCACCGTGCTGTACCCTACTCTGTCGGCTGCGAAGGAGAATTCCATGAACCCATTTGCTGAACTATTTGAAACTAGCCAAACCGAAAAGAAGGGGCTGACCTTCTATGTTGGCGGCGCCACAATCGCCGGTATCGTGGCGAAGGTGAACGGCGCGGATAGCGTTGAAGTGCGTAACCAGATGCACTCCCGAATTGTGATCCGGCTGGATCGCGTGGATGCCGTCGCTATTTCTTAAGCACTTTCTTAATTAGGGACGCCACACTTTGAAAATCAGGTGAAGGCGACGCCGGGGTGCAGACGGCGTCGCCGGAACAAAGGGCCGTCGCTGCAGTTTATGCCAAAGCCGCCTTGCAGTAATTGGCGCATTTCTTGATTTCGGTCAGCACGTCAGAGCCCTGCGGCGTCTGGTATTCGTATTCGATGCTGGCCGGGAACTTGTACTTCTTGGCCTTCATCAATTGCAGAATTTCTTTGATCGGCGTCCCACCCTGGCCGAAAGGCATGTTGGGTCCGCCACTGCCGGGTCCGCGATTTTCGCCGGCAAACTCAGGACCTTTGCGGTCTTTGATATGCAGACTGGAGATACGGCTGGCGTACTTCTCAATGATGGGGAGCGGGGATTCGCCAGTGACACCGTAATAGTGGCCCACGTCCAGGTTCAGGGCTGTGTAGGGCGAGGCATTCAGGGCCTTATCAAATCCGGAGGAGCCACCCTGTCCGTGGGTGTGGAAGGCAATGGGAATCTTCCGCTTAGCGGCAAACTTCGCCACACGCGCCAGGTGTTCATCATTCGTGGGCAATTCCATAGTCACGTGGTTGGCGCCCAGGGTTTCCGTGACGTTCCAGATGTACTCATACTCGGCATCCGGCATGTTGAGCGCTGGCGGCAGTTTAAAGGCGTAGATCTTCACGCCGGCGTTCTCGTACATCTTCCGGAACTGTTTGTACTTATCCATCGACACACTAGTGCGCCATGCGCGTCGTGCTTCCACAGCTTTCTCATGAGCAGCGCGCTGCTCGGCCGTCGCGCTGTCGCCGCGCGCGGTGGGGGGCACCGCGGGCGCACCGGCATATACCTCAGCCACGTTCGACATCAATTCAATACCGCTGATGCCGCATTCGACGCAATAGCGCAGGGTTTCTTCCGCTGATTCCGGCAGAGCGCGAAAACTGTAGGTGATGATGCCAATTTGCACCCCACCAATCTTGGAATTGGGTTTGGGAGCCGCAAGCAGCGGCAGGGCCGAACCAGCGGCAAGGGCGAGGGAGGCGATCTCTCGACGGGTGTACAACATGAGAGTCCTTTCGATCTGAGAGCTACGAGGGCATGCAAGCAACAGCATCGCCGGAGCGTCAGCGCGAAGCGCGCGCTGGCCCACCACGTATTCTGACAGAAAGGACTTTGGCGGCAGGAACCGAAGTTACCTGCCACACAACAAAGCAGCGGGAAAAAGCCGGAACAAACCTACAAGCCAACGGCTTGGCGCAAGTTGCCGACCGACAGGGGATCGCCTAGAGGAGAGGGGCGCTCAGCGCGCATGGCTAACAAGAGCACGGGACGCAGGCAGGACTCGGCATCCAGGTCAGTGCAACCATGAAGGTAATCCACCATACCCTGGTGCGCGCGGGCATCCGCGATGAGTTCTTCGGGACGCTGGCCGTAGCGGTCTGACACGATGGAGTCATAGACAAAGACCGGCGCGGTGATCTTCATCAGCATGTCTTTCAGCAGAGGGCGTCCGGCCATATCCCACACCGCGACGTGAAACGCATAGTCACAAGCGCCATAGGCGGAAATGTTGCCACTTTCAGCCACCTGCTGCAGGCGTTCGAAATGATCCCGAATCATCTGCAAGGAGCGGGAGGTAGCCCGATGACGCGCGGCTTCCAAAGCCAGGGGCTCCAGAGTGACGCGCAACTGAAGACGTTCCTCAAACTCACTCTCAGTGAGCGCGGAAACGAAGACGCCACGGTTGGGGTAGGAACGAACTAAGTATTCGCGCTCCAACTGGATGAGAGCTTCCCTGACCGGGCCGCGGCTGACGCCAAAACGTTCCGCCAGGTCGACTTCGCCCAGCGCGCTCCCCGGAGGGTATTCGCCGGACATGATCGCTTCGCGGACACCATCGGCCACAATTTCCCGGAGATTTCTTCCGAGATGAGAACGGGACTTGGCAGCGGAAGAGCGGACAGCGGAGCCAGCGGTCACTGCGCCAGAAGGGCGTCGCACCGTAAGCACTTCTTTTGGCGAGATGTCTTTCGACGCAATTTCTTTCGGTGCAATCTCCTTCGGCAAGGGTGCATGGCCAGATTCGGATCGGTTCCCGGACTCGGAACGCCGGCTACGGATGGCCTCCATCGAGTGCCCCATATGCATAGTCGCTTGTTCTCCCACTACAGACTGGACTATCGAAAACAGTAGGTACTGCGCGCGGAGTATCCCTGTCAGTTGGATGGTCGCGAACGTGTAACAGTTTCCATTTGCTTAGGCCGTTACATTAAAATCCGAACACAAGTACAGATATTAGCAGAGAACGGCTCCCCAACGGTTCTCATCGTGTCGCAATAACGAATGCCGCCAAAACGCGCTCTCAGTTATCGGCTGCGTATAGGTATATGGACCGGTGCATATTTATTTACCTCAAGTTGTTCTTTTGTTCTACAAAAAAAAACGGAACGCAGAAGAAATACTGGAACCATGCCTTATACGGAGACGAAGGACGAACGTTTTGAGAATGTGCGGAGCGGAGGAAGACCCTACGCTAGTCAAGGCAAGATCTTTGGAACGGAGAGCAGGAGAAGACGGCGGGGAGAGAAGGCCGGGAATCTCTTGAGGAGTTTCCCGGCGGAGCACAGGGTGACTCTAGATCTTGAAGAAAATCTTGCGTTGATAGAGCCAGTAGCAGACGTACCAGAGACAGGTGAGCACCAGCACCTGATGGGGAATGACGCCTAAGTCCCCGAGAAGTGAGAACTTACCGGTGAATGCGGTCAACCCACGGTTTAGCCATCCGCTGAGACCCAACTGCGTAAGGGAGTAGATGAAGATGGAGTTCATTCCCAGGACCAAGAACGGGAAGGCCCACCGCTTGGATTGCTTCACCTCAATCACCCAGTAAAAGGCCATCAGCATCAGAATGACCCAGCCCGCGCTAAAGAACGCAAATGACAGGGTCCAAAGGCGCTTCACCATGGGAATGAAGGGTTCGAGAGCCAGCCCCACGGCGAAGGCGGCCAGAGCAGCGACGGCCAGCACCTGCAGTCGCTTGGAATGGGCTCCCGGGCGAATTAGCAAAGCGCCGACCCAGCAGCCAAAAAGTATCGTAAGCGCATTGCCGATGAAATTGATGGTGGTGTAGTAACCCGAATAGTTATAGCCAATCACAGCCATATCTACCACCGCACCAATATTTCCGGTCTGTGACCATGGGCCACTTGGCCCAGGGAATGCAATATATAACAGGGTATATCCAACAGCAATCAGCGCCGCAACAACCACCTGCTGCACAAATTTGAGACGCGTGATCAAATAACACAACACATAACCGAAGGCGATCTGTGAGAGTACATTGATAAACTGAATACGAAGCGCTCCCTCTTTCCCCCAATTAGAAAATATATTACTTAGCACAATTAGCATAAAAGCTCGCCATAATACGTGCCGGAATATTTGCGAAGGAGTGTCCCCGAGCGATACCCGACGGGCAACCGCGAAAGGCATGGCGACCCCCACCATGAAGGTAAAGGCAGGCTGAATGAGGTCCCAGAACGAGCACCCCTCCCAGGCGACGTGCTCCACCTGGAAGGCCAGCCATTGCCAGCCGGGGTAGTTTTCCAACACGGCCAGCCCGAAACCATTGGAAACAAGGAGCAGCATGATGAATCCACGGTAGGCGTCAAGGCTGACCAGACGTTCGGAAACCTTCTTAGGAACCAGGTTCGGAGCAGTTTCAGAGTTGGCCACTGCGATGGCCGGAGCAGGATGGGAAGTCGTTGGCGTCATGCGGACCGCTTTCCAGGAATTAGGTATTACTGGATTATACACACCGCCTTGTATTTCGGCTGACATTCGCAAACTTCTGAATCTGCGGGCCGAAACCACTCAGCTTGCCCCAACGCGAAATACGCCACCAGTCAGATTTACAGTTGTTCATATGCAGAGAACTAGGAGTGGAAAAGAACAGATCGGCCACCGACTCCATTCTGCCTGCATACATGCAGTATTTATGCCAGATTAAATCCCCAGTGAACAAGTAGAGTACAAGAGACTCAAGGCAAGAAACTGAACAATCTGTTTCCCAACAGCCCCGGCAAGGGTAGATCATATATTTCACGGCATGGCGAAGTCAGGAAAGAAGATACACCGGAATCCAGTGGAAAAACAGCCGCTGTCGACTGCGGAAGCACCACAGGAATCCGCTGGACATTCTAGAAGAATGGCCCCGATGCGCTGGATGGCCGCAACGGTGGCCGGACTGGCGGTTTTGGCGGCTGCGTATGTGTTTCTGATTCCCAAAGAAAACGTCACGAACGGGGTAGGTTCTGACGGCACGGCTGGCTCTCAATCGTCTAGGGGCGCAGTGGGGACAGAGAGCACCCTAGCAAGCTACGCGAATCCGCGAACCTGCATGGCGTGCCATCAGGAGATCTGGAAGAGTTACCAACAAACGGGGATGGGACGGTCGTTTTACCAAGCCACCAAAGCCACGATGGCGGGGCAGACCACGGGCGAAGGCGCGGCGTACTATCACCGCGCGTCTGACCGGCATTACGCGATGTTGGAACGCGATGGAAAGTTTTTCCAACGGCGGTTCCAGAAAACAGCAAATGGCGAAATCCAGAACTTGGTGGAAAAGGAAATCCACTGGGTGATGGGTTCCGGCAACCACGCCCGCACGTACCTGCACCAAACGAGCCAAGGCACTCTGGTGGAACTCCCGCTGGGCTGGTACGCCGAAAAGGGCGGAAGCTGGGCCATGAACCCAGGTTATGACCGCCCGGACCATGAAGACTTCCGGCGGGAAATTGGCTACGACTGCATGTTCTGCCACAACGCCTATCCACAGTTACAGGCAGGTGCCGATGCCTATGGCGCGCGGCCGGTGTTCCCTACGCAATTGCCAGAGGGTATCGACTGCCAACGCTGCCACGGGCCGGGACAGGCGCACGTGGATGCCGCAAGCCGCAAGGGAGCGGAAGCCGCTCAAGTACAAGCCGCGATCGTAAACCCGGGCAAGTTGAGTATGGAACGCCAGATGGAGGTCTGCATGCAGTGCCATCTCGAATCGAACAGCAAGCCATTGCCCTACACCGTGCAGCGCTTTGGCCGAGGAACGTTTTCGTATCGCCCGGGCGAAGCGCTTGCCGACTATGCGCTGCACTTTGACCATGCCCGCGGCGCCGAAGAACGCGAAGAGGGAGGCTTTGAAATTGCGCATGCAGCCTATCGGCTACGAAAATCCGCCTGTTTCGTGCAGAGCGGCGAGGCGATGACCTGCCTGACCTGCCATGATCCACATCATGCACGCAGGGGCAAAGAAGCGACGGCGCACTATACCCAAGCCTGTCTGAGCTGTCACGCCGAGGGGCTGCAAGTCTCCGTAGCAGCAAAGCAGCACCCTGCCGACCAGGACTGCCAGCGCTGCCACATGCCGAAGCGCCGCACGGATGATGCCATCCATGTGGTAATGACGGATCATTTCATTCGACGCAAGCCGCCCACACGAGACCTGACAGCGCCGATTGCGGAGAACCATGAACCCGTGCCCCAGGGCGAAGTGGCGCTCTACTACCCACCCCAGTTACCCGCCGGTGCGGATAGAGACCTTTATCTCGCCGTCGCGCAGGTGGCGGAAGGTGTGAATCTGCGCCCCGGCATTGAGCGCCTGGAACGGGCAATTGCGCAGCACAAGCCGAAGCAGGCGGAGTTTTACTACGAACTTGCCCAGGCCTATCGAAATGCGGGTGAATTCCCACGCGCTATCGCGCTCTATGAAGAGGCCTTGCAAAAGAAAGCGGGTTGGACGCCAGCACTCATCAATCTGGGTCTGGCGCTGGCACAGCATGGAGATCTGGCACGGTCTGCGGAACGGCTGCAGGAAGCATCGAATGGGCCATCGCCCAACGCAGCCGTTCTGGCAGAGCTAAGCGCTGTGCAGCTACAGCGAGAACGCCCCCAGGACGCCGAGGAAGCGGCGCGCAGGGCGGTGTCCTTGGATAGGGAGTCCCCTGCCGCACAGAACGCGCTAGGCATGGCTCTGGCAGCGCAAGGAAGGTACACCGAGGCGGCCGCGGCTTACCGGGAAGCCCTCCGAGCCGAACCACGCCTGAGGGATGCCCACTACAACCTTGCCAACCTGCTCGCCATGGAGCAACGTTTCGACGACGCCATTCGCCACTATCGCAAAGTGCTCGAGACCAACTCGCGTGATGTGGAGGCGCTCTACAACCTGGGGGCCGTGCTGGGAATGCGCGGTCAGTTGGCGGAAGCGAAGCGGAGCTTTCAACAAGTGCTGGCTGCAGAGCCGAGCCATGCCAAAGCGCACCTGAACTTGGGCAACCTGGAACGGATGGCAGGCAATGCGGCCGCAGCAAGATCCCACTGGCAAAAGGCACTAGCGAGTGAAGATCCGGCCATTCGGCAGGCAGCAGAGGCGGCGCTTAGCCAATAACACGGGAACAGAAACCATCGAGGCTAACTTGGCAGGGGAACAGCTTGGCTGAAGAACGACAGGAAGCCAGGGCGACGGCAAATTCCGTGGATTAACCGCCAGTAGAGACAAGCAGCACCGGAAAAAGGGCTGGGTAGCCGCGGATAGCGGCGTCCCAGCCCTTTTCTTATTTCTGAAACCTGCCCGGGTTCCCTGCCCCGGCATCACCAGTTGAACTGGCGATGCCGGAAGGCGCTTGGGACCTGGCAGAGATTGCCCAAATTACCAGAGGAGCTTCAGCGCGAACTGGATCTCACGAGGAGCGCCAGCGCTGCGAATCTGCCCGAAGGTACGGGAGTTGACGTTGGGATCAGGATCAACGCAACCACCGGTGGTTTCACGGCAGCCGAGGTTGACCTGGTTGAAGATGTTGAAGAACTCAGACCGGAACTGGAGCTTCAAGGTCTCGGTGACGGGGAAGTCCTTAATCGCCGAGAAGTTGGTGTGCGCCATGGCAGGTCCGGTAACAGTGTTGCGGCCAATGTTGCCATAGGTTCCGCGCGGCACTTCATTCGTGGGCACGAAAGCCGACGTGTTGAAGAACTGGGAGATCATGTCAGCGCGGCTGCTGTGATCACGTTCGACCACACCACCCGGCGCCAACTGCGCACGCTGACGGCCACCAGCGCCGTTCTGTGCGACGTCGTCGCCCATACGGATGGTGAACGGTGCGCCGCTCTGCAGAGTGTGGATACCGGTAAAGGTCCATCCGCCAGCAACGCCATTCTTCCAAGCGTTGTTGAACTTCCAAGTGGGAGCCCACAACCAGGTGGCAACCATGGCATGGCGGCGATCGAAATCGGACCGGCCACGGTTTTCGCGCGGATCAAAGGGGTTGTCCAGACCACGGCTGAACACAGCGCTGGACACCATGTCGATGGATTTCGCCAAGGTGTAGGCGCCAGAGAAGGACATCCCGTTGCTGAAGCGCTTCACTACCTGACCCTGGAAGCTGTGGTACCAGCTGCGGAAGTCAGACTGCTGCATGATCGCGTTTGAGGCAATGATGCCCGGTGCAATGAGAACGCGATTGTTCACGTTCTGCAAAGACGGAGCAGCACCAGTGATGGGGTCGTTCACGTAGGCAGCGGGGTTGAAGTTCACCCAGCCCTGCAGCCGTTGACCGATCTTACCGAGGTAAGAACCCTGCACCATGATGTCGTTGGTGAGCTGACGCTGCAAGGTCAGGTTCCAGCTCTGTACATAAGGTGTGGTGATCTTGTTCGAAGTGAAAACGCCACCCAAGGGAAGGGGGAAGCGGTTGCAGCGAACACCGGGGAATGTGGGGATATCCACACATCCGAAGCCTTCGCCTGCAGGTGCCGCCGGAGGCGGGGTCAGACCCAACGAACCGAACGGATTTTCCGCGCGACCGTTGAAGATCTGGAAGTTGCCGGCCCAGGGAGCGCCCTCTTGAGAGATGGAATCTCCGTTGATGGCGTCGTAGAAGATACCGTAGGAACCACGAACGCTGGTGCGACCGTCACCCAACACGTCCCAGGCAAAGCCAAAACGCGGGGCAAAGTTGTTCATGTCGCGGTTGTAGATGCCACGCGGCACACCGGGATCGCCAGCGAAGAGGATTCCCGGAGGTGCATCGGGGAAGCGGGTGGAACGGACATTGGTTCCCACCTGCGCAAGGCTGGTGAGACGGTCATACTTGTCAGTCCAGGGCAGCAGGGGTTCCCACCGGATGCCGAAGCTGAGGGTGAGGCGCTGGTGCACCTTGAAGTCGTCGTGGAAGAAGAGGCTGGGAGCATTCTGGTGGTTGTCGTTGGTGCGGACACCGAAACCACCGCTCACCTGGTTGAAGGTGCCCAGCAGGAAGTCAGCGACTTCAAAGCCAGTGCGGCTTCCGTTAAAGTTCATGGATGTGGAACCCAAGAAGATCTGCAGGAAGCTGAGCTTCAAATATTCGCCACCGAACTTGAAGTTGTGACGGCCCGTCACCCAGCTGGTCTGGTTACGGAACTGCCAGTTGTTGCTAACCGCCAAGAAGCGGCTGCGGCTGCCAAGCTGCACGTTGCCGACATTGACGCTGAGGCGTCCGAATTCGGGGTAGAACGGCATGTCGACGCCAATTGCATCGTGCGTCACGCGATCATCAGCATTCGCATTGGAATAGGAGCGAATGAAGCTGGCGGTGGATTGGTTGATCACCGTCGGCGAGATGGTGTACGTATCGTTGATCGTGATCATCGTGGTTTGCTGGTCGGTGAAGCTGCCCAGGTAACCAGGAATGTTGCCAGCGCCCAGCATAGGACGCTTGTGGCTATTTTTATCCACGAAGCTGTGAACGGAGACGACGTTTTTGTCGCTCTGGTGCCAATCACCACGCAGCATCCACATATCGCCATTGCGAGGCTGCGGATCGATCAAGGTGAAGTTATTGGTACCAGTCTGAGGTATGAAAGTCAGGAGGTTCCGAGCTACCGGGCTGATACAGCTGGGGCTGATGCGATTGCCGGAAACGCAGGGGCTACCGGAAGAATCCGTCAGCGGCTGCCCGGTGAGGGTGTCGACCGGATTCCGAAGAGTTGTGGCCAAGTGAGTGAAATCACCGGAACGCTCCGCGGCGGACGGCACGTTGACCGAGCTGCTAACTGCTTCGCGGCGATCACGCAGCCCCTGATAGGAACCGAAGATGAAGAGTTTGTTCTTCACGATCGGTCCGCCAGCGGCAACACCGAACTGATTCTGCACCTGCTGCGGACGACGGGCGGCAAAGAAGTTCCGCGCGTTGAGTTTGTCATTGCGGAAAAACTCCCAGGCAGAGCCGTGGAAGGAGTTGGTGCCGGACTTCGAAACGACGTTCACCTGAGATCCGGCGTTACGGCCATACTCGGCGGAAAAGCTCTGCGTCTGGATGCTGAATTCCTGCAACGCGTCTGGCGGAGGGTAGTTCATGCCAGTGTTGCGGGAAGGGTTCATGAAGATGCCGCCATTGAACGTGTAAAGGTTCTGGGTGTCCAGACTGCCGTTGACGTTCATAGTGGGGCCGCTGCGGGCATCGCTCAACTGCTGCGGAGCGTTGACGCTGACAATACCGGGGAGGGTGGCCGAAAGCGCAATGACGTTGCGACCGTTAATCGGCAAATCCACCACACGGCGGTCATCGACCAATCCGGAAAGGGACGAGGACATGGTGTCCACCAGGGGAGCAGCGCCCGCTACTTCCACGGTTTCGCTGACCTGACCGACCTGGAGGGTCAAATCCACGCGGAGGTTCTGGTTGATGGCGAGGCTGATTTCCGTACGCACCAGCCGTTGGAACCCGGTGCTTTCGACGCTGATCGAATATTGGCCGGGAGGCAGAGCATTGAAGATATAACGGCCATCCGCCGTTGCTTCGGTGGTACGTGTAAGATTCTGCTGAACGAGTGTCGCCGTGATGGTGGACCCTGGGACGGCAGCTCCGGATCCGTCGAGAACTGAACCGGAAATGGTGCCTGTTGCCTGCGCGAATAATCCTTGGGTTGGGATTGCGAGACAGAGGGCTAGAAACGTGATCGCAGAGAAAAGTGGATTTCTCAGATTGCGCACTAGGTATCTCCTGAAGTGAAGTGGGGGAAACGTCATTCGACCTGCTCCCATTGCGCCGCCCGCCGCAAAGACGGACAACGTCGCATCCACCGGCGCCAAGGCACACCGGCGGTAAGCCGGTTCCGTAGCAATCCAGTCGAAGCAAAGTTCTAGGGCGATTGAAGGGCGATGTGGCGTTCGGGTGGTCTTCTGGTGAGCAACCGTGGATCTGGAGCGAGAGACTAAGTACGGCGGGAGGCGCGCAGAGATTCCCCTCGTGACAGCACGACCTGGTGCAAGCCGGTATCTGCATACGCGGATAGCGGCCAATGCCAGTGATGCTTCAGTTGTCGGAAATCCAAGCGAGAAACCCGCAGAGCCCCTAACCTCGCGACCAGTTCCGGAGCAACCGGTGTGACGAAGCGGCCGCTATTTCGCAGCCAACAGGTTCGCGGTCTTCCTGACTACCTGGCAGCCAAAGGTAAAGATGCCAAGGTGGCGTATCTACCCTGGATGTGAAGAACTGCGAAACGATGGCTCTGGTATCCTGCGCGATTGTCAGCGAACCCTGCACGAACCCGGCATGGTAGAGCCACGCGCAGACATCGTGGAAGCGCCGCTGGAGCCGGAAACCCCATGAAGCACGCTATGTCACATAGCTTACGAGAACAACCCCAAACTGCAACCGTTGGCGCCCAAGCGGTTACCGCGAGGCGTCCTGCCGTCTTCGAAATGCTGACCGAAGCGCGTAAGGACCCTTGCCGCGATAAGCGCCGCCAACCGGAAATTCAAGTCGCCGCCAATCTTGGAAACCACTCTCCGGTAAGAAAGATGGGCCCTGCTTCGGGAAGCCGACGGAAACGCTCCGTCAAGCTCAGCAACCGATTTCCGCTTATTTCGGCACCTTCTGCCGATAGAACATTGTCGCTACTGTATCATCGTTGACACATTGTTGACAATCTGTCAGTCCAACCAAAATGCGTTCCGATAGACCTTAGGGAACGTTCCAGAAGACTTAAAATGGGGAATTCCAGGTGGGCATGTCGGTGGGCAACGACGCGGAGCAACGCGTTTGTGACCGAGATTGCGAGGATGTCGGTCGTATGGAGCTATCCACACGTTGCGCGCGAAGCGTTTAGGAGAGACAAAAGAAAAAGCGCCCGGTAGGGCGCTTCATCCTGAAACTTTGGTGCGGATGAGAGGACTTGAACCTCCACGAGATTGCTCCCACTAGTACCTGAAACTAGCGCGTCTGCCAATTCCGCCACATCCGCATGGCCATCTAGTAGTCTGGCAGGTAAACGGCTTTGCGTCAAGCAAACAAGCACAAAAAGCGGCCAGTTTGTTTTCTTTCCTGCCAAAAGCTGAGGTCAGCGCGCCGGATTCCTCTGCCACAGACCATCGCTCAGCAGCCGCCGCCACGACGCTTTTCATGGTCTGCCTTGTGGTTACGGCGTTTCCTCTCCAAACCACACCCGATTCACCTCGCTGTTGGAAGGGCTGGTGCACAAGGATACAGTGATGCCTGCAACCAGACTGAGAACAAGGCTCCAGATAAAGGGATCCATGTCGAGCCAGCTGCGCGATCCGTAGAACACATACTGCACGCCGAAAGAGCCCATGCCCACAAGCAGAGCTGCAAAAGCGCCAGCCTTCGTTGCTCGCGGCCAGAACACGGCCATCACCGTCGGAGCCAGATAGGCGGCGGCTAGGCCTGTAGCGGCGAAAATGACGATGTACTGGAGATATTGTGGTGGCCGAAAGGCGATGGCCAGTGCCACGATGCCAATTACCAACGTTGTGCCCTGCGAAATCCAGCGGGCTTTGTTGTCGTCGAGCTCGGTCTTCAGGTTGCGCTGATAGAGATCCTGCACAATGGTGCCGCCCGTCACCAATAGGAAAGAGCTGATGGTGGACATCACGGCAGCAAAGGGAGCCGCCAGCACCACGCCCGCGAGCCAGGCTGGTACTACGGCTACGATGGTGGCAGGGGTGGCTTGATCAGGAGCAGCGATGTTCGGAACAATGACACGGCTCATGACGCCCATCATCATGATGGCAGGATAGAGCAGCAGCACATAGGCGCCGTTGAAGAAGGTGGCACGGCCGACAACGCTAGGCTCACCCGTTGAAAGAAAGCGGCTGAGCAGCGCAGGCTGTCCAAGCGGAGTGAAGGACCACACCAGGAAGAAGGAAATCGCCTGCGACAGGGGCAGGAAGTTATTGGGGCCTGGCAGCGAGGTCAGTTCCGGCGCGGTAGCTACCAGCAGTTGATTCAAACCGTCGAAGCCACCCACATACTGCAGGGCCAACGCAAAGGTGATGAGAATGCCGCCCAACATCACAGTCGCCTGGAAGGCGTCTGTCCAGGCAACGGCGCGCAAACCACCAAAGGCAGTGTAGACGGTGACGGAAAGTGCCAGAATCACCAGATCTAGCCAGTAGGGAAGACCTAGGGCGACTTCCATGACCCGTGCCCCGGCGACATATTGCGCCACCAGATAGCAGATGTATAGGAAGAGCGTGAGCACCGCAAATACGGTAGAAAGCGCTTTGCTTTCGAAGCGATCGCGCAGCAGGTCCAGCATGGTGAGCGCGCCGGTCACCCGGCCAAGATACGCGATCCGTTTACCCAAGATCCCCATGCCGGTAACGGTGATGGTCATGTAGCCGCAGATCCACAGCAACACCGACCAGCCGTTCTGCCAACCGAGGGCCGGCGCGCCGACAAAGGTGCCACCACTTGCCATTGTGGCGACCCAGGTAAGTGCCAGCACCCAGGGACCGAAACTGCGACCGGCTACAAAGAACTCATCCAAAAAGCGGCCGCGGGCGGAACGGAAGTGAGCCATCGCGGCGAAGACCAGAGTAATGATGATGTATGCCGCAAAGGCAAAGGTGATCGTCGGGCTTCCTTCGGGTAGCACAAATTTGAAATCTTCCATACGCTACCCTTTCCTCTCGCCAAGAAACACAATGCTGTACCAACAGGTAAATAGAAAGCTAAAGCCCCATGGCAAAGCGACGCCGAGCACGATCCAGCGCGGAACTCCGAAAAGCAACGGAGCCGGTGTTTCCCGACCCAACCAATAGGAAACGATGATCGTCCATGCGAAGGCGAAGAACCATCCAGCCAATGCCACAAAGGCCTCTTTGCGCGAGCGCCGGAAATTCTCTCGGCTCTCTTGGACGCTCATCGGACGACCTCCGCGCGGGCGCCATTCAGGTCTGCGGCGCCGGGCAGGTTCCGCCCAAAGAAGCGAAGGAAATTTCCGTGGAAGATGCCATCCAGCACGGCATCGCTGTAACCGCGACGGCCGAGAATATCTTCCAGTAGATGGAGGTGCTGGATGGAGAAGACTTCCTTCGGTGTTTGTTCAAAGCCGAAGCCGCCGTCCAGATCGCTACCGATGCCTACGTGTTCGCTGCCACCCTGCACCTGGCAGATGTGGTCAATGTGATCGGCCAACTGCTCCATGCTCGGGTTCTCTTCCTTAGCGCAACCCCGCTGGTAGTCAGGAACAATCATCCAGGAATCCAGCACGATGCCGATGACCCCTTTGCGATCGGCAATGGTGCGTATTTGGGCATCGTTCATCTGTCGGTCGTGCGGGACAAGCGTGCGGGCGTTACCGTGGCTGACAAAAACCGGGCCACCGTAATGTTCTAGCGCCTGGTCCACCGCAAGATCAGCGGTATGCACCAGGTCCAGAATGATGCCGAGGCGGTCAAACTCTTTCACCAGTTCGATACCCGCTGGCGTCAGGGGGCCGTTGCCGCCAGTGCCCATGGAATAGACGCTGGGGCCATAGTGGGAAAGACAAGCGGTGCGCAGGCCAAGGTCGAACCAGCGGCCTGCCTCCCGGGGATGGCGGATGGGGTCCGCGCCTTCCATGGAAAGGATGTAGCCAATCGGGGGAGGAGCCGTACCGCTGGCATCGCCACCGGCATGCAGCCATGCCTGCCATGCTTCGGCTGAGCCCGTCAGATCTTCTCGAGTGCGAATCATCCGCATTTCGCCTTCGTCTTCCAGCAGCCGGTAATAGGTCGCCTGAGACTCACCGACCGCACAGGTGATGGTCTGGCTAGCAAAATCCAGGTCATCCCGCAAAATGTGCGCGCCGTGGGTGCGTTTGCCGACGTTCGATTCGGCGTAGTGGCTGAGCGTGGAGCTCTGCGGTAAGGTACGGGCAAGAATTGTCGCCAGACAAATACCGACTCCGGCTTTCCGCATTTCCGGCAAGCTGGCGGTGCATTTGCCGCGACAAGGGGCTTCCATGCCAGCTTCGCGTGCACGCAACGTATCGATGGGAAGGGTCTGGTCGCGGTCGAAGGAGAGCGCGTTCCAAGCGAGGTCCAGGTGGGCGTCCAATATTAATCGCATACCGAAGATCGCCCGCCACACGGGCGATCTTCGAGTCTACCGCAGCCGCGTCCGCACGCTGCAAGGGAAAGAAGCTTGTACTGGAATTGCCCAGCTTCCCCGTAGCCACTGTGTGGTAGGAGAGCAAGCGCGTTTCGCTCTTAAAAATAAACTGTTGAAATTGTACTAGAACACTAGTACATTAAACGCGTGAGCACTTCGAGACCTGTCGCAAAACAACCTTTTCGCTTCTCGCTGAGTGCACAAAGCGGCGTGCCGCTGTACCGGCAGATCATCGATCAGGTTTTAGCCGCGGTCGCGGCCAGAGCACTGTCGCCGGGCGATCAACTTCCGACCGTTCGACAAGTCGCCGTGGACCTTGAAATCAATCTCAACACGGTGATGCGCGCCTATCGGGAGTTGGAGATTCGAGGAATCCTCGACACCCAACAAGGCACAGGAACCTTCGTGGCGGCGCAGCCCACCGCGCAAGACCCCTCGGAGCGGGAGCGGCAATTGCAGGAGTTGACGACAGAGTTTGTCGCACGCGCTGGCGCCAACGGATTTACGGTCGAAGAATTGGCAGCCTGTCTGCGCGAATGGATGCCCGGACAGAAGAAAAGGAGGTCGTAGTCTATGTCTTTGAACCTGACTAGCCGCAATGGGAGCCAAGTGTCCCTACCTTTTGGCTCCGATCACATCAGCGGAGTAGGAGTAGCCGCTCTATGCCTGAGCCTGCTTGTCGGCGCCATAACAACTTATTCGCTGAACCATCCCGCCCCCTTGGCCGTCGGGACTCTCGTCGGGCTGTACCTACTGCTTTCCATCAAAGTGGTCCGACAGTGGGAAAAAGTGGCCTTATTGCGGTTTGGGCGCTACCGGGGGCTTCGTGGTCCCGGCGTGTTTGCCATTGTTCCTGTCGTTGATACGCTGAGCCCCTTCGTGGACCAGCGTGTACGGGTGACGGATGTCTCTGCGGAATCGACCCTCACGAAAGATACGGTGCCCGTCTTCGTGGACGCAATTGTGTTTTGGGTGGTGTGGAACGCAGAAAAATGCATCCTCGAAGTAGAGGATTATGAGCAGGCGATCTCCTTGAGCGCGCAGGCTGCATTGCGCGAGACCATCGGCCGCCATGAGTTGGCGCAGATGCTCACCGAGCGCGAGACGTTGGGCAAGGGCTTACAGCAAATTCTCGATGAGAAAACGAATCCGTGGGGGATTACTGTGCAGTCGGTGGAAATACGCGACGTGAAGATTCCCCAGGCCCTGGAGGATGCCATGTCGAGGCAAGCGCAGGCGGAACGGGAACGACAGGCACGAATCATCCTTGGCGACGCGGAGACCCAGGTATCGGTCAAATTCGCTGAAGCCTCCAACGTCTATAGGGAAAATCCCGTAGCCCTGCATCTTCGGGCAATGAACATGCTTTACGAGGCTATCAAGGAGAAAGGCTCGATGGTGATCGTGCCTTCCTCTGCGGTGGAAACCATGGGATTGGGTGGAATGCTGGGGGTCGCTTCGATAGGCGAGAAGCGCTCACCTTCCGAAACGGCGGGCATATAGGAGAACGACGATGCCCCACATCTCGGTTCTGATGGAAGACCTTTGGCGAGATTTCGTCGGTGCATGGAAGACGCTGTTACGCAGCCCTGGCTTCTCAGGATCTGCCGTGCTAGCGCTGGCTTTGGGGATCGGCGCGAACGCAACGGTCTTCAGCTTTCTGAACGTGCTGATGCTGCGCCCTCTGCCTGTGAAGGAACCGGATCAACTCATTCAGCTTCTGCATCAATACCCCGGCGATCCACGTCTGAATGGATTCTCGTTCCAGACCTATGAACATATACGTGACCACAATCAGGTGCTCTCAGGACTGATCGCCCTG
>Ga0182745_1001163_pt1 | contig 25883 bp, 29 predicted proteins | sample eDN3rd30CKraftBY_FD_128523 | JGI IMG/M metagenome (GOLD analysis project Ga0182745, IMG submission 128523) | Enriched backyard soil microbial communities from Emeryville, California, USA - eDNA 3rd pass 30_C Kraft BY (version 2) (version 2) | ecosystem: Environmental > Terrestrial > Soil >... | reverse complement strand
GCTCGACCAGACCAGGACCACGCTGCAGACCTTGCGCGAACAGGTGGACCAGGCACTGGCGGGCGTGCCTGCGGCATTGAGCCTGGGCGAGAACCTCAACGTGCAGCCCGTCAAGCTCCCCCTGTTCGTCAACGCCCAACTGGGCTTTGCGGCGGTCTATCTGCTGGCCGACTACGACGACATCGCGCGCAAGCTGATCCTCGCCCACCACACCGCGCTCATCGACCGCAGCACCTTGGAACGCTGGCTCAACGAGGGGGCGCATGCGCTGCGCAGCCTGTTCTCGCTAGCACAGCAATACCGCTATTCGGGCTGCACCCGTGACGACTTCGCGGCGAAGAATGCCGCAGCGCGGGCGGCGCTGGAGAAGTTCGGTGAACTGCCGCAGGACGTGCTCGAAGGCACGCGTCGGTCGAAGTTTGCGCCGCCGGTCGCGCGCCGCGATCTGCAGCAACGCGGTGAGGCTCCTGCCGCAGCAGCCGCCCCGTCGGCGGATGGTGACGGAGTGGCTACCGCCGAGCCGTCCGAGGCCACTGCCGCGTCTGGTGAGGACGAACCCGCATGAGCGACCTGAACCAGCCGACCCGCTACTTCCGGGGCCTGCAACCGGGAGTCTTCATGCGCCTGGAACACGCGGCCTCTCTAAAAGGCCTTTTAAAGCCTTTTAAAGGTAAAGGGGACTTGGAGGCCTGGGCCAGCCAGTGCTTCGCCATGCGCGACGAATTGATTGGCTTGGCGCAGCGACAGGTGCTGGCACAGGCGAGCGGGCATCCCTTCCACCTGCTGCCCATCGAGTTGGCCCAGCAGACCACCGGCGCAGGCACTGCGTTTCTGCGCTGGCGCAGGCAGGACCGCTCGGCGATGGGCGTGGCCCTGTGGCAGGAGCTGATGGCGAGCACGAGCACGCCGGTCAACCTGCTGGCCGACCTGCACGCGATCGAGCTTCAGCGCATCACGCTGAACATGCAGATCAGCCTGCTGCACAGCGTGGGCAGGCAGGCGCAGGAATGCGCCAGCAAGGCCGCCGAGGCGGAAGACGCCTACCTGCGCCGGCTCACGTCCATGCCACCCGCGATGCGCGATCGGTGATCGCGCCGGGCACCCCAGCACGCGCCCGGCGCCGACGAGGCACGGGGATTTCAACCACCACGGAGATCACACCATGAGCACGCATTTTTCTGGCGAGGGCAACATCGGCTCGCCACCGGAGTACCGCGAATTCCCCAATGGCAACGACGAACCCAGCCGCTTGCTGCGCCTGAACGTCTATTTCGACAACCCCATTCCCAAGAAGGATGGCACCTTCGAGGACCGCGGCGGCTTCTGGGCGCCGGTGGAAATCTGGCACCGCGATGCGGCTCACTGGAAGGACTTGTACCAGAAGGGCATGCGCGTGCTGGTTGTCGGCCGCATGGAGCGCGAACCCTGGACGGACAACGATGACCAGCCGCGCGAGACCTGGCAGATCAACGCGCGCAGCGTGGGCATCCTGCCGTTCCGCATCGAATCCGTGGCCCTCAGCCCCAAATCGCAGGAGCCCGCGCAGGACGCGCAGCCGAAGTCCCAGGCCGCCCAGGAAGCGGCTGCGCCGAAAGAGCCGAAGCGCAGGAAGTGACCCAACATGGGGGCGGCCGCAGTTCTTCGCCGCCCCCATGTCCTCGCGAGCTATCCCCAGGGGATAGCTCCATCCGCATCCACCAACTTCCACACGCTCCCGAAAATCGCGGCTCCCGGCCCGCACACCCCCGGCCACGCGCCATCCCCCATCCCAGCCATTCCATCCCGTGAAAGCGGTCGCCGCCGCATGCAGCTTGTTTGCTGCTGTCCCAACAGGCGCTCGGCATCCTCGATCCCAGCAACTCCATGAACAACGGGAAGCGGATGGACGGACATGCGGCTTTTTCTGTGCGAGAAGCCCTCCCAGGGCAAAGACATCGGTCGAATTCTTGGCGCCACCCAGCGCGGTGAAGGCTGCCTCAACGGCTCCGGCGTCACGGTCACTTGGTGCATCGGCCATCTCGTCGAAGCGGCAGCACCCGAGGTCTATGACGCGGCGCTCAAGCGCTGGTCCTTGAAGCAGTTGCCCATCATTCCCCAGCAGTGGCGGGTCGAGGTCAAGCCGAAGACCGCCACGCAATTCAAGGTCGTCAAAGCGCTTCTGGCGAAGGCGACCCATCTCGTCATCGCCACCGACGCCGACCGCGAGGGCGAACTGATTGCCCGCGAGATCATCGACCTGTGCGGATACCGCGGCCCCATCGAACGCTTGTGGCTATCGGCGCTCAACGATGCGTCCATCCGAGCTGCGCTCGCCAAGCTGCGGCCCTCGGCCGACACGCTGCCGATGTACCACTCGGCACTGGCGCGCTCAAGGGCGGACTGGCTCGTCGGCATGAACCTCAGCCGGTTGTTCACGGTGCTGGGGCGGCAGGCCGGCTACGACGGCGTGCTGTCGGTCGGCCGCGTGCAGACCCCGACGCTCAAGCTCGTCGTGGACCGCGACCGAGAGATCGCGGCTTTCGTGTCCGTGCCGTACTGGGCCATCGATGTGTCCCTGTCCGCAGGCGGTCAGCCCTTCACCGCACAGTGGGTTGCGCCAGGTGGCTGTACCGACGAAGCCGGCCGCTGCCTGCAGCAGCCTGTCGCCCAGCAGGCCACGCAGCAGATCCGGGCTGCGGGCCGCGCGCAGGTGGTGTCGGTCGAAACCGAGCGTGTGCGCGAAGGCCCGCCGCTGCTGTTCGACCTGGGGACACTCCAGGAGGTTTGTTCCAAGCAGCTTGGGCTGGACGTGCAGGAGACGCTGGAAATCGCCCAGGCCCTGTACGAGATCCACAAGGCCACGACGTATCCTCGTTCTGATTCCGGCTACCTGCCCGAAAGCATGTTCGCCGAGGTGCCCACGGTCCTGGACAGCCTGCTCAAGACCGATCCCTCGCTCCACTCGATCATGGGGCAACTCGATCGCTCCCAGCGCTCGCGCGCCTGGAACGACGACAAGGTGACGGCGCACCACGGCATCATCCCCACATTGGAGCCCGCGAACCTGTCGGCCATGAAGGAGCGCGAGTTGGCGGTGTACCGGCTGATCCGGGCGCATTACCTTGCGCAGTTTCTGCCTCATCACGAGTTCGACCGCACTGTGGCGAACCTGTCCTGCGGTCAGCAGACGCTGATGGCCATGGGCAAGCAGGTTGTCGTCACGGGTTGGCGCCTGGTGCTGGCCGAGCCGCAGGCCGACGAAGAAGGCGACGCCGCGGCGCGCAGCCAGGTGCTGCCCGCGCTGTCCGAGGGCCTGGCATGCCAGGTGACCGAGGCCGAGATCAAGGCGCTCAAGACGATGCCACCCAAGCCCTACACCCAGGGCGAGCTGGTCAAGTCGATGAAGGGCGTTGCGCGCTTCGTGACCGACCCGCGCCTGAAGCAGAAGCTGAAGGACACGACGGGCATCGGCACCGAGGCGACGCGGGCCAACATCATCAGCGGGCTGATCGCCCGCGGCTACATCGTGAAGAAGGGGCGTTCCATCCGCGCATCGGATGCGGCGTTCACGCTGATCGACGCCGTGCCCGCGGCGATTGCCGACCCCGGCACCACCGCCGTGTGGGAGCAGGCGCTCGACATGATCGAGGCCGGGCAGCTCACGCTGGACGTGTTCATTGGCAAGCAGACCACGTGGATTTCGCAGTTGATCGCGCAGTACAGCAGCACGTCCCTGTCCATCAAGGTTCCCCAAGGACCGGCTTGTCCGCAGTGCGGCGCACCCACACGCCAGCGCACCGACAAGAGCGGCCCGTTCTGGTCGTGCAGTCGCTACCCCGACTGCAAAGGCACGCTGCAAGTCGAATCCGGCGCGTCCAAGCGTGGTGCCGCGCGCCAGCGCAAAAGCGGCCGCAAAGGTTCCTGATCGACCTCCGTTCCCTGTAAGCCTTGGCCGCCATCGGCGGCGTGGCCCGTGTCCCGCATGCCCTGCGGGACGCCCAGCGCGCAACGCCTTCTCGATCCGTGTGCGCGTCCCGCCCGGCCGTCCCCGGCCGCGGGACCAGAAGGTGGCTTCTCCGCGAATCGCATCCCGTGCGTTCTGCTGATCTGTGTCTCTTCCGCCCCTTCGAAGGGTCTCCCGATGGTTTGCCATGCTGCGCGAGCCACCCGGAGACCCTTCGTGGTCAGCGGTATTCGGTGCCGGTGCCCGCCGGCGCAAAAACGGGCTCCCTTTGTGCGCGGATGTGCGCCAGACGATACCGGCCCCAGCCACGACATGGGCCGGGTGTGAATGCTTGATGAGCAGACGGTTCTAGCGACGACCGGGCCTGCCAATCAGCCCACGGGTGGCGTTTCCTTGCTCCCGAGCCGAAGGCCACGCGGCCTTCGGCGCCTTTCTCCTGCCTTTCAATGCCCCGGCGAGAACGATGAAGTGTCTTGGGAAGTTGGGAGGCAACGAAGAGCTGGCATTGGCTAGCAAGGCATCGCTGGGATAGCCAAGTTGCGAATGCCCCAACCATGCTGTGCCAGTCCAGAAACTTCAGTGCTGTTGGGACCATCCCAATGGCCCATGCGCATCTCCTGCCATCCCCAACATGCCCGGTCAGTGGCAGCATCAGTGCCACGCCACGCGAGCGTTTCGGCAGTGCCTCGCCCATGCGGCCCGTACTGTGGCCACGGAACAGCTCCGAAAGTAGCGCATCCCCCGCATGCCAATGTACCCATATCATGCCCAAGGTCTGTAGCACGACGACCTGCAACAACCCTAACGCAAAGCGCTGATGTCATACAGGCGAGAGCATGGCGGCGACGGCGGACCCCTGGCTTGAGCACCAGCGCCTCGATGACCAGCGATATATGCCCCAGACCAAGCGTTCGCAGCGCCGACGGCGCCAGCAAGGTCAGTCAGTGGTCAGCGTGTGTGCAACTGCGCACGAACAACTACACGACGTCATCCAAAAGAATGACCACCGCAACGGAACAAGGCCAGCCAAGGCAGGGCCACTTCCTGCTCGCGGTGCACGCTTGCCAGTCCAGAGTCATCAGAGAACCAGCCAGCCCCGCCAGGATCAACGATTGGGTCAGCCATCCTCCCGTGCGGCGGACGACTCGAAACTCCTCTCACGTGGCTGAAATAGCGGACTGATGAGGGAGTTCCACGGCTCCTCGCCACGCGTGCTGATGTCGAGCAAATCCAGCAACGTCCAATCGAGCACATCGTTCTGGTAAGGCCTTGTCGCGAGATTCTCAGATGCAGCCTTGCTGACCGGCACCGAAGACCATAGAAACATCGGGACTTCGTACCCCGGAAGGTTCTCGGCGTGGCCGGCGTGGTTGCGCGTATGTCCAACGTCCTGGCCGTGGTCAGACGTGTAGAGAAAGGAACTGGCGTGCGCACTTTCCCTGGCCCTGAAGCTACCAAGGAGTCCGCCGACGACGTGGTCGTGATAGCTCAGCGCATTGTCGTACTCGTTGCGCATCGACACGATCCAGGGCATACGTCCTGCGCGTTTCATCTCAACAGTCACCGCATCAGATATGCCATTGAAAATTTGGAAAGCATCCGGGCGGCGCTGTTCGTAGTGCGGATGGGCGCCCAACAAATGGACGATGATGAACTTCTTGGGTGCCGGATCGTTTAGCGCCGACTCCCAGGCAGGTATGACTTGCACGTCGAGGCTGCGGTCGCTACGCCGGCCGCCGGAGTTCACAAGCATGGCAACATCTGCTTCCGGCGCGAACCGATTATTGATGTAGCGATCGTGCTGATTGGAAATCCAGAAGGTCTTATAGCCGGCAGCTCTGGCGAGCAGCGTAACGCTTGGCTCGGCGTCCGCATCCAGTCCATTCGTCCGATTCGTGGCCGTCAGCATGTGACGCAAAGCGCCGACGGTATTACTGTGCGCTGCGAGAACGTCCCGAAACACCAGCAGATCTCCAGACCATGCATCCAGTAGCGGTGACGTCTGGCGGGAATAGCCATACAGGCTCCAATTGCCTCGATAGACACTTTCGCCAATCACAAGCGCGACCGTATTCCGCTCGGAGCCTGTGTACGTCACATCCATGGTCTTGAGCCTGCGAACAGTAGCCTCGCGTTTAGTCGACAGGTATCGGATGCTGTCTTGATATTTAGCGTAACTGGTCATCTGGGATGGCCAGTACAAGAATGGGTTCGCCGCTCGCACGGTCGCATTGGCATGCAGAGCTGCGAGCAGAAAGAGGCCAGCAACTGAGAAACCAAGGCGGGTACCGCCCTTTCTGCGAGCGAACATTGACCACAACATAATGGAAGCGACCAAGGCGGCGACGCCCAGATGGATCGTCACGTCGATCGCATGGTGCATGATGAATTCCACCGATTCACTGACGGTTGTGTTGCCGACCGCATCGAGCACCAAAGCAGCGTCCGGGTTCGTCTGATACACCGACATGAGGAAAGATCGAGCCAAGACATCCAGAGTGAAGCCAACCCGCCAGAGTGTTTCCAGCGCACTACGCAGGCGGGTGTGCTCAGGCAACAGGAGCAGCACGTAGGCACCGAGAAGGAAGATGAGGGTTGCCTTGCCCGTGTCGCGTATGCCGATGTCGAAAGCGATGTAAGCGACGCATAGCAGTGCAGCACATAACAAGGGCTCGATGCTCGCAGGTGGCGCGGTGCGGGCCCACGCGGAAGTCAGTTTGATTTGATCGTCTTTCGCGCGCTTCGCCTTGAGACGCTTTTGATTAGAGGGGCTTCGGGATTGAGCGTGCATGAGCGGGTCGCCGTCATTGATGACGTTTCAGAACCTGCACCGAAGGCACAGAACCGGCCGCTCTTGAATGGGAGATGCTGAGACGCTGCACATGCGTGAAGCGATTTGGAGGTCACATCCGTTGCGAGCCTCGGCCCGGTCCGCGCCCAGGGCGGGGCAACGATGTCTTATGTGAAGACATCGCAACAGCATGGACAGAAAACTACATGGGTCTCAGGCGCTGGAGAATGGATTCAATTCAGAATCAAGCAGGACGTCGGGCACGTACGGAGCATGCGGGATAGTGTCCCGTCGACGGAGTAGCGCAAGCCGCGTGCCTGCCGGTAAGCACCCATTACCACCAGTCCTATGTTATGGGCCCCGGCATAGTCCTGCAGTGCGAGATGGGCCTCTCCCTCAAGCAACGTGCTGACCACGCGAAAGCCTGCCACTTCCAGTGTTGATTGTGCCCACGCGATCCTCTCTCTATCGACTGGGCCTGCATCGGCAACCATGATCAAGTGACATGTCGCTCCGGTCAGCAGCGGACTCTTGGCGATCGACTCCACCACATTGCTAGCTGTAAGTAACCCGTCATAGGCCAGCAGGAACTGGGTGGGCGGAATGAAGGTATCGGTGCATGCAAGGACCCAAGAATTGACGGAGCGGATTGCCAGTTCCTGGGAAAAGTCCCGTCCCTGGGTGTCAGGTGAGGCGCGAAGGTGATGCATGCCCACCACGATCAAAGCGGCTGTATTCGCGATGCCTGACAGTGCATCGCTGAGTGAGCCCGAATGTACCGAAGCGTCGCAATGGCGAACTCCGGCTGCTAGCGCGCGTTGCAGCACAGCTGAACGCCACAAATCCCCATACGCGATAGATAAGGCTCTGTATCGACCAACTGCTTCCTCAATCTGCTGATGTAAAGCCAAGCGTTCTGGAAAATCGATATCGGAAGCTTCGTGGTTAATCTTCTCCAGTCGAAGGTTCAGGACGTGAACGAGTGACAGAGGAAGGCCTAGTTGCATGGCAGCCCAAGCCGCATGGTCGCAGACAGCGGCGCTGTGGGATTCCGCATCGAGGATGGCGAAAACTTTGTCCATGTTCTCAACTTGATTCTTCATTTTCATGTGTGCTGGATTGGTGAGCCGATCCGTCAATGCGCTGATGTGCACACCCCTGGGGCATTGCCGCAAGGGCTGTGATCCGCCGCCAGATTTGGCGCTCCGCTTATTCGAGAGCCATGCAGGGCGAACTATCTGAAACCAAATAGATGCCCAAGATGATCACTGTCTTGACAAAGAAGTCGAGTCAAAGATCGAGCGCAGAGAAACGTAGACCCAAAGCAGGTCACCGCGCGGCCGTTAGAGAACTACGGCGGTGTCGTTCGGTAGAACGTGGATGAGAAGCGAGCGCACGTGGCGGAATGCAATGTTCCGCTGCATGTAGGAAAGGTTTTCCTGTCGCGCTGCATCGTTTGATTGTACCTTGAGCCAAGGAGCCAAGACGTAAAAGCTGTCCGCACGCGCTGATGTGCGTCCCGCCCAAGCCTGGGCGCCACACTGGGAAATGGCGCCCGCGGCCTTCGCGGCCACCTTCCCGTGAACTGAGTGGGGACACAAGGCAGTCGGAAGCCTTGGCAGTACTTGGGACCCATGCTGCCGCATGCCTTGCTGCGGTGCAAAAGATGGGCTAAAATGTTACAGGTACCCAGTACCTTAGTCACAGCCAACCAGCTTGGAGTCCTCACCAGTGTAAGTGCCAGTCTCGCCGCGAGCCCGCTTTTCCATACCCGATCTTCGCTCGCACGAGGCTGTACGTTCGACTGGCTGTGTCTTGCCAGCCCCTTAACTTTTGGGGCTGTTCTCTATTCCGGGACCGGAAAGAGGCATTCACGCCCGAGTCCGTTCCAGCCAGTGGCCGAGCCCACTCCCGGAATAGAACCCATGTTGAAATCTTTGCGCCAGGACTGGCTATCCAATGTCCGGCACGACCTGTTAGCCGGCGTTGTCGTCGCGCTGGCCCTTATCCCCGAGGCGATTGCCTTTTCCATCATTGCAGGCGTCGATCCCAAGGTCGGCCTGTATGCCTCTTTCTGTATCGCCACTGTGATCGCCTTTACAGGCGGTCGCCCCGGCATGGTGTCCGCTGCCACTGGCGCCATGGCGCTGCTGATGGTCACGCTCGTGAAGGACCACGGTCTGCAATACCTGCTGGCCGCTACCGTGCTGACAGGCGTTCTTCAGATCATTGCTGGCTGGCTCAAGCTCGGCGCATTGATGCGCTTCGTCTCCCGATCGGTCATCACCGGCTTCGTCAACGCGCTCGCCATCCTGATCTTCCTGGCGCAATTGCCGGAGCTGACCAATGTCACCTGGCATGTGTACGCCATGACGGCGGCCGGACTCGGGATCATCTACCTCTTCCCCTACATCACCAAGGCAGTGCCATCGCCTTTGGTTGCCATCGTGGTGCTGACGATTCTTGCCATCGTGGTCGGCATCGACGTGCGGACGGTCGGCGACATGGGCCAGTTGCCCGACAGCCTGCCGATCTTCCTGCTGCCCGATGTGCCGCTGAATCTGGAAACCCTCGCAATCATCTTCCCGGTGTCGGTCACCCTCGCGGTCGTCGGCCTGCTCGAATCGATGATGACAGCCTCCATCGTGGATGACCTGACCGATTCCAACAGCAACAAGAACCGCGAATGCGTCGGACAGGGCGTGGCCAATATCGCCTCCGGGTTCCTGGGCGGCATGGCGGGCTGCGCCATGATCGGGCAGTCGGTCATCAACGTGAAATCCGGTGGCCGTGGTCGCCTCTCCACGCTGGCCGCTGGCGTGTTCCTGTTGCTGATGGTCGTGTTTGCTGGCAACTGGGTTTCTCGCATTCCGATGGCTGCGTTGGTCGCGGTGATGATCATGGTGTCCATCGGCACCTTCAACTGGGCGTCGATTCGCGACCTCCGGAAGAACCCCAAAAGCTCCAGCGTCGTGATGCTGGCGACGGTTGCCGTGACGGTCAGTACCCATGATTTGGCGAAAGGAGTGCTGGTCGGCGTGTTGCTGTCGGGCTTCTTCTTCGCCCACAAGGTCGGCCGGATTCTGCGCGTGGCCTCGCGCACCGAAGACGAGGGCCGCGCACGCACCTACATCGTTACAGGGCAGGTGTTCTTTGCTTCATCAGAACGCTTTGTGAACGCCTTCGATTACAAGGAAGTCATCGAGAAGGTGCGCATCGACGTGAGCCGCGCCCACTTCTGGGACATCACCGCTGTCAGCGCCCTGGACAAAGTAATCATCAAGTTCCGGCGCGATGCCACCGAGGTGGAAGTCATCGGGCTGAACGAGGCCAGCACCACGATGGTGGACAAGTTCGCCGTACATGACAAGGACGGCGCCGACGACATGCTGATGGGCCATTGAAAGGAGACATGATCATGAAGAACGAAAACAAGGTCTTGGCCTGCGTCGATCAATCCCGCTTTGCTGACTATGTGGCCGACTACGCCGCATGGGCGGCGCGGCGCATGGACGCGCCGCTGGAATTCCTACATGTCATCGACCGGCATCCAGAACAAGGATCAGGCGAAGACCACAGCGGCACCATCGGCGTCAACGCCCAAGAGGAACTGCTGACCAAGCTCTCAGCCGAAGACGAGGTTCGTACCAAGAATGCGCGCGAGCAAGGCCGCATCTTCCTCAACCACCTGCGGGAACGGGCCATCGCCGCCGGTGTCGCGCTGGTCGATGTTCGCCAGCGGCACGGCGAGTTGGAAGAAACCCTGGTGGAGCAGGCTGAAGGTGTGCGCCTGCTGGTGCTGGGCCGTCGAGGGGAAGCCGCAGGAACAACGCAACGGGATCTAGGCCGCAATGTAGAACGGGTCGTGCGTGCGTTGAATAGACCCATTCTGACCATCACGGAAGACTTTCAGGAACCGCAGCGCGTGATGATCGCTTTTGATGGCGGCATCGTCACCCGCCGAGGCGTGGAGATGGTCGCGACCAGCCCCTTGTTTCGTGGTTTGCCGATCACGCTGTTGATGTCAGGCAAGGAGAGGCAGGACGCACCCAAACAACTCGAATGGGCCAAGGCCACCTTGGAGGCCGCAGGCTTTGAGGTAACGGCATTGCTGACTCCTGGTGACGCCGAAACAGTGATTGCCGCGACGGTGAAGGAACAGGCCACTGACATGCTGATCATGGGCGCATTTGGCCACTCACCCGTGCGCAGCCTGTTGCTTGGAAGCAAAACGACCGATCTGCTGCGCTCGTCGAGCGTTCCAACGCTCCTATTGCGGTAGCCGTATGCGGTCGCAACAAGGCCGCCGGTCACCTTGCGGCCATACTTGGCTACCATGTGGAACCAGTCAAGGACGATGGCCGCCTGTGAACAGTGGTTGCTTGACTTCGATCTCGTAGCCCGCGTTCATGTCCATGCCGGCCGTGCGCAGCCGACCGCAGCGCTGATTGCCCAGCGGCTCGAAGAAGGGCCACACGTCCACTCGACCTCTTCCACGACCGACCAACAGAACCCCGCGGCGCTGGGGCTCGACGATCACGGAGGCGTAACGATGGCCCTTCTGGATGGCGAACTCATCCATGCCGATCACCTCCAGTCCATCTAGGTCAACGGGCCGAGTTGGCACTAAAGGCCGGCGCAGTCCAGCTCCTTGACGGTCTTCCAATCCAGGCCGATGAAGCTGGCCACGTGTCGGATCGAAGCCACGCGGCACAGTTGCACCACCAACTCGCCCAGGCGCCAAGCCACCCTCGCAGGGCTCCAAGCTCAGTTGCTTCAGCTTGGAGCTGCACCGCGGACAAGCACGCGCACGCGCGGCACGATCAGTGGCGGTCGTGGACAAGCCCGCTGGGCTCGCCGTAGTGGCTACATTGCCGCAGCCAGCCCCCAATGGCCTGCATGCGCAACACACCATGTTTGGCCGGCGCAGCGCTCCTGCCTGTGCTCCACCACCTCGTAGCCTCTCCTACCTCCCAACTGGACAGTAAGACCCTCCTGGGCCATCAGCGCCCTCTTGCTGCCTTGATGCTTGGTATCACCAAGGTAGCTGAGGCGCCGGTGCGTCCACCCCTCAATTCATGCAGATCGGCGAAGACCTTTTTTCCCGATCAATCGGGACGGGGCCGTGTGCCGCTTTCCAAATGACGCGGTGCGCGCCTCGAACGAAGCTGGCCGCATGTGTCGCTGATCCGTCAGCACCATGCCAGCAGCCAGGGTTCCGGGCTGCCGCGGGTCTCCCCCGCGCCACCCGCCAGTCCGCCATCGCATCAAGTCTGCGGACGAGCGTCCCCGTGACGCTGATGCTTTTTATCAACCGCGTGCGGGAGTTGCCATCCCGTGAGGGACAAGGCCCCGCTTTTTCAAGGAGCCCGTCCATGTCCCAGCAAGCCTCTTTCGGCCAATTGGCCATGACCTACTGCAGCAAGTTCCTGCCGCTCGAAGTCCTGCAAAGCGCCGCCGGTCACTACATCGGCACGCGCGATAACGAAGGCCCCGTTTCGCGGGAATCCCGCGAATACTTCCGCAGCTATGCAGCGGCTCAACGTGCCCTCGAAAGAGGCGGCTGGTCCCAGCTCGCCATTCCCTGATCCAACTGGAGGAATCACGTCATGAACCAGCTACTGCCGCGGGGAGTCGTCGATCAGATCATGCGGGAAGAACAGCATTTCGCTGCCGCGCCCCAAGCCTTTTTCGAGGCATGGAAGCGCGGTGTCGAGATCGCTGGCCCCGAATGGTTCGGCGACGGCACCCGTGAAGGTCTGAACCAGGCCAAGAGCAAGTGGGACTTGCGTCCCAACATGCTGCGGCTCAACGATGCCCTCGGCGTCCTGAGCAGCGGGGAACGCATGTTCCTGTCCGCCATGGTCAGCTTCTACAACACGCGCGAGGGCGGTGCCATGCTCAAGCGCTGCCACTTCCACGGACTGTCGGATTTCGACGGTCTCGATCTGCAGCGCCGCAAGGTCATCGCCGACCTGCTGGTGAACTACAACGGTTGGTGAGCCGGTCTCCGGCACACCATCGCGTTTCGTTCACTGCCCATGAGGGGCGTGCGCCCACGAGGCCATGTCCCCCGATTCTCTTCCCGTCGTCCAGCGCAGTGCGGACACCGCCAAGGTCAGCGTTACCTGACGCATTTTCCATTTTTAACCCACCGGGTCCCATTCCCGGTGGCGGGAATTGGCTCCATTATTCAATCTGGAGAGTTCCCATGTCTCAGAAACCTAATCCCTTTCTACGCGGCTACTGGAATCTGAAAATCGTCCGCACGCTGTCCATCAGCTACCAGGACGGAAGCCCGCATGTCTGGCGCAGCATCCACGCGAGCCAGCAACACCTCTCCGACGAGGAACTGGTTTCATCGTCTTGCATCGTCACCAACGATTTCGCAGTAGTCAGCAATGGCCCCGAAGGCGTGAGCGCCGAGGTCCTTGCCGAATGCGATGCCGGTGAAGGTGTCAGCGGCGAAGGTGTGATCGGCGCCGTGGTCTATGCCGTCCATGGCGACGACTTTGATGGTCGCCCGGTCCACGTCGGCGACACCTATTCGGCCGAGGCTGCGCGGGAAGTGGTGCAGCGCCTGAGGTTCGAGACCGGCTATTACAGCCGGTGCTGGGAAATCAGCCGTGAGCACATCACGGTCGATACCTGGCACTACCTCGCCAACCTGGCGGACCTCGCCACGCCGGAGGCCATGCTGTTCATCGCCTTCCGGGTGCCGTACAGCCCGGCGATCGGCGTCAAGCTGATTTCCACGCCCTGGACGGACCAGAACCTGGAACACGCCGAGGGCATCACCGCCGACCAGCTTCGGCAGGAGCACCGGAACAAGGGCATGCCGGACGACCTGGCGAACATCCTTGACCTGGCTGGCCAGGCCGATGTGCGCATCCTGATCCTCGACGCCGACGCACCTGCGCTGCTGGGCCTGCCGCTGGCCGAGTCCTAGCAGCCGCGCAACGCGCCAGCCTTCCTCTTTGTCCCCTCATGCCAGCCCGTCTCCCCCAGGAGTCGGGCTGGTCCATGTTCATAGGAGCCGCCTCATGTTCCCCGAACTCATTTCGCGCGCACCCGACTTCGAGCACCAGCTCGGAGCCTGCGTCAACGCCATGAGCCAAGACGACGCCATCGGCCAGATCCTGGTATTCGAGCGCACGCACGGCGCGCTGCACATGCGCAATATCGCCGGCGCCGACTTGGTGGACACCGACATTGACGACTACGAAATGGTCGTCTTCGACGGTGGCAACACCAGCGGCGACACGTGGAAGCATGTGTTCTTCCCGCGTCAGCGCGAGCACTACTTCCTGTACGAAACCTGACCCAAACAGCCCCTTTCGAGGGGCTTTTTTTCCACTGCGTGCTGGAAAGACGGGAGCGGCCGGATGCGCATTGTTTGCTGTCTCGCGCGCGAGGCCCGGACATGCTGCCCCCATGCCTGCTGACGTTGTCAGCGACATGCCAGGCAACCATCGGTCTTCGAGGTTGCGGCGCAGTTCCCACTGCGTGACCGGCCCAGCTCGCACCGCATCCATCCGCGAGCGGCCACCAGCCTCTGGTGGCGGATGCTTTCGCCTTATCAACCCACCGCGGGGTTACGCACCTTTCCCCGCATGCGTGGGGCCGGTGTGTCTCCGCTTCATCCCAATGGAGATTCACCATGAGCACCACGTCCAACGAGAAATCGTACTTCGACCTCCACACCTCGGGCATCGGCTACATCCAGCGTGCCCGCGAGGTGCCCGTCCGGGGCGGCCGCCGTGCGCAGCCGTTTCTGGCATGCACGATCGCCGCGCTGGTCGGTTCCGCCAAGGACCCCAGCTACCGCTACTTCGACGTCAAGGTCTCGGGTGCCGAGGCCAAGAAGCTGGTCGAGCGCTGCATCGGCGTTGACGATCCCAAGCAGCGCCCGCTGGTGCGTTTCCGCCTCGGCGACCTCTGGGGCGATGCATACATCCGCGACAAGGGCGAGCACGCCGGCAAGCCGGCCGCCAGCCTCAAAGCGCGACTGCTCAAGGCCGAGCCGCTTGACCGGGCCGAACTCGCTTCGATCAAGCAGCATGAGCTGATCACCCGCGGCATCGGTTACCTGAGCCGCCCGAAGGACGTCAGTCCCCCGGATGGTGATGCCTTCCTCGCATGCACGGTCGCCGCACTGGCCGGCCCTGTCGGTGAACCGGACTATCGGTACTTCGACACCATCGTCGCCACCCCTGAAGCCGAGCACCTGGTTCGCCGATGCGTCCAAGCCATCGAGGGGGATCGCAAGGTGCTGATCGCCTTTCGTCTGAACGACATGAAGATCGATCCGTACATCCGCACCAAGGGCGAGCACGCCGGGGAACCGGGGGCGAACCTGGAATCGACGCTGGTCCACATCGGTCTGATCAAGATCGACGGCACCAAGGTCTATCCGACGAGCCAGGCGCAAGCCGAGGCGCCGCAGGCCGAGGACGCATCCGCGCCCGAAGCCGAGGACGCCGCCGACACCGCGGCCGAGCAGCCTGCCGAGCCCGCCGAGCGCGAGCCCGCAGGCGAAGTCGAGGAGCAGGAGCCGGCATTGGCTGCTTCGTTCTGATCCGGCACGGCCCCCCACGGCGCCTTGTCGTTTCTCATCCCCCGCAACCGCCGCGCCCATTGGCGCCCAGCGCGTCTGCGTTCTTCATCCCCCGAGTTCCGCGTGGTCTCACGACCGCGCGGTTGTCGCATTTCCCCAAGGAGAACAACCATGTCTCTGGCATCCCGTTTTGCCCCGCAGTCCCCGATCCTGCGTTCTGATCGCCCGCTCTCGGATGATCGCATCCGTGCCATTGCTCCATCGATCTTTGCCGACGCTCCGCATGGGAGCCGGTCCGAAAGGTATGCCTACATACCGACCTCGACCGTGCTGACCAAGCTGCGCCAGGAGGGGTTCGAGCCCTTCATGGTGTGCCAGACGCGGGTGCGCAACAAAGACCGGCGCGAATACACCAAGCATCTCATCCGACTTCGCCATGCCAGCCAGATCAACGGCGACGAGGCGAACGAGATCATCCTGCTCAACAGCCACGACGGCACGAGCAGCTACCAGATGCTGGCCGGCATGTTCCGGTTCGTCTGCCACAACGGCCTGGTCTGCGGTGACACCACCGCCGACATCCGCGTGCCCCACAAGGGTGACGTGGCAAGCCAGGTGATCGAAGGTGCTTACGAAGTCCTCGAAGGCTTCGAGCGTGTGCAGAACGCGCGCGATGCGATGCGCACCATCACGCTCGATGAGGGCGAAGCGGAAATCTTTGCGCATTCCGCCCTCGCACTCAAGTACGACGACCCGGCCAAGTCCACGCCTGTCACGGAAAGCCAACTACTGGCGCCGCGACGCTGGGACGACCGCAAGGGCGACCTGTGGGCCGTCTTCAACCGCGTCCAGGAGAACCTCGTCAAAGGAGGTCTGAGTGGACGCTCGGCCAACGGCCGCAATCAACGCACCCGTCCGGTGCAAGGAATCGACCAGAACCTGCGCCTGAACCGGGCGCTGTGGCTGCTGGCCGAAGGCATGCGCCAGCTCAAGGCGTGATGCCAAGCGGGCCTCGCCCATCCCGGGCGAGGCCCATTTCCTCTCATCCACCGGGTGCCCTCGGCGGCCCGTCATTCATCATCAGGAGAACCATCATGGCAGCCACATCGGCTTCCGAGAAATCGGTATCGCCCATCGTCGTCCCGGGCCAGCTCACACTGCGCACCATTCATGGCCGCAACGGAAAGTTCAACGTCGGCAAGCTCGATTGCCAACTCGGCAAGTTCACGATCAAGGACGCGGAATTGGAGCAGTACCCCGAGGGCAAGTACCAAGGGGAATTCGTCCTTCGTTACATCTTCCTCAAAAGCTATCCGATCAGCGACGGCAGCATGCGTTCCGAGATGCGCGCCAACCTGGACGGCATGACGCTTCTCGGCATCGACAAACTGAGCCGTGACGAAGCACGCAGCTTCGGCACCCAGGAAGTCGATCCGCTTGATGAAGATCAAGGGGTTCAGCCGGTGGCAATGCCGGCCAAGCACGCAAAAACGTCCAAACCCGCCAAGCCCGCCAAGCCCGCACCCGTGCAGGCGTCAGCGGACCCGCTGGTCGATACCACGCCCTTCGGTGTGGATGCGCCGACGCCCGCTGCGGCGGCTGCCACTGGCAGCACCGAAGATGGCGACGCTGAGCTGTTCGGCCTGCTGTGGCCACTGGGCGAGTCCGTGAAGCTGGATTCAACCATCGACCGGCGCGCTTTGCGCGCGCAGATCGCCCGCCTGGGCGAAATGGGCTACGCGCTGGACTTCAAGACGCAGGAGTGGAGCCGCCAGGCCGAACTGCAACCTGCGTGATCGCAGACGCCGCAGCCGCGGTGTTCTTCATCCACCCGCCGGGGTTCCTTCCCCTCGCGGGGCAGGCCCCGGCTTTCTTCTGGAGGTCTTCATCATGTCCACCATCGCTTGCGATACCCCCCGTTCTGCGCTGGATGAGCCCGCGTGGCAGGCCGTCTGCAAGACGGCCGCTGCACAAGCCCAGCGCGGCTGCGGCCTGTCCTGGGATCACTGGGTCGCACTTTTCAGTTCGGAGATCGACGCGCGAGCCAGTCGGTTACCACAAGGCCAGCGCGCTCGTGCCCTGGAAATCGCGGCCCAGGAATGGGACTACGCAGCGCCTACCGAACGGCAGGAAACCCAGGACTGGAATGCGGAGCACGGCTACTGCTCGCACGGGATCGAGTTCGGCTACTGCCCGGCCGGTTGTGATCGAGACGATGACGACTGGGACTGAAGGCAAAGCATAGGTTGCTTCGCCGCACATGCGGCATTCCATCACCCGCCGGGGTTCTTCCCTGCAGGGAGGTCTCCGGCTTCACTTTTTCAGGAGGCCTCTCATGGGCTGGTATTTCTCTCATCAATCGCGATCCGAATTGATCGCGGAACTGATCGAACCGCAGGAGACCGAGCGCGTCAGCGCAAAGGTCATCGCCCACGCGCTGCGCGGCAACGTGCTGTGGTCCGTGGTCGAAATGACCGCCAAGGTCGAAGGCGTGCATCGCGATCTGGCGCCGGGCCAGTCCCTGCGCTACATCCGTTGCGATCTGCTTGAACGCAGCGGCGGACAGTGGGGCTACAAGCCCTTGGACGAGTCCATGCACCCGTACTACTACACGTGCCCGCTGCCCTATCTGGACCTCGCACCGGAGCAGTCCGCCGACTGGCGTGCAGGCGTTCGCGCTTACCACGCACGGCGGCGCACACCCACGGCATCCGCGGCATCCGCCGCGGCGCTGACGGTCTGAGCCGGGAGGAACCGACATGGACCCGATCCTGGCTTCGCTCACGCCCTCGCTGCTGGCACTCGTTGAAGGCAGTTTGTCCAACGACGAAGTGTCCTCCGACGAGGAAATGCTGGCGTACTTCATCGACAACGGCCTCACCGAGGACCAGGCACGGCAGGCACTGACCTACCGCGACCAGTACCTCAACAACATCTACCTGGAAGGCTTCACGCCGATCACTTCGGCGGACGAGCCGCTTCACTTCAACCCGCACACCCGGCAGTTCGAGCCGGACTGAGCGCTTTTCTTCCACCCCTTGGGGCAGTACTTGCCCCAGCGGGCGGTGCTGTTCCCGTTCATCCGAGGACATCACCATGCCCGCAAACACTTCTTCCACCACGCTGTACCGCATCGACGAATGCCCCGACGTGATGGCCGACGCCTGCGTCGGCGACGACCAGGGCAACCTGATCTTCCTGTCGATCTGGGCGCGGGACACCGCCGTCCAGCAGTTCCTCGCTCGCCTGACCCTCGGGCGCGACGAGCAGGGACTGGACCAGTTCCACGTCATCACCGACCAGGGCGGTAGCGTCCCGGTATTCATCGGCAACGTCGAACGTCTGGAAAAGCGCGTCACGCGCGCCTACCGCCGAACGCTGTTCGGCTCTCTCTCCAACGTGTGGCTGTTCGATCGACGCTGCGTCAAGCCCGACAAGGCCAACGCCAGCGCACTGGCATTGCTGCCGCGCGACAGTGCCCACCGGCTTGACCGCCTGTGGATGCTGGTGCGGGACACGTGCCCGTTGCCCTTGCTCAACCACTGGCGCGAGACCGTGCTGGAACTGCTGCAAACCCGCGAGATGCTGGCCCGCCTTCCGTTCGCCCTCGGGCCGCTGGAAGGCCATCGGCTCGCCATCGACGTGCCGGCGCTGACCCTGGCGCTGGGCTCTCTGATCCGCAGTGATGTGCTCACCGCCTATCCCTATCCGGCCAAGATTTGGACGCCGGAAGTGGTAGCGGCTTGACCCACCCATGGAAGGCGCGCCTTGGCGTGTCTTCCGTCCTTCATCCCCGCCAACCAGGAGACTTCCATGGCACTCATGTTCCCGCGGCTCGCCCGTAATTTCGTGAAAAACGGGTACTTCCCGACTGACGAACCCACGCTCGAAAGAGCCCTCAACGCACTGATGCCCAGCGACGGGCCGATGTGCATCCTCGACCCCTGCGCCGGCGAAGGCGTGGCGATCGCCGAAGCCGGTCATGCCCTCGGGCGCGAGCAGGCCAAGACGTTCGCTGTCGAGTTCGACGCGGAGCGGGCACGCCATGCCCGCGGTCTGGTCGATCACTGCCTGCACGCGGATCTGATGGACACGATGATCTCCAAACAGTCCTTCGGGCTGCTCTGGCTGAATCCCCCGTATGGCGACCTCTCGAAGGACGTCAACGGCAACATCGGCTATCAGGGCCAAGGTCGTGCTCGCCTCGAAAAGCTCTTCTACCAGCGCAGCCTGTCGCTGTTGCAGTACGGCGGCGTGCTGGTCTTCATCGTCCCCGGCTACGTGCTCGATGCGGAACTGGTCGGCTGGCTGACGCGCCACTACACGGACCTGCGGATCTACCGAGCGGTGGAAACGCAGTTCAAGCAGGTGGTGATCTTCGGCCGCAGGGTGCGCCAGCGTGAGCAGGCCCCCGATGGCGTCAAGGCCGTGCGCAATCTGCTGCTGCAGGTTGGGCTTGGCGAAGTCGAAGCCGATGAACTGCCGAGCGATTGGCCGTTCCTGCCGTACATCGTCCCCGCCAGTCCGGCCGAGCCGGAGCATTTCTTCCGCGTGACGATGGAGCCGGAGCAGTTCGCCGATGAAGTCGGCAGGCTGCAAGGCCTCTGGCCGTCGCTGGACACGCACCTGGGGGCCGCGCAGCAATCGCTGCGTCCACCAGCGCGTGCCTTGTCCCACTGGCATCTCGCCCTGGCTCTGGCCGCAGGCGCGATCTCGGGTGTTGTGCGCTCCCAGACGGGGCGCGTGCTCGTCGTCAAAGGTGATACCCACAAGGACAAGACGCTCCAGCGGGAGTTCACCGAGCGCGAAGACGGCTCCATCGGCGAGACACGCATCCTCACCGATAAGTTCGTGCCTGTCATCCGCGCGTGGGACATGACGCCTGGCTCCCCGACACGGGGCGAGGTCTTGACCATCCGCTGATCCACCGGACGCGCTGCCGTCCTGCTGTACCACATCGAGGAGAAACACCATGTTCCCCAATCCGTTCAAGCGGCCTGCGCCGCACAAGCAACCGTTGTTCGCACCGAGTACGGTGAAGTTGAGCGAGAAGGTGCATTGGCTGGCCCGGCGAGGCCTGATCGACCCCTTGGCCTATGTCCAGCGGCATGTGCGCGGGGACTGGGGCGAGATCGATGAGGCCACACGCCAAGCCAACGACGTAGCGATCCAACAGGACAACCTGATGATCTCGCAGTTCAGGATCACGCCGGACTTGGCGCTGATCGTCAAGACCAGCGAGGACCACCAGACCACGGTGGTCCAGCTTCCCGAAGAGCGGGACCTGATCTGAGGCCCCACATCGTCATCCTCATCCACCTGACGGAGCCACTTCACTCCGGCAGGGGTGTCGTGGCTCAATGACTTATCAAGGAGGAGCCCATGGCATCGCATCGGATCGAAACCTACTGCCAGCGGCTGGCGTTCCCTATCGGCGCGCTCATCTTCAGCAGAGGCATCAACCGCCTGGTCAACGCGGGTCGGCTGGACCCGATTCCGTACTTCAGACGGCACGCCCGTGGCGACTGGGGCGACGTCACCGCCCAGCAATGGGAGGCCAACAGCTCCGCGCTTCAGTCAGACGCGCCGCTGGAATCGCACCACGTGATTCACCCGGGGCTCGCCATTCGCATCATCACCGATGCGGGGCGCAGCGTCACCGCCATCGTGCTGCCGTCCGAAGACTGAGCACGGTTCACCCGCGGGCCACCCAGGTCCGCATCTTCAACCACCTTCGGCCGCGCGCCGATTCTCTTCCCACCACGGGGCATGCCACTGCCCCGCTGGGGGTGGTGCATGCCCCATTTTCTTTGGAGCATCACCATGTCCCTCGATCTCGAAACCACTGCCGCTGAAGCCGCGCCCGTCCAAGGCGAACTGCTCGATGTGGAACCTTCCCCTCTGACCCTGAGCCTTCAGGATTTCGTCGGCGAGTTCGGCGACGAACTGCTCGATGCCCTCAACAGCGCCAATCCGCCGGTCTATACCGGCCAACCGCAGGCGCACCGGCAACTCATTGTCGCCAGCCTCAAGCGCAAGCTGTTCGGCGCCCAGGCCGAAGTCGTTCATGCCGCCGCCGAGCTGCTGGTCGATCGTGGCGAGCGCGCCGCGATCGTCAATGGCGAGATGGGCTGCGGAAAGACGACCGTCGGCATCGCCACGGCCGCCGTGCTCAACGCCGAAGGCTACCGCCGCACCCTGGTTCTTTCGCCACCGCACCTTGTTTACAAGTGGCGGCGCGAGATCCAGGAGACGGTGGTCGGCGCCAAGGTGTGGGTGCTCAACGGGCCGGATACGCTCGTCAAGCTCATCAAGCTGCGCGAGCAGTTGAATGTCCAGCCAACGGGCCAGGAGTTCTTTGTCTTGGGCCGGGTCAGGATGCGGATGGGGTTCCACTGGAAGCCCGTCTTCACCCAGCGGCGCACCCGTCACGGCAACGTGGCGGCGTGCCCGGACTGCGGCACGGTCATCACGGACCTCGACGGCGAGCCGGTCAACCCGGTCGCGCTCGAAGCCGAGGAGTCCCGCAGGAAGTGCAGCCATTGCGCCGCGCCCTTGTGGACGCTGATCCGTCCGCGCAGCCTGTCCGGCAGCGACCAGTCCTCGGCCGTGCTCAAAGCCTTGAAGCGCATCCCGACTATCGGGGAAGTCACCGCGCAGAAGCTGATGCAGAAGTTCGGCGACGGGTTCCTGGCGTCGATGCTCGGCGACAACATCCATGAGTTCATCAACCTCATGGACGGCAACGGCGAGCTGGTGTTCTCCGACCGTCAGGCCACGCGCATGGAACGTGCGATGGCCAACATGGAGTTCGGCTTTGGCGAGGGTGGCTACCAGCCGTCCGAGTTCATCAAGCGCTACCTGCCGCAAGGCACGTTCGACCTGCTCATCGCCGACGAGGCCCACGAGTACAAGAATGGTGGCAGCGCCCAGGGCCAGGCCATGGGCGTGCTGGCGGCGAAGGCTCGCAAGACCTTGCTGCTGACCGGCACGCTGATGGGCGGCTACGGTGATGATCTCTTTCACCTGCTGTTCCGAGCCCTGCCTGGGCGGATGATCGAAGACGGCTACCGCCCGACCACGAGCGGCAGCATGACCTCTGCAGCGATGGCGTTCATGCGCGATCACGGGGTTTTGAAGGACATCTATTCCGAGAGCACCGGCACGGCGCACAAGACAGCCAAGGGCACCAAGGTATCGGTGCGCACGGTCAAGGCCCCGGGCTTCGGCCCCAAGGGCGTCTTGCGCTGCATCCTGCCGTTCACGATCTTCCTCAAGCTCAAGGACATCGGCGGCAATGTCCTGCCGCCGTATGACGAAGAGTTCCGTGAAGTCGCAATGGACACGGCGCAAGCCGCGGCCTACCGCGATCTGGCGGGTCGGCTGACCGCGGAGCTGAAACAGGCTCTGGCGCGACGCGATACGACGCTGCGGGGTGTGGTCCTCAACGTGCTGCTGGCCTGGCCGGATTGCTGCTTCCGGTCGGAGACCGTGGTGCATCCGCGCACGCGCAACACCCTGGCGTTCGCCCCGGCTCAGTTCAACGAGTTCGAGGTGACGCCCAAAGAGCGCGAGCTGATCGACATCTGCAAGGAAGAGAAGGCGCAGGGCCGCAAGGTCCTGGCCTACACGGTCTATACCGGCACGCGCGACACCACGTCGCGCTTGAAGGTGCTGCTGGAGCAGGAAGGTTTTCGGGTGGCGGTACTGCGCGCAAGCGTGGATGCCAGCCGTCGCGAAGACTGGATCGCCGAGCAGTTAGACCGCGGCATCGACGTGCTCATCACCAATCCCGAGCTGGTCAAGACGGGGTTGGACCTGTTGGAGTTCCCGACGATCGTGTTCATGCAGTCGGGCTACAACGTGTACTCGCTCCAGCAGGCGGCACGCCGCTCCTGGCGCATCGGGCAGAAGTTGCCGGTGCGCGTGATCTACCTCGGCTATGCCGATTCCTCGCAGATGACCTGCCTGGCACTGATGGCCCAGAAGATCATGGTCTCGCAGTCCACCTCGGGCGACGTGCCCGAATCCGGGCTGGATGTGCTCAACCAGGACGGTGATTCCGTCGAGGTCGCACTGGCCCGGCAACTGGTCGCCGCCTGATTCCCACGCCAACGCCGGCCTTGCGCCGCCGGTTTTCCGCTGTTCCCACCTTGCAGCCACGCCCACGGTTTCCGTGGGCGTGGCTGCGCTTTTTTCATCCCAAGGAGATATTCATGAACACCAACACCCATCCCTCCGAAGCCATCGACACCCACCTGAAGCTCGAAGCCGAGATCGCGGATTTCCTGCGACAGCGCATTGAAGACGGGAACCTCAACGCCGAGGACATTCCCCTGCGGCTGGCACGTTATGGCCTGATGGACCGTGAGGCGTTCGCCGCCGAAATGCGCGAGCGCATGGGCACGGACGACGAAGAATAAGAAATCCACTTTCACAGGCCCCCAATTCGGGGCTTTTTCTTTGGTGAAGGCACTGCGGCAAATCGGGCGCAGCGTGGTTCGCATTGTTTGCTGCCGCACATGGCCTGAGCGGCGATGGTGAGGGCTCGATGTTTCAGGACGCCGAGCCATGTGCCCCTCTCCACCCTGGTTTCACCATCCCGAGCGCCGCCTGCTGGCGGGACTTCTCGGCCTGCTTTGGTCGGTGCTGGCTGGCGGCTGCGCGACGACGAGTGCACCGCACGCAGCCGATGCTGCCGAGGAAGTCTCTGTCGCGGCCGAACCCGAAGCACCCGAGTTCATTCCCGTCGTCCGCTACGGCCGCTACACGCTGGTCGAGCTGGTCCCCAAGGCGGCGCAGCGCGACCTGCTGCTGCAGACCATCGACGTGTCCATGCCCGAGGATGCCCGCGCCACGGTCGGCGACGGGCTGCGGCATGTGCTCAAGCGCAGCGGCTATGGCCTGTGCCAGACGGCGCATGCCGTGATCGAGCTATACGCGCTGCCACTGCCGGCGGCGCACCTGCATCTGGGCCCCATGACCTTGCGCGATGCGCTGCTCACCCTGGCTGGTCCAGCCTGGGAACTGCACGCGGATGACCGCGCACGCCAGATTTGCTTCGAGCGGCCCGGCGACAGCGTGGCCGCCGAACCCACGCCCGAGCCGACCGCCACCGCTGAGGTGCAGATCTTCCCGCTGACGCCTTCCATCCTAGGAGGCCAGCCATGAACGCTCCGCAACCTTCCCGGCGCCCGACCGCCGCCGTGGTGGTGCAAAGCCTGCTCTGGCTCTGGCTGCTCGGTCTCAGCGTCCTCGTGGCCCTCGGCTACCAGGCGATGAGCGACCAGGCCGACCAGGAACGGCTCGATTCCCGTCTGCAACGCCTCGAAGCACAGGCGACGGGCATGGCCGAGACCATCGAGGCCATCCAGCAGCGTCCGGCCATCGCAACGGCGGCGGATCTCAAGGACACCCGCCAAATCCTGGAAGCACGCGCGGCCCAAGTCGAGCAATCGCTGAGCGGCTATGCCGCCGCCGACGACCTTCAGGCGCTGCGCGCGGAGGTCGATCAGCTCAAGGCGCGCCAGACCACTGCGCGCGCCGCAGCACCTGCCCAGCCGCGCGCCTCGAATAGGCCCGTCGCCAAGCCTGAACCGCCGCCATTGCCGTTCCGCGTCGTCGGCGCCGAACTGCGCGCCGGTCAGCGCAGCGTGTCCGTTGCGCCGAGCAGCGGGGATTTCACGCCCGACCAGCTTCAGGTGCTGCTGCCCGGTGATGCGATCGGCCCGTGGCGCTTGCACGCGATCGAAGGCAGCACTGCCATGTTCCAGGCCGGCGATCAGACCCGCCGCGTGGCGATTCCCTGACGGAGCACCCCATGAAGCCGTCGATCATCCTTTCCGCGCTCCTGCTGGCCTTGGCGCAACTGCCCGCCTGGGCGCAGCAGCCCGCCACGGCTCAGGCGCGCAATGCGCAGAGCCCGGAGCGCCCGCTGGCCGCCCGCGCCCTGGACGAGCGGGCGGCCAGCGAATGGGGCCTGCAGCCGAAGGAGTGGGCGCGCTACCGCGAAGTGATGGAAGGGCCGCTGGGCATCCATTCGCCCAACCTGGACCCGCTGTCTGCGCTGGGCATCGAGGCCCGTTCCGACGAAGAGCGGCGGCGCTACGCCGAGCTGCAGGTGCAGGTCGAAGCGCGCCGCGTCGAGAAGCTGCTCGCCTACCAGCGCGCATACGACGAAGCCTGGCAGCGCCTGAACCCCGGCATGCAGCGCGTGAATTTGCCCGACGACAAGCCCAGCGCCGGTGCCGTGCGCGGCTCCGGCCGCACGGCGGTGTTCGTCAAGGACGGCTGCACAGCCTGCGGGCAGCTCGTGCATCGGCTGCAATCCTCGGGCGCCGCTTTCGACCTGTACATGGTCGGCAGCCGACAGGACGACGCGCGCATCCGTGACTGGGCGAAGCGCGCGCAGATCGATCCGGCGCGCGTGCGCAGCGGCAGCATCACGCTCAACCACGACGGCGGCCGCTGGCTGTCGCTGGGCCTGCCCGGCGATTTGCCCGCGGTCGTGCGCGAGGTGAACGGCCAATGGCAGCGCCAGCCATAGCCACACCCTTGCGCGCACTGGTGCTCGCCGCTGGCCTGTGCGCCTG
>Ga0182745_1001160_pt1 | contig 25925 bp, 28 predicted proteins | sample eDN3rd30CKraftBY_FD_128523 | JGI IMG/M metagenome (GOLD analysis project Ga0182745, IMG submission 128523) | Enriched backyard soil microbial communities from Emeryville, California, USA - eDNA 3rd pass 30_C Kraft BY (version 2) (version 2) | ecosystem: Environmental > Terrestrial > Soil >... | reverse complement strand
GATGCCGAGCAGGTTGCGATGGCCCAGCGACCAGATTTGCGCGGTGATGCCCCCCTTGTCGGCGAAGGGGTTGTCGGCCGGCACGCTGCCGTCGGGGTTCAGGCGGATGACCTTGCCCAGATTCTTCGCCATATCCTGCGCCGGGTCGAACTTCTGCCGCTCGCCCGAGGTGATGAAAAGATAGCGGCCGTCGGGCGAGAAGGCGAGGCGGTGCGAGAAATGGCCGCGCCCCGGCACCTTCGGGTCCTGCTTCCAGATGACCTCGAGCCCTTCGATCCGCGGCGTGTCGCCCTGAACCAGCTTCGCCTTGCCGACCACGGCGCCGAACGTATCGTCCGCCCCGGCCTCGACCCAACTCAGATAGATGGTGCCGCTCGCCGCGAAGTCGGGGGCGAGGATGACGTCGCCGAAGCCTCCCTGGCCGCCATAGGCGACCGCGGGCGCTCCCGCGACATCGAGCGTCGCGCCGCCCGCCTGCCAGAGTTTCAATTTGCCCGCCCGCTCGGTGACGAGCGCTTGCTTCCCGCCGGGAAGGAAGGTCATCGCCCAGGGTTCGGCGAAGCTCGCGACCTCCTGCACGGTGAAGGGCGCATCGGCGAGCGGGGTCGCGGGCTGGCCGCCCGACGCGTCGAGCGCCGATGTGTCGGCCGCCGCGCTCGGTGAACTGCCCGCCGAACAGGCCGCGACGACGAAGGCGACCGGGAGCGCGAAGGTCTTGAGGGTCTTCATGGGGAGGCTCGCTTGGCTGTTGGGGATGGCGCCAGTGTGCCGCGCCCGCGCGCCAGAGTCGAGGGTTGCCTAGCGTCCCGCGTCGCGCCTGGCGGCGATCGTTTCGACGCTGTCCATGATCGCGTCGATCGCCTCGCTCGCCGGGGGCGCTTCGGCGCGTTTCTGCGAGAATTGGCCGCGCGCCATGATCTCTTCGAGCGCGGCGCGCGCGCGCGAGACGCGGCTTTTCATCGTGCCGAGCGCGCAGCCGCAGATCGCCGCCGCTTCCTCGTACGACATGCCGCCCGCGCCGACGAGGATCAGCGCCTCGCGCTGGTCCTGCGGCAATTCCATCAATCCCCGTTGCAGGTCGGCCATCTCGCCCGAATCCTCTTGCGCCGCGGGGGTCGACAGCGTGCGTTCGACGACGCTCTCGTCATATTCGCCGCGAAACTTGTTGCGGCGCATCTGCGACAGGAAGGTGTTGCGCAGGATGACGAAGGTCCACGCCTTGATCGAGGTGCCGCGCTCGAAGCGGTCGCGCGACGCCCAGGCCTTGACCATCGTGTCCTGCGTCAGGTCGTCGGCGAGATCGGGATTGCCCGACAGGCTGCGGCCATAGGCGCGCAGGTGGGGGATGACATCGGCCAACAGCGCCTTGAACTCGTTGTCCGACAGGCTGCTGTTGTCTTGGGCGTCTTGCGGCTGCTTCGCAGCATTAGGACGGGTCATTCGGGGCGTTTCTGGTCGAGCCGGGACAAGAGGTCGAGCATGCGGTCGGGCAGATCCTCGGCGACAATCGTTCCATAGATCATGCGCAGCTTGGCGCTCACCGGTTCGGGCGATTGCCGGCCGGTCAGCACGCGGTGCCATTCGTCGCCGCCCGTGCCGGGGAAATGGCCCCGCGGCCAGCGCGAATTATCCGACATCACGGGCGATGTGCCGTTGCCGTTCATCCTCTTTTCGCCGTGGGTTGCCATGTCCCAGCAACGACAGAAAAAGCCCCGAGTTCCCACGCCCTATGAATTTTCGTCGCAAAGCGTTGCCGGGAAGCCACAGTCGCGTGGAGAGCCCGCACCCTAACCCAGATTAACGCGCGGCGCGCGGCGGCGGTCTAAGGCGGCTGGTGGTCCCCTTTCCCGGCGGATCGAAAAGGGGGCGCGGCGTGCTATCGGTCATCTATGTGAGCGTCGCGGATCCCGCCCTGGACCGTGAGGATATCCACCGGCTCGTCGACCGGGCACGGGTCAATAACCGGCGCGACGGACTGACGGGCGCGCTCATCTACAACGGCCAGAATTTCATGCAGCTGCTCGAGGGCCCGGTAGGAAAGGTCGAATTGTGCCTTTCCGCCATCCGCGCCGACCGACGGCACAGCGGCCTGATCGAACTCCGCCGCCGGCTGGTCGCCGAACGCGAATTCGCCGGCTGGTCGATGCTCTACAGCCCGCTGTTCCGCAGCCACGACGAGGATCTGGCGCGGCTCGCGGCGAACGGTCGCCTCGACCCCGAGGACGAGCAGCTGCTCGCCAATTTCCTCGCGCTCGGCAACGGAGACGGCGGCAAGCGGTGAGCGGCGGCGGTGCGCCTGTCCCGTCCGGCGGCGGACATAGTTGGGCTTTGCAATGCCCGCGGCACCCGCTAAGCCACCTGAAGATGACAAGTTTCAATACAGCGCCGCGGATGCGTCCGAACGGATGCCGGTCATGACGAGCGACGCGCCCTCCCAACCCCTCGACGACGCCAGCTTCAAGCGCGAACTGGCCGCGATGCTGCCGCATCTGCGCGCCTTCGGCCGCAGCCTCACCGGCAATGCCGACCTTGCCGACGACCTGGTGCAGGAAACGATGCTGAAGGCGTGGAAGGCGCGTGAGCAATATATTCCAGGGCCGGCGAGCATGAAGAGCTGGGCCTTCGTGATTCTGCGCAACTGTTTCCTGTCGCAGATGCGGCGCAAGAAATTCACCGCCGACTATGACGAACTGGCGGCCGAGCGGATGCTGGTCGCGCCCGACGACCAGGATGACAGTCTGCATCTCGGCGACGTGCAGCGCGCGCTGCTGATGCTGCCGGTCGACCAGCGCGAGGCGCTGGTGCTGATCGGGGCGGGGGGGCTGAGCTACGAGGAAGGCGCGGCGATCTGCGGCTGCGCGATCGGCACGATGAAAAGCCGCGTCTCGCGCGCGCGCGCCGCGCTGCAGGACATATTGGAGGGCGGCCAGATGCCGCTGCGCAGCGAAGACGAGCTGCCCGCGAGCGACGCCTTCGCGGCGATCATGGACAAGGTCGATGATCTGACCGCGAACGGGCCGGCGGGGGATTGACGATATGCTGTCCCCTCCCCCTTGATGGGGGAGGCAGCGAGACTTAGGCGCTTTGCGCGTTAGTCGCAGCGGAGGGGGTGCGCTTTCGGCCTTGCACCGGGTCGCGCCCTCACCCCCATCCAACTTCGCTTAGCCGCTGCGCAGCAAGGCTTCGTATCCTTCCCCCATCAAGGGGGAAGGATACGGAACCGCGTGTCTCAGGCCGCCAGCTCGGGCGTGAAGAGCAGGCTCTGGCTGATCGCGGCGCGCACCGTATTCTCGCGGAACGGCTTGGAGATCAGGAAGGTCGGCTCGACGCAATTGCCGCTGAGCAGCCGTTCGGGAAAGGCGGTGATGAAGATCGCCGGCACCGGCGCGCGCGCCAATATGTCCTGGACCGCGTCGATTCCCGACGAGCCGTCGGCGAGCTGGACGTCGGCCAGGACGAGGCCGGCGTCGGTATCCTCGAAGGCCGCGACCGCATCCTCGTGCGTCGTCGCGACTCCCGCGACCTCGTGGCCGAGGCCGCGGACGATCGCTTCGAGTTCCATCGCGATCAGCGGCTCGTCCTCGATGATGAGCACCGAGGTCCGCGTTTCGCGGTCGAGATCGCCGACCGCTTCGGCGAGCAGCGCTTCGACCGTCGCCGTATCGGTGCCCGTGATCGCTGCCGCCTCTTCGGTCGAGAAGCCTTCGAGCGCGGTGAGGAGCAGGATCTGGCGCGCCAGCGGCGTGATGCGGGCGAGGCGGCGATTGGCGGCGCGCACCAGCGCATCCTCTTCGTCCGACCCCTCGCCGTCGGCGATGAAGGCGCTTTCCCAGATGCGGTGAAAGGCGCGGTAGAGGGCGATTCGCGTGTCGGGACCGTGGCCGAACTCCTCGGGTGCCGCGACGATCACTTCGAGCAGCGTGTGGACGAAATTGTCGCCATGCTGCTGGCTTCCGGTCAGCGCGCGCGCGTAGCGGCGCAGGAACGGCAGATGTCCGCGGATTTCATCTCCCAACGTCATGCAAGAACCTCCCTCTGGAATATTTCATACGCGGTCTCGCGGCGGGGGGTTCCGTTCCGGGACCAAAAAAGCGCCCCTTCGGCCTGCAACTTGTCGCACGCGGATGCGTAGACAACGGCGGGACGTTGGAGGCTCGCACGGGAAAGGTCGGAAATCGCCCGATTAATCCCGCAAGCGGGCGACCATGCTTTTGTAGGAACCCGATTCATGGCACAGCGGCCCCGGGAACAGAGCGGCGCGGAGGCGCCGGCAGGAGGCGAGGGGCGGCAATTGGCAGACGGCCGGGACAGGGACGCATCGGCGGGCGAGCGCCGGCGACTGCGGACCCTTCGCGAATATCGCATCATGGACAGCGGGCCCGAAGCCGCGTTCGACCGCGTCACCAAGCTGGTCGCCGATCTGTTCGACGCGCCGATCGCGCTCGTCTCGTTCGTCGACGATTGCCGGCAATGGTTCAAGTCGGCGCACGGCCTCGACCTCGCCGAAATCCCGCGCGACGTCGGTTTCTGCCGCCATGTGATCGCCGACGACCGGCCGCTGGTCGTCCCCGATGCCACCCGCGACCCGCGCTTTCGCGACAATCCGCTGGTCACCGGAGATGCCTGTATCCGTTTCTACGCCGGGGTGCCGCTGCGCGCCTATAACGGCGCGGTGCTGGGCGCCCTCAGCATCATGGATCGCAAGACCCGGCCGCCGCTCGGCGCGCGCGAACTCGAGCGGCTCGAGGATTTCGCGGCGATCATCATGGCCGAGGCCGAATTGCGCCGCACGGCGGTCGAGCGCGACGAGGCGCGCTATATATTGGAGCGCGCGCTCGATTTTTCGAGCATCGCGATCTGGCAGCTCCATGTGAACGACGACGCGATGCACTGGCGCGGCGCGGTCGCCGAATTGTGGGGCGCCGATTATGAAGCCGCGCTCGCATCGCTGGACGGCGTCTTCGAACGCATCCATCCCGACGACCGGCCGCTGGTCCGCGCCGCGCTCGACGAGGCGATCGACAACGGCACGCCCTATGCCAGCGAGTTTCGCGTCGTGCACCCCGAGCGCGGTGTGCGCTGGCTCGCGGGACGCGCCGACTGGGACGTCCGCCGCGACGAGGCGATCCTGACCGGGATCAACGTCGATATCACCGAACAGAAGAGCCGGCAGGAAAACGCCAACCTCTTGATGCGCGAACTGCATCACCGGATGCGCAACCTGTTCGCGACCGTCGGCGCCATCATTTCGCTGACCCGCCATTCGGCGCGCGATGTCGACGATTATGTCGAGCGGATCAGCAGCCGGCTCGACGCGCTCAACCGGGCGCAGAACGTCCTGCTCGGCGCCAATTTCATGACCGGGTCGATGCACGCGCTGATGCGTGAGGTCGAGGCGGCCTTTCCGCGCGTGCGCTGGTCGGGCCCCGACCTGCTCCTCCCCGAAAACGCGCTGGTCGCGATGGCGCTGCTGTTCAACGAACTCGCGACCAACGCGGCCAAGCACGGCGCGCTGTCGGCCGAGGAGGGCGAGGTCGAGGTGCATTGGTCGCACGACCCCGACGAGAGCGACGACCGGCAATTCCGCCTGACGTGGAAGGAAAGCGGCGCCCCCGGACATGTTTCCGCCCCCGAACGCACCAGCTTCGGTACGCTGCTGATCGAACGCAGCGTGCGCAACAATCTGGGCGGAACGATCGAGCGCCGCTGGGAGCCGACGGGGCTGGTCGTCGAGATCGCGCTGCCCGCGCGCTGGCGCGAAGCATAGGCGCGCGCCATGGCATTGGAAGCGCTGATCGCGCGGCTGCAATATTACAGCGATCTCGGCGACGGCGAGCGCGAGGCGCTCGCGCGGCTCGGCGGCAAGGTGCGCAGTTTCGCCGCGAACAGCGAGATCATCACCGCGGGCCAGGCGATGGACGCGGTGCTGGTGATGCGCGAAGGCTGGGCGGCGCGCTTCAAGACGCTCGAGGACGGGCGCCGCCAGATCCTCAACATCCTGCTTCCCGGCGACATCTTCGACCTGCAGGTGCTGGTGGCGGCGGAGGCTGACCATAGCGTCGTCACGGTCACGGCGGGATCGGTTTATGCGATGTCGCCCGGCGCGGTGCGCGAGATGCTGGCGGGGTCGGGGGCGCTCACGATGGCCTTCTGGTGGACGCAGGTGCAGGAAGAGGCGTTCCTGCGCGAACAGATCATCCGCAACGGCCGCCAGAGCGCGCAGGAGCGTATCGCGCACCTGCTGCTCGAACTGCATCGCCGCGCCCAGATCGTCAACCAGGCGAGCGACGACACGCTACGCTTGCCGCTGACCCAGACGCAGATCGCCGACACGCTGGGGCTGACCCCGATCCACACCAACCGCGTGCTGCGGCGGCTGGTCCGCGCGGGCTATATCGAGATGAACCGGCAGTGGATCCGCTTCCTCGAACCCGATGCGCTGGCGCAGATGTGCGATTTCGACCCGAGCTATTTCCACCTCGACGCCTTCCGCATGCGGCTGGGGCGGGGGTAGGGGAACGGATGCCGCAAGCGGCCGTTTCGTCAGCGAACCCGCGAAGCGAGAAAGGGCAAATCCGCATGCCCGGAAACCGGCCCCCGACCGACGATATACGAACGCTCGACGACCTCGCGCGCGCGGTCGATCGCTGCCGGCGTTGCCCGCTCTATCGCGACGCGACGCAGGGCGTCGCGGGCGAGGGGCCGAAATCGGCGCGGATCATGCTGGTCGGCGAACAGCCGGGCGATCGGGAGGATATGGAGGGGCGGCCGTTCGTGGGTCCCGCGGGGCGGCTGCTCGATGAGGCGATCGACGAGGCGGGGCTCGACCGGCGGCGGCTGTTCCTGACCAACGCGGTCAAGCATTTCAAGTTCGCGCCGCGCGGCAAGCGGCGGCTGCACCAGCGCCCGACCGCGGGCGAGGTCGACGCCTGCCGCTGGTGGCTCGACAAGGAGCGGCGGCTCGTCCACCCCGCGCTGATCGTCACCCTCGGCGCGACCGCGCTGCGCGGCGTGACGGGGCGGAGCGCGAGCGTCCGGTCGATGCGCGGCGAGGCGGTGGCGCTCGAGGGCGGCGCGACGCTGGTCGCAACGATCCACCCCTCCTTCCTTCTCCGCATGCCCGACCGCGCGCGGGCGGCGCGCGAGCGCGCGGGCTTCGTCGCCGACCTCGTTCGCGCGCGGACGCTCGCCGCCTGATGGCAAAGGCCAAGCCCTGGCTCGAACCGCATCCGCACGGGCTTTACGTGCGGCCCGCGGACCTGTGGATCGACCCCTCGCGCCCCGTCGAGCGCGCGGCGGTGACCCACGGCCATGCCGACCATGCGCGCAGCGGGCATCATGCGGTGTTCGCGACCCCCGAGACGCTGGCGATCATGGCGCTGCGCTACGGCGTTGACGCGGCGGCGTCCCGCAACGCCGCCTTTCCTTACGGCGATGGTTTCGAGCGCGGCGGGGTGCGCTTCAGCTTCCACCCCGCCGGCCACGTCCTCGGCAGCGCGCAGATCGCGATGGAATATCGCGGCGAACGGATCGTCGTCACCGGCGATTACAAGCGCCGGCCCGACCCGACCTGCGCGCCGTTCGAGGTCGTCCCGTGCGACATCTTCATCACCGAGGCGACTTTTGGCCTGCCGGTGTTCCGCCACCCGCCGACCGAGGGCGAGATCGCCAAGCTGCTTGCCGCGGTGCGCGCCGAGCCCGACCGTTCGGTGCTTGTCGGCGCCTATGCGCTGGGGAAGGCGCAGCGGGTGATCGCCGAGCTGCGCGCCGCCGGGTGGACGGCGCCCGTCTATATCCACGGTGCGCTTGAGAAGATGTGCCAGCTTTATGCGGTGCATGGCGTCGACCTCGGCGACCTGCGGCTCGTTGGGGAGAGCGACAAGGCCGAGATGGCGGGGCAGATCGTGCTGGCGCCGCCCTCGGCGCTCAACGACCGCTGGTCGCGGCGCCTCCCCGATCCGGTCACCCCCATGGCCTCGGGCTGGATGCGCGTGCGGCAGCGGGCGCGGCAGCGGATGGTCGAGCTGCCGCTCGTCATCTCCGACCACGCCGATTGGGACGAGCTCACCGCGACGATCGCCGAGGTGAACCCGCAGGAAAGCTGGATCACCCACGGCAGCGAGGAAGGTCTGCTGCGCTGGTGCGAGATGACCCAGCGCAAGGCGCGCGCGCTCCACCTCGTCGGCCGCGACGTTGAAGATGAGGGTGGGGAGGAGGAGGCGTGAAGCGCTTCGCGGCCCTGATCGACCGGCTCGTCTACACGCGCTCGCGCAACAGCAAGCTCGCGCTGATCGTCGATTATCTGAAGCACACCCCCGATCCCGATCGCGGCTGGGCACTCGCGGCGCTGACCGGCGCGCTCGACTTTCCGGCGGTGAAGGCGGGGACGGTTCGGGCGCTGCTGGCTTCGCGGGTGGATGAGGAATTGTTCCGCCTGTCGCGCCACTTCGTCGGCGATACGGCGGAGACGGCGGCGCTGTTGTGGCCTGAAAAGCCCCTCCACTTCAGGGGAGGGGTTGGGGTGGGGTCCATCGGCCTTGCACAAGGCCGATGGACCCCACCCGCTGCGACTAAGCCAGCAAGCTGGCAAGTCTCGCTGCCCTCCCCTGAAGGGGAGGGCGGATTAAGTGTCACCCAGGTCGTCGACGCTCTCTCCGCCGCCACCCGCAGCGACGCGCCCGCGATCCTCGCTTCGCTGCTCGACCGGCTCGACGCCGACGGCCGTTATGCGCTGCTCAAGCTCGCGCTCGGCGGGATGCGCGTCGGGGTGTCGGCGCGGCTCGCGAAGCAGGCGTTCGCGCAGGCCTTCGCCGTCGCCATCGACGATGTCGAGGAGCTGTGGCACGCGATCCCGCCGCCTTATGCGCAGCTCTTCGCCTGGGGCGAGGGGAGGGCGGCGCGGCCCGACCTCGCCGACGTCGCCTTCTTCCGCCCCTTCATGCTCGCGCACCCGCTCGAAGGCGAGAGCCTCGACCTTTCCGACTATGTCGCCGAATGGAAATGGGACGGCATCCGCGTCCAGATCGTCCGTGGCGGCGGCGAGACGCGCCTCTACAGTCGCGGCGGTGAGGAGATCGGCGCTGCCTTCCCCGAACTGCTCGCCGCCTTCGACCAGGATGCGGTGATCGATGGCGAATTGCTGGTGCGCGGTGAGGCGCAGGGCGGGGCCGAGGGCGGCGCGGCTAGCTTCAATGCGCTCCAGCAGCGGCTCGGGCGCAAGACGGTGACGAAGAAGATGCTCGCGGACTATCCGGCCTTCGTTCGCGTCTACGACCTGCTCGCCGTCGACGGCAACGACCTGCGCGGCCTGCCGTGGACCGAGCGGCGGCGGCAGCTCGAGGCCTTCGTGCCGCGCCTCGCCGACAGCCATTTCGACCTGTCGCCGGTGATCGAGGCCACGCATTTCGGGGAACTCGCGGAGCTGCGCGCCGGCGCCCGCGACGCCGCGATCGAGGGCGTGATGCTCAAGCGCCGCGATGCGCCCTATGTGGCGGGGCGTCGCGCCGGCCTCTGGTACAAGTGGAAGCGCGATCCGCTCGTCGCCGATTGCGTGATGATGTATGCGCAGCGCGGCAACGGTCGGCGCGCGAGCTTCTATTCCGACTATACCTTCGGCTGCTGGACCGACGCGGGCGAACTGCTGCCGGTCGGCAAGGCCTATTCGGGCTTCACCGACGCGGAGCTCAAATGGCTCGACAAATTCGTGCGCGATCACACCATCGATCGCTTCGGCCCGGTGCGCGAGGTCGAGAAGACGCTGGTGCTCGAGGTCGCGTTCGATTCGATCCACGCCTCCAAGCGCCACAAGTCGGGCCTCGCGATGCGCTTCCCGCGCATCGCCCGCATCCGCCGCGACAAGCCCGCCGAAGAGGCCGACCGGATCGCGACCTTGCGCGCGATGGTGACGTGAGATTTGAAGGCGGGGAAGGAAAAATTGCCCTTCGGGGGGCTTGCAACCGCCGGGGGAAGGGCCGAGTTAAGGGGCCATCTGCAAAAGAAAATGGAGACTGCCATGACGATCGCTTTCCCGCCGCTGCCCTATGCTCAGGACGCGCTGGCACCGCACATCTCGGCCGACACGCTCGCGACGCATCATGGCAAGCATCACAAGGCCTATGTCGACAAGGTCAACGCCGCGATCGAAGGCACCGACCTGGCCGACAAAGCCCTCGAGGAAATCATCCACCACGCCGAAGGATCGGGCAACAAGGGGCTGTTCAACAACAGCGCGCAGTCGTGGAACCACGCCTTCTACTGGAACAGCATGTCGCCCACGAAGACCGCGCCGTCGGGCGATCTCGCCGCCGCGATCGACCGCGACTTCGGCTCGCTCGATGAGCTCAAGAAGAAGCTGAAGGACACCGCGGTCAACCATTTCGCGTCGGGCTGGGCGTGGCTCGTCTCGCGCGACGGCGCGCTGTCGGTCACCGACACCCACGACGCGGGGACCGAGCTCACCGCCGGCATCACCCCGCTGCTCGTCGTCGACGTGTGGGAGCACGCCTATTACATCGACCGCAAGAACGTCCGCCCCGACTATGTCAACGCGGTGGTCGACGAACTGCTGAACTGGGACTTCGCCGCGGAGAATTTCGCGCGCGGCGGCACCTGGACCTACCCGGCCTGAGATCGGCGGATAATTTCGCCTGATACTATCGTCATGGCGGCACCTGTTCTATAGGCGCCGCCATGACGATCAGCCTCTTCGAACTGTTCAAGATCGGCGTCGGTCCGTCGAGCTCGCACACCGTGGGACCCATGGTGGCGGCGCGCCGCTTCACCGTCTGGCTCGACGAGCAGCACCTCTTGACCAAAACCGCGCATGTCGAGGCCGACCTCTACGGCTCGCTCGCGCTGACCGGAAAGGGCCACGCCGCCGACACCGCGGTCGTCGCGGGGCTCGCGGGCGAGATCCCCGCCTCGACCAGCCTCGCCGCGATCAAGGCGCATTGGGACCGCGCGGCGAGCGAGGGCTTCCTCTATCTGCTCGGCCGCCAGCGCGTCCGCTTTCAGCCGGCGAGCGACCTCCATTTCCAGATGAAGCAGCGCCAGCCGTTCCACAGCAACGCGCTCAGCTTCACCGCCCGCGACGGCGAAGGTGAGATATTGGCGAAGCGCATGTATTTCTCGATCGGCGGCGGCTTCGTCGTCGACGAGGATGAGGCGGGGCGCAACAGCCGCGGCGCCGAGGATGAGGTCGATCTGCCCTACGCCTTCACCTCGGGCGCCGATCTGCTGAGCATGGGCGCGGCGTCGGGCAAGAGTTTCGCCGAGATGATGCTCGACAATGAACTCGTCCACCGCAGCCGCGAAGAGGTCGACGCGGGGCTCGACACCATCGCCGCGGCGATGGACGGCTCGATCGACGCGGGATGCAGCAGCATGGGCGTCCTGCCCGGCGGGCTGAAGGTGAAGCGCCGCGCGCCGCAGATCGCCGCCGACATCCGCGAACGGCACGAGGCGAACCTGTCCGATCCGATGGCGATGATGGACTGGATCAACCTCTGGGCCATGGCGGTAAACGAGGAAAATGCCGCGGGTGGCAAGGTCGTCACTGCGCCGACCAACGGCGCGGCGGGGATCATCCCCGCGGTGATCCGTTATTATCGCCGCAGCTATCGCGGCGACGCGGCGGGCGTGCGCACCTTCCTCCTGACCGCGGGTGCGATCGGCGCATTATACAAACGCAACGCCAGCATCTCGGGCGCCGAGGTCGGCTGCCAGGGCGAGGTCGGCGTCGCCTGCTCGATGGCGGCGGCGGGGCTGACCGCAGCCTTGGGCGGCACCAACGCGCAGATCGAAAATGCCGCCGAGATCGGCATGGAGCACAACCTCGGCCTCACCTGCGACCCGATCGGCGGGCTGGTGCAGATTCCGTGCATCGAGCGCAACGCGATGGGCGCGATCAAGGCGATCGACGCGAGCCGCATCGCGATGATCGGCGACGGCACGCATGTGGTGAGCCTCGACACGGTGATCGCGACGATGCTGCAAACGGGGCGGGATATGCGGGATAAGTATAAGGAAACGTCGAAGGGCGGGCTGGCGGTTAGCGTGGTGGAGTGTTGATATAACTGTTGCAGAAGGCCTCTGCCACGATAAGCACGGACATGGCTGCCACATATTACTTTCTTGCTGCTCCCGAAGAAAATGGGGTGTTGGATTGGTTCCGGTCTGAAGCCGCTGAACCAGAAGACCTCTCTGATGATGCCCGGACAATTCTTTGGTGGCGTCAGTTCGGTGATCTACAGCATGACAGCCATGGGATCGCTGACGGCTCTAAATCGCCGTTGGTTTTGATCTATGTCCCTAAAACCCGGCGAGGAGTTTTTTGGACGGTCGGAGAAGTTCACTTTCTCACGAAAAACTTGGCCGATACGTTTCCAGAGCTTGAGCAAGTAAGGCGAAAATTCCAAGCTTGGATGAAGCAATTCCCCGTGGCGTGGGAACGGAAGCGTGGTGGTGAAGAGGGGTACGGATATTATCTGGTCGGCTCCACCAAGAACATCGCTGACAAAGTGTATGCCTTGCCGCTTGGGTTGGCCGCTTATGAAGCCGGACAATATTTTGTAGGCGAACAGGATCATCGGTTGGATGACATTTGCAAAATCCTGCGCCTTCGGGGCGTGAACTGCGACTAAGAGGCCTCGCTCCGCTGCAAAGCCCCCGGCAAGTCCTCGCGCAGCTTGCCGATCGGCAGCCGCACCTTCGGCAACAGGTGCCGCCGCTGCGGATAGACCGCCCAGATCGGCTCCTCCTGCGGGCAGAGAGGGTCGAGGAGCGAGGCGAGCGCAACTCTATTTCATCGTCATCCCGGACTTGATCCGGGATCCATTGGTCCGGCGCTGATTTGAATGGACCCCGGATCAAGTCCGGGGTGACAAAAGGGAGGGGGGTGTGAGAGGCGCATGACTTTCCATTCTCGTCACCCTGAACCCTTCTACAGGCTCAGGACAGGCTTGTTTCAGGGTCCATGGCCTGATCTGTCCTTCAACGCTGCGCTTTTTGTTTCGCACAAAGCCACAAAGCCACGAAGAAGAAGGCTTGGGCCGACAGGCCGATTTTCCCGTCGACGGAGCGGCCGGTCGCACGGTCGAGGGGAAAGCCGCTTCGCGGTCGGTGCAACATCTTTGTGTCTTTGTGTGAAAAACAACTGGCGCCGCTTCGGTGGGACGGCGCCGGGCCGTGGATGCTGGAGTCGAAGACGGGCATAGCCCAAACGAGTTCAGCATGACGAAGGTTGGGAACGCGCGCCTCGCATCTTGCATTGCCGCCGCATTTGCCTGATTGGGACGCCCGAAAAGGAGACCGCCCCATGAAGACCCGCGCCGCCGTTGCGTTCGAAGCGAAAAAGCCGCTCGAAATCGTCGAACTCGACCTCGAAGGCCCGAAGGCGGGCGAGGTGCTGGTCGAGATCATGGCGACGGGCATCTGCCACACCGACGCCTACACGCTCGACGGCTTCGACAGCGAGGGCATCTTCCCGAGCGTGCTGGGGCATGAGGGCGCGGGCGTGGTGCGCGAGGTCGGCGCGGGCGTCACCAGCGTGAAGCCCGGCGACCATGTGATCCCGCTCTACACCCCCGAATGCCGCCAGTGCAAAAGCTGCCTGTCGGGCAAGACCAACCTCTGCACCGCGATCCGCGCGACGCAGGGCAAGGGGCTGATGCCCGACGGCACGACGCGGTTCAGCTACAAAGGTCAGCCGATCTTCCACTACATGGGCTGCTCGACCTTCTCGAACTTCACCGTGCTGCCCGAGATCGCGGTCGCGAAAATTCGCGAGGATGCGCCGTTCCAGTCGAGCTGCTACATCGGCTGTGGTGTCACCACCGGCGTCGGCGCGGTGATCAACACCGCGAAGGTGCAGGTCGGCGACAATGTCGTCGTCTTCGGGCTCGGCGGCATCGGTCTCAACGTGATCCAGGGCGCGCGGCTCGCGGGCGCCGACAAGATCATCGGCGTCGACATCAACCCCGATCGCGAAGAATGGGGCCGCAAGTTCGGCATGACCGAGTTCCTCAACTCGAAGGGCATGAGCCGCGAGGATGTCGTCGCGGCGATCGTCCAGATGACCGACGGCGGCGCCGATTACACCTTCGACGCGACGGGCAATACCGAGGTGATGCGGACGGCGCTCGAAGCCTGCCATCGCGGCTGGGGCACCTCGATCATCATCGGCGTCGCCGAGGCGGGCAAGGAGATCGCGACGCGGCCGTTCCAGCTCGTCACCGGGCGCAACTGGCGCGGCACCGCCTTCGGCGGCGCCAAGGGCCGCACCGACGTGCCGAAGATCGTCGACATGTACATGACCGGCAAGATCGAGATCGACCCGATGATCACCCATGTCATGGGGCTGGAGGATATCAACAAGGGCTTCGACCTGATGCACGCGGGCGAGAGCATCCGCAGCGTCGTCGTCTACTGAAGCGGAGGCACGGGAAATGTTCAGCCATGTGACGCTGGGGGCGAACGACATCGCCGCGACCAAGAGTTTCTACGACGCGGTGCTCGGAACGCTCGGTGTGCCCGAGGGGCGGATCGACGAGCGCGGGCGGCTGATCTACGCGCACGACGGCGGCCGGCTGCTCATCACGCAGCCGGTCAACGGCGAGGCGGCGGCGTGCGGCAACGGCCATACGCTGGGCCTGCTCGCGGCATCGCCCGAGGCGGTCGACGCGTGGCACGCCGCGGGCCTCGCGAACGGCGGCACGACCGCCGAGGATCCGCCGGGCATTCGCCAGGCGACCGAGGGACGTGTGCTCTACCTCGCCTATCTGCGCGATCCCGCCGGCAACAAGCTCTGCGCCTTCCACAAGATTTCGGGCTGAGATGAATCCTGCGGCGGCTGCGCGCTATATCCTGACGCTGGCGTGCGAGGACAGGGTCGGCATCGTCGCCGCGGTGACGGGGCTGCTCGCACAGGCCGACGGCTTCATCCTCGACAGCCAGCAATATGCCGACCTCGATTCGGGGCGCTTCTTCATGCGCGTCGAGTTTCACGGCGCGGGACCGCGCTTTCCCGAAGGGCTGGCCGCGGTGCAGGCGGCTTTCGCGCCGATCGTTGCGCGCTTCGCCATGGACGCGCGGATCAGCGACCGCGCCGTCAAGCCGCGTTTCGTCATCGCGGTGTCGCAGGGCAGCCATTGCCTCAACGACCTGCTCCATCGCTGGTCGACCGGCAATCTCGCGATCGACATCGTCGGAGTCGTCTCGAACCACGAGCATCAGCGGCGCCTGACCGAATGGCACGGCGTGCCCTTTCATCATCTGCCGGTCAGCGACGCCAATCGCGCTGACCAAGAGGCCGCGATCCTGGGCGTGATGGCGCGGGGGCAGGCAGACTATCTGGTGCTCGCGCGCTATATGCAGGTCCTGTCGGGCGACCTGTCGGCACAGCTCGCGGGGCGCTGCATCAACATCCACCACAGCTTCCTGCCCGGCTTCAAGGGCGCGCGGCCCTATCACCGCGCGCACGAGCGCGGGGTCAAGCTGATCGGCGCGACCGCGCATTTCGTCACCGGCGACCTCGACGAAGGGCCGATCATCGAGCAGGCGGTTGAGCGCGTCGACCACCGCCAGTCGGTCGACGACCTGATCCGCACCGGCCGCGATATCGAGGCGCAGGTTCTCGCGCGCGCGGTGCGCTGGGTCGCCGAGCAGCGGGTGCTGATCGACGGGCGCAAGACGGTGGTGTTCCGCTAGGGCGGGCTCGCTACGCTTTCGGGTTCGTCATTTTCGGGGAATGCAAAACATCATGGCGGCTGGTCCTGACCGGCGGGGCAGGGTAGGTAGCGATTCGCAACCAAAACCGGAGGAGCGGACATCATGTACAGTCACAATATGGTCGGATCGAACGACCTCGACGCCTCGAGGAAATTCTACGACGCGACCTTTCAGGCCATCGGCGGCAAACCAGCCATCCAGGACGAGAAGGGTCGCCTGATCTACATTCACAATGGCGGGATGTTCCTGGTCACGGCGCCGATCGACGGCCAGCCGGCGACGGCAGGCAATGGCTGCACCATCGGCATTGCGATGGCCAATCCCGAACAGGCGGATGCGTGGCACAAGGCGGGCGTCGAAGCGGGCGGCACCGCGATCGAAGATCCGCCGGGGGTGCGCGAGAGCAATGGCATGAAAATGTATCTCGCCTATCTGCGCGATCCCGCCGGCAACAAGCTCTGCGCGCTGCACCGGCTGGGCTGACGATCTTGCGCGGCGAAGCGGGCCTGTTGGCGGATCTCGATGCGCTCGCCATCCCCTTCGCCGCGCACGAGCATGTCGCGGTGTTCACCGTCGCCGAAAGCGACGCGGTGAACGCCGCGATCCCGGGCGCCCACACCAAGAATCTGTTCCTGAAGGACGCCGCCGGGGCCTTCTGGCTCGTCACCGTGCCCGGCGAGGCGCGCGTCGACCTGAAGGCGCTGCCCGCGGCGATCGGCTGCAAGCGGGTGAGTTTCGGCAAGGCCGAGGACATGCAGCGCCTGCTCGGCATCGCGCCGGGATCGGTGACCCCGCTCGCGGCGATCAACGCGCCGCCGGGGAGCGTCGCCGTCGTACTCGATGCGGCGCTTGCGGCCGCCGACCGGGTGAACGTCCACCCGCTGCGCAACACCGGAACGCTGGGGCTGTCGGGCGCAGCGATACTGGACCTGCTGCGCCATTGGGGTCATGATCCGCGAACCGCTCCCATCCCGATGCAGGACCCCCGATGACTCTCGAAACCGTCTCGACCAACCGCAGCCACGGCGGCACGCAGGGCGTCTACCGGCACCGGAGCGACACGACCGGCACCGACATGAGTTTCGCGGTCTTCGTCCCCGACCATGAAGCGGGCGCGAAGCTGCCCGTGCTCTGGTATCTCTCGGGGCTGACCTGCACCCACGCGAATGTGATGGAGAAGGGCGAATATCGCGCCGCGTGTGCCGAACATGGGGTGATCTTCGTCGCCCCCGACACCAGCCCGCGCGGCGAAGGCGTTCCCGACGACCCCGACGGCGCGTGGGACTTCGGCCTCGGCGCCGGCTTCTATGTCGACGCGACCGAAGAGCCGTGGGCGCAGCATTACCGGATGCGCTCCTATGTCGAAGACGAGCTGCCCTCGCTGATCCTGCGCGAATTTCCCGCCGCCGACCTGACGCGGCAGGGGATCACCGGCCATTCGATGGGCGGGCACGGCGCGCTGACCGTCGCGCTGCGCACCCCCGATCGCTTTCGCTCGGTCTCGGCCTTCTCGCCGATCGTCGCGCCGACGCGGTGCCCATGGGGCGAGAAGGCGCTGGCGGGCTATCTCGGCGAAGATCGCGAGGCGTGGGGCGCTTACGACGCCTGCGCGCTGATCGCGGCGGGCGCGCGGCTGCCCGACCTGCTCGTCGATCAGGGCGACGCCGACAATTTCCTGGCCGAACAGCTCAAGACCGACCTGCTGGTCGAGGCGTGCGAGCGCGCCGGTCAGAAAGCGACGATCCGCATGCAGCCGGGCTATGACCACAGCTATTATTTCATCTCGACCTTCATGGCCGAGCATGTCGCGTGGCATGCCGAACGGTTGAAGGGGTAAAGAATAAGCCCCTCTCCTTCAGGAGTGTCAGGTCGGTCATGCCCCCGGCATGACCTAAACCGTCCGGGGGACGGTTTACCTGACACTGGGTTGGGGTGGGGTCTATCGGCCTTGCGCAAGGCCGATAGACCCCACCCGCTGCGACTAGGGAGCCAAGCTCCCAAGTCTCGCTGCCCTCCCCTGAAGGGGAGGGCGTGGATATTGTACTACGGAATCAACAGCGTCGACCCCGTCGTTCGCCCCGATTCGAGGTCGGCATGCGCCCGCGCCGTATCCTGCAGCCCGTAACGCTGTCCCACGGTCACCGCGACCCTGCCGCCCCCGATCATCTCGAACACCCGCGCCGCGCCCGCGGCGCGCTCGCCGGGGTCGAGGTAATAGTCGAACAGCGTCGGCCGGGTGACGAACTGCGACCCGTGGCGCGCGAGCACGCCCAGGTCGACCCCGCGCACCGGCCCGCCGGCGTTGCCGTAGCTGACGATCAGCCCGCGCCGCGCGGTGGCTTTCAGCGACACCTCCCACGTCGCCATGCCGATGCCGTCGAAGGTGACGGGCACGCCCTGCCCGTCGGTGATCTCGCGGACGTGCGCCGCGACATCGTCCTCCCGATAGCGGATGACATGGTCGGCGCCGGCGTCGCGCGCCGCTTGTTCCTTCGCTTCGGTGCTGACGGTGCCGATCACGGTCGCGCCGACCGCCTTCAGCCACTGGACGAGGATCAGCCCGACCCCGCCCGCCGCGGCGTGGACGAGCACGGGGCAGCCCGCCTCGACCTTTGCGCAGCGTTCGACGAGCGCCTCGACCGTGCACGCCTTGAGCAGCGCCGCGGCGGCGGTCTCGTCGTCGATGTTCGCGGGCAGCTTGAACAGCGAAGCCGCCGGGACCAGCCGCGCGCTCGCATAGGCGTCGCGCTGCGGCCCGAAGGTCGCGACCCGGTCGCCGGGCTGGAGCCCGTGGACACCCTCGCCGACCGCGATCACCTCGCCCGCCGCCTCCATGCCGAGCCCGCCGGGAAGCTCGACCGGATAGGTGCCGTCGCGGTGATAGATGTCGATATAGTTGAGTCCGATCGCGCTCTGCCGCACCAGCGCCTGCCCGGGGCCGGGCGCGCCCAGCGTCACCTCGCGCCAGTCGATGACCTCGGGGCCGCCTTGCGTCTCGATAAAGGCCTGGATCGCTTGCATCGCGCATCTCCTGCTGTTCCGTCCATCTGGTGGGCCGGAGAGTGAGGCGCAAGTAGGGAGTCGTCCATTGACGTCGTCATTGCGAGGAGGCCCGGACCTGATCCGGGGCGACGCGGCAATCCAGGGCGGCGCGGAACCGCTCTGGATTGCTTCGCTACGCTCGCAATGACGGGAAGGTAATGGCTGGTTTACTTCGGCCGACGCGGGCTACGCTGGCCGTAGGGCTTGGGCTTGTAGCGCTCGGTCTTGTCGCGCGGGCCGCCGGGGCCGCGCGGGCCGCGGTCGCCGCCGGGCGCGCGGCCGAGCGTATTACGCGGCGCTTTGTCGCGCGGCGCCTTCTCGCGCCGCGGTGGATAGGCCGCGCCGCCGGGCGCCGGGGTGATCGCGACGCCGCTGTCGTCCTCGCCGTCGGCGTTGGCGCTGCGCTGGATTGCCTCGGCGAAGCGGTCGGCGATGGCGAGCGGGATGTTGAACAGCGTCTCGCTCGGCCCGATCCGGATCGCGCCGATCTCATGCTTGGTCACATGGCCGCGGCGGCAGAGCAGGGGTAGGATCCAGCGCGGTTCGGCATTCTGGCGGCGCCCGATATTGAGCCGGAACCAGACGCTGTCGTCGAACTGCTCGCGGCGCGGCCCGCGCTCGCCGCGATCGGGATGACCGTCCTCGCGCTCGAAGCGTTCGCCCCGCTCGCGGCGCGGCGGCGGGCCGTTGTCGATCAGATCCTCGGGCGGCGGCATGGTCGCGCGGTGCGCGCGGACGAGCGACGCGGCGATATCCTCGGGCGAGCGTTCGGCGAGCAGCCGCTGCGCGAGCTCGAGGTCGTCGGCTTCGTGCTCGACGGGGGCGAGTAGTTTCTCGATCAGCCGTTCCTGATCCTTTTTCCGAACGTCGTCCGCGGTCGGCGCGTTCATCCACTCGGCCTCGATGCGCGCGCCGCGCAGCATCCCGTCGACGCGGCGCCGGCGCGGATAGGGGACGATCAGCACCGCGGTACCCTTCTTCCCCGCGCGCCCGGTGCGGCCCGATCGGTGCTGGAGCGTCTCGGCATCGCGCGGGATCTCGACATGGATGACGAGGCTCAGGCTCGGCAGGTCGATGCCGCGCGCGGCGACGTCGGTCGCGACGCACACCCGTGCGCGGCGGTCGCGCAGCGCCTGCAGCGCATGATTGCGCTCGTTCTGGCTGTGCTCGCCCGACAGCGCGACGGCGGCGAAACCGCGATTGACCAGACGCGCATGGAGGCGGCGGACATTGTCGCGTGTCGCGCAGAACAGCATCGCCGTGTCGGGCTCGTGCAGACGCAACAGGTTGATCACCGCACCCTCGATATCGGCGGGCGCGACGGTGACGACCTGATAGGCGATGTCGCCGTGCCCTCGGTCCTCGCCGACCGTCGAGATGCGCAGGGCATCGCGCTGGTAGCGCTTGGCGAGCTGCGCGATCGGCTTCGGGATCGTCGCCGAAAACAACAGGGTGCGCCGCGTCTCGGGGGTTGCGTCGAGGATTTCCTCGAGGTCCTCACGGAACCCCATGTCGAGCGTCTCGTCGGCCTCGTCGAGCACGGCGACGCGCAGGCTTTCGAGGTCGAGCGCGCCGCGTTCGAGATGATCGCGCAGCCGCCCCGGCGTGCCGACGACGATATGCACGCCCTGATTGAGGGCGCGGCGTTCCTTGCTCGCGTCCATGCCGCCGACGCAGGTCGCGATGCGCGCGCCGGCCTTGGCATAGAGCCAGCCGAGCTCGCGGCTGACCTGCAGCGCCAGCTCGCGCGTCGGCGCGACGATCAGCGCGAGCGGCGCGGTCGCGAACGGCAGGCGGCGGTCGTCGAACAGCTCGTCCGCCATCGCGAGGCCGAAGGCGACGGTCTTGCCCGACCCGGTCTGGGCGGAAACGAGCAGGTCGCGGCCGTGGGCCTCGGCTTCGGTAACCTGCGCCTGAACGGGGGTCAGCGCCTCATAGCCGCGCGCGGTAAGAGCGTCCGCGAGGACGGGTGAAAGATGATCGAAAGACATATTTTCTTCTTTTCCGTGGCGGGCTGCGCCGCCGATTCTCTAATTCGCCACCCCGGACTTGATCCGGGGGCCATTCAGCGCTTTCTGCAAGTGACGAATGGATGCCGGATCCCCTGAGCCTGTCGAAGGGCCGGCATGACGAGCGTGATGGGTTGTCCGTTTCCTAAAGGGCCTGGCCTGCCGCATATCCGCTGGCCCAGGCCCATTGAAAATTATAGCCGCCCAGCCACCCGGTGACGTCCACGGCTTCGCCGACCGCATAGAGGCCCGGAAGGCTTTTGGCCATCATTGTTTGCGACGACAGGCCCGCGGTCGCGATGCCGCCGACGGTGACCTCGGCCTTGGCGAAGCCCTCGGTGCCGTTGGGGCGGAAGGTCCAGCGGCGGAGCGCGGCTTCGGCATCGGCGAGTTTGCGGTCGGTTTGCGCCCCCATCTCGCCGGGCAGCGCGAGCCGCTCGGCCAGCACCTGCGCGAGACGGTCGGGGAGGGCGCTTCCCAGCGCCGCCGCGAGCGTCGCGCGCGGCCGCGCGCGTTTCGCCGCGACCAGCCAGCCCGGCGCGGCGTCGGGCGCGAAGTCGATGGTCACCGGCTCGCCGTGCCGCCAATAGCTGCTGACCTGCAGGATCGCCGGGCCGGACAGCCCGCGATGCGTGAACAGCGCCGCTTCGCGGAACGCCGCCTTGCCCGCGCGCGCTTCGACCGGGGTGGCGACGCCCGACAGCTCGCGGAACAGCACGTCATCGCCGCCGAGCGTCAGCGGGACGAGCGCGGGGCGCGGCTCGACGACCTTCAGCCCGAATTGCCGCGCGAGGTCGTAGGCGAAGCCGGTCGCCCCCATCTTCGGGATCGACGGCCCGCCGGTCGCGAGGACGAGATTGCGGGCGGTGAAGCGCCGGTCACCGAAGGCGACGCGAAAAAGCCCATCGGCATGCGCGACCTCGCGCAGCGGTTCGCCGCAGCGGACGTCGACGCCGCCCTTCGCCGCCTCGTCGAGCAGCATCGCGACGATTGCCTTCGCCGACCCGTCGCAGAAGAGCTGGCCGAGCGTCTTTTCGTGCCACGCGATGCCATGGGCGTCGACGAGCGCGACGAAATCCGCGGGCATATAGCGCGCGAGCGCCGACTTGGCGAAATGCGGGTTCGCCGACAGAAAGCGGTCGGGGGCGGCGTGGATATTGGTGAAATTGCAGCGCCCGCCGCCCGAGATCAGGATCTTCTTGCCCGCCTGATCGGCATGGTCGAGCAGCAGCACGCGGCGCCCGCGCTGCCCCGCGGTCGCGGCGCACATCAGCCCGGCCGCGCCGGCGCCCAGCACGATGGCGTCGTAATCGGGGACGGTCATGCGTGCGTCAGCGCAGCTTCGCGATCGACAGCCCGTCGGCCTTGGCGCGGACCTTCACCGATTCCTCGCTGCGGGTCAGCGCCTTGGCGATCGCCTTCAGCGCCATGCCCTTCTTCGCGAGCGTGTGCAGCTTGTCGATCTCGGCCGCGGTCCACGGCTGCTTGTGGCGTTCGAACCGGTCCTTCATGCCATGACCTCCGCGTCGGCGGTGGCGGCGAGGATGGCGACCGCGTCCTCGCGGCCCTGGAATGCGACGGTCTCGCCCGCCTCGGCGCCCATCAGCGCGCGGCCGAGCGGCGCGGTGAAGGCGATGCGGTGCGCGGCGGGGTCGGCCTCGTCGTGGCCGACGATGGTGACGCTACGCTTGGTCCCGTTCAGCCGATAGGCGACGCGGCTGCCAATGCCGACGAGGCCGTCCGCGGGCGCCGCCTGCACCTCGGCGGTCGCCTTGCGGGTGCCGAAATAGCGCAGCTGGCGCAGCAGCTTCTTGCGCGCCTCTTCGTCGGGTGCGGCAGCGACCGCCGCCTCGATCCGCGCGACCTCCTCGCCCAGCAGGCGCGCGCCGCGCGGCGTGACGAGGTTCGCGCCGACCGGGATCGGCAGCTCAAACTCGGGTTCCTTATGCTCGTCGTCGCTTTCGCGGCGGAACGCTACGCTCATCGTCTCTACTCATGGGGATCAAGGGGAAAGGAAGCCTTTGCACCGCGAAGGTGGCGATAAGATGGCGCGGTGTAACCTCGGCGCCGGTGTCCGCGAAGCAGGAGCGATGCGCCGGCCCGCCCGATCTGTCATGATGCCCGTCCGATGAGTATCGACGAACCCTCGCTCGCGCGGCTGATGGCCGCATCGCAGCGCGGCGACCGCGCGGCCTATCGCGCGCTGCTCGGCGATTGCCGCGCGTGGCTGACGCGCTATTTCGCGCGCCGCAGCGCACCGCACCAGATCGACGACCTGGTGCAGGAAACGCTCGTGTCGCTGCACCGCAAGCGCGCGACGTGGGACAGCGGCCGCGCTTTCCTGCCGTGGCTCGCCGCGATCGCGCGCTATCGCTGGATCGACATGCTGCGCCGGCAGCGGGACGAGGTCGAGCTGGGCGAGGGCGATGCGGCGGTCGGCGCGGAGGATGAGGCGGTGCACGCGCGACTCAGCCTCGACCGGCTGCTCGCGCTTCTGCCCGCGGGGCAGGCGCAGGCGATCACGTTGGTCAAGATCGAGGGCGCCTCGATCGCCGAGGCGTCGCGGATCAGCGGCCAGAGCGAGTCGCTGGTCAAGGTGAATATTCACCGCGGGCTCAGGAAGCTCGCGGGGCTGGTGGAAAGCGAATGAGATGAACGACGCATCGATCGACGAACTGATCGACGGACTGGCCGGCGACCTGAAACCCGTGCGCCCGCGCCGCATCGCGCGCGCCTCGCTGTGGGTCGGCGCGGGCTGGCTGGCGGCGGCGGCGCTGCTGCTCTGGCTGTTCGGGATGCGCCGCGACATGGCCGCGATGCCCGCGATGTCGATGCTGTCCTTCTGGCTGGTCGCGGCGGTCGCGATCGCCGCGATCTGGAGTGCGCTGCGCATGGGGCTGCCCGGCGTCGGGCGCGATCATGGCGGCTGGCGCTGGGCGGCGCTCGCCGCACTGGCGCTGCCGCTCTCGGCGCTGTTCGTCGGGCTCGGCGACGGGCATCGCGCGGTCGAGACGGCGCGGGGCGGGACCGAACTGCCCTGCCTGCCGATGGCGCTGCTCGCCGGGCTCGGCGTCGGCGGCGCGCTTTTCGCCTGGCTGCGCGGCGGTGCGCCGACGTCGCCGGCGCGCGCCGGCTGGGTGATCGGGATCGCGTCGGGCGCGTCGGGCGCGACGATCGCCGCGCTCCATTGCCCCGTCGACGACATCGTCCATATCGCGCTGTGGCACGGCGGCGCGGTGCTGCTCGCGGCGCTCGCCGGACGGCTCGCGCTGCCGCCCTTGCTGCGCTGGTAGGATCGCGCTGGACAGCCGCCGCCGCCGTGTGTTAGATATATAATACACAAGGAGATTGGCGATGCGAAACTGGACGACGATAGCGATGTTACCGCTGATGCTGGCGACCGCGACGGGCTGCAGCGGCGCCGACAAGGCCGATGGCGGCCGCGACGGGGCCAGCAGCGAATCGCGCCCCGCCGATAGCGGCCCGGCGGCGACCAAATCCTTTGCGCTCAGCGGCTTCACCGGCGTCGACGTCGCGGGCCCCTATGATGTGACGATCCGCCGCGGCGACAGCTTCGCGATCAGCGCCAAGGGACCGCAGGCCGAACTCGACCAGCTCGAGGTCGAAGTCGACGGGTCGACGCTGTCGATCGGCCGCAAGCGCAGCAGCTGGAGCTTCCGCGACCATGACGACGTCGATATCACGATCACCATGCCGAGGCTCAGCGCGGTCGAACTGGCGGGGTCGGGCTCGATCGACGTCGACAGCGTCGACGGCGACGCGGTCGAGGCCGCGGTGACCGGATCGGGCGAGCTCAAGATCGCGAAGCTGACCGCGGCGAGCGTCAAGCTCGCCATGTCGGGTTCGGGCGACCTGGAGGTCGCGGGCGGCAAGGTCGGATCGGGCGACATCGGCGTCACGGGTTCGGGCGACATCGATGCCGACGGGCTGGTCGCCGACACGCTCGACGTTTCGGTGACCGGATCGGGCAATGTCGAGGCGCAGGCGACCGCCAGCGCCGATGTCCGCGTGATCGGATCGGGCGACGTCAAGATCGGCGGCGGCGCCAAATGCTCGACCAGCAAGACCGGGTCGGGCAACGTCACCTGCAACTGAGCCGCCTATGGCGCCGCCGCGGCCGAACGGCTAAGGCGGTGTCATGACGCTTGTCGCCCGATGCGCCGCATTCGCGGCCGCCGCCCTGCTGCTCTCCGGCTCCGCTTCGGCGGCCGAGAAGCGCTATGGCCTCACCAGCTTCGAGGCGATCGAACTCAGTGCCGACGTGACGGTCGAGGTTGTTGCGCGCGCGCCGGTGAGCGCGGTGGCGACGGGGCCGCAGGATGCGCTCGACCGGCTCAGTATCGAGGCGCGCGACGGCAAGCTGGTGATCGGCGAGCGCCGCTTCGCGGGCGACGAGCGCAAGAGCAAAGGCCCGGCGCCGGTGACGGTTCGCATCAACGCCGCCAATCTCCGCTCGGCGATGGTCGCGGGCGCGGGATCGCTGACGATCGACGCGCTGAAGGGCGCGCGCGTGACGATCGGCCTGCGTGGGCCCGGCCAACTGATCGTGGGCCGGGTCGACGCCGACCGGCTGTCGGTGGCGATGGTCGGCAACGGCACGATGACGCTGGGCGGCCAGGCGCGCCAGGCGACCATGACGCTGTCGGGCGCCGGGACGGTCGACGCGGGCGAACTCGCGGTCGGCGAGCTGATCAGCGACAGCGAAGGTGCGGGCGACCATCGCTTCAGCGCGACCAAGACCGCCGCGATCACCGCCCGCGGCGTCGGTCGGACGGTCGTGCTCGGCCGGCCGGTGTGCACCGTGCGCAACGTCGGAAGCGGCAGCGTGCAGTGCGGGGCGGGGAAGTAGATGAATGTCCGCTAGCGAGCGGTAGCGGACGTTTATTGCATCGTCATCCTGAACTTGTTTCAGGATCCATGGCCTGATCTGTGTTTTGGCGCCGCGCCTTTTGTTTCGCACAAAGGCACAAAGCCACGAAGAAGAAGGCCTCCGGCCGACAGGCTTGTTTCCTTACCAATGACGCGGCTGGCCGCAGCGCGGCAAAGGAAGGCCGCTTTGCGGCCGGCGCAACATCTTGGTGGCTTTGTGTCTTTGTGCGAAAAACAAACTGGCGCCGGCTTGGCCGG
>Ga0182745_1001158_pt1 | contig 25935 bp, 29 predicted proteins | sample eDN3rd30CKraftBY_FD_128523 | JGI IMG/M metagenome (GOLD analysis project Ga0182745, IMG submission 128523) | Enriched backyard soil microbial communities from Emeryville, California, USA - eDNA 3rd pass 30_C Kraft BY (version 2) (version 2) | ecosystem: Environmental > Terrestrial > Soil >... | reverse complement strand
TCGTGCGCGTGCTTCTTGCGCTTCGGAATCAGGTGCATGATCAGCACGACCAGCGCGCCGAGGACGAGGCCGACGAGGGCCGACGCCACCGTGCCCGCGGTCCACGACAGGACCCCACCGAACCCGCCGTGCACGAGTTCACCGAACCAGTGCTCGAGATCGTGGAGCCGATCGGCCGGCCAATGGAACCCGGCCTCGCCGACGTTGACGATCAGGATGTGGCCACCGACCCACAGCATGGCGGCGATACCGACCACGGTCAGCACCGACATCACCTTGGGCATCGCGGCGACGAGACCGCGGCCGATCTTCTGGCTGAACTTCGAATCGCGTCCTGCGAGCGCCAGGCCAACGTCGTCCATCTTCACGATCAACGCGACCACGCCGTACACCAGAGCGGTGATGAGGATCGCGACGACGATGAGCACCAGCAGCCGGGTAAGGAACGGTTCGTCCTCGACGGACGACAGGGAGATCACCATGATCTCGGCGGACAGGATCAGGTCGGTGCGGATCGCACCGCTGACCATCGTCTTCTCGAACGCGGGCCCCTTCTCGGCCGCGGTGGCGTCCTCTTCCTCGTGGTGACCGTGACCGCCGGTGAGCGCTTCGTAGACCTTCTCGGCGCCCTCGTAGCAGAGGAACAGGCCGCCGGCGATCAGCAGGTACGGCAGCGCCTGCGGCAGGAACTCGCTGAGGATCATCGCGACCGGGAGGATGATCAGCAGTTTGTTCCGGATCGATCCGATCGCGATCTTGCGGATGATCGGCAGCTCGCGGTCGGGGGTGAACCCGTGCACATAGCGCGGGGTGACGGCCGTGTCGTCGACGACCACACCCGCGGCCTTCACGCTGGCTTTACCGGCGGCTGCACCGACGTCGTCGATGGATGCTGCAGCTGCCTTCGCGATCAGCGCGACGTCGTCCAGCAGGGCGACGAGACCACCAGCCACGGGAACCTCCCTCTTTCGGCTGTGCCGAGCCGAACGCGACCCACACTGTTGCGAGTCGTCTCGAACGGTACCGAATTCGCGGTGACGGGCACCATCGAGCCGCGGTCAGCCGACCCGGACCACAGTGGTCCGCGGATGCTCGACGAGATCGATCATCGCGTCGACGAACGTGCGGTCGCCGACGGTCAGTTCCACATAGTGCTGATGAATCGCGAAGTAGCGCTCGATCCGGCGCGCGGCTTCGCGCGAGTCCGCGCGCGGGTCGACCATGTCGCACACGGCGTCGCCCACGGCGCAGACCGTGGCGACCGGAACGGTCCCGAACGCAGCGCGCTCCCCCGTGAACGAGATCCCCGGAAGAGTTCCCGGCGCGATGACCTCCGCGCCGGTGCCGGGGGTGCGGGGGTCGGCGATCACCACCCCGGCGAGATCAGTCGGGCGGTTCACGTCCTGCGCGAGGTCGGCGAGGACGTCACCGGCGATCGCGGCACCCTGGGAGAAGCCGACGACGCGATACGCCGCCCCGGGGCACTCGGTGTGAGCGAGGGTGATCTGCCGGTGCAGTTCACGGACCCCGATCTCCTTGGACCGGTCGTACGTGTGGATCCCGAGCGGACTGATTTCCCCGGGATAGTCGATCCGTACGGTGCGTGCCCCGCGCTCGGCCAGGCCCTCGAGGATCGGATGCACGGTCGATGTGGGCTTGCCGACCTTGAGGGTGCCGTCGACACCGAAGACGATCGTGTGCGGACACGTACCTTGTTCCGGCGGGGACGCGACGGCGGGACCGGTCGTGATCCCGGCGATCGCGGCCGCGGCGACGGCGATCGTGCCGAACCGTGTCGCTCGTGGCCGCCGGTGCATGCGTGCTCCTCCTCTGATCCGCGTGGACGCTATCAGGGGTCGGTCGTCGGCGCCGTCGTGCGTTCGGACGATTGCGACCGTTGCCCGGTGGGCTTCCCCGGATCAGCTCGCGCGATAGGCGGTGACGATCGGCTCCAGTTCGTCGGGTGTGCAGCCGTGCAGGATCACCGCGTCGGCACCGTGGTCGAACTCGCGTCGGATCCGTTGTGCGCATTGCCCGGCGGATCCGGTGGCTGCGGGTTCGAGCCATTCGTCGGGAAGCAGGGTCGCGATGTGCTCGATCTGATCGGCCGACGCCTTGTGGTCGATCCCGCCCGGAATCGAGAGCACCACCGGGTCGCTTCGGAACCGTTGCAGCACAGCGGGATCCCAGTTGTTCGTCCGTATCAGTAGGTCGCCGTAGCCCTGCAGGTATGTCGCGAGCCGCGCCACGGTCTTCTTCAACCGCAGTTCCTCGGGAAGGTGGTCGCCGACGGTCGCGAGGCACGACCACACCCGGACCTCGTCGGGGTTGCGGCCCGCCTCCTCGGCGGCCTTCTTCACGATCGCCACCGACCGTTGCAGGGTGTCGGGCGTGAAGTAGGTGTGCAGGACGACGTCGTCGAACGCTCGGCCGCCCAGCGCGAGCGAGCGGGGGCCGAAGGCCACCAGGGCGAGGCGGATGTCCTCGTCGAATTCGGGATCGAGGAACAGCAGCGGGTATTCACCGATGGGACCGTTGTGCCCGACGACGACCTCGCCGCGCCACAGCCTGCGCATGACCTGGGCGAAGTCCTCCATCTGTGCGGTGGTCACCTCGGGCACCCCGAACGCGGAGTGCACGGCGGCGATTCCGCGGCCGATGCCGAGGGTGAACCGCCCGCCGGAGAGTCGGTGCATCGTGGTGGCCCACGACGCGGTGATGAGGGGATGCCGGGTGTTGTGGTTGGTCGCCGCGGTGGCGATTCGCATGCGCTCGGTGACCGCGCAGGCGGCCCCGGTCAGCGACGACGCTTCCTTCACGTTCCACCGTTCGGAGATGAACGCGGTGCCGAAGCCGAGTTCCTCTCCGCGGCGGGCCTCCTCGACCAGAGCTCTCGGCCCGTCGCCGCCCGCTCCGGCAAGCAGGTAGTAACCCAGTTCGTCGAGCGTATGTTGCACGGTTGAGCCTTCCGATGACGTCGGGGTGGGAACATCCTTGCTTCGGTGGGTGACTCAGCCGGCTTCCTGTTGCGGCACCTGCAGCATGGGCACCAGGAACCGGCGTGCGATCGCCGTCAGTTCGGTGTCGTCGTCGAGATCGACGATGCGGCTGGGAAAAGCGAGGAACGAGCCGGTGATCCGGACCATCATCTCCGCGACCAGGTCGACGTCGAGTTCCGCGGCGACGGTGCCGGACGCCTGCTCGCGTCGAAGCTGTCCGGCAACGAATGACTGTACTGCCGAGAGCATTTCGCCGTTCGCACCGATGATGGATCCGGCGAACGAGGTGGGGTCGGTTTCGATCAGCGCGGTGACGAGCGGATTGGTGCGGATCGTCCGCAGCGAGCTCACGAAGCCGAGGGTCACACGGTCGGCGACCGTGGGGGCGCCGGCGACCTCCTCGATGAACCGGGTGAAATACCGGCTGAACTCCCGCAGGATCACCTGGTCGACGAGGGACTCCTTGGTGTCGAACTTGCGGTAGATCGTGATGCGGGAAAGGTTGGCGCGCTTGGCGACATCCTCCATCGTCGACCGCTGTATGCCCATCCGGCAGAACTGGTCGTATGCGGCATCGAGCAGCCGGGTGCGGGTCGTGTCGGTGTCGCCCGCCGGCTCGACGGCGTCGCTGTACGCGCGTTCGAGAAGCGACGTCGATCTGCACAATCCCGACCGGGTCGACGATCTTGATTCCACGGCTACCTCCTGTGATTGCTCTGTTACAGGGTGACGCTTCGGGACGGATTCCGTGAATCTTCCGTGAGGATCGTGGTGATGTGCTCTCCTGATACAAGGCAACCGTTGCTGTTACATTGCCACATCGAAGCCAATGGGGGCTGCAGATGTCCGATCTGAGCAGGCGGAACGTTCTGAAAACCGGAGGGGCGCTCGCAGCGCTGGCGGCGGTCGCGGCAGCGTCCCCGGCGCAGGCCCGTCCGTGGAGATGGTCGCCGGCCGGGTCGATACCCGGTACCGGCGACGGCGCGGATCCTCGCCTGGTGTGGGATGCGGAGGCGGACACGCTGGTCGCGTCACTCTTCGAGCGCGGCGAGGTCCCCGTGGTCAACGACCTGTTGCGCGGGTGGAAGAAGAACGGGCAGCCACTCCCCGCCGGGCTGCCCGCCGACCTGCAGGACTTTCTCGAGCGGCATCGACAGCTCCCGGAATGGGCGGATGTCGGAAAGCTCGCCACCACAGTGAAATTCAACGACAAGCGTGGGCTCTATCTCGGTGTCCTCTACGGCTTCGCGAGCGGCATGATGAGCACCGTCATCCCGAAGGAATCGGTCGCCGTCTACTACTCCAAGGGCGGCGCCAACATGAAGCGCCGCATCTCGCGGACCGCGAAACTCGGATACGACATCGGTTCGCGCAATGCCTATCTGCCCGAGGGCGAGATGATCGTGACGGGCCTGAAGACGCGTCTCGCGCACGCCGGGGTGCGGTACCTGCTGCCGCAGTCGTCGCACTGGGTGAACGTGGCGCCGGAGGAATATCCCATCAGCCAGCACGACATGATGGTCACCTGGCACAGCCTCCCCACCACGGTGATGCGCGTGCTGAAGAACTGGCAGGTGCCGGTCGCGGCGGACGAGAGCGAGGCGTTCCTGCATTCATGGCAGGTCAGCGCGCACATGCTCGGTATCCAGGATCAGTACATTCCTGCGACGTGGGCGGACGCCGAATCCCAGGCGACGCAGGTGCTCGATCCGATCCTCGCGCCCACGCCGGAGGGGCTGAAACTCGCCGACATGCTCCTCGATCTCGGTGCGGGACTGGACTTCACGCTGCTGACCCGGCCGATCCTGGGGGCGCTGACCCGCTACGTGCTCGGCGACCGGATCGCCGACTGGCTGAAGATCCCTCCCGAACCGGTCTGGGGCACGCTGCTGAACGTCGGGTGGCGGCCGTTCATCGCGGTGCGCGAAGGTTTGCTGCCGTTGCCGCTCGCACCGGACGCCTACTGGGCGTTCGACGAACTGCTGCGCCAGTTCGTGTTGCTGTACATGTCGGAGTTGCAGACGATCAGCATCGAGATCCCGACGTTCAACAACCCCAACTACCCGTAGGTGCAGCTGCGCTGCCGGTGTGCCTTTGTGGCGGTCAGGGCCGCCACAAAGGCACACCGGGTTTCACCACGTATCGACGGCACCCCCACTCCCGGAGATGCCCCCACTGGCGTCCGCGGCCTCCACCAGATGAGCTATGAGGGAGCGGGTTTCGGCCGGATCGATCACGTCGTCGATCTCGAAGTACCGGGCCGCGTCGAGGCCGGTGGAGTTGGCGCGCAGCATCTCGGTCAGTTGCCGGACGCGTTCCTCGCGTTCGTCGTCGTCGGTGATCGCCTCGAGTTCGGCGCGCATCGACAGTCGCACGGCACCCTCGGGTCCCATCGCACCCATGGTTGCTCCGGGCCACGCGATCGTCATCAACGGCGAGTGGGTGCTGCCCGCCAGCATCGCCTGGGCTCCGAGTCCGTAAGCGCGCCTGAGGATCACGCCGATGAACGGCACCTGGATCCGTGCAGCGGCGACGAGCAGACGTGACGCGTGCCGAACCAGGCCGGTCCGTTCCGCGTCCGGGCCGACCATGATGCCCGGGGTGTCGACGAGCGAGATCACCGGGAATCCGTACGCGTCGCACAACTGCAGGAACCGAGCGGCCTTGTCGCTGCCGTCGGAGGTGATCGCCCCGGCCGTGTAGCGGGAATCGTTCGCGAGGATCCCGACCGTACGTCCTTCGATTCGTCCCAGGGCGGTGCACAATTCGGGTGCGAATCCGGGTCGCACCACGGTGACGGACTCCTCGTCGCACAGCGTCTCGACGACGGGCACGACGTCGAAGGTCGTGCGTTCGTGCTCGGGTACGAGGTCGCGGAGAACGGATTGATCTGCTGCGGACCATGTCTCGGACCGCCCGAGGAAGTAGCCGAGCAGGTGGCACGCCATCTCCGCCGCGTCCTCGGAGTCGTCCACCGCGACGTCGACGACCCCGTTCTCGATCATCACGTCGAGCGGCCCGATGTCCGCAGCGGCGACATCGCCCAGTCCGCCGCCGGAGATCATCGCCGGACCGCCCATGCCCAACGACGCACGCGGTGTTGCGACGATGAGGTCGGCGCATCCGGCGATGACGGCGTTCCCGGCGAAGCAGTTGTCGTCGACGACAGCGATCCGCGGGACCCGGCCCGACAGCGCGGCCCACTCGGCGAACGTGGTCACGTCCAGAGCCGACACCAACGGGAGATCCGTATCGCCCGGGCGTCCGCCACCGCCGGATGCGACGAACACGGTGGGCAGGCGGAGCCGGCCGATGACCTCGATCAGGCGATCGGTCTTGCGGTGCCCGCGCATCCCCTGGGTTCCCGCCATGACGAGATAGTCGTAGGACAGGACCGCGCACGGCCGTCCATCGATCGTCGCCACTCCCCCGACGATGCCGTCCGCGACCGTGCGGTCGAGCAGTTCGTCCATGCTGCGGCGCGCTTCCTGCGCTGCGGTGACGAAGCGGCCGTATTCGACGAAGCTGCCCGGATCGACGATGCGAGCGATGTGTTCGCGAGCGGTGGTCCCACCGCGTGCATGCAGTTTCTCGACGGCGTCGGGCCGCGCCGAGTCCTCGGTGAGGGCGCGGCGTGCGAGAACGTCCAGGAGATCGGGGCGAATCGTCATGCCGACACAATAGAAACCGTGTGCCGGTTGTTCGTACCCGCGATCGCCGCGGGCGTTGTCGGCGCAGGTCAGGCGCGTTCGATGCGCGAGCGCAGCAATTCGAGGCCGGGTCCCTCGAGTTCGTCCAGCACGGCGCGTCGGCCGACCATCGCCAACACGAGTGCTTCGCCGGTGCCTCGCACCATCGGGCCGTCGCCCCGTTCCCACGCAATGTCGCTGGCGACGAGACGCAGCCCGCGGATGTAACGGGAGGGTCGGGCGAATGGATCCGGATTGTCGAGGACCAAGCGAAGGCGATCGGCATCGATGGCCCGGGGAATCCCCAGGGGACGGCGGATGTCCTGTTGGTGCACAAGATGATCGGCGAGGGTCAGCCGCGGGAACCAACGGGGGAACCAGCTTCCGGAGAGCGATGTCGCCAGTCCGTCGACGAGGCGGTCCACAGGTATGTTGCGTGCTGCCTCGACGTAATGCCGGTTGAGCCGGTCGACGGACGGGTTGCGCAGTCCGGCGAGGAAATAGCGGTGAAACGGCACACCGTCGATCGATAGGTGGCCGGCGACATCGAGCACGGACCACCCCTCACAGAGTGACGGCGTCTCCCACTGTTCCGGCGTCAGCGAGCGGAGTAGATCCACGAGGTCGGCGCGCTCGGCGATAATGTGCTCACGGGTGTTCACAGATCCACCCCACCTCGAGCGCGCCGCGATTGCGTTCGGTCCTATGACATTTCACAAAGGGCGAATCTAGAGTCTGGTGGCGACCACCTTGTCCAAAATGCCGGACCGAGCGCGGGGTTCGGTGCCATACTCCGGTGGGTCGCACATTTCCTACACGGATCGAGGTAGGCATGTCTGATTCCCGCAATCGGATATCCGAGCCCGTCGAGGATATTGCGGCGAGACTCATGCCCGAACTGGTCTCCGATCTGTGCCGGCTGGTACGGATTCCGTCGATCTCCGCCGCCGGATACCCGCCGGAACCGCTCTTCGAGGCGCACGATCTCGTCGTTCGGCTGTTGCGGGACGCAGGCGTCGAACAGATCGAGGACCTGGTGATCGAGGGCAAGACGGCGCCGGTGATCGTCGCGACCGTCCCCGGCCCGGAAGGCGCACCGACGGTCCTGCTCTACACGCACTACGACGTCGTTCCCGCCGACGACACCGATCTGTGGGAGAGCCCGCCGTTCGAGCCGGACGAGCGTGACGGCGCGATCTACGGACGCGGTACCGCCGACTCGAAGGCCAACATCATCGGAATCCTCGGTGCGCTCCGCATCTACGACGGCAAGCCCCCGGTGACACTGCGCATCGTCCTCGAAGGCCAGGAGGAGGTGGGCAGCCCGTTCGACTTCTATCCCGTGCAGGCGCCGGAAGTGTTCGAATCCGACGCCATGGTGATCGCCGACGTCGGCAGCGTCCGCCCCGGAGCTCCGACACTGACGGTTGCACTGCGCGGGTCGGCGTCCGTGACGGTCGCGGCCGAGACCCTCGCCGCAGACAAGCACAGCGGCCTGTACGGCGGCGCCGCACCCGACGCACGGCTCGCGCTGATCCACGCACTCGCCACCCTGCACGACGAGGACGGCAACGTCGCGGTCGACGGACTCCGGCGCGAGGAGTGGACGGGCGCGTCGTACACGGAGGAGGAGTTCCGCGATCTCGCCGAGATACTCGAGGGCCGCCCCCTTCTCGGTACGGGCGGCCTGGGAGAACGGATCTGGTCGGGCCCCGCGATCACCGTCACCGGATTCGACGCGCCCTCGGTCGACGGCGCCGTCAACGCGGTGGCCGGATCGGCACGCGCATCGTTGAACCTCCGTGTGCATCCCGAGCGGGACGCGGAGGAGGCGCAGGACGCACTGATCCGGCATCTCGAAGCCCTGCGCCCACTCGGGCAGAGACTCGTGGTCACCGCCGGGGAAACCGGAAACGGATTCGCGGCCGCAACCGGTGGACCCGCGTTCGACGCGGCGATCAGCGCCCTGGAGCAGGCCTGGGGAAGCACCGCCGGACTGCTGGCCGGTGGTGGTTCGATCCCCCTCGTCATGGCACTGCACGAAGCCGTGCCGCGCGCTGAGAAGCTCCTCTTCGGGGCGACCGACGGCTACGCCAACATCCACGGTCCCAACGAACGTGTCCTGATCGACGAACTGGAGAAGGCCGTCGTCGCCAAGGCGTTGTTCTTCGGGGAGTTCGCCCGCCGTTACCGGGAGCAGCCATGAGCGCCGAAACCGAATCCGCCGCACCCGCGAAGAAGAAGTTCGAGTTCCCGGGCTCGATCACGGTGCTGGCGCTGGTCACCGTCGTGGTGTGGCTCGCCGCCCTGGTGATTCCTGCCGGTCGTTTCGCGACGGACGAGGACGGCGCCCCGATACCCGGGTCGTTCGAGCAGATCGACTCGCCACTGACGTTCGGCGAGCGGGTGCGCGAGCTGATCCTCTCCCCCGTCAACGGCCTCTACGGAATACAGGACCCGGTAAGCGGATTCGTTGATCCCGACAACCTCGGCCGGCTCTTCGGTTCGGTCGGGGTGGTGCTGTTCATCATGGCGCTCGGTGCGTTCATCTCGGTCAGCTTCGCCACGCGCAGCCTCGAGGTCGCGGTGAGCGGACTCGGTGCGCGACTCGGTGATCGGGGATGGCTGCTCATCGCCGTGATCATGACGCTGTTCTCGCTGCTGGGTTCCACGATGGGATTCTCGGTCGAGACCTTCGGCTTCTATGCCCTCATCGTGCCGTTGATGCTGGCACTCGGCTACGACCGGATGGTGGCAGCCGCAACGATCATCGTGGGTGCTCTGACCGGAACTATGGCCTCGACGGTCAATCCGTTCTCGATCGGTGTCGCGTCCGGAGAGGCGGGAGTGTCGATCGGTGACGGCATCGTCCTGCGCGTGCTGTTGTGGGTCGTGCTCACCGCGGTGTCCGTCGTGTTCGTCGTGCGATACGCGCGCCGGGTCCAGCGTGACCCGTCCCGCTCGCTCGTCGGATTCGACTCCGAAACAGACTCCGACACCGACATCGAGCCGGAGGCTGCCGAGGACGGACCGCCGCCCGACGAGAGGCTTTCGCGGGTACAGAAATCGGTGCTCGCCATCACCGTCTTCACGTTCGGGCTGATGATCTTCGCGGTGATCCCGTGGTCGGCGATCTTCGGCGCGGATCCCGGGCCCGCCGAATACGAGCAGTACCACGAAACCGCCGCGCAGCCGTACTGGTTCGAATTGAATTGGTGGTTCCCGGAACTGGCGATGCTGTTCGTGTTCGCCGCGCTGGTCGTCGGTCTCGTCGCCCGCATGGGGGAGAAGAAGACCGTATCTCTCATCACCCAGGGCGCCGGAGACATGGTCGGACCCGCGATCGTCATCATGCTCGCCCGCGGGGTGTCGGTGATCCTGAACAACACCGAAACCCTCGACACCGTCCTGAATGCGATGGAGCAGTTGGTGAGCGGCGCGTCCTCGGCCGTGTTCGCGATTCTCGTGACGGTCGTGAACATTCCGCTGGCGTTCCTGATCCCGTCCTCGTCGGGGCATGCGACGCTGGCGATGCCGCTGCTCGCCCCGCTCGGCGACTTCGCCGGTGTCGGAAGGGATCTGGTTATCACCGCATTCCAGATGGGACACGGTCTGATGCTGTTGGTCGCCCCGACCAACGTCGTCGTCGTCGGTGGACTCGCGATGGCGAAGGTCGGGTACGACCGCTATCTGCGATTCATCTGGCCGCTGCTGGCGATCGACTTCGTGATCGTCTGCGTGATCATCGGTTTCGCCGCGGCGGTCGAGTAGCCGGAATCGTCAGCTCTTCTTCTTGTCCTTCTTGGCCTGCCGACGTGCACCGGCAGCGATGCTCGACGCCTCGTACTTCTTGCGGCCGGACGACTCCCGCGTCGAATCGACGCGAATCTTCCCCGAGGACTTCACCTTGCCTTGGCCCGTGGCGCCGTCGCCGGCGACCGGGGAGTCCACCCGGGCGAGGGCCAACCGCTCCTGCTTGAGGGCTTCGGCGGACTGCCGGGCCACCGCGCCGAGTCGCCTGCTCACCCGCGCCAGCGCGTCCTCGAACACCTCGGCCTTGCCCGCATTGCGCTGGTTCGCCGACCGACCCGTCGCCCGGGACTTCTTCTTGTCCACCTTTTCGGCTCCGGCCCGGCGGTACAGCTTCACGTACTTGTTGCGAGCCCGGCGAACCCGGCTGTGCAGGTCGATCAAGGCGTCCTCGTCGAGATCCGCCATCTGCGCTTTCTTGGTTTCCCGAACCAGAACGAATTCGTCCTCGGACAGCGAGTTCTCCAGCTTGCTCATGCCGACTCCGATCACCTCGGAAGAGTGGATGGGTGCCAGCATCGTATCCCGCAGTCGCAGAGCCCCGGACGCACTTCGGTGAGCTTACGTCGGCATGTTACCGCCCGGAACGGTTCCGGGCGGGTTACCGTACCGGAAGCGCACCACACATCCGGACCTGCGAGGGGTAGCGAGATGGAGATGGACGAACAGTTGCACGAGCTGGCGTGGCAGCTCAGTCAGGCCGGGCACGACTGGAGCGCGGTGGCCGAGGAACTCGGCTGCGACGTATCGCTCGCGCAGGCCATGGCCGAGCGATACCGCGAGGACACCGATGCGCGCGCCCAGCAAGCGCAGTTCCGTCTCTTCGACGTGTGACACACGTTCGCCGCGTCCACCGTGTTCAGAGCGTCCGGCACAATGGCGTCCGAAATCGACGCGGAGATCGGACATGCCTGACCTGGACGCAACCACGACACTCGACAGGCTCGCCACCCACGGTTCCTACTTCACTGTGGGTGCCGGACCGGTACCGACCGGAACCTGGCAGCCGACGGCGACGCTGCGTGAACCTGCTGCCCGCGACGACCTCGTCGCGTCCACCGCCGAACGGATGGGGGTCACCGAGACTCGTGTCGCCGCGTCGACGGTGTTCTTCGGATATGCCGCACGGCTCTGGTCGGTCGCGGTCGGCTCGGTCGCCGTCGCGGGTCGCTGCGTGAGCCTCGGCGACGAAGAACTGTTGTGGTGCAACGAATCCGGATCCATTCGTCTGCATATCCGGCAACCGCGTTTCGGCGGACCGGCGGAGTCGGAGGTCCTCGACGGTCAGCTCGTCCCGTTGATCGACGCGTGGTGCGACATCGTGGCGCCGGGACTGTTGTGGGGCAACGTCGCATCGGCCCTGCGCGGTGCGGGCGGCGTCCTCGGTGCGAGTGCCGATGCGGTCACCACCGCATTGCTCCGCGATGCCCGGTTGAGTGCAGCCCTGGATCCGGTGTCCGGGCGTCGGCGCAGCTGCTGTCTGTTCTACCGCACCCCGTCCGGCGGAGTATGCGGTGATTGTCCGTTTCCCACTGCACCTCTCGTCGAGCAGGACACCTGACCGCCACTGTGGATCCGCCGGTCATCCACCGGGGCTGTGCGTCGCGACGAAGACGAGGAAGACGACGAACAGCGCCGCGGTACCCAGGGTGATACCGGTCAGCGCCTCTCGGTGGTTCGACGCCGGCCCCTTCTCGGCGCGGGTGAAGCCGAACCATCCGCAGATCACTGCCGCAATGCCGGTGGGAATCGTGACGATATCCCCGACGATCGGAACGAACGCGAACACGATCGCGATGATGCCCGTGATCAGGGCGACGCTGCCGATGCCGTTGCGATACGACTGTTGCGGATGCTTCGGCGGCATCGGGGCTCCCGGGTGCGGAGGGATACGCGTATCCGTCCATGGTGCCCTGGTGCGGCCGATGAGGCCGCCCGAGCGCTCGAACCCGCTAGTCGGCGAGCGCGTGCGCGATCATGCCCCGAACCCGGCCGCGCAGACGTCCCGTGATGCCGTGATCGGCCAGCGCGGCGGCGGCGGCGTGCGCGCCGCACATGCCGTGCACACCGCCACCGGGGTGCGCGGCCGCACCGGCGAGATAGACACGGTCGACCGCTGTGCGAGGCCCGGCGAGACCGGGGATCGGCCGGAACACCAGTTGCTGGTGCAGCTGCGCCGTGCCTCCGTTGACCGCGCCACCGACGAGATTGGCGTCGGCGAGCTCGAGGTCGCAGGGTAGCTGCACACTGCGATGGACGACGTTGGCCAGCGCGCCGGGGGCGTAGGCCTCGAGTGTCTCGTCCATGCGCTGCGCGAGGACGGTGCCGGCCTCGTCGTCCGACACGCCGCGCGGGAGATGGCTGTATGCCCAAGCACTTTCGGTTCCCGCGGGTGATCTGGTGGGATCGGCGGTGGTCATCTGACCGATGATCACGAACGGTGAGCGCGGCACCGTGCCCGTGCTGAGATCCGCACCCCAGCGGACCAGTCCGTTGCTGTCGGCGCCGATGTGCACGGTGCCGGCGCTGCGCAGACTCGCCGACCGCCACGGAATGGGTTGGGACATCGCGTAGTTCACCTTCACCACGGGCGTGTCCCATTCGAATCGGAGCACGTCGTGCCGCACGCGGTCCGGAAGGGCCTTCGGCGGCAGCAGTTTCCCGTACAGCGCCGTCGCGGAGACGTCGGCCAGCACGGCCCGCCGCGCGGTAATGCGCTCGCCGCCGGTGGTGTGCACGATCGTCGCATCGCCTGTAGGTTCGATGCGTTCCACCTCACGGGCGCAACGCAGCTGGGCTCCGGCGCTTGTCGCGCGGCGCACGAGCGCGGTTGTCAGTTCACCCGCGCCGCCTCTCGGAACGGGATACCCGACGTCCTGCCCGATCATGGTGAGCAGATAGCCCATCAGGCCGCTGCCGGCGGCGTCGACCGGGATGTCCGCGTGCGCGGCATTGCCCTGGAACAGTAGTCCGGCACTTTCGCCCTCGAACAGTTCCTGTGCCATCCGTCGCACCGGCAGCGCCAGCATTCGGGCGAAGCGGAGCGTCTCGCCGGGGCCGAGGCGGCGCAGGGCCGTGAGTGGGCTCCGGATCGGCGGGAACGGACCGAGCAAGGTGCGTAGGAAGGGTTCGCGGATCATCGTCCACTGCTCGTACAGGCGCATCCACGCGTCCCCGTCACCGGCACACCGCCGCTCGAGGTCGTCCGCCGTTTCCTGCACCGTGGGCCGCAACGTCACCGCGTCCTCGTCCTCCGGCGCACGCGGATGCCCGAACGCCGCGGGGGACCTGGACCACGCCAACCCGTGGGCGGGCAGGTCGAGCTCGGCGAAGACGGGAGAGACGGCGGCCAGCGGATAGAACGCGCTGAAGAGGTCGGCGCGGTAACCCGGGTGCAGTTCGGCGGTACGGACCGCTCCGCCGGGCTCGGGCTGGGCTTCGAGGATCAGGACGTCCCATCCCGCATCGGCGAGCAGAGCGGCCGCGGTCAGTCCGTTCGGGCCCGCTCCGACGACGACCGCGTCGACCTGTTCGGCGCTCGGACTCACACCTCACCTGCCGTACCCGCCGCCGGATCGGTCGCGTGCTCGGCGATCAACGACAGTCGGCGCAGGCATTCCCGGTTACGCGGGTACACCGACCAATCCTGGACGAGGTCGGGAAGCCACTTCCACGGCGGGGTGATCGCGTGCTCACGCATCTCGATTTCACATCCACCGTTGCGTTCGGTGAGGCGCAACAGGATCTCGGCGACACCGAACGGCCAGGCACGCGCGTGCAGAACCAGTTCGGACCGCGGGACGGAGCGGACGACTTCGGTCGAGTCGTGCAGGAGTCCCGGCCACAACCCCACCGAATGATGGATGCGCGTACCCGGGGCCGGCCAGTCGGCGTCGACCGCCCGCACCCGCGCGGCGCCCACCACCCAGCCGGGGAAGGTCCAGCCGTCGGAGAGCACCTCCCACACCCGGTCACAGTCCGCCCGGGTCTTCCACACCGCTGCTCGTGCCACCGTCCCACCTCTGTTCCGACGATTGCTTGCCCTGGTGTCACGGCACCCGTCGTATGCCGACGGTACCGCCGGCGACCAGGTCGGCGACCATCTCTCGTGGGCTTCGGGCCCCGAGTACCGGCCCCGTTCCGCTCGCACCCGAGCGCATACCCGCGATCGTCTCCCGCCACACCTCCCGGCCGGCAACGGCCGGAGACCAGCCGAGCACGCGCTGCGCGCGGTTGCAGTCGAGCAGCGGAGTGTCGTATGCGAGATCGATCCAGCCGCCGTGCACCGGTTGCAGATGTGCCCGCCAGGTGACCTGTGCGAGGGCGCGCAGGGTCCGACGCGAGACTCTCCACGGCCGGACCCCGAGAGATTCGACGACGTCCTCCGTGCGGACCGGGTCGGCGGCGGACAGGTTCACCACTCCGGCGCCGGGCGCGGCGAGGGCGAGTTCGACGGCCGCGGCCACGTCCGCCGCGTGAACGGCGGGGAGCGCAACGGACGGGTCGAGCGGCAGGATCGGGAGTACGCGCATGGCCACTGCCGGCAGCCAAGCGGGCATCGCGTACCGGCGCAGCGCCGCTCCGGCAGCGGCCTGACCGATCAGCCCCGGCCTCAGCACCGTGACCTCGGGAGCCCCCGTCTTTCGTGCGGCTTCGGCGACGATCTTTTCGGCTTCGACCTTGTCGGTGCTGTACTGCGAGGTGGGAATGCCTGTTGCCGGCCATGATTCGTCGACCGTCCGGCCGTACGCGCCGGGGGCATAGGCGGCAGCGGACGACATGTGTACCACCTGGGCGACACTTGCCCGGGCTGCGGCTGCCATGACCGCGCGGGTGCCGTCGACCGCAGTGCGCCGCAAGAGGTCCGGACGATGCGAGGGCTGGAATGCCCACGCGAGGTGGACGACGGCGTCGGCACCGTCGAAGGCTCGGCACAACATTTCCTCCGCATCCGGGTCGCCGACGTCGATCGCGTGCCAGCAGGCGTGTCGATACGGCCCGATCGAGGGCGGGACACGACGCGCAACGGCGACGACCTCGTACGCGTCGGACTGCGCCGACAGTCGTGCGAGGAGGGCGGTTCCGACGCTGCCGCTGGCGCCGGTGACGACGAGACGGAGGGGTGCCATTGCACGGAGGTACCCGTCGTGGCCTCGGTCCACACTCGCCTTCGTGTTCCCGCCTCCAATTGTTGACCGAAGTCAATAAAGAATCTGCATCTTGTCACAGGTGAACCGGGTTCGTTCCTGGGGAAAATCACAGACAATTCTTGATTCCGACAGCGGACCGATCCGATCTCGCCTAGCGTCCTGTCGATCAAGAACTGACTGCAGTCAGTCCTGGGAGCATCGAGCAGCCGCAGGAGCCGGGCGCTCGACCGGAGGTGGGACGATGTGGCTCGACATTCTGCGACTGATCGTGGCGTGGGGCGCGATGGGCCTGGTCATCGCGTTCTGGTACTGGGTGTTCTCCAATATCGGAACCTTCTAGGCGCGTCCCGCATGAACCGCGCATCCGGTGGAGGAGCCGGCACGTGACCACGGCGGGTGTCTCACCGCTGACGACCGAGCGGACCTGTGCCGTCACCGCGGTGGCGCTCTCCGAAGGCCGGAGGCGGGATGCGCGTCTCGTGTCCGGTGAGCGGCGCAGTTTCGGCCTGGGCGGCACGCGGCGGGTGGTCCACGTTCCGTACCCGCCTCCGGTGGCCGACTGGACCGTCAGGACGCTGACGTGCGGTGTGGCACTGCAATGTTCACCGTCGAAGGACCGTATCGCCCGGTATCCGTTGCACGAGTTGTCCGCTCGGGAACGCGCCGCGCTCACCGTCGTGGAAGGCAACGTCGCGCTGGGATGGGTCGGTATCCGATGGCCGGGTCTGCTGCCGGATCTGACCAGGCTGCTTCCGGGACACGAACCGATCGACGGGGACACCGACAGCGTCGCCATGCTGCGGATGACCGACACGCTGGCACGGTCGCGGGAACCGCTCACGCCGCATCCGGTGCTCGGTCGCCTGCCGCTGGCGGAGCGCCCCCGCACCACCTTGGCGGCCGCCGTCAGGCGCATGTACGGACGGATGCCGTGGACCTCCCCACGAGCCGACTCGGTACGCCTGATGTCCATCCCGGTCGGCGGTGACGGCGGCGTCCGCAACCCGAATCTGCCGCCGCCGAGCAGACCCGAGGACGAGGACGTCGAGATCCGCCCCGACGAAAGGATCGGCATTCCCTATCCGGAGTGGAACGCGTGGCGTGAGTCGTTCCTGCCGGACCACGTCGCGGTGCTGGAGACCCGGACACCCGTCCGGTCCGCCGCGCCGATTCCGGTCGCCGCCGACGTGCGCCGCTGGTTCGAACGGAACACCCACCGTGCCATGACGAGTCGTCTCGAGGACGGCGCCGACCTGGACGTCGACGCGTACCTCGAACATCACGTCGACACGCTCACCGGACACGCGTCCGAGCCCCGGATCTTCCGGGACCTGCTCCCGAGTTCCCGCGACGTGACCACCGCACTGCTGCTCGACGGGAGCTCGTCGCTCGGCGTTCACCGCGGCAAGGTGTTCGTGCTGGAACTGGCGTGCGCCGACGCGCTCTCGCGCGCGATGACGCTCGCCCGCGAACGCCACGGAATCTTCGTGTTCAGCGGCAACACGCGGCACCGGGTGGAAGTGCGCTGTCTGAAGGACTTCGACGACCGGCGGTTCGTCGTGCCGAGTGCGTCGGGTCTGACGACCGGCGGCTACACCCGGCTCGGGGCACCGCTACGGCACCTGACCCGTCGGCTGCTCGACCAGCCGTCGGAACGGCGCCTGCTGCTCGTGATCGGAGACGGATTGATGTCCGACGAGGGATACGAAGGCCGGTACGCCTGGGCCGACGTCGCCCACGCCGTGGAGGAAGCCGAGGACTCGGGGGTCTGTGTGTACTACATCGGAGTCGGCCCGACCCGGGTCGATCCGTTGCCGGAGGTGTTCGGGCCCGGTCGATCCCAGCGCATCCACCGGGTCGAGCATCTCCCCCGGGTGCTCGCCCACGTGCATCGGGAACTGGTGACGGCATGAGCGACAACGTTGTGTACTACGCGTCCGGTAACGAAGTCCGACTGTTCGAACATGCTTTCCGGCAACGACTTCCGGTTATGCTGACCGGACCGACCGGCTGCGGCAAGACCCGCTTCGTCGAGCACATGGGTGGGCTTCTCGGCCGGCCGGTCGTCACCGTCAGCTGCCACGACGACCTGACCAGTTCCGACCTGGTGGGCAGATTCACGGTGGCCGGCGGCGACGTCGTGTGGTGTGACGGGCCGTTGACGAAGGCGGTCAAGGACGGCGCGATCTGCTACCTCGACGAAGTGGTCGAGGCTCGCCACGACTCGCTGGCGATCCTGCACTCGCTGACCGACCATCGCCGCACCCTCTACCTCGACCGCGCCGGTGAGGTGGTGCCCGCACCCGATTCCTTCATGCTGGTGTGCTCCTACAACCCGGCCTATCGGAGTTCCCTCAAGGACCTGAAACCTTCGTTCCGCCAACGATTCGTGACGCTGCCGCTCGACTACCTGGCACCCGAACGGGAGATCGATCTGCTCGTCGTCGAAACCGGTGTCGACCGTGTCGTCGCCGAACGGCTCGTCGCATGCGCGATGAGCATCCGCACCGCCGACGAAATCTTCCACTTCGAACCACCGTCCACTCGGGTACTGGTCACCGCGGCGCTGCTGGTCGTCGCCGGTGCGAACGAGATAGAAGCCGCCGAAGCGTCGATCCTCGCACCGCTGAGCACCGACGGAGCGATCACCGGTGGACTGCGAGAGGTCGCGGCCGCGGCCCTCCTCCCCGCACACGAACCGAAGATCCGGACCCGGTAAGGAGAGCCGATGAACGAACAGGACCGGCGTCGTAAACGTGGCCTCATCGCCTTCCAGATCTTCGCGTACGGATTCCTGCTGTCGCAGTTCCTGATCCAGCTGTACATGTCGGTGGACCGCGGCTGGTGGGGGACACCGTGAATCTTCCGACCTTCACCCGCCGACGGGCAGCCGAGCCGCCCGGCGTCGGATACGACGAACATCAGGAAGAGTCCCGCCGTGCGCAACGCACCGCCGATTGGTGGCTGACCGCCGGCACACTGCTCATGGGCACCCTCGTGCTCGGCATCGTCGGCCTGCCGATCTTCCTGCGCGGCGTGTGGCTGCAACGCCGCGCCCAGCAGTCCGGGTTGTCGGTGCGGCCCGTGATCGTCACGCTCATCGGCTATCTCGTCATTCTCGACGCCGCCCTCAACAGCATCGGGTGGGCGCTCGACCTGGTCGCCAACCACACCCTGATCAACCGCGTGGTGCTCACCGCGTGGGGCAACATGTTCGACGCCGGCTATTTCTGGCACTACAACGAACTGTGGATCGGTGGTGCGGCCGGTCCGGGGGAGAAGGGCTGGGAAATCGCCCTGATGCTCACGGTGTTCCCGATGCGGATCGCCGCGGCGATCGCGTTCCTTCAGATGAAGCGCTGGGGACACCAGTGGATGATCGTCACCTGCTGGATGGGGCTGGTCATCTGGATCGGCTACACGTTCAACATGACCATGTACGCCGACGTCCGGTACGACGGGGTGGTGCTGCCGGTGATCGGCTGGTGGCTGTACGACATCTTCTACATCACCCCGTTCCTCGCAATTCCGTACCTGCACACCGTCAATCGCGAGATCTTCTCGGATTGAGACGACCCGTGATCGATGCCGAAGGGAGAGTCGCATGACGAAGGCATCATCGGAGGACAGGCCGGCCGAGGACGAGTTGCCGCTCGGGACCACGCCGACCTACGCGCGGATGCACAAGTGGATCAAGCGCGGCGTGTTCGTGTGCCTGTTCGCTCTCGTCGTCGAAGGCGCGTTCACGGTACCCGCGCTGGCGATCTGGTACGGCTGGCCGCAGCTGTCGTTCCAGGAGATCTGCAGTGAACTGATGAAGGTCCGGTACTCGGACGACACCCTGGAGTGCGAATACCCCTATCCGCTGTTCGGTCCACCGGAGGGCGCGGCGGGCAAGGACACCGCCCGGGACGAGTGGGGGATCCAGCCCACCCCCGGCTGGGAACGCATCGGTTTTCGCGAACTCGTCCGCAATCATCAAGAGCGGGAAGGCCGTTAGGAAATTTCTTCTCCCGCTGCCGAATCGGCGTCCCGGTCTTCGACTCCACCGACCGGCATGATGATCCGGCTGAACAGTCGACGGCGACGCCCGTCCCCGGGGCCGAGTTCCAGGTAGCGCGTCAGCAGCTGCCCCATCTCCGTGACCAGGGACAACGCCTCGTCGTCGGTCAGGTCGAGAGCCACCTGCCGATAACCGACGACGTCCTCGGCCAGTCCTCGACGGTGAGGGTCGTCGAGGTAGGCATCGAAGTCCGCGAGCAGTTGCGCGACGAAGGCGAGGAATGCGCGCCGGTGGTCGTCGCTGCTCATCGCCGCGGCTTCGTCCCCGGTCACCTGCGCGCGCTCGACGACGAGACGGAAGGTGCGTTCGACGGTCCCCCGGACGCGACGCTCGGACACGACCTCGAGCACTCCCGCGTCGGCGAGTGTCGAGATCTGCCGGTACAGGGTTGCGGGGGAGACGTCGTCGAGAAGGGTGCGTAGCTGGGCGGTGGTCGCGGTGCGGCCGCCGAGCAGGGCCTGGACGATCCGCAGCCGTATCGGATGCAGCAGCAGTTCTGCGGTGCTCATGTCTTCCCTCCGGCGACGATCTTCTCACGGTTGACATTGTTCTCAACAATGAGAATAATACCGGTCATGACAACAATGACGATCGCAAACGGAACCCTGCAGGTGCGCTTCACTACGCTCGAGAAGATCGCCGGACTCATCGGCGACGTCGACGTGCCGCTGAGCGCGATCCGCGACGTCGAGGTCCACGCCGACGGTCTCGCCGCGGCCCGAGGAATTCGCGCCCCCGGACTCGGACTGCCGGGAATGCGCAAGATCGGTACCTGGCGGGCCCCGGGGCGCAACACGCTCGTCTCCGTCCGGCGGGATCAGCCCGCCGTGCGGATCGAACTCGCAGGCCACAAGCGCGATGCCCTCGTGCTCGGCATGGACGACGCCGAGCAATGGGCGCAGCGACTGGGTACCGTGGAGCGTTCCTGACCGACCGGACGCTGTTTCTGTCCGGACACGAGTGACACGAACGGAGTCTTCCCTTGGCTCGGCTCATGAGAAATGCGCGACGGTGGATCAGCGCCGCAGCTGTGCCCGTGATGGTGCTCGGCGGAGGAGTATTCCTCGCCGGAACGGTGACGGCACTGCCGGTCACGGGTTCGGTTGTCGAAGCTGCCGGCATCGACAGCCCGTTGACCTTCGAGGCCGGCGGGACCGTCTTCCACGGCAGTCTCCGCACTCCTGACGGCGCGACCGCCGGGGCCGCGCTGCTGCTGCCCGGAAGCGGCCCCACCGATCGCAACGGCAACCAGCCCGGCGCCGCGTCCGGCACGCTGACCCGCACCGCGGATGTCCTTGCCGCCCATGGCATCACCAGCTACCGATTCGACAAGATCGGTAGTGGGGAGACAGGCCTCGGGGCTTACACTCCCGAGACCGTCGGCGAGTACGGCTTCACCGAACAGGTCGATCACGCCGAGGCGGCGGCCCGCGCGCTCGCGGATCGCACCGGGATCTCCACCGACGAGATCCTCGTGCTCGGGCACAGTGAAGGTGCTCTGACGGCCCTTGCCCTCGCCGACCGTGGCATCGGCAACGGTTTCGCCCTGCTGCAGCCCCTGCCGATGCGCTACCTGGACCTGCTGACCGCGCAGATCACCGCGGTCGCCGATTCCGGACAGCTCGGTGCCGACGGTGCCGCGGTCCGCGCCGACCTTCCCCGCACCGTCGAGTCGCTGCGGACCACGGGGACCGTCCCCGCCGACCAGCACCCGCTCCTGGCGCAGCTGGGCCTCAACCCGGCCAACGCCAAGTTCCTCGCCGAGGCGGACGCATTCGATCCGCCCGTACTCGCAGCGCAACTCGCCCCCGGCACCGCGGTGCTGCTCACCTGCTCGGACAAGGACACGAACGTCAGCTGCGCGCAGGTCGAGCCGCTCCGGGCAGCTCTCGCGCACACCGACCTGCAGTACGAGCACTTCGCCACCGCGAACCACGGTCTCGAGGAACTCGGCCCGCTGCCGCCCGGTCCGGCGGATCTGGTGGCGCTCCTGCCCGTCTCCGGAGAGTTCGTCGCCGCGATGGACGGATGGGCCGCCGCGCGCGGTCGCTGACCGGCCACCCCAACAGAAACGGGTGATCCCCGGCCGGACATCCGGCCGGGGATCACCCGTGTTTCAACGTGATCGAGCGCTCAGCTCGCGGCGCCGACCGTCTCTGCCTTGCCGGCGGCGACGATGTCCAGCGCGATGTCGACGATCATGTCCTCCTGACCGCCGACGAGCTGGCGGCGGCCGACCTCGAGCAGGATCGTGCGGACGTCCACGCCGTACTGCTCGGCCGCGGCCTCGGCGTGACGCAGGAAGCTCGAGTACACACCGGCGTAGCCGAGCGTGAGGGTCTCGCGGTCCACGCGGACCGGGCGGTCCTGCAGCGGGCGGACGATGTCGTCGGCGGCGTCCTGCAACGCGAACAGGTCGGCGCCGTGCTCCCAGCCGTTGATGTTCGCGACCGCGATGAACGGTTCGATCGGGCAGTTGCCCGCTCCCGCACCGTGTCCCGCGAGGGATGCGTCGACGCGGTAGACGCCCTCCTCGACGGCGACGACCGAGTTGGCCACCGACAGCGAGAGGTTCTCGTGCGCGTGGATGCCGATCTCGGTGCCCTCCTCGAGAACGTCCTTGTAGGCACGGATGCGGTCGCGGACACCGTTCATGGTGAGCCGGCCGCCCGAGTCGGTGACGTAGACGCAGTGTGCGCCATAGGATTCCATGAGCTTGGCCTGCTCCGCGAGCTTCGCCGGCTCGGCGAGGTGGCTCATCATGAGGAAGCCGGAGACGTCCATGCCCAGTTCACGCGCGGTCGCGATGTGTTGGGCGGAGACGTCGGCCTCGGTGCAGTGCGTCGCGATACGGACGGACCGGACACCCAGGTCGTAGGCCTTCCGCAGTTCGGCGATCGTGCCGACGCCCGGCAGCAGCAGGGTCGTCAGGCGCGCGTTCTCGATATGCGCCGCCGCGGCCTCGATCCATTCCCAGTCGGTGTTGCTGCCCGGGCCGTAGTTCACCGAACCGCCGGCGAGACCGTCGCCGTGGGCGACCTCGATGGCGTCGACACCGGCCGCATCGAGGGCGGCGACGATCCGTCCGACATCCTCGGGGGAGATGCGGTGACGGATGGCGTGCATACCGTCACGGAGGGTGACGTCCTGGACGAAGATCTTGGTCATGCGGACACCTCCGAGGTGGTACGGATTGCCATGCGCTCGGCGGCGCGCAGTGCCGCCGACGTCATGATGTCGAGATTGCCTGCGTACGCGGGCAGGTAATGGGCCGCGCCCTCGACCTCCAGGAACACCGAAACCTGGTGCGTCACAGTGGCGTCACCGGCGAGGGTGTGCACCGGCCGGTCCTCGGGAACCGGGGTGATCTGCACTTCCTGCTTGAGGCGGTAGCCCGGAACGTAGGTCGCGACCTTGGCGACCATCTCCTTCACGGATGCGCGGATGCGCTCGTGCGTCTCCTCGGACGGATCACCGATGAGGCAGAACACGGTGTCGCGCATGATCAGCGGCGGCTCGGCGGGGTTGAGGATGATGATCGCCTTGCCGCGTCCGGCGCCGCCGACCTTCTCGATCGCGTGGGACGTGGTCTCGGTGAACTCGTCGATGTTCGCGCGCGTGCCCGGGCCTGCCGACTTCGACGAGATCGACGCGACGATCTCGGCGTACGGCACCGGGGTGACACTCGAGACCGCGGAGACGATCGGGATGGTGGCCTGGCCGCCGCACGTGACCATGTTGACGTTGTGCGCCGACAGGTGCTCGTCGAGGTTCACCGCGGGCACCACGAACGGGCCGATTGCGGCGGGGGTGAGGTCGACGAGGAGCTTGCCGAGCGGAGCGAGCTTCTCGGCGTTCGCGATGTGTGCCTTGGCGCTCGTGGCGTCGAAGACGATGTCGATCTCGTCGAAGTTGTCCATGGCGATCAGGCCGTCGACGCCCTCGTGGGTGGTGGGCACGCCGAGACGCTTCGCGCGGGCGAGGCCGTCGGATTCGGGGTCGATGCCGACCATCGCGCCCATCTCCAGGACGTTGCTCAGGCGGATCACCTTGATCATCAGGTCGGTGCCGATGTTGCCCGAGCCGATGATGGCGACCTTGGTCTTCTTGCCGGCGGGTGCCGGAGTCGTGTCTGTCATTGTTCCTCCTTCGAGAATGTCGCGGTCACCGAGCCGAGGCCGGTGATGTCGGCGCGGACGACGTCGCCTCCGGTGAGCGGCGCCATGGGGCCGAGAGCGCCGGAGAGGACGACCTGTCCGGCGCGCAGGGGTTCGCCGAACTCGCGTGCGGTGCGCGCGAGCCAGGACAGGGCGTTGAGGGGGTCGCCGAGGCATGCCGCACCGTTGCCGGTGGACACGGTCTCGCCGTTGATCGACATGGTCATCTCGGCGTCGATGGGTTCGAACTCGTCGAGCGTGACCTGCCGGGCGCCGAGAACGTACACACCGCTCGATGCGTTGTCGGCGACGGTGTCGGCGAACTTGATGTCCCAGTCGGCGACGCGGCTGTCGACGATCTCGAGGGCGGCGACCGCGTAGGCGACCGCACCGCGGACCTGCTCGACGTCGAGGGGACCGTCGGCCAGATCCGCGGCGAGCACGAACGCGACCTCGGCCTCGGCCTTCGGCTGCAGCAGCCGCGAGATCGGAATGACGGTGTCCTCGTCGTAGACCATGTCGTCGAACAGCACACCGAAGTCGGGGCGGTCGACACCGAGCTGTGCCTGCACCGCGGGCGATGTCAGGCCGATCTTGCGGCCGACGATCGTCGCGCCTGCGGCGAGCTTCGCCTCGGTGAGGTGTTTCTGCACTTCGTAGGCGACCGCGATGTCGGTCGCCCCGATGAGGTCACGGATGGGTGCGCACGGCACTCCGCTGGCCGCGGCGGTGATCAGGCGCTCCGCGGCCTCGCCGATCGCGGCGGTGTCGGTATCGATTCTCTGCGACATGCCTCTCAGCCTGAGGGGTACACGGGCTGGAGAACAGCGCGGCGTACCGCTGAGTGGAACGGCCGATCAAAACTGGTTGACACGTCAACTTTGACTCCGTACCTTCTGGTTGAAGCATCAACCATCTAGGGTGTCCGCGCGAGCGCCGGCGTCCGTCCGTCCCGAAGGGTTCACAATGAACAATCCCGCTGTCCGCAACACCGGAATCCTCCTCGCCCGCATCGCGCTGGGCGTCATCTTCCTCGCGCACGGCCTGCAGAAGGTCAACTCCTGGGGCTACACAGGCACCAAGGCGGGATTCGAAGCCATGGGTGCGCCGGTGCCCGCGGTGTCCGCCTTCCTCGCGACCTGGATCGAGGTCCTCGGCGGCCTCGCACTGATCGTCGGCGTGCTCACCCCGATCGTCGGCGGCCTGTTGTTCCTGAACATGATCGGCGCGCTGTTCATCACGCACATCGGCAACGGCCTGTGGGTGTCCGACGGCGGATACGAACTGGTCCTCGCGCTCGGCGCGGGTGCGCTGCTGCTCGCGGTCGTCGGTGCCGGCAAGTTCAGCGTCGACGCACTGCTCGCCGGCAAGCTGCCCTGGCTCGCCACCGAGTCGGAGCCCGCACTCACCCGGTGACGGACACCATCACCCGATAGACCGAACGAAGCTCTCGTCACCGTTAGGGTGATGTGACAGTTCGCAATCCGAGGTCGGGGAGAAAGTGGGCACGAACATGCGCAGAACTGCTCGACGTGCCGCCCGTCTCGCCGCGATCGTGGTGGGCGCCGGCCTCGTCGGCGTCGGTGGTGCGGGCATCGCCGCCGCCGACGAATGGCCGCCGGTGCCCGACGGCCCCAGCGCCGTCGGTCCGTACGAGACGAGCGGATTCCTCACCCCGGACAACCCCGACTTCTGGAATCCGCTGGTCGCCCGGAATCGGCTGACCTCGCCGTTCGGCAACAGCACCCGCATCGTGTGCACCGCCTTCCACGGCGTGCTGATGGACTGCTGGCAGGCCGACCTGGACGGCAACCCGCACAAGCTCGTGAGGTTGCCGTTCAACTTCCCGTCCGTCACCGGGTCGACGCTGCCGGGTGGCGGTCCCGGGCACTACGTCTACCCGGGATTCATCCCCGGCATCTGAGCGGGCGTCAGGGCTGCGGGTCGTGGTGGATGCGCGCGACCGGCACGCCCGCGGCGCGCAGGCGGAACGTGGTGGCCCGCACCATCGACGGTGACCCGCAGATCTGCACGTCGTGGTCGGTCCACGTGCCGTGTTCCGCGACG
>Ga0182745_1001155_pt1 | contig 25983 bp, 25 predicted proteins | sample eDN3rd30CKraftBY_FD_128523 | JGI IMG/M metagenome (GOLD analysis project Ga0182745, IMG submission 128523) | Enriched backyard soil microbial communities from Emeryville, California, USA - eDNA 3rd pass 30_C Kraft BY (version 2) (version 2) | ecosystem: Environmental > Terrestrial > Soil >... | reverse complement strand
TCGATCCTTGATAAGCCGGGGCCAAAGCGGCCTGACCGGGGCCACCCCTTCCAAACCGGAGAGCCGATCTTGCGCCAGTATCTCGCCGCACTTCGCACCGTTCTCGAACAGGGCGCGCCCTCGACCGACCGGACCGGCACCGGCACGATCTCGCATTTCGGGATGCAGTGCCGCTATCCGCTGGCCGAGGGTTTCCCGCTGGTGACCACCAAGAAGCTGCACCTGCGCTCGATCGTGCATGAGCTGCTGTGGTTCCTGTCGGGCGATACCAATATCCGCTACCTCAAAGAAAACGGCGTCTCGATCTGGGACGAATGGGCCGATGAGAATGGCGATCTTGGCCCGGTCTATGGCCACCAATGGCGCCATTTCCCGACCGTGCGCGAGGAGAATGGCCGCGTCGTGGTCGGTGAGGTCGACCAGATCGCGGAACTGATCGAGCGTATCCGCAAGACCCCGGATTCGCGCCGGCTGATCGTCTCGGCCTGGAACCCCGGCGAGGTTGACCAGATGGCGCTGCCGCCTTGCCACACGCTCTGGCAGGTGCGGATCCAGCAGGGCAAGCTGCATCTGCAGCTTTACCAGCGCTCGGCCGACATGTTCCTTGGAGTGCCGTTCAACATCGCCTCATATGCGTTGCTGACCCATATGCTCGCCCATGTGACGGGCTATGAGGCGGGCGATTTCATCCATACGATGGGCGACGCGCATATCTATTCAAACCATTTGGATCAGGTACGCACCCAGTTGGAACGCGAACCGCGCCCCCTGCCCCGGCTGCGCATCACGCGCGAGGTCGGCTCGATCTTCGATTTCCGCTATGACGACTTCGAGTTCCTCGACTACGACCCCGCCCCGGCGATCAAGGCTCCGGTGGCCGTCTGATGCTGAGCCTGATCGTCGCCCGCGCCCGCAACGGGGCCATTGGCAAGGACAACCTGATTCCCTGGCACTCGCCCGAGGATCTGCGGATGTTCCAGCGCGAGACGCTGGGCGGGGCCGTGATCATGGGACGCCGGACATGGGAGAGCCTGCCGGTCAAGCCGCTGAAGAACCGCCTGAACATTATCGTCTCGCGCGATCCCTCGCTGGCGGAACATGTCACCGCCTCGGTCACTGACGCGATCGGGCTGGCGCGGGCGCAGGGTTACAACCGCATCTATGCCATCGGCGGCGAGGCGATCTATCGCGAGACGCTGCCGCTGGCGCAGCGCCTCCTGATCACCGAGGTCGATCTGACAATCGACAATGCCGATGCCCATTTCCCCGCCTTCGCCGAGGCCGACTGGATCGAGCTGGACCGCCGCGTGCTGCCGGGCGAGGCGCCCCGCTGCACACTGCGCGAGCTGATCCGCGGGCGTCCCGCTTAGAGCGCCGTCCAGCCCCCATCGACCGAGATCGAGGTGCCGGTGATCTGGTCCGCCGCGGACGAGCAGAGGAAGACGGCCGTGCCGCCCATCTGCTCGACCGTCGCGAACTCGCCCGAGGGTTGGCGGTCCAGCATGACCTTGGCGATCACCTCCTCGCGGCTCATGTTATGGGTCTTCATCTGGTCGGGGATCTGCTTCTCGACGATGGGCGTCAGGACATAGCCGGGGCAGATCGCGTTGCAGGTGATCGCCTCGCGCGCGGTTTCAAGCGCCGTCACCTTGGTCAGCCCGATGATGCCGTGCTTGGCCGCGACATAGGCCGATTTGAACGGGCTGGCCGTCAGGCCATGCGCCGAGGCGACGTTGATGACGCGGCCCCAGCCCGCCTCGCGCATGATCGGCAGCGCGACCGCCGTGGTGTGGAAGGCGGAACTCAGGTTGATCGCGATGATTGCGTCCCATTTCTCAGTCGGGAATTCCGGGATCGGCGCGACATGCTGGATGCCCGCATTGTTGACGAGGATATCGCAGCGCCCCGCCTTCTCGATCAGCGCGCGGCAATCGTCGGGCTTCGACATGTCGGCCTGAAGATAGCGGACGGCCACGCCATGCTCGGAGGCCAGCTTCGCGGCAAGGGCGTGATCCTCGTCACTGTCGGTAAAGCTGTTCAGGACCAGATCGGCACCTGTCTTCGCCAGCTCGATCGCGATCCCAAGCCCGATGCCCGAGTTCGACCCCGTCACCACCGCCGTCTTGCCCTTCAAAAACGTCTCGAACATCGCCGTCTCCTGAACCTGCTTTGTCGTTTCGGCGGCAGGATGTGGAAAAAGCGGGGGCGAGACAAGCCCGGGGCGCATCACCCCGCCGGGACATTTCTTCGTGAGCCGGGCGTGGAGTGAAAGGCCCGGATCGAGGGCCTGCAAAGCCCATAAAAAAACGCCCGCACAAGGCGGGCGCTAGTCATGAGGCAGGTTTCATACAGGCAAGAAACCTATCGAGCAGTGCTTCATCTATACGCTTTTCCCAAGATGAGTCCAATGGGTAAGTTTGCCACATGCGGAACGGGGCGCTAAGGTCGGCCATCGGAAAACCAGCGACCCGGAAAACAGGGCGATCGAGCATGCGATTCTTCAAATTTGCTAACGAATCCGCGATCTGGCGCGCATTCGCCCTTGCGGCCTGTGTTGCAACGATGCCGCTGGCAAGTGCTTCCGAACCCGTGCATGCCATTGCAATGTATGGAGAACCCGCGCTCGGCCCCGGTTTCTCGCACCTGCCCTATGCCAATCCGAATGCGATCAAAGGGGGAACGATTCGACTGGCCGAGTCGGGCAGCTTCGATTCGCTCAACCCGTGGGTCCTGATGGGCAATCCGGTCTGGCCGATCTTCACCCAGCCGGGGTTGCTGACCGAGTCGCTGATGACGCGCTCGATCGACGAGCCTTTCACCCTCTACGGCCTCTTGGCCGAAAGCGTCGAGACCGATCCCGACCGGAGCTGGGTCGAATTCACCCTGCGGCCCGAGGCGCGGTTCTCGGACGGCGCGCCCGTCACCGTCGAGGACGTGATGTGGTCCTATGAGACGCTCGGGACCAAGGGCCATCCGCGTTACACCGCCGTCTGGTCGAAGGTCGCGAAGATGGAGCAGACCGGCCCCCGCTCGGTCCGCTTCACTTTCAACACCGCCGACCGTGAGCTTGCCATGCTGATGGGGATGCGTCCGATCCTGCAAAAGGCGCAGTGGCAGGGCCGTGATTTCAGCCAGTCGGGGCTGATGGTGCCCATCGGGTCCGGCCCCTATGTCATCGACAAGGTCGATCCGGGCCGCGCGATCAGCTTTCGCCGCAACCCGGATTATTGGGGGCGCGATCTTGCGGTGAACCGCGGGCTCAATAATTTCGACGAGATCCGGTTCGACTATTTCGGCGACGCCAATGCCATGTTCGAGGCGTTCAAGGCCGGGGAAACCGATGTCTGGCGCGAGCTGGTCGCCGCGCGCTGGGATCGCGATTTCGACTTTCCCGCCATCCGCGAGGGCCGGATCGTCAAGTCCGAGATCGCGAACGGCCGCCCTTCGGGGATCATGGGTCTGGTGATGAACACGCGCAATCCGGTCTTTGCCGACTGGCGCGTGCGCGAGGCGCTGATCCAGGCCTTCAACTATCGCTTCATCAACATGACGCTCTCAGGCGGCAAGGATCCACGGATCACGAGCTATTTCTCGAACTCGGACCTCGCGATGGAACCCGGTCCCGCGACCGGGCGGGAGGCGGAGTTGCTGCAACCCTTCGCCGCCGACCTGCCCCCCGGCACGATCGAGGGCTATTCCCTGCCCGAAGGGGGCGAGCGTCATATCGACCGCAAGGGCATCCGCGCCGCACTGGCACTGCTGGCTGAGGCCGGCTGGACCGTCCAGCAGGGAGAGTTGCGCAATGCCCAGGGCCAGCCCTTCACCTTCGAGATCCTGCTGAACCAGTCGGGCAGCGCCATGCGCTCCAGCGCCGAGACCCGGCAGATCGTCGACATCTTCACCGAATCGCTCAGAAACCTCGGAATCCGACCGAATGTCACGCTGCTCGACTCGGCCCAATATGTGCAGCGGACAAACAACTATCAGTTCGACATGACCTGGTATGAGCGCGGCTTGTCGCTGTCGCCGGGGAACGAACAGCTTCTCTACTGGGGCGGCGCGGGGGTCGAAAAGCCGGGCACGAAGAACTGGATGGGCATGAACTCTCCCGCGGCCGAGGCGATGATCGCCGAGATGGGCCACGCCACCACGCTTGAAGATTACCGCGCCGCGGTCCGGGCGCTTGACAGAATTCTGACCGCCGGGCGCTATGTCATACCCGTCAGCTATGCCCGGATTTCCCGCTTGGCCCATAAGGCCAACCTGCATTATCCTGAAAACACTCCACTTTATGGCGACTGGCCTGGATTCATGCCGGAAACCTGGTGGCAAGAAGAAAGGAATTGATCGTGAGGCTTATCGCAACCCTTGTCGTCCTTCTGGCGTTGGCCGGATGCAACACAATTGCCGGCGTCGGCGAGGACATCAGCGGCGCGTCCCGTTGGACGCAGGGCAATATCGGTGGAGGAGGCGGTTATTGATGAAATGGTCACATGTTCAGGAGAACTGGTCTGCCTTTATCGAGGCGATCATCGAGAAATGGCCCGAAGCTGACGAGGCCGAACTTGACGAGATCGACGGCGAGCAGCGGGCCTTCATCCGCTACATCGCCGAAGTCACCGGCCAGGAACTCGACGAGACCAGGGACGAGGTCCGCGAGTGGCTGGCAGGCGAGATTCCGTCGGACATCGTGATGGACCCGACGCATGACAACCATTCCATCGCGCTCTCGGCCAAATATGTCGGCGAGGGCGAGGACGAATATGACGACGATGCCCGTTTCGGCGACGACGACGAGATCCCGGACGATGGGGACCGGACCGGGCGCGTCTAGCGCTTAGGCGTCAAGATCGACCCAGACCGGGACGTGGTCGCTGGGCTTGTCCTTGGCCCGCTCGTCGCGGTCGATGCCGGTATCAATCAGCAGATCAACCGCCTGCGGCGACAGCAGGACATGGTCGATGCGGATGCCATTGTCCCTTTGCCATGCCCCCGCCTGATAGTCCCAGAAGGTGAAGGGACCGCGCTGGTTGTCCGGGTCGCGCAGGCGGACGGCATCGGTCCAGCCGTCGTTCAGGATGCGCCGCAGCGCCGCCCGGCTTTCCGGCTGGAACAGCGCATCATCCAGCCATTTCTCGGGATGGGCGGCATCGCGAGGTTCGGGAATGACGTTATAGTCGCCCAGCATGATCGCGGGCATCTCAAGCGCGCGAAGTGCACGGGCGCGGGCGCGCAAGCGCTCCATCCAAGCCAGCTTGTAGTCGAATTTGGGGCCGGGCTGCGGGTTGCCGTTCGGCAGATAAAGACCAGCGATGCGGACGGCCCGCTGACCAATCACCGTCGCCTCGATATAGCGCGACTGCTCGTCCGTGTCGTCGCCGGGCAGGCCGCGCATCACATCCTCGATCGGCAGCTTCGACAGGATCGCGACCCCGTTGAAGCCCTTCTGGCCATGCGTCTCGATATTATATCCGAGGTCGGCCACCGGCTCGGTCGGAAACCCCTCGTCCTGGGTCTTGATTTCCTGCAGCACGACCACGTCCGGCTGCGCTTCGGAAAGCCAGCCGGTCAGGGTTTCGATACGGGCGCGGACGCCGTTGATATTGAATGTCGCGATCTTCATGGCGGCGAGACTAGCCGCCCGCCGCGCCCAAGGCCAGATCAGATCGAGAAGGAGGTGCCGCAGCCGCAGGACGAACTGGCATTCGGGTTGTCGATGACGAAACGCGCCCCGATCAACTCGTCGGTGAAGTCGATCACCGCTCCGGCAAGGAAGGGCAGCGAGACGGGATCGACCACGACGCTTTGCCCCTCGCCCTGCAGGACCAGATCATCCTCGGCCGGGTCGTCCAGCCGGATGTCATACTGAAAGCCCGAGCAGCCGCCACCCGCCACCGCGACACGCAGCGGCCGGGCCGGGCCCTTGGCATTGATCTCGGCCAGTCGCGCGAAGGCGCGAGGCGTGACCTTTGGGGGCAGGTTCAATTCCACGTTCATGGGGCGTTCCCGTTTCCGTCCTTGGAACTGGAATATAGGCTTCGCAGAGAGACCCCGCAAGGAATGCAGCACGATATGACGGCGCCCTATGCCTGCCAGCCCCAAGAAAGCCGCGGCCGCCACTGGCCCGAGCGGATGTCCACCTTCCGCAGCCCGTGGCAGCGCGACCGCGACCGGATCATCCATTCCAGCGCCTTCCGGCGGCTGAAGCACAAGACGCAGGTTTTTGTCGAACATGAGGGCGATTATTACCGAACCCGCCTGACCCACACGATCGAGGTCGCGCAGGTCGCGCGCACCATCGCGGGCGTGTTGGGCCTGAATGCCGATCTGGCCGAGACGGTGGCGCTGGCCCATGACCTTGGCCACCCGCCCTTCGGCCATACCGGAGAGGATGCCCTGGCCGCGCTGATGGCGCCCTATGGCGGCTTTGACCACAATGCGCAGGCCCTCAGGATCGTGACAAAGCTGGAAAGGCATTATGCCGATTTCGACGGGCTGAACCTGACATGGGAAAGCCTCGAGGGGATCGCCAAGCATAACGGTCCGCTTGTCGGGACAAGCCCGACGGGGGGCCCCGTCACCGGCCCCCTGCCCTATGCTCTGGCCGATGTGAATGCCGAATGGGATCTGGAACTGCACACCAACGCCAGCGCCGAGGCGCAGGTGGCGGCCGTGGCAGATGACGTCGCCTATAACCACCACGATCTGCATGACGGGCTGCGGGCCGGGCTTTTCAGCGAGGCGGATCTTTCCGAGCTTCCCGTCGTTGGCGAGGCCTTCGCCGAGGTCGACAGCCTGCATCCCGGTCTTGACCCGATGCGGCGGCGCCACGAGGCGCTGCGCCGCGTCTTTGGCGTGATGGTCGAGGATGTGATCGCGGTGGCGCAGAACCGCCTGACCAGCCTTCAGCCGCAAAGCGCGCAGGAGATCCGGGACATGGACGGCCCGATCATCCGCTTCTCGAAGCCGCTTTACCAGAACCTGAAGGCGATCAAGCTGTTCCTGTTCCAGCGCATGTATCGCGCGCCCTCGGTCGTGGTCGAGCGCAAGCGCGTGACCGAGATGCTGAATGGCCTTTTCCCGCTCTATCTCGCGGATCCGTCGAAGATGCCCGAGCATTGGTTCGCCGCGGCGACGGCGGCCGTGGACGAGACGGGGCGGGCCCGCGTCGTCCTCGACTATGTCGCGGGCATGACCGACCGCTTCGCGATTCAGGAAGCGGAGCGGCTGCTGAAATGAAGCCGGCGGGGGCCGTCTGCCCCCGCACCCCCGAGGGTATTTCCGAAACGGTGAAGGATCACTCGGCCTTGGCGTGCTTGGCGAGCCATTCCTCCATCAGGGCGATCTCGGCTTCCTGCGCGCTGATGACCTCTTCGGCCAGCTTGCGCACTTCGGGATCCTTGCCGTGCTCCAGCACGACCTTGGCCATGTCGATCGCGCCCTGATGATGCGGGATCATGCCGCGCATGAAATCGACATCGGCGTCGCCGGTATATTCGATGGTCATGTCGCCATGCATCTTCTCCATCGCGGCCATATAGGCTGCGGTCGAGGGCGAGGCATCGGGGGCGGTATGGTCCATCGTGGCATGTGCCGAATGGTCCTGGGCGAAGGCGGGCATGGCCAGAACGCCGGCCAGTGTCAGGGCGATGATCGGATTGCGCATGGGGGACTCCTGCTTTGCTTATCATATCAAGCGCCTGATGGTGCGGATTGGGAAATGACAAAGCTGTCAGCCGGCGGCTTCGTGACATTTCCCCGGTCATGCAACCCGGCGCCCATTCATGCGTTGGGCCGCGCATCCAGCCACGAAGGGAGACTGACCATGATCGTGAACTCCGGATCCGCGAAATGGGAAGGCGGCATCAAGGACGGCAAGGGCCTGATCTCGACCAAGTCGGGCGCGCTGAAGGATCAGCCCTATGGCTTCAACTCGCGTTTCGAAGGCTTGCCCGGCACCAATCCCGAGGAGCTGATCGGCGCAGCCCATGCCGCTTGCTTCAGCATGGCCCTGTCGCTGATCCTGCAGGAAGCGGGCGTCACCGGCGTACGGATCGAGACCAAGTCGGAAATCGGGTTGGCCAAGGACGAGAGCGGCTTCACGATCAAGACCGCGCATCTGACCACCACCGTTCACGGCAATGGCGATCCGGCGCTGATCGAGGAATGCGCGAAGAAGGCCGAGAAGGGCTGCCCGGTCAGCAAGGTGCTGAACGCCGAGGTCACGATGGATGTGACGGTGGCCTGAGGCCGACCGCCATGTAGTCTGGCGCGGAGCCTGCGGCGCCCCTGCTGGCATAGGGGGCGTCAGGCGGTGGCGCAGATGCAGCAGCGGATAGGGGGCGAGCGACCGGTCCTCTCGAAGCCCCGGATGTTCGGAAGAGCCCCGGGCCTTGTTCTGCTTGTTCACATCGACGGCGAGGCCGGGATGCAGGGCCAGCGCGGCAGGGGTAGGCACCCCATGCCATGCCGTTCGGGATTGATGAAAAGGGCCTTAGGATGCGCTTCAAGCAGCCTTTGCGGCGTATCGGTTTCATCCACCGCAGGAAGCAGCCTGACCAAGGGAAGGAAGGATGCAACCTCGCCCTCGATCGCCGCGCGATCTTCGGGCGAGGGATGGCCATGCGTGGCATCGACCGCCCTGCGTCAGATACCCATGAAGCGGGAGATATTCTCGGAGGTCGATTTGCAAAGCTTGAACATGCGCGTTCCTTTCGAAGGAACAGGCATCTGCGCAAACGGATCGCTCCAGCCTCAGACCATCATTTCCTTCGTCGCCGTCAGCTTCAGGTCGGGATGGTCGCGCTGCACGCGGTCGATGTCCCATTGCAGGCGGGTCAGGTAGACGAGATCGCCGTCATGGTCCTGCGCCATGTGGCCCTTGTTCGCATTGGCGAAAGCCTCGACCTTGTCCTTCGGCCCCGCCACCCAGCGTGCGCTGGTGAATTGCGAGGATTCGAAGCGCACGGGCAGGCCGTATTCAATCTCGATCCGGCTGGCCAGCACCTCGAATTGCAGTGCGCCGACCACGCCGACGATGAAGCCCGAGCCGATCATCGGCTTGAAGACCTTGGCAGCACCTTCCTCGGCGAATTGCATCAGGGCCTTTTCCAAATGCTTGGCCTTCATCGGATCGCCCGCGCGCACGGTCTGGAGAAGTTCGGGCGCAAAGCTCGGGATGCCGGTAAAGCGCAGCGTCTCGCCCTCGGTCAGGGCGTCGCCGATGCGAAGCTGGCCGTGGTTCGGGATACCGATGATGTCGCCCGCCCATGCCTCCTCGGCCAGTTCGCGGTCGGCGGCGAGGAAGAGGACCGGGTTCGTGACCGCCATTGGTTTTTTCGAGCGGACATGCAGCAGCTTCATTCCGCGCTCGAAATGGCCCGAGGCGAGGCGGACGAAGGCGACGCGGTCGCGGTGCTTGGGGTCCATGTTGGCCTGAACCTTGAAGACGAAGCCGGTGACCGCCTTCTCCTCCGGCTCGATCTCGCGTTCGGCGGCGTGTTGCGGCTGCGGCTCGGGGCCGAATTCGCCAATGCCGGTCATCAGCTCCTTGACGCCGAAGCTGTTGATGGCCGAGCCGAACCAGATCGGCGTCATGTGCCCCTCGCGGAAGCTCTTGCGGTCGAAGGCGGGCAGCAACTCGCGCGCCATCTCGACCTCCTCGCGCAGCTTGGCGAGCAGGTCGGCGGGAACGTGATCGGCCAGCCTCGGATCGTCGAGACCCGAGATCTGGATCGATTCCGCGACCTTGTTGCGGTCGGCGCGGTCCATGATTTCCAGCCGGTCGTTCAGGAGATCATAGGCGCCGATGAAATCGCGGCCCATGCCGATGGGCCACGAGACGGGCGCCACGTCGATCGCGAGGTTCTCCTGAATCTCGTCGATGATCTCGAACGTGTCGCGGGATTCGCGGTCCATCTTGTTGCAGAAGGTCAGGATCGGCAGGTCGCGCAGCCGGCAGACCTCGAAGAGCTTGCGGGTCTGGCTCTCGACGCCCTTGGCGCCGTCGATGACCATGATCGCCGCATCCACGGCGGTCAGCGTGCGATAGGTGTCCTCGGAGAAGTCGCTGTGGCCGGGCGTGTCGACGAGGTTGAAGCGGTATTCGCCGAACTCGAAGCTCATCGCCGAGGCCGAGACCGAAATGCCGCGGTCCTGCTCCATCTTCATGAAGTCCGAACGCGTGCGCCGCGCCTCGCCCTTGGCGCGGACCTGACCGGCCATCTGGATCGCGCCGCCGAACAGCAGGAACTTTTCGGTCAGCGTGGTCTTGCCGGCGTCGGGATGCGAAATGATCGCAAAGGTCCGGCGGCGGGCGATTTCGGGCGGAAGTTCGGGACGGTTGCTCATGCCCGGCCCTTTACCCTGCCGGGGCGGCGGCCTCAAACGAATTGTTCACGCATCAGCCGCTCCTCCAGCCCGTGGCCGGGATCGAAGAGCAGCCGGTGGCTGATCGAGGTTTCAGAGCGGATCTCGACCCAGAGGACCGAGTCGACGCCACGCGAATCCGCATCGGCCATGACCGGGCGCTTGTCCGGCTCCAGCACGTCGAAGCGTAGGGTGGCGGAATTGGGCAGGATCGCCCCGCGCCAGCGCCGCGGCCGGAAGGCGGCGATCGCCGTCAGTGCCAGCACGTCCGAGCCAAGCGGCAGGATCGGGCCATTGGCCGAATAATTATAGGCGGTGGACCCGGCCGGCGTCGAAAGCAGCGCGCCGTCGCAGACCAGCTCCTCCATCCGCACGCGGCCATTGACCGAGATCCTGAGGCGCGCCGCCTGCGGGCCGGCGCGCAGCAGGCTGACCTCGTTGATGGCCAAGGCGCAATGCTCGTGCCCGTCGGTCGTCCCCGCGGTCATCGCAAGCGGGTTGGTGACGGTTTCCTCGGACTCGGCGATCCGCTCGGGCAAGTCCGCCTCGGAATAGGTGTTCATCAGGAAGCCGACCGTGCCCCGATTCATGCCATAGACCGGCAGACCGCGATTCTGGTGCATCACGTTCAGCATCAGGCCGTCGCCGCCCAAGGCCACGATCACCTCGGCCTCGCGCAGCGGCGCTTGCCCATAGAGTTCCGAGAGCGTTTCGGCCGCCGTCACGGCGGTTTCGGTACCGCTTGAAATGAAATGCATCTTCATGGGCGCGTATCATGGCGTCAGTTCCGCGCGGCGCAAGTCCCTGTCATGCGGCAGGTTCTACCGTACGCCCGTCGCATCCGTCCTAGCGGGCCGCGCCAAATGGGTCTATGAGGCCCGCAAGCCGCTTCATATGAGGACCAGATGACCGACACCGGATTCTTCACCGAGACGCTGGACAGCCGCGATCCCGAAATCTTTGGCGCGATCCGCAAGGAGCTGGGTCGCCAGCGTGACGAGATCGAGCTGATCGCATCCGAGAACATCGTCTCCAAGGCGGTGCTGGAGGCGCAGGGCTCGGTCCTGACCAACAAATATGCCGAAGGTTATCCGGGCAAGCGCTATTACGGCGGCTGCCAATATGTCGACATCGTCGAGGATCTGGCGATCGAGCGGGCGAAGAAGCTGTTCGATTGCGGCTTCGCGAACGTCCAGCCGAACTCGGGCAGCCAGATGAACCAGGCCGTGTTTCTGGCGCTGCTGCAACCGGGCGACACGTTCATGGGCCTCGACCTGAACTCGGGCGGGCACCTGACGCATGGCTCGCCGGTCAACATGTCCGGGAAATGGTTCAATGTCGTCAGCTATGGCGTCAGGAAACAGGACCAGCTTCTGGACATGGAAGCGATCCGCGCCTCGGCGCTGGAGCATAAGCCCAAGCTGATCGTCGCGGGCGGCACCGCTTACAGCCGCGTCTGGGACTGGGCCGAATTCCGCAAGATCGCGGATGAGGTCGGGGCCTATCTGATGGTCGACATGGCCCATATCGCGGGCCTCGTCGCTGGCGGCCAACACCCCTCGCCGCTGCCCCATGCCCATGTCGTGACCACCACCACCCACAAATCCCTGCGCGGTCCGCGTGGCGGGATGGTGCTGACCAACGACGCCGATATCGCGAAGAAGATCAACTCGGCGGTGTTCCCCGGCCTGCAGGGCGGCCCGCTGATGCATGTGATCGCCGCCAAGGCCGTCGCCTTCGGCGAGGCGCTGCGCCCCGACTTCAAGGATTACGCCGCGCAAGTCGTCAAGAACGCACAGGCCATGGCCGACGAACTGATGAAGGGCGGCATCGACATCGTCTCGGGCGGGACCGACAACCACCTCTGCCTCGCCGACCTGCGCCCGAAAGGCGTGACCGGCAAGGCGACCGAGGCGGCGCTGGGTCGCGCGCATATCACCTGCAACAAGAACGGCGTGCCCTTCGACCCCGAGAAGCCCTTCGTGACCTCGGGCATCCGCCTTGGCGCGCCGGCAGGCACCACGCGCGGCTTCGGCGAGGAGGAGTTCCGCCAGATCGCCCGCTGGATCGTCGAGGTCGTCGACGGCCTCGCCGCCAATGGCGAGGAAGGCAATGCCGAGGTCGAGGCCAAGGTCAAGGCCGAGGTCGAGGCGCTTTGCGCACGCTTCCCGCTTTATAACGGGATGTAAGAACCTACGGGCGCGGGCTCAGACGAGCCCGCGTTCCTTCATGATCCACAGCGCGATCGCAGCAAGGATCAACAGCCCCATAAGCAGGCTCGCCGCACTGCCGAGCATTCCGCCCCGCAGCCGCGCGCCCTGCCCGAGCGGGCGCAGATAGCCCGTCAGCGCCTTATGGGCATGGTCGATTGCGGCAAGGTCGAGTTGCCTTGCCAGCCGCGGCTGACAGGCCACGCGGTCCGCTTCGGCCAGACGCCGCGCCTCGCGTCGCAGCCGTCGCGGCAGCGCCCTGCCCCGCCGCTTCAGCATATGTTCCAGATCGGCATGATGCCCGCGCCGCAGGCCGCCAAAACGCATGGCCATCAGGCTTGCGACCTCGTCCGCCATTGGCCGGATGTTTCCGATATCCATTGTCTTGTCCCTCGCCGAACCAGGCTAACCCCTCTGGCACCTTTTCGCCAGCTTCGCTAGGCTCCGCCGCATGATGCTTAACGTGACCGTGACCGGAGAGGATTCGTCGCAGCCGCCCGTGCTTCTGGCACATGGGCTGTTCGGATCGGGCAAGAACCTTGGCGGATTGGCGCGGCGTCTGGCCGAGACGCGGCGCGTCGTTTCGGTCGACATGCGCAATCATGGCGACAGTTTCCACGATCCCGACCACAGCTATGCCGCCCTTGCCGGCGACCTCGCAGAGGTGATCGGGGCCGAGGGCGGACGCGCCGATGTCGTCGGTCATTCGATGGGCGGCAAGTCCGCGATGATGCTGGCGCTGACCCAGCCCGCGCTGGTGCGCAAGCTGGTGGTGCTGGACATCGCCCCCTATGCCTATTCCCACAGCCAGACCGGGCTGATCGACGCGATGGAAGCCGTCGATCTTGACGGGCTCAAGCTGCGCTCGGCCGCGGATCGCCTTCTGGCCGAACATGTGGCCGAACCGGGGGTGCGCGCCTTCCTGCTGCAATCGCTCGACCTGAAATCCGATCCGCCGCGCTGGAAATTCAACCTGCCCGCGCTGCGCGACCAGATGCCGCTGCTGGTCGGCTGGCCCAAGGACGCGCGCCCCGGCGGTTTCGACGGCCCGGCCCTGTTCCTCGCCGGCGCGGAATCCGACTATTGCAGCCCGGCGGCGGTCGAGGCGATCCGCAGGTATTTCCCCCAGGCACAGGTTCGCTTCTTCGCGGGGGCCGGCCACTGGCTGCACGCGGATCGCCCTGCCGAGACGGCCGAGGCCGTGGCGGATTTCCTCGGCTGATCTCTCAGCAATCCAGCCCGATCCGCGCCTCGCCCGTATCGCCGGGGATGCGGGTTCTGAGGCTGAAGGGAATCGCGCCGCAGCCGCTCGCCCGCTCCGCCGCTTCGACCATCATCGCGGGCAGGCGGTCGCGGGTCTTGCGCGAGGCATAGCCAAGGCGGATCACCTCAGCCTCGTTCTCCTTGACGAAGACGGCGAAATCCATGTCCCCGACACGAATGTCCTGCCGCGCGACACTGAAATACCCCGGCGCGGGCGACGCGCAGGCCCAGAGAAGCAGCGGAAGGATCAAGGCGGATCTCATCCTCAGGATCCTGCCCCGGCATCGGTTAACGGCTTGCTAACAGCGCGGGAACCTGTCTCTAATCCGCCAGTTCGTTGATAAAAACATGCCTGCGGGAGCCCTGCCATGCGCCGACTGATGAAGCTGACCCCTGTTCTTGCCCTGATCGCCCTCGCCGCATGCGAGACGGTGCAGGGCGCCGGACGGGACATGCAGGCCGCCGGGCAGGCCGTGACCCGCGAAAGCCAGAAAGTCCAGACAAGCGGCATGTAATCACCCTCGCGGGCGCAGGTGACACTGCCCGCAGATGAGAGAGTTTCCGCCGATTTTCGCCAGAAAGCGCCGACTCGCGCTTCCGTGAGCGGCATGGCGGCCGGAATTGCTTTAGATTTCCCGGAAAAACGAGCAGTCACGGAAGGATAAGAACATGGGACAGTATCTGCGCCTCGCCCCGCTTCTCGGGTTCATGGCCCTCGGCGCGTGCGAGACGGTGCAGGGAGCGGGACGCGACATGCAGACGGCCGGCGCCATGCTGACCGATCAGGCAGCCACCAGCCAGACCCAGATGGGCTATGCGCCGACAGCGACCCCGACCGATCCCTATGCCGCACCGGTGGTAACGCCGCAGCCTTACTGAGGCTTTCCACGGATGCAGCGGGAAATGGGGCGGCGGAGCTTTCCGCACCGCCCCTGTCGGGCTTCGCCTATCCTGACCGGCCCGACGGCAAGACGCCGGACATCCAAGCGTAGCGAGCCGGAAAATAGCGTGACAGAGGAAGGCCGAGCCCCCCGCCTCAATGGCAGTGGACGGAGCCTGCGCTGTTGTCCATGTGGCAGCATTTGCCCGGCGGCGATGACTTGCGGCAACCGCCGCCATGTGCGTCGGCGGTGCTGGCCAGCGAAAAGACGGCCAGCGAAAGAGCAGCAGCTAAAATTCGCATGGTTAACCTGAGATAAGGAAATTCGTTAACCTTGGTTAACAAAGTTCCCCGGCACCGCGAACATGTCGTTTGGGACAGGCCGGCGCAGGAAATGGTGGGACTGGACCCCACCCAAATCCTTGCGCGACAGCCCTACCCCTCACCCATCCATCTTCAACGCCTGGATGAACGCCGTCTGCGGGATCTCGACCTTGCCGAACTGGCGCATCTTCTTTTTGCCGGCCTTCTGCTTCTCCAGCAGCTTCTTTTTCCGGGTCGCGTCGCCGCCATAGCATTTCGCGGTCACGTCCTTGCGCATGGCGGACAGCGTCTCGCGTGCGATGACGCGGCTGCCGATGGCGGCTTGGATCGGGATCTTGAACATGTGGCGCGGGATCAGCTCCTTCAGCTTCTCGACCATGACCCGGCCGCGGCTTTCGGCACGGTCACGATGGACCATGATCGAGAGCGCATCGACCGGCTCGTCATTCACCAGGATCGACATCTTGACCAGGAAATCCTCGCGATATTCGCTGATCTGGTAGTCGAAGCTGGCATAGCCCTTGGTCACGGATTTCAGGCGGTCGTAGAAATCGAAGACGACCTCGGCCAACGGCAGGTCATAGACCACCATCGCCCGGTTCCCGGCATAGGTCAGGTCCATCTGGATGCCACGCCGGTCCTGGCAGAGCTTCAGCACGTCGCCCAGATATTCATCCGGCACCATGATCGTGGCCTTGATGCGCGGCTCCTCGATATGGTCCACGTAGGTCAGATCGGGCATGTCGGCGGGGTTGTGCAGGTCGCGCACCTCTCCGTCCTTCATGTGCAGCTTGAACACGACCGAGGGCGCCGTGGTGATCAGGTCGAGGTCGTATTCACGCTCCAGCCGGTCGCGGACCACCTCGAGATGCAGAAGACCAAGGAAGCCGCAGCGGAAGCCGAAGCCAAGGGCGGCCGAGGTCTCCATCTCGTAGCTGAAGGAGGCGTCGTTCAGCGCCAGCTTCTCGATCGCGTCGCGCAGCGCCTCGAAATCATTGGCATCGACCGGGAAGAGGCCGCAGAACACCACCGGTTGCGCCGGCTTGAAGCCCGGCAGGGGCGTGTCGGTGCCCTTCTTCTCATGCGTGATGGTGTCGCCGACGCGGGTGTCGCGCACCTGCTTGATCGAGGCGGTCAGCACGCCGATCTCGCCCGGTCCCAGTTCCGCGATGTCGATCATGGCGGGCTTCAGCACCGCCAGCTTGTCGATGCCATAGATCGCGCCGGTCTGCATCATGCGGATGCGGTCGCCCTTGCGGACCACGCCATCCATGACGCGGATCATGACGACGACGCCCAGATAGGCGTCATACCAGCTGTCGACCAGCATGGCCTTCAGCGGCGCATTGCGGTCGCCCTTGGGTGCGGGCAGGCGGGTGACAATGGCTTCCAGCACATCGGGGATGCCGAGGCCGGTCTTGGCCGAGATCTCGACCGCGTCATGGGCGTCGATGCCGATCACGTCCTCGATGTTTTCCTTGACCCGCTCGGGCTCGGCCGCGGGCAGGTCGATCTTGTTCAGCACCGGCACGATCTCATGCCCGGCGTCGATCGCCTGATAGACGTTCGCCAGCGTCTGCGCCTCGACCCCCTGGGAGGCGTCGACGACCAGCAGCGACCCCTCGACCGCGCGCATCGAGCGGCTGACCTCATAGGCGAAGTCGACATGGCCGGGCGTGTCGATCAGGTTCAACACATAGGTGCGCCCGTCCTTGGCAGGATATTCGATGCGCACGGTGTTGGCCTTGATGGTGATGCCACGCTCGCGCTCGATATCCATGCTGTCCAGAAGCTGGGCCTTCATGTCGCGTTCGGCGACCGTGCCCGTCATCTGGATCAGCCGATCGGCCAAGGTGGATTTGCCGTGGTCGATATGGGCCACGATCGAAAAATTGCGGATGAGGTCAAGGTCGGTCATGGCCGGGCTATACTGGGGAATTGCGTTTGCGGAAAGGGGGATCGCGACGGTCCTAGCCGCGAAGTGGCGCGCATCCAGCGGCACGCAGCGCGCGGCGGCGCTGCAGCGCCTCGCGCCACATGGCATAAGAGCCCGAACCGACGATGATCGCGGCGCCCGTCAGGGTGATCGCATCGGGACGTTCGCCGAAGACGATCACGGCCAGAGTCAGGGCAAAGACCAGCCGGGCATAGCGGAAGGGGGCCAGCGCCGCCGCCTCGCCCAGACGGGTCGCGATGACGAGAAGGGCGTAGCCCGCGACGCCGACCGTCATGCAGGCAAGGAAAAGCAAGGCGTGGCGCGGGGTCGGGACGACGAATTCCTGACCCAGCACGACCCCCATCGCGATCGAGCCGATCAGGATTGCAAGGAAGGCCGAGGCCGCCAGTTGCAGCGAATGGACATGGGACGGAATGCGCCGCGTGACCAGATCCCGCGCGGCCAGCCCGATCACCGCGATCAGCGCCATCAGCGAGGCGGGCTGAAAATCCGAAAGGCCCGGACGCAGCACCAGCAGCACGCCCACGAACCCCGCGCCAATCGCCGTCCAGCGCCGCCAGCCGACCGGCTCGCCCAGAAACAGCGCCGCGCCCAGCACGATCGCCAGCGGCAGCGCCTGCATGATCGCTGCGGTCGAGGAAAGATCGGTCAGGGCCAGCGCCACGACGATCCCGATCGAGCCGACGATCTCGGCCAGGTTGCGCACCACGACCGAAGGGCGCAGCAACTCGCGCGTCCAGAAATGCCCGCCCTGCAGCTTGAGCATCAGCCAGAAGGACAGCCAGCCCAGAAGGCCGACCATGGCCAGAACCTCGGCAAAGGGCAGCTCGACGGTCAGCAGCTTGATGAACATGTCTTCGGCGGCGAAAAGCACCATCGAGACAAGCATCAGCATCGCCGCACGAAAATTCTCGCCGCCCATCGGACCGGACCTCTATATCGGGAGTTCAGCCCTCGCCATATGCTGCAAGTGACGGCCGGTCCAGATGGAAAGCAGCCGGCGCGCGCTTTGGTATGGAAGCGGGCCGCCTGCATCGCCTTTATGCCACGAAAGGTGGGTCGCGGGCCATGCCGGGGGCCATTCCGGCGACCCTCGGCAGGAAACCGCCCTCGGGGTGATTCGCCCAGCAAATGCCGGTCGGATGCGCGGGAAAAGGCACATCTTGCGCGGTGCGCGCGCGGCGCTGCCAGCTATGGTCTCTCGCCCGCGTGATTGAGCGGGGGTGCGGATTCTGCTACCTTGGCGGCCATAACACGCGGCCTCGTGAGGGTGTCCAGCCCCGCCGCATGGCTGAAGCCGAGGAGACAGTAATGCTGAACCGCCTGATCATCGCCGCGGCCGCGGTCGTATTGACGACACCGCTTGCCGTTGCCGGCCCCATCGATTCCGCCTGCATCCGATCCGAGCGCAAGGCCCGCAGCGGCGCGCTTTGCGGCTGCATCCAGCAGGTCGCCGACATGACGCTGTCGCGCTCTGACCAGCGCCGCGCCGCCCGCTTCTTCAAGGATGCCGAGGAAGCCCAGGCCGTGCGCATGTCGAAAACCGACGCGGACAACGCCTTCTGGAACCGCTACAAGAACTTCGCCGCCACGGCCGAGGCCTATTGCGCCAACTGAGCCCGTCATGCGCATCACCGTCCTGACCGGAGCCGGAATCTCGGCCGAAAGCGGCATCAGGACCTTTCGCGCCACCGACGGCCTGTGGGAGGAACACCGGATCGAGGACGTGGCGACGCCCGAGGGGTTCCGCCGTGACCCGGTGCTGGTCCATCGCTTCTACAACATGCGCCGCGCCGATGCCGCGCGCGCCCAGCCCAATGCCGCCCATCGCGCGCTTGCGCGGCTGGCGAAGCATCACGACGTCACGCTGATCACCCAGAATGTCGATGACCTGCACGAGCGCGGCGGCTCGCCCGAGGTGATCCACATGCATGGCAGCCTGCTCGGCGCGCTTTGCGCCGCCTGCGGCCGGCGCTTTCCGGCGACACTGGTGATGCGCTCGATCGACCCCTGCCCCGGCTGCGGCAAGCCCGCGATGCGGCCCGACATCGTCTGGTTCGGCGAGATCCCCTATCACATGGAGCAGATCTGGGCGGCGGTCGAGGAGGCCGAGATCTTCGCCGCCATCGGAACCTCGGGGCAGGTCTATCCCGCCGCCGGACTGGCGCAGCAGGCCCATCGCGCCGGCGCCCTGACGGTCGAGCTGAACCTCGAGGCATCGGCCGTCAGCCGCGATTTCGACCAGCACCGGACCGGACCGGCAACCGTTGTCGTGCCGGCATGGGTCGCCGAGCTTTGCCCGCCCGAGGGCGCTTGACCAATCCGGCCGTCTGGGCCACCTCTTTGCCTCCCAAGGAGGCCGCAATGACCCAGACCATCCTCGCCAATGCCCGGTTGATCCTGCCCGATCAGGTGGTCACCGGCGCAATCGTGATCGACGAGGGCAGGATCGCCGAGATCCTGCCGGGCGAGGCGGTGCCCGCAGGCGCCCTCGACATGGGCGGCGACTTCCTCGCGCCCGGCATGGTCGAGCTTCATACCGACAATCTCGAACGCCACATGCGCCCGCGCCCCGGCGTCGACTGGCCCCATGCCGCGGCGATCATCGCCCATGATGCGGAACTGGCGGGATGCGGCATCACCACCGTGTTCGACGCCATGCGCGTCGGCTCGGTCGTGAGCGACGGCCCGGATCAGGACTACGAGAAATATGCCCGCGAACTCGCGCATGAGCTGATCGACCTGCGCCGGAATGGCGCTTTGCGCATCAGCCACCTGCTGCATCTGCGCGCCGAGGTCTGCTCGGAAACCCTGATCGCCGAGCTTGACGAGTTCGGCCCCGGCGACCGCGTCGGCATCATCAGCCTGATGGACCACACGCCGGGCCAGCGCCAGTTCCGCGACCTCTCGAAGCTCGCGCAATATGTGCAGGGCCGCTACAAGCTGTCGGATGCCGAATTCGCCGAGCATGTCGCCCGGATGAAGGCGCTACGCGACCGCTATGGCGACGCGCATGAGGCGGCGGCGGTCGAGGTCGCGCATCGTCTGGGCGCGGTGCTGGCCAGCCATGACGACACCACCGCCGAACATGTCGCCCGTTCTGCCGGGCATGGCGTGCGTCTGGCCGAATTTCCGACCACGCCCGAGGCCGCGCGGGCCTGCCACGAACACGGCATCATGGTGATGATGGGTGCGCCGAACCTGATCCGGGGCGGATCGCATTCCGGCAATGTCTCGGCCGCCGAGCTGGCGCGGGCGGGGCTTCTCGACATCCTCTCCTCGGACTATGTGCCCTCGGGCCTGATCGGCGGGGCGATGATCCTCGCGGAAATCTGGGACGACCTGCCGCGTGCAATCGCGACGGTCACGGCAAACCCGGCGAGGGCCGCCGGGCTTTTCGATCGCGGCATCCTCGCCCCCGGCCTCCGCGCGGACCTGATGCGCTTCCGCCTGATCGGCGGCAATCCGGTGATTGGCGAGACCTGGGTGGGCGGCAGGCGGGTATAGTCCCCTCCGCCCCTTCCCGGTCAGCCCATAAGCCGGGTCTTGACCTGCGGACCCGCCGCGGCGAAATCCATCTGGCCCGCGTGGCGGCTGCGCAATTCGGCCATCACCGCGCCCATGTCGCGGATCGAGGTGGCGCCAAGATCGCTGATCGCCTTGTCGATGGCGGCCTGCGTCTCCTCCGCCGACAATTGACGCGGCAGATAGGCCTGGATCACCTTGATCTCGTCCTGCTCGCGCTCAGCAAGCTCAAGCCGGCCACCTTCCTCATAGGCTTTCGCGGATTCCTGGCGCTGCTTGACCATCTTCGACAGGATTGCGGTCAGCTCCGCATCGCCAAGGCCGGACTCGTCGCCCAACTCTCCGCGCAAGGCGATTTCGCGGTCCTTGATCGCGGCCGAGATCAGCCGCAGCGTCGAAAGGCGGGCCGTCTCCTTGGCCTTCATCGCCTCCTTGGTGTCGGCGCTGATACGTTCGCGCAATCCCATGTGATCCTCGCTCTGGTGGTTTGTCGGCGCTTGTCCTAAGCTTCGCATCCGGCGTCAACCCGTGGCCATGCGTCACGGTTCCACGAGGTCGCGGGACCGTTTCCAGCCTTGACGGCAACAGGCGCTGCCCATAGGTTCCCGCCGATTTACCCGGAGAGATGACGATGGCCCAGAAACCGACCGCATGTCTTGCGCTTGCAGACGGCACCGTATTCTACGGACAGGGCTTCGGCGCGACCGGCGAAGTTGTTGCCGAACTGGTCTTCAACACGGCCATGACCGGCTATCAGGAGATCATGACTGATCCCTCCTATGCAAGCCAGATCGTCACCTTCACCTTCCCGCATGTCGGCAATACCGGCGTGACCGAGCAGGATGACGAGGCGCCCGATCCGGTCGCCTCGGGCATCGTGGTGAAATGGGATCCGACCGAGCCGTCGAACTGGCGCGCCACCAGCGATCTGGTCGGCTGGATGGAGCGCCGTGGCCGCATCGGCGTCGGCGGCATCGACACCCGCCGCCTGACCCGCGCCATCCGCCAGCAGGGCTCGCCCCATGTCGTGCTGCGCCACGACCCGGAAGGCAATTTTGACATCGCCCAGATGGTCGCCAGGGCGCGCGACTGGAAGGGTCTCGTCGGCCTCGACCTCGCCAAGGTGGTGAGCTGCCGGCAAAGCTATCGCTGGGACGAGGGCCTCTGGGCCTGGCCGGGCGAGTTCGGCAGGTCCGAGGAGCAGAAGCCCTTCCGCGTCGTCGCGCTGGATTACGGCGCCAAGCGCAACATCCTTCGCTCGCTTGCCAGCAGCGGTGCCGAAGTGATCGTCCTGCCCGCCACCGCCACCGCCGACGAGGTGCTGGCGCATGATCCCGAAGGCGTGTTCCTCTCGAACGGCCCGGGCGACCCGGCCGCGACCGGCGCCTATGCCGTGCCGATGATCCAGACCCTGCTGGAAAAGGATCTGCCGATCTTTGGCATCTGCCTTGGCCACCAGATGCTGGCGCTGGCGCTTGGCGCCAAGACGGTGAAGATGGGCCACGGCCATCACGGCGCGAACCATCCCGTGCGCGACAAGGAGACCGGCAAGGTCGAGATCACCTCGATGAACCACGGTTTCGCGGTCGATGCGCAGACCCTGCCCGAGGGCGTGATCGAAACCCATGTCAGCCTGTTCGACGGCTCGAATTGCGGCCTGCGCATGACCGACCGCCCGGTCTTCTCGGTGCAATATCACCCCGAGGCCAGCCCCGGCCCGCAGGACAGCGCCTATCTGTTCGACCGCTTCACCGAGGCGATGCGCGCGCGCCGCGCCTGATCCGCAAGGGGCGCCGGTTAATCTCTCCTTAACTTCTCTCATGCGAGAGAGGGCCAAAGGAAGGGATTCGCGCATGACCGGCAGCCCAGTGCTCAGCATCTTCCGACGGGACCATCCGAAGGGTGGCGCGGCATCCGCGCCGCCGAAAGCGCGGGTGATCGAGGATCGCGACCTGCGGCCTCTGGGCCAGATCCTGCTTGAGGATGGTGCAGTCGAATCGCGCGACCTGCTGCGCGCTGTCGCGATGCGTAAGCGCCAGGACGCCCGCCTTGGTGAAATCCTGCTGGCTCAGGGCTGGGTGACCGAGGAGGCGCTGACCCGCGCCCTCTCCCGGCAATGGCGCAGTTCCGTCATCGACCTCGCGAAACTTGCCCCCGACCCGCGCCTGATCGACGCGCTCGGCCCGGCGCTTTGCCTTGCCGAGGGGATCGTGCCCTGGCGGCGCGTCGGCGGCGTCACCTATGTCGCAACTGCGCGCCCTGACCTGTTTAACGCTTTGCGCCCGCGCTTCCCGGCCGGGTTCGGCACGGTCAGGATGCTGCTTTGCTCGGAAAACGCGGCGCGGGAGGCGATCCTCGGCACGCGCCGCACCGCCCTCATCCGCGAGGCGGAAACCCGCGTCCCCGCCGGCGAAAGCTGCCGCACCCGGAACGAGGTCAGGGTCGGGCGCATCGCCATCGCGCTTGCCTGCCTCGCCGCGATGGGCCTCATGCTGGCACCCATCCCGGTGATCGCTTTGCTGACCGGCTGGGCGGTCCTGACGCTTTTCGCCTCGATGATCCTGAAGCTGATCTCCTTCGCGGCGATCCTGCGCCAACGATCCGGCGACCGCGTGCTGGAACGGGCGGTCGCCTCCGGCCGCCTCGCCCGGCGCGAGATGGCGGGGCCACTGCCCGTGATCTCGGTCATGGTGCCGCTTTTCGCCGAGGCCGACATTGCCGACCGGCTGGTCGGGCGGCTCGGGCGGCTCGACTATCCGCGCGAACTCATGGACATCCTGATCGTGGTCGAGGAAAGCGACCGGCTGACCCTCGCCGCGCTCGAGGATGCCGAACTGCCGCGCTGGATGCGCGTCGTGAAGGTGCCTGACGGCCCGGTCCGCACCAAGCCCCGCGCCCTGAACTATGCGCTGAGCTTCTGCCGCGGCTCGATCATCGGGGTCTGGGACGCCGAGGACCGGCCCGAGCCTGACCAGCTCCACAAGGTCGCGCGGGGCTTTCACTTTGCCGCGCCCGAGGTCGCCTGCCTTCAGGGCGTGCTCGATTACTACAATCCGCGCAGCAATTGGCTCGCCCGCGCCTTCACCATCGAATATGCCGCATGGTTCCGCGGCACCCTTGCCGGTGCGGCGGCGCTGAATCTGGTCGTGCCGCTGGGCGGGACCACGCTGTTCTTCCGCCGCGACATCCTCGAAAAGGTCGGGGGCTGGGATGCCTGGAACGTGACCGAGGATGCCGATCTGGGCCTCCGGCTGGTGCGGCGCGGCTACCGGACCGAGATGCTCGACACCGTCACGCATGAGGAAGCGAATTGCCGCCTTCTGCCCTGGGTCAAGCAACGCTCGCGCTGGCTCAAGGGCTTTGCGATGACCTGGGGCGTGCACATGCGCGATCCCCGCGCGCTCTGGAACGACCTCGGGCCGCGCCGCTTCCTCGCCCTGCAGGTCCAGCTTGCGGCCTCGGTCTCGCAATATCTGCTGGCCCCGGTGCTCTGGAGCTTCTGGTTGCTGAGCCTCGGCCTGCCCCATCCCATGCGCGACCTGCTCGATGGGCGGCTGGGTGGCTATGCGCTGCCGGCGCTGATCGGGCTTTTCGTGGTCTCCGAGCTCCTCAACATGGCGGTCGCCGCCTGGGCGGTCAGGGGCACGGCCCATCGCCATCTGCTGGCATGGGTGCCGACCATGCATCTCTATTTTCCTCTGGGATGCCTCGCCGGCTGGAAGGCGGTCTACGAGATCGTGTGCCGCCCCTTCTATTGGGACAAGACCCAGCACGGGTTTTTCGATCCCGCGAGCGAGGAGGTCGGGGAACCCGCCCCAACCACGGCCTTGCTGCCCATCCGTGGCGAGGCGGCGGAGCGCATGACCGGCACGCCTGTCGCGCGGCCGGCGCGGATCCTGCCGCTGGTGGGCGAGGTCGGTTAGCCCGCCTTGAGGCGCAGCCTTCAGGCCGGCGCGGGCTGGTCGGCCAGCGCCGCGTCGATGATGTCCCGCGCCGCCGCGATCGTGGCGGCGAGGCGCGCGGAAAGCTCGTCAAGGGACTGGACTCCGGTTTCCCGCAGCAGGAAGGCTTGCCCGCCCTTGCCGATATTCTCCATGTCGAGCGGCCTTTCGGTCAGCAGCCGCCCGGAGCATTGCAGGCTCCAGAGGAACCTGCGCGCCGAAGCCAGCGTCTCGCCCTCGCCCTTCGGGATCAGCCCGGCGCGGATGCCCGCGCGGATCTGCGCGGCTGGCGCACGACCCGGCGCCCCCGCTCTCAGCGCAAAGGACTGGGCCAGCAATTCGATATCCTGCAACCTGCCGCGGCCGATCTTCGCCTCCCATGCGCCATCGGGGGCCTTGGCGGCAAAGATGCGAGCGCGCATTTCGGCAAGGTCGGGCATGACGCGCGGATCGCCGCCGCGGGCTTTCAGCACCTCGACCCGCAGCGCCTCGACCTCCTCGGCCAGCATTCCGCCCTCGGTTCCGCAATGGCCGATCACCCGCGCCCGGGTCAGGGCGAGATGCTCCCAGGTCCAGGCCTCCTCCATCTGATAGGCCCGGAAGGACTGCACCGAGGTCGCGACCGGCCCCTGCCGCCCCGAGGGCCGCAGGCGCATGTCGACCTCATAAAGCCTGCCGGCGGAGGTCGGCGCCGAAAGCGCCGTGATCATCGCCTGCGTCAGCCGTGCGTAATAGGCCCGAGGCGCCAGAGGCTTCGGCCCCTCGGAGCTTTCCACTCCGTCGGCGTCATAAATGACGATCAGGTCCAGATCCGAGGCGGCGTTGAGTTGCCTCGCCCCCAGCGACCCCATGCCCAGAACGACTGCACCCCGGCCCGGAGGCGGACCGTGGCGGCGCGCGAACTCGGCCGTGACGACAGGGAAAAGCGCGGCGACGGCGGCGTCGGCGATGTCGGCATATTGCCCGCCCGCCTCCTCGGCCCCGATCAGGGCGCGCAGGTGATGGACGCCGGTGCGAAACTGCCATTCATGCGCCCAGCGGCGCGCGTCATCCAGCGCCCCCTCATAGCTGCCATCCGGGGCGGCGAGAGTCTGCGCGATCGATTCGTCAAGCTGCGCGCGCAGCTCATTGACCCCCGGCCATGCGGCGAAGAAGCTGCCGGCCAGCACCCCGTCCAGAACCTCGGCATGGCGCGCCAGATAGGCGGCAAGGCCGGGCGCGGTGCCGCAGATATCGACGATCAGGTCGATCAGCTGCGGGTTGGCCTCGAAGAGCGAGAAAAGCTGCACCCCTGCCGGTAACCCCGCAAGGAAGGCGTCGAAGCGGGAAAGCGCCTCCTCGGCATGGGCGGCGACGCTCAACCGGGCCAGCAATTCGGGTTCGATCCGGGCAAAGATCTGGCGCGCGCGCTGGGATCGCAGCGCGGGATAGGCCCGCCAGCGCTCGATCATCGCCAGCGCCTGCGGGGAAAGCTGCGGCATCTCGCGCTTTTCGGCCGGGGTGAAGAAGCTTGCG
>Ga0182745_1001154_pt1 | contig 25984 bp, 11 predicted proteins | sample eDN3rd30CKraftBY_FD_128523 | JGI IMG/M metagenome (GOLD analysis project Ga0182745, IMG submission 128523) | Enriched backyard soil microbial communities from Emeryville, California, USA - eDNA 3rd pass 30_C Kraft BY (version 2) (version 2) | ecosystem: Environmental > Terrestrial > Soil >... | reverse complement strand
CGATCACCACCACACCGCCGAGCAGCTGCCCGAGCGTCAGGCCGAGCGTCGTCATCGCCGGCGCGAACGCATTACGGAACACGTGCTTGGTGAGGACGGTCCACGGTGCGACGCCACGCGCGTGGGCACTGGTGACGTAGTCGAGCCGCAGCACTTCGAGTGTCGACGAACGCATCATGCGGGCCAGGGTCGCCAGCTCGGACAGCATCAACACACCGACCGGCATGATGAGGGCGATCAGTCCCGCCCGCCAATCCTCGCTCAGCGGTACATAGCCCAATGCCGGCAGCCAGTTGAGCTTGGCGGCGAAGATCACCAGTACGATGAGCCCGGACCAGAAAGTTGGAATCGACACCAGCAGCGACGTGATGCCGATCAACACGTAATCGGCCGCGCGCCCCTGTCGCCATGCGGCCCACATGCCGCAGGGAATGCCGATCAGCGCAGCCAGGCCAATCGCGAGCAATACCACCGACGCCGTGACGGGAAACGCCTGCAGCACGATCCTGGTGACGGGCTCACCGGTCATGATCGAGCTGCCGAGGTTGCCTTGCAACGCGTCCGTCACCCACAGCAGCCATTGCTCGGCCAACGGACGATCGAGGCCGAGGCTCGCTCTCATTTGCGCCAGCGCCGCCGGATCTCCAGTGTCGCCGATCAGCATCTGGGCGGGATCGCCGGGCACCACGCGGATCAGGATGAATACCGCCAGGCCGGCAATGGCCAGCGTGAGCACTCCCTGTCCGAGGCGCCTGAGAATGAAGGTCAGCATGAGGTCCTCGTCAGCGCTCTCATTGCGCGGCCTCCAGGCTCACACCCCAGAATCGCGGCAGCCCCATGGCCCAGGTTTCATAGCCATGAACGTCGCGGCGCAGGGTGGTCATGCGCAGCGGCGCATACAGTCCGACAATCGACCGGTCGCGGGCGATTTCCTCTTCGAGCAGCCCGGCCAGCTTCGGCCAGCTGTCCGAGGAGGACGAGTTGCTCATTTCCCGCAGGACGTCGAACGAGCGCGGCGTGTGCACGACACAGTCCGCGTGTTTGAGCGGATCGCAGACGAAGACCGAATACATCATGGGCGCCGCGGCCCGTCCTGTGTAACCGAAGACGCTCAGTTGGTACTCGCCCTGCCAATAACGCTTGAATTGCGTGGGCCAATCCATGCTGCGCACACGCGCATTGATACCGGCACGCGTGAGCAACGCATGGATCACAATGGCGTCGTTGAAATAGTTGGTCAGCTCGCGGGCGACGTCGATCTCGATCAGCTCGCCGTGGTATCCGGCCTCTTGCAGCAGGTCCTGAGTGCGCAGGGGCTGGTACGCCGGCGGTATGCGCGCCAGGATCTCCGGGTCGATGTCGCTCGCCGGAATTGCATAAGGGCGGGGCGGGCGTTCGGCATGCAGCGTGGAATTGGTGATCATGGCCGGATCCAGCACGCTGGCGATGGCGGCACGCAACGCTGGGTTGCGCATCACGCCATTGCGGTTCTGCATCAGCAGCACGCTCCAGTCGCGCGACTGCTCGTCGAGTAGCCGCAATTGTCCATCCCGGCGCAGTTCCGGCAAGGACTCCGCGGTGGTGGCCACCGGCCAGACGTCGATCTCGCCGGACAGCATGGCCAGCTTGATGGCGCTCGGATCGGGAATCACCACGAAGCGCAGGGTCTGCAACAGCGCCTGCTTGCGTCCCGCGAGCCCCGAAGGGGGTCCGCTGGCGGGGGAATAGTCGGCAAAGCGATCGAGCCGGATGTAACGGCCACGCTGCCATTCGCTCAATCGATAAGGGCCGGTGCCGATGGGCCAACGCCACTTGCCCTGCGCATCCACCGAATCGGGATGCAGGATGGCCGCCGAGCATTGAATGTCGGCCAGCCGGTACAGGAACAGGGCGTTAGGCTCCGCCAGCTGGAAACGCACTGTCATCGCATCCGGCGCATCGATGGTCTCGATGTGGATTCCGGCGTCACCCGAACCGTCGAACCAGGGCCGGCACGGCCAGCGCGTTTTGGGGTCGAGCAGGCGCTTCCAGCTCCAGACTACGTGCTGCGCGCGCAGCACGTCGCCGTTGTGGAACTTCACACCGGGGCGTAGCCGGAAGCGGTACTCGCGCCCGTCCGCCGAGACGGTCCACGATTGGGCCAGCATGGGCGCGGGTTTCAGTGAGCCGTCGATGGCCAGCAGCGGCTCGACGATATGAATGGTGACCCAGTCCGTCACCGAATCCCGGTTGACGCCAGGGTTGGTGCCGCGCAGGTCGCTCGCCAGCGCAATGCGCAGCGTCGATGAGTTGGGCTGCGCGGCATGGCCATGGGGCGCAGCCAGCAACAGGGCGGCGATCAGCCAGCCTCGCCAGGAGAAGTGGCGAGAGGCTCTACTCATCTATTCGGTACTCGGTGTACTGGGCGCCGAGGTAGGGGCGCGGCGCCAGCCACATCGACTTGGCTGCCGCGTCCATGATCAAGGTATAGACGGTGCCGGTCACCATGCCGCTCGGTCGCCGCGCGGGTCTGCGGCAGACGGCATCCGGATTGCCATAAGAATCCGCGAAGGCCGTCTTCATGGTGTCCACGGTGATCTTGCCGATGGCCTGCTGCAAGTGGCGTGCAACGCGCAGTTCCCGGTAAATGGTCTCGGGAATGCGGGCGACATTCAGGTCGGTGAGCTTGATCTGGGCGACCGTGTTCTTGAAATGATTGGCGTGAACCATCAAGCCGCGTTCCGGCGTGAGCACGAACAGATCATCGGGCGTGGTCTCGAGGCCGATGGCTTCGCCATGAGCGTCGCTGATTGCCATGAAATGGGAGAAGGCGCGTGGCGCACTGCCCAGCTCGAGCATGGCGGCCGACAACCGCGTGCTCATCAGCATGCGGCGGCGGATCATAGGGCTCGGGATACCGAACCGTCCGCAATCCTGACTGCTCTGCAAGCCATTGATGGTGATGGCAAGGCCGGCGGAATTGAAGCCGTGGCGGGCAAGCTGGCCGGCTTCGACGCTGGTCAGGATCGCCGGCGTGGTTTCGGTAGCCGCGATGGAGAGCACCACCGCGCTGTCCGCGGCATCCACCTGCCAGTCCCAGTTCATTGCGTGCAGCATACGCTGGTTCGCCGTGGCTTCCGGCATGGCCACGGCGCTGGTGCACTCGTCGGCGACGCCCTCCGGGGCCGGCGCGCGCTGGCGCTTGGCCTTCCAGTACATGAGCTCGGTGCGGGCATTGATGATGGTGATGGCCGCCAGCGACTGCCGCGCCCCTTCGGCAATGCCCTCCAGCTCCACCACCAGCTCGGCGTCATAGTTGCGCATGTGGACCAGGAACTCGGTAGCCAGTTCCTGTGCTTCCTGCCAGTCGACACCGCGGCGTGCGAACTCCTCGCGATACAGATCCAGTGCCAGCGCAATCTGGCCGCTCGCCTTGCGACCGTGCTGTATGCCGCGTTCCGTGGGACCACCCGAAAGTCTGATCAGCGGCAGGGCCTGCATTTTGAAGAATCCTCGAGACAATCCTGAGATGGAGCACCGGCATGGTCACAGCCCGGCGCCGGCCATGTTAATCCAATTATGGAGTTATTACTATAAAAAATACCATATGCAGGTCATGCCAGATCGAGGGTAATGATCAATATGGCCTTGCACGCCGAGCCGAATTGTCGTAACGTGGTTTTGTTTTATAAAATTATACCCATGTGTTGCCACAGGTTGTCTAAGGGGGAAGCTCAATGAACCGGTTCAAGCTAGTCCAGATGATGATCGGTGCCGGCGCGCTGTCCGCCATGGCGGGCACGGCGTTAGGCCAGGAAGCGAACACACCATCGGCCGGCACGCCCGGGCTCGAAGAAATTGTCGTCAATGCTTCGCGCATGGGGCTTACGGCGAAGTCGATTCCGAACAAGATCGAAATCATCGACGAGGATCAGGTGCGTCTGCAGCAGACCTTGGCGACGACCCCGACCGAGTTGCTGTCCAACCTGGTGCCGAGCTTCGCGCCCACCAACCAGAAGATGACCAGCGGCGGCGAGACGTTCCGTGGCCGCACCCCGCTGTACTTGATCGATGGTGTGCCGCAATCCACGCCGTTGCGTCCCGGCGCGCGGGAAAGTGTCACCATCGACATGGAGATGGTGGAGCGTGTCGAGGTGATCTTCGGCGCCAACGCCATCCAGGGCCTGGGCGGCACCGGCGGCATGATCAACTACATCACGCTGAGTCCGCCCAAGGGGGACGAGTTTCAGCAGCGCGCCTCCGTTGGACTGAGCACCAATGACGGTTTCGAAGGCAACAGCTTCGGCTGGCGCGGCCATTACATGGCGGCGAAAAGCTTCGACCAGTTCGACGTGATGGCCGCCGTGTCCTACGAGGATCGCGGGCTGTTCTACGACGCGGACGACCGGCCGATCGGCATCGAGAACAGTCAGGGCGACGTGGCGGATTCCCACAGTCGTAATTTTTTCTTCAAGGGCGGCTGGGAGCCGGGTGAGCAGCAGCGTTTGCAGCTGATGGCCAGCAGCTTCAAGCTGCAACAGGACGGGGACTATGTGCGCGTCGACGGAGATCGATTGCGCGGCATACCGGCGACGTCCATACGAGGCAAGCCGGTGGGCGATGTCCCGGTCAACGACGTGACTACGGTGTCGCTGGACTACAGCAACGAGGCGTTCCTGGGCGGCAACCTGTCGGCGCAGGCGTACTATCAAGACTTCAAGGCCCTGTTCGGCGCCGACCTCCTGGCTTCGTTCCAGGACCCGGCGATTGCGCCGCTCGGTACGCTCTATGACCAGACGCAAAACGATTCGGAGAAATACGGCGCGCGTTTTACCTACGGGCGCAAGGGGCTGTTCGGCACGCCGGTGGACATGGTGGTGGGCTACGACTTTTTGCGCGACCTGACTTCGCAGCCACTGGTGCTTACCAACCGTGTGTCGGTGCCGCCGACGACCTTTTACAACAACGCGGGCTTCCTGCAGCTGAACTACAAACCGTTGAACTGGCTGCTGCTCACCGGTGGTGCGCGCTACGAGAACGGCAAGCTTGACGTGCCCAGCTTCACCACCCGGGCCGGCAACCGCGCAGATTGGCAGACGCTACGAGTAACGGGCGGGACGCGCAGCTTCGATGACACGCTGTTCAACTATGGCTTGGTCATTACTCCGACCGAATCGCTGAGCTTCTACGCCTCGTCCGCCGAAGCCTACTCCATGCCCGACATCGGCCGGGTGCTGCGGGGCGTCTCGACTCCCGGGGCCACGGTCGACAATCTGCTGGAGATTGCTCCCATCGTGACCACCAATCGGGAGCTCGGCGGGTCGTACGACTTCGGGATGGGCGATTTCCGGATCGCCTATTTCATTTCCGAGTCGGACTTCGGTCAACGGCTGGTGGCGCGGCCGGATGGCACGTACGATCTGGCGCGCCAGGCGACTGAAACCAGCGGCTGGGAGTTTTCGGTGAAATTGCGTCCCACTACCTGGTTGGCGATGTCCGCAGGCTATTCGCTGCTCGACGGTGAGTACGACAGCAACCGTGATGGTCAGCTCGACGCCGACCTGGGCGCCGCCGATATCGGCCCCAATCGTCTCACCTTGTCAGTCGACCTCACTCCGCCGGGACGCTACAGCGGCCGTATTCAATCGTCCACCAACTTTAGCCGTAATTTTCATAATGCGACGGGTGCGACCACGGCCCGTTTCGACGGCTACACCACGGTGGACGCGATGGCGGCAGCGGCGTTCGGCGACACCACGCTCAGCTTGTCGATCAGCAATCTGCTCGACAAGCAGTACATGACCTACCAGGCACAGGCGGCGAATCTCACCGACTCGTTGTACTACGCCGGGCGCGGACGAACCCTGACATTGCGCTTGTCGACCTCGTTTTGATCGATGACGCCGCTCGAACGGTGGCTGGAAGGCCAGCGTCCGAGCGGCAGACCTTTCCAGAAACCCGAGCGAGTAAGGGCTGAGAATGCGTTCCTTCGGACACTACGAGACCGGTGAAACCAGCTACTTCGCCTGCCAGGCGGACCAGCGCTTCGGCTATTGCCTGTACGTTCCCCGGGAGTTCTCACGGGACCAGGCCAGCCGCTACGCGCTGGCGGTGATCGTGCACGGCACGAACCGCACCGCTCAGGACTACCGCAGCCAGTTTCGCGAGTTCGCCGAAGAGCATCGTTGCGTGGTGCTGGCACCGCTGTTCCCCAGTGGCATCCTCGAGCCTCGCGAGCTCAACAACTACAAGTTCATCAAGTTCCACGACATTCGCTACGACCGGTTGCTGCTGTCGATGATCGATGAAGTCGCGGAATATTATGGATTGAATGCCGCCCGCTTCTTGCTGCACGGATTCTCGGGCGGCGGACAGTTCGTGCACCGCTTCCTCTACCTGCATCCCCAGCGGTTGCTGGGCGTGTCGATCGGCGCTCCGGGCATGGTCACGCTGTTCGATCAGGAGCGCGACTGGCACTGCGGGGTGCGTGGCTTCGAACGTGAATTCGGCGTGAGCCCCGATATCGAAGCGATGCGAACCGTGGCGGTGCAGACCGTCATCGGTGCCGCAGACACGGAGACCTGGGAGATCACTATCGCTCCGGGAAACCGCTTGTGGATGCCCGGGGTCAATGATGCCGGGCACACTCGCATCGAGCGATTGGATGCCCTGCGTGCCAGCCTCGAGCGTGCCGGGCTGAGAGTGCGGCATGATGTCGTTCCCGGCGTCGCTCATCACGGCTATTCGCTGCTGGAGCCGGTCAGGCAGTTTTTTGCCGAGGTACTGGCCGGGTATCGGGCCGCGGAGGCCGCGCTGCCATGAGTGCCAGTGCAGCTTCATTCAGCATCGAGCGCGACAAGATCACGGCGATCCTCGGCGCATCGTCCGGCAATCTGGTCGAATGGTATGACTGGTATGCGTATGCCGCCATGTCGCTGTACTTCGCCGATGCCTTCTTCCCGGGTCACGATCCGACGGTACAGTTGCTGAACGCGGCCGCGGTGTTCGCGGTGGGATTCCTGGTGCGCCCGTTGGGCGGCTGGCTCATGGGGTCGTATGCCGACCGACGAGGGCGCAAAGCGGCGCTGACACTGTCGGTGCTGATGATGTGCCTGGGCTCGCTCATCATTGCGGTCACGCCCACCTATGAAACCATTGGCATGGCGGCGCCGGTCGTCCTGGTATGTGCACGCCTTCTGCAGGGAATCAGTGTCGGCGGTGAATATGGCGCCAGCGCGACGTATCTGTCCGAGATCGCTGGATCGCATCAACGAGGTTTCTATTCGAGCTTCCAGTACGTGACGCTGATTCTCGGCCAACTGCTGGCGCTCGGCACCTTGATCGTACTGCAGTTCCTGTTGCTGACGCCGGAGCAGTTGCACGACTGGGGTTGGCGGATTCCTTTCTTCATCGGTGCCGCCTGCGCGGTAGTCGCGCTCTATCTCCGGCGCAACCTGGTGGAAACGGAGTCGTTCGAGCGAGCCGCGGCGCGCGCCGATCGACCGAATCCGTTGCGGGTCCTGGTGAAGTATCCGCGCCAGGTGGCAATCGTCGCCGGCCTCACCATGGGCGGTACGCTGGCGTTCTACACCTTCACCACCTATGCGCAGAAGTTCCTGGTGAATACCAGCGGTCTGTCAAAAGAGCAGTCGACGCTGGTGACCTCGGCCGCGCTGTTCGTGTTCATGTGCTTTCAGCCGCTGTGCGGTGCGCTCTCGGATCGTATTGGCCGGCGGCCGCTGCTGATCGCCTTCGGCGTGCTCGGATCGGCGCTCACGATTCCGGTGATGTCGGCGCTGGCTCAGGTTCACACGCCATTGGGCGCCTTCGCCTTGATCATGGTGATGTTGACCGTCGTATCTGGTTACACCTCGATCAATGCGGTCGTGAAGGCCGAGTTGTTTCCGGTCGAGGTTCGTGCGTTGGGCGTAGCGCTGCCTTACGCGATCATCGTCTCCATCTTTGGCGGTACCGCCGAGTACGTCGCCCTGTGGCTGAAAAGCATTGGTCAGGAACCCTTGTTTTATCGCTACGTGGCAGGCTGCATCCTGGTCTCGCTGCTGGTTTATGTGGCTATGCCAGAAACCAAGCAGGTGGAGTTATGAGAATGATCGAATCCGGGGATGACAATGAACTCTCGTAATCTGTGTTATCTGGCCTGCGCGGCCTTGCTTACGCTTACCGAGTCCCGCGCAGCGCCCAAACCCAAGTTGTTGGCGCGTGACGCCTTCTCCGCCGTTCAGCCACAGCTGTTCGCGAATCCGGGTGCGTTCTCCAATGCCTGGGGTGACTACGACGGCGACGGTAATGTTGACCTTGCCGTGGGCTTCAAGTCGGGTGAAGTCCGGCTGTATCGCTACGACCGCCAAGGTTTTGTCGAGGTCGGGGCCGCGGCCGGCTTGACCATGAAGGGACCGGAAGTACGCGCACTGGCTTGGGGTGATTATGACGGCGACGGTGATCTGGACTTGTTCGTCGGCGCACGCGACCGGATTTACCTGATGCGCAACGACGGCGGAGTGTTCAAGGACGTCACGGCCGAAGCTGGGATTTCACTCGACAAGGTGGTCAGCCGCCAGGCGACCTGGATCGACTACGACAACGACGGCGATCCCGACCTGCACCTCGCCAACCGCTCGGGCACCGATTTCCTGTTCCGCAACGATGCCGGGCACTTTACCGAAGTTGCTGCCGAAGTCGGCCTGGCCGATACCCGTAAAGCCGTCGGCGCGTGCTGGTTCGACATGAACGGCGATGGCTATCCCGACGTATTCATTGCTCATCAGGATGGCGATACCGATGCGCTCTATCGCAACGAGAAGGGCAGGTTCACGGACGTCGCACCGGCGCTGCGCATGGATCGCGCCGATCGCAAGGGCCGCACTGGAGAAGGCAGCGTGGGCTGCGCCGTCGCCGATTACGACAACGATGGCGACCTGGATCTGTTCGTTGCCGCCTACGGGACCAGCATGCTGTACCGCAATGACGGCGGCCGCTTTACGGATATCGCCAAGGACGCAGGGTTGATCGCCGAGGGCCACGCCGTGAGTGCGAGTTGGGGCGATTACGACAATGACGGCAACTTAGACCTGTACATCACCAATTATCACGGTGAATCCAAAGCGTCGCAGCCCGCCGTGTATCTGTTCAGGAACCTGGGCGGCCGGTTCGAGAATGTGATGACCAGCGACAACCCGGTCAACGCCGCCGATCACGGCGTGCAGTGGGTCGACTATGACCGGGACGGCAAGCTCGATCTGTCGCTTACCCGTGGCTACACCTCGCAGGGAGGTGCGCCGGTGTTCCGCAACCGGCTCGGCGGCAGCGCTCGTGGCCATTCATTGGAAGTCATGGTGCTCGATGCCAATGGGCATGCGCGGCCGGGATCCGAAGTCCGGCTGTTCGATCGCTCGGGGAAGATTCTGGGAGCCCGCCTGGTGATGGGAGGCGATGGGTACAACGCGCAGAGCGCCATTCCCGCTCATTTCGGGTTGGCACGCACGCAGAAAGTCACAGTCGAGGCGACCTATCTCACGGCCTCCGGGCGTGTCACGCAGCGCGTCGAGGGGATCGATCCGAACAAGCAACAAGGCCGCGTACTGATGGTGCGGCAGCGCTGATGGGAGTACTGAACATGAAACTGAGCTTATGGTCCGCGCCGCTGATGCTGCTTGCCTCGAACGCCGTCATGGCCGAACGGGCCGGCAGCCCGTATGACAAGGCCGTGGTGGTCGAATACAACATCATGATGCCAGCACGCGATGGCGTGAAGTTGGCCACCGATGTTTATCGTCCCGCCGCTCCGGGCAAGTATCCGGTGCTCCTGGTGCGTGACATCTACGACAACGGTTCCGAGGACAAATGGGTCGCCGAAGGTAACCGGTGGGCCAAGCGTGGCTACGTATTCCTGCATCAGGACGCACGCGGGCGCAACGATTCGGAGGGAGTGTTCTATCCCTATTTCCAGGAGATCAACGACGGCTACGACGCGCAGCAATGGGCGGGCAGCCAGCCCTGGTCCAATGGCAAGGTCGGCATGCTCGGCGGGTCCTACCTGGCCACGGTGCAGTGGCAGAGCGCTCATCTGCGCTCGCCCGCGCTGGTCGCCCTGGCGCCGCGCATGACCCCGTACAACTATTATCAAGATGTCGCCTACGCTGGCGGGGCGCTGGCGCTTGCTTCGCGCATCGACTGGGGAATCCTCGTCGGTGGCCGCACCAACCAGTGGCGTAACTACGATTGGAACCGTGTGATCTGGCACCTGCCGCTGATGACGATGGATCATGCCGCCGGTCACGATCTGCCGCATTGGCGCGATTGGATCTCGCACGTCAATTATGACGAGTACTGGAAGGGTATCGATGTGCAGGCGCGCGTGGGGGAGATCGACGTGCCCGCCTACAGTATCGGCGGCTGGTACGACGTGTTCCAGCGCGCCAGCCTGGACAGCTTCAGCGACATGCGGCGGAACGGCCGCAGCGAGCGGGCGCGGCAAGGCCAGAAGCTGATCATCGGGCCGTGGCCGCACACGGCGGCGCCACAGCGCAAACTGGGCGACTTGGATTTCGGCCCCGACTCGGTGGTCGATTTCGACACCCTGCATGAGCGCTGGTTCGATCATTGGCTGAAAGGCGAAGCCAATGGCGTGATGCAGGAAGCGCCAGTCCGAATCTTCGTGATGGGCGAAAATCGCTGGCGCGATGAGCAGGAATGGCCGCTGGCGCGCACGCAGTACACAAAGTTCTATCTGCGTAGCGGCGGGCGGGCCAACGGCGCTGGCGGCGACGGTCGACTGGATCGCGGTAAACCAGGTGCGTCCGAGTCCAACGACCGCTACATCTATGATCCGAACAATCCGGTACCGACCATCGGCGGCAACCTGATGTACAAGGCGTTGCCGGCCGGTCCATACGATCAGTCCTCGATCAACCAGCGCAACGATATTCTGGTATTCAGCACGCCCCCGCTGGAACAGGACCTCGAGGTTACCGGTCCGGTCAAGTTGACGCTCTATGCCGCATCGAGCGCTCGCGACACTGATTTCACCGCCAAGCTGCTCGACGTGCATCCGGACGGCAAGGCGTACAACCTGGTGGACGGCATCATTCGTGCCCGCTACCGCAAGTCCTCGACCGCGCCGGAACTGCTCGAACCCGGAAAAGTGTATGAGTACACGGTCGATTTGTGGTCCACCAGCAATGTGTTCCGCAAGGGACACCGGATCCGGATCGACGTATCGAGCAGCAACTTCCCCCGCTTCGACCGGAATCCGAATACCGGCCATGCGTTCGGAGTGGATGCGGAGCTGCAGACGGCTCAGCAAACCATCTATCACAACCGGCGCTACGCATCCCATGTGACGCTGCCAGTGATACCGAGATAGATCACCCTATTCCACTGACGACCTGAAGGAGGTCACTCATGACGCAAAGAACTCTCAAGATCTGGAGCGCCGTTGGCGCATTCGCCGTCGCCGGCGCCGCCGTGGCCGCAGCTCCCCCCGCCAATACGGCGGGCGAATTTCCGAACGGTACGCTCGAGGCTGCGCTCGGGAAAATATTCGAAGGTGAAGGTGGCGAAGGCGGCCTGGGCTTCACCAAGATGACCCGCAGCTTCTCGGTGCCTGCTCTGAGCGCAAAGCAGCTGCCCACCGTGTTCACCGGCAACACTTTGGGTGTACCGCGCAAGATCGCTGCCTATCTGCGCAGCGACGGCAAGATTGAAGGTTGGTATGCCATCAATACCCCGGTGATACCGGTGGAGCGCTGCGCGAACCAGGATTTCAACGCAACCTATCTATACATGACGCACGCCGGCCAGTGCATGCACCGCAGCTTCGCGGAGTTCAAGGGCGAGACCTGGTCCATCAAGGGCGAACAGATCTGTCTGCCTGAATCGGTGGGCCTGGGCAAGGGCTGCTACTACGCGGCCTTGGTGCTCAACAACGTGGTGCTGTTCGACGACAATGGCAATATGGTGAACAAGGGTCGCGATTTGGCCAAGGGCAAAGTACTGCCGCCGATGCCGCCCGCCAAGCCCTTGAAGAGCAAGTAGGCCGCACGAAGCCAAGGTCAAGGATGACCTTGTGCCGGCCCGCAGCAGGTACCCAAGGTTCTGCGGATGATGCGGCGGAGCGTCAAGTCCGCTCGCGCAGCACGCGGGCAAAGAAGCGCTTCACCGCCGGGATGACGCCACGAGTTTCATGACCGATGCCAGCAACGATGGTATGCCGGACCTGGATGCCGTGAGCGCGGAAGCTTTGCTTGAGCAGCTCCATTCGCTGCAGTCGGTTGAGTCGAGCGGTCATTTGCGCGCCTGGCATCCAGAGTCGATCGCTCTCGTCGAAACCGATCTCCCAGGTTTCATTGTCGTTGGCGCCGATCACCATCTGCACCGGAACACGACGCAGCGCTTCGTAATCAACCGCGTGACCGAAGCGCGTTTCCAGGTCCCGGACTCCCACCCAGAAGTCATGCCGGTCGTCGAGCTGGGTGACGATGCCTGGTGCCCCGATGGACACGGCCTTGAGGTGTTGTGGGTGCAGATAGAAGAAGCGATGGCTGAAATGACCACCGCCTGAAAAACCGAACATCAAGAAGCGTCGGTCGTACAGGCGATAACGCTCGCGCACCTCGTCCACCATGCTCAGCAAAATGTGGTCGTAGCGCACCCCGTTACACTCGATGTATTTGTAGTTGTCGAGGTCATAGGACCCGAAGGTATTGCAGGGGAAAAGCGGAGCAAGAATGATGCACGAGTGCCGCTCGGCGAATGCCGCGAAGCGCTCACGGTACTTCCATGCGCCCCGCTCGGTACCGTGCATGAGAACCATGAGTTCATAGCTACGCGCGCCCTGCGGATCATAGTCGCGCGGAATGAACAGGCAGTAACAGAAGCGCGGGTCCGTCCTGGCGGCAAAGAAAGGCGTGAATGCGCGGTCGTAGTAGCCAAGGGGGGGACGCTGGTCGGCCTGGGACATGGGGCGAGTCTCGAGTGGGCACTCAGTTTAGGGGTAAATTTAAGGTATATTTTATATAATATAGACCATACGCTCGGAGGTCCTTTTCGCAACTATGGATGTGAGGTTTTCACGAATATATTGCAAACAACCGGCAAATTTGCTTAGATCGCTGGGTTCCTGAAATTTTGGTGTTTTTATTATAAATAAAACCATGACCGCTGAGGCCTGAGTGATGCGCGTGGTTTGCCCTGCCAGGAGGATCGAAGTGAACTTATCCGACATGCTCCCGCCACGCCGGACCCTGCGCGTCGCCGCTTGGGTGCTCGGCAGTGTCGTCGTTGCCGCGCCGCTATACGCCAAGCCGCCACCTCCCACCCCGCAGGAGCTGGAGTTTGCCGAGACGCTCAAGCAGCCGAACGCCTGGTTCACCGAACGCCTGAAGGCACCACCGGAGACCGTGGACGGGCAAACCATGCATCCGAAGATGCAGTGGATCTGCGAAACCGTGATACGTACCAAGCCAGCCAATCGTCCGACCCTGGCACAGCGATACTCCACCGCCGCGGGCGCCGCGGAATCGCGCGCTTTGGTGGAGCGCAACTGGAACATAAAGACCAAGGTCACCCAGGAGATGGCCAAAACTGAGGACCGCCAGATCGAAGGGCCGGGCGGACCGCTCAAGATTCGCATCTATACACCGCGCACCACGGAAAAAGGTCCGTTGCCGGGGTTGGTCTATTTTCACGGCGGCGGCTGGTTCTTCGGCAGCATTGAGGCCGTGGATCGGGCCGTGCGCCTGATCGCGAACGAAGCCAAAGTGATGGTGATTTCCGCGGACTATCGCATGACGCCAGAGTACAAGTTCCCCGCTGCCCAGGACGATGCCTACGCCATCTTCCGCTGGGTGCAGGCGAATGCCCGGAAGCTCGGCATGGATCCTGCGCGCATAGGTATTGGCGGCGACAGTGCGGGCGGACAAATGTCCGCCGTGACCTCATTGCGATTGCGCGACCGGCATGAGCCGATGCCGGTATACATGCTGCTCTATTATCCCGCAGTCGACATGAACATGAACTATCGTTCATGGGAGTTGTTCGGCGAAGGCTATGGCCTCGACCGTTCGTTCGCGGACGGCATGCTGTCCGTCTACTTCGCCGGAGTCGATCTCAAGAGCCAGGATGCCTCTCCTTTACATGCGGCCAGCCTTGCCGGATTGCCGCCCGCCATCATTGCGACCCCCGGCTTCGACCCACTGCGGGATTCGGGCCGCGTCTTCGCGGATAAGCTGATGGCCCAGGGAATCCCCGTGATTTACAAGAACTATCCGTCGCTGATGCATGGTTTCATGCAGCAATCCGGCGGAGTGGACGATGCTGAACAGGCCAGCAATGAGACGGCTCGCTGGTTTGGCGAAAAGGTGCGGACAGTCCCGATCGCGAAGCGGTAGGTTCGTCAGGCCGCTAACCCGCGAGGGTTAGCGGCCAGGCACAATGGATATATCGCTGACGGGGACTTAAATATCGTATCCCCACGCCTGCAACCAGGGCGTGAGTTGCGGAACGTACGGTGACAGCTGTTCCAGGTAGTGCCGATATCGGTCAATGGAACGTTCGTGCGGTTGCTCGTTTACCTGCGCATAGCTTGGGGTGGCCGCATAACGGCTGCGCTGATGAAAGGACAGGCAGGCGGGTTCGAACGGCAGCGCCAGATGATCGAGCAGGCGTCGGATCTGTTCTTCCGGCTGACGCACCAGGTCTTCGTACCTGATCGTACACTCATCCATCGCGAACTCCCGCCGGTAGTGCTGCGACAGGTCGAACATGGCACACAGGTGCCGTACGATCGTTACTGGCCGATAACCGCAATTGAAGCCGTGCGTCAACTGATGTGACAGCATCGAGACGCAGATATCCAGGGGGTGGCGCACGGCCCTTATGATCTTGGCGCTCGGGAATGCCATGCGAATGAGCGGCAGCCACATTTCGTTGAAGGGCATCTTGTCCGTGAACAGCTGTTTGCCGGATCGGAGCAGCCCGCGGGCTTCGGCTCGCGAGAAATAGTAGTCGCGCATCAGAAATGCCACATGGTGCCAATCGGCGGTGCAGGCCTGCGCCAGGTTCTCCGGGAACAATGCGGCACCCGGCAACAAGCGGCTGATGAGCTGTGGCCATTCATCGACGAAGGTCAGTTCACCTCCGGCACGCACCGCCGAGTGGCTGGCCAGTACTTGCTCGATCAGCGTCGTGCCGGAGCGCGGCATGCCTATGATGAATACCGGTTGCGCAACGCCATCGCGCATGGATGCATATGGCAGCAGCTCCATGTTGGGAGTCTGCACGAAGAATCGCTTCAGACGCGCGCATAGGGTGTCCACGACGCTGGCCTGATATTCGGCGGCGCCGATCTGTGCGGCGAGCTTGACCTTGCCCTCCGTCCAGTCGCGCCAGGCTTCCTGGTGCTGTCCCAGTCGATCGTGCAACCGTCCACGTTGGAGTTGCGCATCCCCGGTCAACTCCGGCGCCGCGTCGAGCATGGCAAGGGCCTGCTGATGCTGGCCGGCGCGGGTGAGATAGATGACCCGCAGCAATTCCACGTCGCGAGCCGAAGAGATGGCGGCGGCACGATCCAGCAGCTCCTCGGCACGCCGCAGGTCGTTCTGGAACTCATGCAGCCGCGACCATTGGGCCAGGATCTGGAGATTGTTCGGGGACAGCTGGTCGGCCTGAATGAAAAGCGGCTCGGCTTCTTCGGCTCGTCCTTGCCGTATCAGGTTGATGGCGAGATTGGCGGCGCACTCGGCAAGAGCCGGATCGAGTTGCAGCGCACGTCGAAAATGCCACTCTCCGGACGACAGGTCCTGCGATTCGGAAAGGACGATGCCCGCCAACGCATGTGCTTGCGCATCGGCGGGATTGGCGCGCAGCGCTTCCTGCGCGGCTTGGTAAGCCGGAGGGAACTGGCGTTGCGCGAGAGCTTCGCGACCGCGCAGCAGGGCTGGATGAGGGGAAAACGAGCCTTTCATTTTAGGGAATAGTCCTGACCAGGAGAGCGGTGACAATGGGTGTTCGTCATACGGAGTCCCGCCCATACCCCAAGGTCTTCGGGCTCTTTGGCAAACCCTGAATTATGCATTGCTGCACTGCGATCCAATATGTGACGGAGTCCACGGAATGGCTGTCGTTCACCTTCCTACACTCCCCGGCGCTTCGCCGACGGACCCCCGGAGCATGCCCCGGGCGGTCATCGACAACCGTCATTGGGAGATGGGCAATTGAATCGAATTTATCGCGTTCTCTGGTCCAAGGCGCGTAACGCCTGGGTGGTTGCTTCGGAACTGGCGACAGGGTGCGGTAAAGGCGGGAGCCTGAAAGCCGCGGTGTCGCGGAAGCCAGCGGGCAGGATTGAGCGCGAGTATCGGGTTTCCACCCGGGCATGGCCGCTACACATGGCCGTCCTCGCGACATTGTTCGCTTTGCAAACCCCGATTCACGCCGCGGACCGCTATTGGGACGCGAACCGCACGGACGTTGGTCTGGGCGGTACCGGTGACTGGGATGTGACCAATACCTTCTGGGACACCGCGGGAGACGGCGTGTCCGGTCCCTATGTTCTTTGGGACAACGCCGCGCTCGACAAGGCGATCTTCACTGGCACCGCCGGCACGGTGACGCTCACCGCGCCGATGACCGTCTCGGGACTCGACTTCCTGGTCCACAATTACACCCTGAGCGGCAGCACGCTGACGCTCGCCGGTGCCGCACCGACGATCAATAATCCTGGCAACGTCACGATCAATTCGGTACTCGCCGGAACGGCCGGATTGACCAAAACCGGTACCGGCGGCCTGATCCTCAACGGCGTCAATACGTTCTCGGGTGACATCAACCTCAATCTCGGCAGCATTTACGCAGCCGACGATGCTGCGCTCGGCGCGGCCGGGAACAACATCACGACCGCCGGCGGTGCCTTGGTTCGCCTTGCCATCGGCGGCGACGTCGATACGAATCGCACCGTCACCATCGGCAATGCCGGCACCGTGATCATGGAGGGGGCGCGGGCAGGATCGGCCTTCATCACCGGGGATGGCAACGTGCAGGTGTCGCCCTCCGGCGGGGTCGTGATGAGCAACGACGCCAGCAATTACACCGGGACGACCACTTTCTACGGTTGCAATGGCGTCTGCTCGGCGTCTTTCACCTCGATCGCGGACCTCGGTGTGGCGAGTTCTCTGGGTGCGCCGGCCGACGCGGTCAGCGGCCTGATTCGTTTCAATCAGCAAAGCCAGTATTCGGACAACCTCATCTATCTGGGTACCGGTCACAGTTCGAACCGCGACTGGCTGATTTACGGTAATGGCGCCCACATTCGCAACCGGGGCAGCGGCGCTCTGACGTTGACCGGCAACATCACGCTAAACACGGGTGCCGGGGCCGGCACGACGTTCGTGGCTGAGAGTGCCGATTTCAATCTGCTGGGACAGATTGACGGCAACGCCAATATGGTTCTGAACGGGAACGCTGGACGTACCGTTACCCTGGGAGGAGCGAACATCTATTCGGGTGACACCGGCGTCGTCACCGTGACGGCGGTGGTTCCCGTGCTCGCGAATATTGGAGCGAACAGCTCCTTTGGCACTGGCACGAGCATTGTCATGACCGCCGGCACGGTCAGCTATACCGGAGTTGGTGACAGCAGCGATCGCATCTGGACCGGGCAAGGCGCCAACTCGTTGCGCAACGACGGCACCGGAGCCCTGGCGCTCTCGGGGCCGTTTTCATTCGTGGCGGGCGGCGCGGCCGATAGCTTGTCACTCGGTGGCAGTTATGCGGGTATCAGCACCTATTCGGGCGTGATCTCGGGCATCGGCGACCTCATCGGCAATGGCAACGGTACCTGGTTGCTGGACGGCATCAACACCCGCAGCGGCAGAATCACCGTTCAGAACGGCACCCTGCGTGCCGGTAATGCGCAAGCCTTCGGCACGACCACCGGCGTTACTGTCAACAGTGGCACGCTCGATTTCAACGGCTTCGATTTCGAGATGCAGTCGCTGGCCGGCAGCGGCGGCTCGGTGGCGCTCGGCGGCGCCACACTGACGTTGAATGCCGCCAGCGGCAGCACCGACTACGCCGGCAACATCACCGACGGCAGCCTCACCAAGATTGGCGTAAGCACACAAACGCTCTCTGGCACCAATACCTACACGGGCGCCACCACCATCAGCGGCGGCACCCTGGGGCTGAATTTCGCCGCGGCTGGCGGGCCGACCAGCAACATCATCTCCAATCTCTCGACGCTAAACATGAGCGGCGGCAGCCTGGCGATGACCGGCGCTGCCGGGGAGAACAACACTCAGACCTTCAATGGTCTGAACATCATCAGCGGCACCAGCAACATCAGCGTGGTGTCCGGCGCCGGTGGCAGCGCCACGCTCAATCTCGGTGCCATCACCCGCAGCGGTGGCCTGATCGACTTCGACCTGCCCGGCAGCGGCTTCATCACCACCAGCAATCTCACGCTCGGCGGCTGGGCCACCGTCAACAACGGCGCCAATTACGCCAAGGTCGTCGGCGGCAACATCACGGCGCTAGCGCCCGAAGACTATGTGGTGCAGGACAATCCGTCGCTGTGGCAGGACGACCAGATCATCACCGACAGCGCCGGCTTCACCGCCAATGCGGTGGACAGCCCCGATGGCACGCTGCAGCTCGGCGGCCTGCGCTACACGGCGGCGAAGGCCACGACGCTGAACATCGCCAACGGCGACACGCTCGGCGTCGACGGCAACATCCTGGTGGCACCCAGTGTCGCCGGCTTCAACCAGCTGATCACCGGCGGCTCGCTCACCGGTCCGCTCGGCGGCGGTACGCTCGGCATCCAGCAGAACAGCACCGGCACCTTCACCATCGCCTCGCAGATCGTCGACAACGGTGGCAGCACCACCGGTTTCACCAAGGCGGGCACCGGGAAAGTCGTGCTCTCCGGCGGCGCGAACACCTACACCGGCCCGACGGTGATCAGTCAGGGCACGCTGGCGGTGGGCAGCATCGCCAACGGCGGCGCGGCGAGCAGCATCGGTGCTTCGACCGCCGATCCCTCCAACCTGGTGATCGAAGGCGGCACACTGGAATACACCGGCACCGGTGTAGTCACCAATCGTGGCTTCACCATCGTGCGCGGCGGACCAAGCGCCAGCACCATCCAGGTCACGGGCGCCGCCGCCAACCTGATCTTCAGCGGCAAGGTCACCAGCCCCGACGACGCCGATTTCACCAAGCAGGGCGCAGGCACGCTGATCCTTGCGAACGCGGCCAACGACTACACCGGCATCACCACTGTGGCCGGCGGTACGCTCTCCATCAACACGCTCGCCAACGGCGGCCTTGCGAGCGGCATCGGCCGCTCCGGCAGCGCTGCCGGCAATCTGGTTCTTGCCGGGGGCACGTTGCAGTACACCGGCGGTAGTGTGAGCAGCGATCGCGGCTTCACGCTCGGCACCGGCAATGGCGGCATCGACGTCAGCGACGCCGGCACGACGCTGACTCTGAGCGGTGTCGCAGTCGGCACCGGTGCCTTGCGCAAGGAGGGCGCCGGCACGTTGGTGCTCTCTGGCATCAACGCGTACACCGGCGCGACGACGGTCAATGCCGGAACATTGCGCGCCGGCTCGACCAGCGCGTTCGGAGCACCGGCGCTGGTCACGCTAGCCAACACTGCCGGCGCAACCCTGGATCTGGACGATTTTGACAACACGATCGGTGCATTGTCCGGCGGCGGCGTCAATGGCGGCAACGTGACCCTCGGGTCCGCCACGCTGACGCTGCAGAACACCAACGGCACCTATGGCGGCCGCATCAGCGGCAGCGGCGGATTGATCAAGTCGGGCGGCGGCACGCAGACCTTGACGGGCTGCAACAACACGTACACCGGTTCGACCGTGATCAACGCCGGCGGCGCGCTGAGTGTGAACTGTCTGGCCGATGGCGGCCTCGCCAGCGGCATCGGCGCCTCGTCCAACCTGGCCGACAATCTGGTGATCGGCGGCTGGCTCACGTACACCGGCGATAGCATCAGCATCGACCGGGGATTCAAAGTGGCGAACGGCGTCGTCAACGTGGCCAACGTCGCCACGGTGCTCGAATTCCGCGGACAAGTGACCGGAGTGGCGACCAACAGCGCCTTCACCAAGGAAGGCGCGGGTACCCTGATCCTCTCGGGCAACAATACGTTTGGCAGTGCCGCGCCCTCGTTGTTCCTGAGCGCCGGCACCCTGCGTGCCGGCTCGACTGGCGCGTTCGGTGGCGCCGGCATTCGCATGGATCGCGCGGGCGCCACGCTGGACCTGGCCGGCTTCGACAACTCCGTCGCCCATCTGCACGAGCATCCCAACATAACCGGCGACCCGACCCGCACCGTGTTGCTGGGCGGCGCGACGCTGACGATCACCAACAACGGCGGCTTCTTCTCCGGAACCATTACCGGCAACGGCAACCTGGTCAAGAGCACCGCTGGCACCCAGACGCTCACCGGCTGCAACAACAGCTACACCGGTACCACCAGCATCCTCAACAGCGCCCTGGCGGTGAGCTGCCTGAACGACGGCGGCAGCAACAGCTCCATCGGCAACTCGAGTGCGGCGGCCGGCAATCTCTACCTCAACAACGGCACCTTGAGCTACATCGGCGCAGGCAGCTCCACCGACCGGCAATTCACAGTGGGTGCGAGCGGCGCCACGTTGACCGCTTCCGGCACCGGCGCGGTCAATTTCACGAACACCGCTGCGATTACGCTCGAAGGCACGGCGGCACGTACGCTGACGCTCCGGGGCACCAGCAGCGACAACAACACATTGGCGGCGCAGATCATCGACAGCGGTGTCGGCATCACCCGGCTGACCAAGCTCGATGCCGGCACCTGGGTGCTGGCCAACCCCAACAACATCTATACCGGTATCACGACCATCAGCGGTGGTGTGCTCGCTGTGAACAGGCTTACCGACGGGTTGCAGGCGAGCAGCATCGGTGCTTCCTCCAATGCAGCAAGCAATCTCGTGATCGGCAACGGCTCGACATTGCGCTACGTGGGTAGCGGCGACACCACCGATCGCCTGTTCACGCTGGCCCCTGGGGTCACGTTCATCGAGTCTTCGGGCAGCGGCGCGATCGACTTCACCAACACCGCCGCAGTCACACTTTCGGGAGCCAATGCTGCGCGTACGATTGCGCTCGGCGGCACTAACACCGGCAACAACACCCTCGGCGGCACGATCGGCGACAGCGGCACGGGTAAAACCACGCTGGCCAAGAACGACAGCGGCACCTGGGTGCTCACCGGCGACAACACGTACACCGGCAACACCGTCATCAACGACGGCAACCTGATCGTCGGCGATGGCGGCACCAGCGGAAACGCGGGCGCCGGCAACGTCATCGTCGATTCCGCGACCTCGACGCTGTCGATCAATCGCAGCGATACGTTCGACTTCAATGGCACCTTGAGCGGTCCGGGCACACTGGCGCAGATTGGTACGGGCACGACCCGGCTTACTGCGGCCGGCAGTAGCATCGGCGCGACCACGGTCGGCGCCGGCACGTTGCAGGTGGCAGCCGGCGCCGATCTCACGACCGCGACGGTGGCGATGAACGGTTCGTCCACCCTGGGCGTGGAAGGTACGGTGCAAGGCGCCGCCGGCACGACGAGCGTATTCACCGGCGATGCCGGCGCCAGCACGATCAATGTGGCTGCGGGCGGTACGCTGCTGGCGAGTGGCGACCTGGGCGGTGGCAGCGATCGCGTCAACCTGACCGGCACACTGGATACAGGTGCCGGCACGCTGAGCCTGGGCGCGGGCGACGACACGTTCACGCTGAACGATGGCGCCGTCGTCAACGGCGGAGGCATCGATGCGGGTAGTACTGCCGGCGCGGATACGCTGCAAGTGAATAATGTTGGGGCGCTTTCCTTCAGCGGCGCTGGCTTCACCGGTTTCGAGCGGCTGGTCAAACAGAGTACCGGTGTTCTCACCCTGACGGGCGCGCAGGCCTACAGTGTCGGCACCGAAATCACAGATGGCACGCTGGACGTCGACGGCACGCTCGACACCGGCTCGGTCGCCCTGGCAGATGGCACGACGCTGAACGTCGATGGAACCGTGCAGGCGACGGGTGCAGCCCCGACCACCATCAGCGGCAGCTCCGGTATCAACACGGTGCTCGTGAACGCGGGCGCGACGCTGAATGCGAACGGTGATCTCGGCGACGGCAGCGATGTCGTGACGGTAGCTGGAACGCTCGATACCGGCGCCAGTGCTCTGAGCCTGGGTGCGGGCGACGACACGTTCACACTCAATGACGGTGCCGTCATCTCCGGCACGGGCATCGACGGCGGTGCGGCGACGATCGCAGACGTGCTGGTGCTCGACAACGCTGCGGCGCTGACGTTCGACGGCGGCATGACGGCTGGCTTCGAACAGCTCATCAAACAGAATGTCGGAACGGCGACGATGACCGGCAGCCAGACGTTCGCGGACACGACAATCCAGAGCGGTACGCTAGATGTCGACGGCACGCTCGCGGCGGATACGCTCAGTCTCGCCGATGGCACCGTGCTGAACGTGGACGGCGCCGTACGCGGCGCAGGTGCGACGCAAGCGGTGGTGACCGGTAGTACCGGCGTGAACACGGTTATTGTGGGTGCGGGCGGCAGCCTGCTCGCCGCGGGCGATCTGGGCGATGGTGCCGACGTGGTGACTTTGAGTGGCACGCTGGATACGGGTGCCGGCTCGCTGTTTCTCGGCGATGGCGACGACACGCTGACCTTGAACGATGGTGCCGTGATTGGCGGCTTGGGCGTCGATGCCGCAGCAGGGGTGAACGATCGGCTGGTGCTGAACAATGCCTCGGCCCTGACCTTCAACGGTGGCGCGACTGCGGGCTTCGAAGCGTTGGTGAAACAGAATGCCGGTGCGGCGACGATGACCGGCACGCAGAGCTTCAGCGCTGGCACGAGCATCGGCGGCGGCACGCTCGACATTGACGGCACGCTCGAGACGCCGAGCATTGCGCTTGCCAACGGCACGACCCTCAATGTCGACGGGACCGTGCAGGCGGCCGGCGGCACGCAAACAACGCTGACCGGCAGCGCGGGCGTCAACAATGTGTCGGTGAGCGCCGGCGCGACGTTGCTCGCGAACGGCGATCTGGGCGATGGCAACGACGTGCTCGACATCGAGGGCACGCTCGATGCTGGCGCCGGCGTCCTCTCGCTGGGCGACGGAGACGACGTGTTCGTCGTACACGATGGCACCAACGTCATCGGTACCGTGGATGGTGGAGCCGGACTCGACACGCGTGCCTATGACATCAACCTCACCGCCAATGTCGGCGCGCTGCTGGGTTTCGAAGGTCTGTCCAAGACCGGTACCGGCACGCTGAACGTCAACGGCCCCGGCACGACGAGCCTGCAGGAAGTCGAAGCGCTGGGCGGCACGTTGAATGTTGCCGCGGGCGGCGCCATCGCGGATGTCCAGAGCACGACGGTGGGTAGCGATGCGACGCTGAACGTCGAGGGAACCTACGTGGGCAGTACCGGCAACGACACGTTTACCGTTGCGGGCACAGTAAGCGGCGCCGGCACCATCGATCTCGGCACCGGCGACGATGTGCTGACGCTGCAGGACGGCGCGGCATTGAACATTATAATCGACGCAGGCGGCCAGACGACCGGCGACAGAGTCGTGCTTGACAACGACTCGGCGCTCAGCTTCGACGGCACCAACGTCGCGGGTTTCGAAGAGCTCGTAAAGCAGAACACTGGCACGGCGACGCTGGCCGGCACGCACACGTATGACCGCGTTGCGATCGATAGCGGCATTCTGGACGTGGACGGAACGTTGCAGAGCGCGGCGGTCGCGCTGGCGAACGGCACGACGCTCACCGTCGACGGTATGGTACAGGCAGCGGGTGGCACGCAGACCGCGGTCACGGGCACGGCCGGCGTTAACACGGTCGTCGTGAACGCGGGCGGCAGCCTGCTCGCCACCGGCGATCTTGGCGACGGCAATGACGTGCTCGACGTGGCCGGCACACTGGACACGGGCGGCGGCATCTTCTCGTTGGGGGCCGGTGACGATACGTTCGTGGTGCATGACACCACCAAGGTGATCGGCACCCTTGACGCGGGCGTTGGCAATGATCTTCTCAATGTCAACGTCAGTACCGGCAACCAGGTGCAGCTGGGCAGCACCACCGGTTTCGAATCGCTCGGCAAGTCCGGGCTCGGTGAACTGCAGATCAACGGCACCTCCGATTTTGTGGACGTGCAGGTTCAGGCCGGGGTGCTCGACGTGACGGCGACCGGCAGTGTCGCTGCGCAGACCGCCACGGTGAGTGCGGACGCTACGCTGAATGTCGACGGTAGCTTCAATTTCACCGCGGTGGCCGATACCTTCACGATCGCCGGCGTAGTCACCGGCGCCGGCTCCATCGACATGCTCGACGGCGACGACCAGCTGATCCTGCTCGATGGCGCGGATCTGAGCGGGCTTGCAACTTCTCTCGATGGCGGCGTCGGCAACGATACGCTGACCGCGAACATCGCCACGACGGCAATTCTGGGCGGGGCGACGGGCTTCGAGACGCTCACCAAACAGGGCACCGGCACTTTGACCGTGGCGGGTCCCGCCGCCGCTTCCTTCGGTGCCGTGCTCGTTACTGACGGCTTGCTCGACGTGGCCGCAGGCGCGAGCGTGAACGGCGTATCGACCACGACGGTCGATACTGGCGCCACGCTGAACGTCAATGGCACCTATGCCGGCAGCGCCGGCAGCGACACGTTCACGGTGGCTGGCACGGTAGGCGGAGCCGGCACCATCGACCTCGGTAGCGGCGACGATGTGCTGACGCTGCGTGATGGTGCCGTGCTCGGCACCGTCATCCAAGGTGGCACCGCCGCCGCCGGTGACCGTGTGGTGATCGACAACGCTGCGGCGTTCACACTGGACAGCGGCGATATCGCCGGCTTCGAACAGTTGGTGAAACAGAACGCCGGTACAGCCACTCTGACCGGCAATCACAGCTATGACAGCACGACGCTCGACGGCGGCACACTCGAGGTTGCCAATACACTCGAGACAGCGACTGCCGCCTTGGGTGACGGCACGACGCTGGACATCAGCGGCACCATGCAGGCGGCTGGCGCAACCCGGACGGCGATCACCGGCAGCGCCGGTGTCAATACGCTGATCGTGGGGACCGGCGCGGTCTTGCTCGCGACCGGCGATCTGGGCGCCGGCAACGACATACTGGATGTCGGTGGTACATTGGATGTCGGTGGCGGCAATTTCAATCTCGGCGACGGCGACGACACCTTCGTGGTTCGCGATGGCACCAACGTCATCGGCACCGTGGTCGGTGGCGCCGGCTTCGACAGCCGCATCTACGATATCACCACGACGGCCAATGTCGGCGCGTTGCAGGAATTCGAGGGGCTCACCAAACGTAACACTGGCACGCTCAACATTACCGGGCCGGGCACCACGGATCTGCTCGAAGTGCAGGTCGAGGGCGGCATGCTGAACATCGCTGCGGCAGCCGCTGTGAACGGTGTGCAGACGACGGCGGTCGACGCGGGCGCCACATTGACCGTGGATGGCACATACACCGGTAGTACGGGCAACGACACCTTCACGGTGGCTGGCACCGTTGGGGGCGCTGGCAGTATCGATCTCGGCGACGGCGACGACGTGTTGACTCTGCGGGATGGCGCCATGCTGAACGCCGCAGTCGATGGGGGCGGCGCTGTCGGCGGCGACACAGTGGTGCTCGACAACTCGGCCGCGCTGAGTTTCGACGGCACCAACGTCAGTGGCTTCGAGCACCTGGCGAAACAGAATACCGGTACGGCGACGCTGGCCGGTGCGCACAGTTATGACAGCACGAGCATCGACGGCGGTACACTCGATGTCGGCGACACGCTCGAAACGGCCACTGTCGCGCTGGCAGACGGTACGACGCTGCACATCGGCGGTACCGTGCATGCTGCCGG
>Ga0182745_1001151_pt1 | contig 26016 bp, 18 predicted proteins | sample eDN3rd30CKraftBY_FD_128523 | JGI IMG/M metagenome (GOLD analysis project Ga0182745, IMG submission 128523) | Enriched backyard soil microbial communities from Emeryville, California, USA - eDNA 3rd pass 30_C Kraft BY (version 2) (version 2) | ecosystem: Environmental > Terrestrial > Soil >... | reverse complement strand
TCATCTGCAGCGGAATGATGGCCATGGTGGCCAGCGAGTGCGGCAACAATTCGATGGCGCCGTTGATGATGGCGTGATTCAGGATGTATTGATCGAGTTCGGCATCCGACTTGGTTGCCGCCGTCAGCGGTGCTTCCGCCATGGCCGCGGCGGCATGGTCCACCTCGGCCGTTTGCGTCGTATCCAATTGCAGAGCCGTTCTCAGTTCATCCAGGAAGCGGCGCTCCGCGGGGCTTGCCGAGCCATCCGCATCGCATACACACACCGCCATTTCATAAGCCAATTGGCGCTGGGCCGGGTCCCGCAGCATGGTGGCTGCCTGAGTCAGGGTCACCCGCTTGAGCAGCACGTCCTGGTAGATCCGCGCCAACGGCGGAGCCCCGTGCTCGCCCGCCAGCGATTCGGCGATCTGCCTGATCTGTTCACGCTCGCGGTCGTCCTGGGTGCCGTCGGCAACAGCCGCTAGCAGCGCGATGGTCAGGATGGCGGCTTGTTCGTTGGGTTCCATGGATGCCCCGGAATCTGAAGGTGATCTCAGGTCTTGGCCTTGGCCGCCTTGGCGCGTTCGATGGCGGCCAGGATCAGTCCTTCGGCTTCCTTGGCGTCACCCCAGCCCAGCACCTTGACCCACTTGGTCTTTTCCAGGTCCTTGTAGTGCTGGAAGAAATGCTCGATCTGCTGCAGGGTGATCTCGGGCAGGTCGGTGTAGTTATGAATCTTCTCGTAGCGCCGTGTCAGGCGGGGGACGGGTACGGCCACGATCTTTTCGTCGCCGCCGGCTTCGTCCTGCATGCGTAGTACGCCCACCGGCCGCACCGCGATGATGGCGCCCGGCACGATGCCGCGCTGGTTGGCGATCAGCACGTCACATGGGTCGCCATCGTCGGACAAGGTGTGGGGAATGAAGCCGTAATTGCCTGGATAGCGCATCGAGGTGTACAGGAACCGGTCCACCACCAGGGTGCCCGATTCCTTGTCCATCTCGTACTTGATCGGCTCGCCGCCCACCGGGACTTCCACGATCACATTCACTTCATGAGGGGGGGTGCGGCCAATCGAAATTGCGTCCAGACGCATGAGGATTCCTTGGGAAAGACTTGGGGCAATGGGGAGGAAAAAACGGCGCTATTTTGCCATGTCCGTGGCGTCGGTTCTAATATCGAACGATCGCCGCATCGGCCGCCGCCAAACCAAAGGAACCCCCCCATGACCCGCGCTTGCCAGATCGCCAGTCGCAAGATTCGAGCCAGTCTGGGATGTCTTTTTTGGGGGGCTGCTCTGGCGCTGTGCGCGGCCGCCAGCTTCGCGCAGGGGCCGGACACCACGCCCAAGACGGCTTCGCCGTCCCTGAACAAGTTGTTCGAGGACTATTTCGAGGATTCGCTGCGCATGAATCCGCTCCAGGCCACATTCATCGGCGATCACCGCTACGACGACCATATCGCCAACGACATTGCGCCGCAGTATCTCGACCAATTTCATGCCGCCGAACGTCGTTATCTCGACGCTGCGCTGAAGTACGACCCACGGACCTTGTCCGCCGAGGATCGTCTGAGTTGGGAAATCTTTGTCAGCCAGCGTCGCCAGCACCTGGAAGGCAAGGATCTCCCCGAGGAACTGCTGCCGCTCAACCAGATGTTCGGCTTGCCGACCCTGATGCCGCTGCTCGGCTCGGGCACCAATGCCCAGCCATTCGCGACCGTGAGCGATTACGACAAATTCCTGAGCCGCATTCGCGACTACGTGGTCTGGTCCGATCAGGCCATCGTCAACATGCGGACCGGCATCGAACGCAAAGTGGTCCAGCCGCGCGTGGTGATGGAGAAGGTGCTGGCGCAACTGGCCGACCTGATCGTGACGGATCCGGAACAAAGCCTGTTCTACCTGCCGATCAAGAACCTGCCCAGGCAGTTCAGCGCCGCCGATCGTTCCCGCCTGACCCAGGCTTACCGCAAGGCCATCACCGAACAACTGATGCCCTCGTATCGGCGGCTACATGATTTTGTCCGTGATGAGTACCTTGAACATACACGCAGCACGGTGGCCTGGACCGACCTGCCCGATGGCGCCAGATGGTATGCCTTCGAGGTGAAGGTCAATACCACCACGACCCTGACTCCGGATGTCATTCACGATCTCGGGCTGAAGGAAGTCGCCCGTATCCGCGGCGAGATGGAACAGGTCAAGGACCAGGTGGGCTTCAAGAGGGATCTGCCGGCATTCTTCAAGTACCTGCAGGACGATCCCAAATTCTATTTCACCAAGCCGGAGGACCTGCTGCAGGGCTACCGCGATCTGCAGAAGCTGATCGACGCGCGCCTGCCCAAGTACTTCGCGGACAGACCCAAGGCCAACTATGAAGTTCGTCCGGTCGAGCCATTCCGCGCTCAATCCGCGGCGGGTGCAATGTACCAGGCGCCGTCGGCAGACGGCTCACGCCCGGGCATCTTCTACGTCAATACCTTCAATCTGCGCTCGCAGCCGAAGTACGGCATGGAGACCTTGTCGCTGCATGAAGCCTCGCCCGGCCATCATTTCCAGATCTCCATCCAGCAGGAACTGACCGGCCTGCCCAGATTCCGCCGCTTCGGCGCCGACTATGTGGCGTATGTCGAAGGCTGGGCCCTGTACGCCGAATCCATTGGCAAGGAGATGGGCCTGTTCACCGACCCATACCAGTACTATGGCCGGCTGAGCGATGAAATGCTGCGCGCCATGCGCCTGGTGGTCGATACCGGCTTGCACACCCGCGGCTGGAGCCGCGAACGGGCCATCAAGTACATGCTCGACAACTCATCGATGGCGCCGAGCGACGTGCAGGCTGAAGTGGAGCGCTACATCGCCATGCCCGGCCAGGCGCTCGGGTACAAGATCGGCCAGATCAAGATTCGCGAACTGCGCAACAAGGCCGAGGCCGCGCTCGGCGCCAGGTTCGATATCAAAGAATTCCACAGCCAGATTCTGCGCGACGGTGCGCTGCCCATGGATGTACTCGAAGCCAAGGTCGATCGCTGGCTGGCGGGCAAGCGCTGATCCTGCGCCAAGAGTTTACTCGTCCCGGATGTTACGTTCCGGTGCGGGATTCTCGGGGCCAGGCGGCGCTGCTGCGAGTTCCTTTTGGTACTATCGGGCGTCAGAGAGCCTTGCTCCTGGCGATTCGCTCGTAACGTCCATGCATCACCCGCTGAGAATGGGACAACAACAATGACACGCATTTCGACCACGCTTCCTGCCTGTTTGGCGCTGCTTCTGCTCGGGCTGCTGGCCGGCCCGTTCGCGACCGCGCAGGATCTGGCCGCAAAGGGCACGGGAGACATCCCGGAGAAATTCACGCCGCGCGTAGACAATTTCGACTACGTTCGTGACGAAGTGATGATCCCGATGCGCGACGGGGTCAAACTGTTCACGGTGATCGTGCGGCCGAAGAATCCGCAGCAAGCCGCGCCCATCGTGATGACGCGCACGCCCTACAACGCGTCGAAACGCACCCATTCGACCGAAAGCGGCAGTCCGCGCATGGCGCTGTCGTTCGCAAGTCCAGTCGATAACGATCCGCTGGTGCGAGCCGGTTATATCGTCGTCATGCAGGACGTGCGCGGGAAATACAAGTCCGAAGGCACGTATATCGCCAACCTGCCGTTGCGCGGCCCGCTCAATTCAGGCGCTGTCGATCATTCCACCGATACCTGGGACACCATCGACTGGCTGGTGAAGAACGTACCCGGCAACAACGGGCGGGTCGGCATCACTGGCGTGTCCTACGACGGTTTCCTCACCCTGATGGCGTTGTTCAATCCGCATCCCGCGCTCAAGGCAGCCATTCCCGTCAACCCCATGGTGGATGGCTGGATGGGCGATGACTGGTATCACAACGGCGCGCTGCGTCCGGGCATGATCGAATGGATCTATCGCCAGACCACCACCAGGGCCGACTATCTGACGATGCCGGTCGGTTACCGCGATCTGTTCACCGCCTTTCTGGAGGCGGGCAACGCCAGCGAATTCGGTAAGCGTTACTATGTCGACCAGTTGCCGTTGTGGCGCCGGATCATCGACAACCCGGCCTATACATCGCTGTGGCAGCAACAGGCATTGCAGGACCTGTTGAAGTCGGTGGACGGCAAGGTGGCGGTCATGACCGTGCACTCGCTGTTCGACCAGGAAGATATTTTCGGCGCGCCGGCCAGCTATGCGACGCTCGAGCGCAACGATCCGTCCAACACCTGGAATTCATTGGTCATCGGGCCTTGGTATCACGGTCAGTCCGGTCGCGACGGATCGACCTACGGTGCCATGAATCTGTATTCGGACACCGCGCGGTACTTCCGGGAGAAAGTGCGCCAGGTGTTCTGGGACGAGCACTTGCGCGACCGCAAGCCAGCCAAGCCCTTGCCACCCGTGCTGGCTTACGAGACTGGCAGCAACGAATGGCGTGAACTGCAGGCGTGGCCGCCGCGACACGGTGTCACGAGCAAGAAGCTGTATCTGCAACCGCAGGGCCATTTGCAGTTCGCGGCGCCGGCGGCAGGGGAGCCTTACACCCAGTACGTCTCCGATCCTGCGAAGCCCGTGCCTTATCGCGTACGCCCGATTCTGTCCAACTACTCGCCCGACGCCACTTGGCGCACCTGGCTGGCGGACGATCAACGGCCGGTCGCCGACCGTACCGACGTGATCAACTTCGTTTCCGACGTGCTCACCGAACCGCTCACCGTGAGCGGGCCGGTCATCGCCCATCTGGTGGCATCCACCAGCGGCACCGACAGCGACTGGGTGGTGAAGCTCATCGATCTGTATCCGGATGAAGATCCGGCCGAGCCGCAGATGGGTGGCTATCAGTTCATGATCAGCGCCGACATTTTCCGTGGCCGCTATCGTGAAGGATTCGAGACCGCGAAACCCATTGCCGCCGGCAAGGCCCTGCCGTACCGAATTTCGCTGCCAAACGCGAACCATGTGTTCCGCCCCGGCCATCGGCTGATGGTCCAGATTCAGAGCAGCTGGTTCCCGCTGTATGACCGCAACCCGCAGAAGTTCGTCCCGAACATTGCGTACGCGCAGCCGGCGGATTATCAGCAGGCCACGCAGCGCATCTATCATTCATCGAATGCGGCGAGCTACATCGAACTGCCGGTGGCCGGCAATCGTTGAACGCCGCCTGCGGCGGCCACGGATCGGCCGCCGCAATGACACCAGCCCCAGGATCGAGTGAGCCAATGAGTGACCTGCTCCCGCTTCCGGAAATCAGGCCGGGTCGTTACCGCCATTACAAGGGCGGTGAATACGAAGTGATCGGCGTTGCCCGGCACAGCGAAACGCTCGAGCCGCTGGTCGTCTACCGCCCGCTGTACAACCAGACCGGCCTCTGGGTGCGCCCGTATGCCATGTTCTTCGAACAAGTCGAACATGGTGGCCGGCGACAACCCAGGTTCGCGCTGGTGGACGCGAGTGTATGAACGAGATCTACATCAGCACCGACGTCGAAACCGACGGTCCGATTCCCGGGCCCCACTCGATGCTCAGCATCGGCTCGGCGGCGTACACCGAGGACAAAGTGCTGGTGGCCACCTTTGCCGCGAACCTGGAAACGCTGCCCGGTGCGCAGGCGCATCCGAAGACGGCCGAATGGTGGGCCACGCAACCCGAGGCATGGGCGGCCTGTCGCAAGGACCTGGAGCCACCCGAGCGTGCCATGACGCGCTACGTGGCCTGGGTCAAGTCGCTCGCCGGCAAACCGGTGTTCGTGGCCTATCCCGCGGGGTTCGATTTCACGTTCGTCTACTGGTACCTGATGAAGTACGCGGGCGAGAGTCCGTTCAGCCATTCAGCGCTCGACATCAAGACCTTCGCGATGGCGCAACTCAAGACGAAGTATCGAGAGACCTCCAAGCGCAGCATGCCGCGTCGTTGGTTCGACGATTTGCCTCATACCCACGTAGCGCTGGACGACGCGATCGAACAAGGCGCCTTGTTCTGCAACATGCTCGTTGAGAGTCGTTCGCAGCGACAATAGGGGCGGGCGGCCAATCCTTGGCCACGCCGTGAGCTGGCGCTCAGTAGGAAATATTCACGATGAATTTGAAGGTGCGCGGTTCGCCGAACTGCGTCAGGTAGTTGCTCGAGCCGATGGTGTTGACGTACGCCTCGTCGAGCAAGTTGTTGATGCTCAGCTTCACGTTCAGGTTGTCGCTGAACTGGTAACCGATGGCAGCATCCACCACCGTGTAGGACGGGATGCGCCACACTTCACCGGCGCTGCCATACTGCATTCCGGTGTAAGCCACGCCGCCGGAGACGGTGAGGTTACCGGTCTGCCCGGGCAGGGTTTCATAGGTAACGAACGCCGAGGCGGTGTTCTTGGGAACACCAGCGATGAACGTGTTGGCGAGAATGCTGTCGTAATCGCCATATTCGGCATTGATGACGGAAGCGGATGCAGCGATGCTCAGGCCGCGCATCAGCTGGCCGATCAGTTCCAGTTCGACACCCTTGTTGGTCTGCGTCAGGCCGCCGATCACGAATTCTTCCGAGGGCGAGTTGAGTGGATCGCTGATCGCGACGCCCTCGCGCTTGAGGTGGTAGGCCGCCAGGGTTGCAAGCAGGCGGCGGTCGAACAGTTCCGCCTTGGCGCCGATCTCGTATTGCCGGCCGGTCTCGGGCGAGATCTTGCCGCTCCGGGTTTCGCCGAACTGCGGCACATAGCCTTCGGTGTAGCTGGCATAGACGTTCATATGCGGGGTGAACTCGTAGCTCAGGCTCGCGCGAGGCACCAGCCTGGTATCACGCAGCTCGTAGTCGAACTCCGATGCCCCGATTCGGACCGGGGTTTCATCATGTTCCAGCTCCGAACGTTCGAGACGGACACCGAGCAGAGATTTGAATGATCCGGGCAGGTCGACCATTACCTGCGCACCGAGGCCCGCGTAGGTGCGAGTGTCTTCACGCAGCCGGTCGACCACGAAATTCGGCCGTGTCAGGCCGCGCTCGTTGAAGATGGTCTGCAGCGAGCGATGTGAGGTGACCTCGTCAAGGTCGACCAGCGCGTACAGCAGCTCGCCCTCGGCGGTGTTCTCCTCGAAGCGTCGATAGCGACGATAGTCGGCGCCCAGGTAAAACTGATGGCTGCCCCCGAACAGGTCGAAGTCGCCGGTCAGGTTGGCTTCCAAGGAATGACCACGAGTCCGGAACATCACCCGGTCCATGTAGAAACTGGTGGTCGCATCGGCGGCCATCGGTCCGTAGACGTAGAGCTGATCGCTGTCGAACCGGCCTTCGGAATGTGACGCGTTGACCGTGAGTTTCAGCCGATCGTTCAAACGGTAGTTCATGGTCAGGAACGACTGCACCGAATTGGACTTGGCGAAATCCCAGTCGGTGGAGAACTCGCGGTTGCGCAATCGCTTCGGTGGATTGACGCAGCGATTGGCGAAGCACGAGATGGCATTGCCAGGCTCCTGTGTCGCGATTCCAGGCGCCATCGGAGTCAGCCCGTATGAAAGGTGCGAGTTGATGTCCTGATACAGTGTCGACAGCGACAGTGACAAATCGTCACTGATGGTGAGGGCGAGCGACGGGGCGAAGGTCACGCTCTTAAGGTCAGGAGTGGCTTGAGCGTCGCGAGTCTCATAGGCCACCGGCAGGCGCAGCAACAGGTTGTCCAGCACCGGCATGGTGAAGTCTACCGCGGCCCTGGTGAACCCGCGATTACCCGCCGCCAGCTCGACGAAATTTCGATTGTTCTCATGCGGTGCTTTCAGCACGAAGTTGATGGCACCGCCGTAGCTGTTGCGACCATAGGTGATGCCGGTCGGGCCCTTGATCACCTCGACCCGGTCGAGCGCAATCGGGTCGATGTTCTGGTCGGGGATGTAGGAAATGCCGTTGAGCTTGTAGCCGTCGTACAGATCTAGCGCGTAACCGCGCGATACGAAGTTCGGCCGCTCGCCGATATTGTCGGTGAGATTGCCGAGGCCGGCGGTGAATTTGGTGATCTGGCTGATGCTGGTGATGTTGAAGGTCGACAGAATATCGGAGTTGATGATCGAAACCGCTTGCGGCGTCTCCACGATGGGAATCTCCATCTTGGTGGAGGAGCTGGAATCGATAGGACGGAAGAAGCGCGTGGTGGTGACCACGATTTCATCGAGCACCGGTGCGGGCTCGCTGCTCGCAGCGGCAGGGGTATCGGCTTGTACGCTGCAGATGGTCAAATGGCCGAGGCAGGCCGTGGACACCAGCAAGCTGGACTTCAGCCGGCGCGGTCCCACGGAGTGATGTTTTCTGATCATGGTTCGCTATCTCCCTGTGTTCCGTTCGGACTTTGCCGTAACGGTCCCGCGGCTGGATTGCGAGCGGGCCGGTAGACCGTAATCGCGGGGTCAGTAAAGACAGGACTGGCCATGGTAAGGCTCGGGTAAAGACCGGCCAGTCGGTCGCGCCAACGCCGGGGATCGTTACCAGGGTACGGATGTCGATTTACCGGTATGGAGCGCACGCTGTCGCTATGAGCATCCCTTCCGTACCTATTGCCATCATCGGGCTCGGCACCGTGGCCGACTCTCATCTCGCGGCTTATCGTGAACTGCCGGAAATTGACATCGTTGCTGTGGTCGATCCGCGTGCCGAGCGTGCCCAGGAAGTCTCGCGGCGTGTTGGTGCTCCGAGTTTCTTCGATTGCAGACAGATGCTGGAGCAGGTACGCCCGCGCATTGCCTGCGTGCTATCGACAGTGGCGTCACATCGGGCAATCACGGAGCAACTAGCGGCGGCAGGCGTCAACGTGCTATGTGAAAAGCCGATCGCGAATCGGGTGGACGACGCCATTGCGATGCAAGAGGCCTGCGCGCGCCACGGCGTGCAATTCATGTATGGATCCTCGTACCGCTACCTTCCAGCGGTAATCAAGGCCCGTGAATTGATCGCCAGCGGGGCGATCGGGCAAGTGCGCTTGATCGAGGAGCGTGGTGTCGTCGGGGAGGGGGCCGACAAATTCGTGCCCATGTCGGCGGCCCATTATCCGGAAGGTACGCCGGGCGGCGGCAGTTTCGGATTGATCGATCACGGCGTTCATTTCTTGGATGTGTTTCCCTGGTTGGTCGGCAGCCCGGTGCGAAGAGTCCTGGGGCGTGGCAACTACACTGGTCGCGCCATGCAACCGGAGTTCGCGATGCTCGAGCACGAATGCGGCGCGCTCGGCATGCTGACCTACGATGAATCCACGGTCAGCTCCGATCTGCCCTGGGAAGGTTTGTTCAGCCACGGTCATGGTTGGGTAAGTAACCAGGGCTTCGTTGGCGCTGTGGGCCAGTGGACTCAGGGTGCCAGCTTCATTCGCGTGCATGGTACCCGCGGCGCACTGCGCATCTTTCACTATGCCAATCGGGTCTTCCTCGCCGTACCAGGCGAGTTGCGCGAAATACCGATATCGGCCGGGGCGGCGCCCGAGCATTTCGGTCGGCAGATGCGGGCTTTCGTTCATGCGCTGGACCATTCGTTGCCGGCGCCGAGCGGCATCGATCTGGGTATTGGCGCCCTGCAGACCTTGCTCAAGATCTACCAGAGCGCCGAAACCCGGCGCTGGGTCGATATCTGAAACTAGCTGCGGAGTTGAACCGCTCGGGGCACATGGATGTGCCCCCGCCGCCGCCCGCCGGGGGTTCCGCGGCATCACAGGTGGCGAGCGAGCGGCAAAAATCATACTTTTTGACGCCGAGCTCTCGGGTCGGACAGGAGTCCGATCCCGAGCCATTCATGTACACTGCCACGGCACGATAGGCAGATTTATTCGGGGGAGGCCGCGGGGAGCACCGGTCCAGCCTATCAATATGAACATTCCGGTCTTAATTCCGGAGGGCTGCCGTAATGAAAGCCAAACTCGGGCCATTGCTGGTAGATGAGCAGGCGCGCCGTATTCGCATCGAGGGCCGGACACTGGCGGTGAGCCGGCGGGGCGTCGAACTGATCATGTTGCTTGGCCGCTCGCCGGACGCGCCGCTGCGGCGTGAGTTCCTGTTGCACAAATTGTGGCCGGATCGCGATGTCGGCGACAAGGCGCTGTCCATGCTGGTGGTGGCGGTGCGCCGACATCTGGCTCCTCATTTCGAAGGTCGCGACGCGATTCGCGCTGAACCGCGCATCGGCTATCAGCTAGCGGTGCCCTATCAGCCGTGTGAGTCCACGTTCGAGCTGGCGGAGATGGCGCAGAGCCCGCCGACCCGAATGCTCGTCGCGGTGCTGGAGCCAACGGTGCTTTCCGCAGGGCCGGACGCCGTACGTCTTGGTGCTTGTTTACGCGAATCGCTGCTTGCTCGCCTCGGTGCAGAAGCCGGTCTCGAAGTCGGCGTGCGCGGGACATCGCTTGCTGCCGACGAGCCCGAACCGTTCGCCTTGGCTATCGAGTCATCGGTACGTCTAGTCGATGCCGAGGTGCAGCTCAATGTGCGTTGTTTGACGCTTCCGGATCGCAAGATCTGTTGGACTTCCGGAGAACGCGTACCGTTTGCCGATGCATTCGAAGCGGAAGCCGCTTTGTGTCAACGGCTGGTCGACGAGTTACGTCTGGCCACTGGCAGTCCCAATGGCCGGCAACTGTGGATGCAATATCGCCGCTCCAACAGCTTCCGTGCGCTGATCGAGGGACAACAACTCCTGGCAGCCCGTAGCGCCGCCGGCCTATCGGCTGCCCGTAGCAGGTTCAGGAGTGCGCTGGAGACAGACCCCGGCTGTGCGCCCGCGCTCGTTGGCATGGCCGAGTGCGAAATTCTCAGTGCTTGGTACGATGGTGTCGCGAGGAATGTAGCGACGCAACGGGCGATGACCTACATAGAGCGTGCGCTGATCCTCAACGCCGAACTGGCCTCGGCGCATTCCACCTGCGGTTTCGTCCACCTCGCCTGCATGCGTTTCGCCAACGCCGAACAGGAGTTGTTGCAGGCCATCCGGTTGGATGAATCCAATGCCGAAGCCTTGCAGTGGTATGCTGACTTCCTGGTCTCGCAAAGTCGCGTGAAGGAAGCCATTCACGTGGCGCACATGGCCGTGGCTCGCGCACCGGAAACCGTCGTTGTCAACATGCAGTTAGGCCAGCTTCTGCACATGGCGGGCAGGTTCGAAGAGTCGCAGGAGCAATTGCACAGGACGCTGACTCTGGACGCCCAGGCCGCCGGTGCACATGGCTTCATCAGCCTGAATGCGATGATGCTGGGCGATGCAGAAGCAGTACAGTTGGGACGCCGCGCGATGGAGTTATCGCCCAGTACACCGATTTTCCGTGGGATTTACGCCAGCACGTTGGCTCGATTCGGCGAGCGTGAACGAGCACTGCATCATTTTCATGCCATCGAAGCGAATGCACAGCACTCAACATCGTACGCCGAGGCGGCGATGCTGGTTGCGGCGGCGCTCGGCCAGACCAAGCGCGCGATTTCCTGGTTCCAGGCCGCAACGGCGGATGCCGCGGCGTGGGCCCTGTATGCGCCAACCTTGCCGATGCTGGCGGGTGTCAGGCAGGAGCCTTCGTTCCGGGCCCTGCTTCATGGCCGGGGGATGGCGGTCGCGGAGGTCTAGCAGGGCAGGAACCCCGAGCTTGGCTCACGCTTCGGGATCAAGCGTGATTCCTGCCTGATTGGCCCTTACTTCACCGCGGATAGCGTTTTACCGCCGCGGTGTAATCATCGCTGCTGTGGATGACGCCAGCCATACCTGCATGCGCCACCGGTCGCATACGACGAGGGAGCCCAAAAGAATGAAAATCATCGCGGTTGCCCTGCTTGCTGCGCTGCTTTCCTGGTCGGTGCCTGGCGTTGGCGAGCAAACACCCGCGCCGCGGGCCATGGCCGAGATCGGGTTGGGCCAATACCGCATCGATGAGCCATTTCGGTACACACAGGCAGTGCGTCAGTCTGTCTACGTCCCGATGCGCGATGGAATGCGGCTTGCGGTGGACTTCTACTTGCCCGCTGCCGAAGGGCGTGTGCAGCGCGGCAAATTCCCGGTAGTGATGGAATATACGCGCTATGGCCGGGCCAAGCCGTTGCCCGATGGCGGTACTGTGCGCTGGCCGGACGCGCCCGCGGACAAGAATGGCCTGCTGACGCTTCCCGCGCACCCGTCCGGTCCTCTGCTACTGCTTGCGTATGGATACGCAATTGTCGTTGCCGACATGCGCGGCGCGGGAGCTTCGTTCGGGCCGTCGCACCCAGAGGGCGATGCTACGGAAGGTCGGGACGGCTACGACTTGCTCGCTTGGATCGAGCGGCAGCGCTGGAGCAACGCTACCGTCGGCATGTGGGGTGCCTCCTATCTCGCCGAAATTCAGCCGCGAGTCGCTGCCGAGCAGCCGCGCGCGTTGAAGGCGATGTCGATGCAGGTCGCCTTCTTCGATGGTCCCAACGGCGCCTACTCGATGGGCGGGATCTATCGGGCTGGATGGTTCGACGCCTGGAGCACCCGGGTGGCTGATGGTGACAACCGGTCCGCTTTCCAACCGCAGCAACGTGTCACCAATATTGCCGAGGTGGATGGTGACACGGATCAGACGCTGCTGCGTCAGGCTATCGAGGAACATCGCCGCGGCGGCGGCTCCGATGGTTACAACGTTCACATGGAGGAGTTCAAGACACTGGGCGTGCTGCGCGACCGGGTGCCACTCATCGATCGCTATCAAGAGCAGGGGCAGAACAATCTTCACACCATCCTCGGTCGTGTCAATCGCAGCGGCGTGCCGGCGCTGCTGTTCGGCGGCTGGCAGGACATCTATTCCAACGACATGCTCTATTGGTATGCCAATCTCGAGGTGCCCAGGAAGTTGATCTACGGACCCTGGGCGCACGGCTATCTCGGGCCCATGCCAAATGATCCGCGCGACGCTGAGCGTGCGCAGATCGTTTCGCGAGAAACACTGCGGTGGTTCGACCGCTGGCTACTGGGTACCCGCAACGGTGCCGAGGACCGTGCATCGATCCACTACGGTTTGCAGAGGACGCGTGAGCGCACTGACTGGTACGAGGACCAGCAGTGGCCACCGCGCGGTGTCGTAGCTCGACAGATGTATCTGTCCGCTCAATCGGCGAGCAGCGTGCTCTCGCAAAACGATGGCTCACTCGTGCCCGCGCCGCCCGTCTCCGAACAGCGTCTACCGTGGCTCGTCGACTATTCGACCACCACGGGAACGGTCGGCACTCGGTGGCTGCTGCGCAAGGTCTATGAGATCGACATGGCCAGCAACGACATGAAATCACTCACCTTTACTTCGCCGCCATTGGCCGAGGACGTCCGGGTAGTGGGTATGCCGACGGTGAAGTTGTGGCTGTCCTCGGAAAACGCCAAGGATGTAGATGTCTATGCGTATCTGACCGCCGTCGATGCCGATGGCGTATCCCGGCTGGTTGCGGAGGGAATACTGCGAGCCTCGCACCGCAAGTTGGGCAAAGCGCCCTACAAGAATTTCGATCTGCCATTTCCGACTTCGCAATCCGCGGATGTGATGTCCGCGGAGCCACTGTCAGCTGTCGCGGTGCCCTTAGAGTTCGCGATGCTGTCCACGGGACGGGTATTTCACGCCGGCGAACGGTTGCGTCTGACGATCTCCGGCGCGGATCGCGGTAACACCGTGACGGTCGAGCAGCGGCCGATTCCGCGGCTCGGCATTCACGTTGGTGCGGACCATACCTCGGTGCTGACATTACCCGTGCTTGGGGCTGAGCCCAGGTTCGTGACTCGTTGAGTTGACAGTCGGGCAAGCTGCTTGCGATCGACCGTAATGACTGCTATCGGAGCTGTTCGATGAACGAGAAAGGGGTTGCCGCCGCCATATACGAGAGTGCGGTGGTATGGGACATGATCTGGCCCTGGGAGCCATCGCTGGGCAATACGTGGGAACGGCTCGAGGACTTCGCGACCGCGGGCCACACCATCGTAGGAGTGACCATCGCCGGTGACAATCATACCGCTGGGGAGGCGTTGAAGCTGCTCTCCGCGGCACGCAACAGGATTCTAGCTCAGCCGGAGCGTTTCGTACTGATCGAATCCGTCGACGATGTGCTGCGTGCGAAGGCGACGCGCCGGCTGGGGATCGAATTACATTTCGAGGGAACCAATTGTCTGGATCGTGACCTGACGCTGATCGAGACATTCTACAAGCTGGGCATTCGGCACACCCTGCTGGCGTTCAATCTTGGCAACGCAGTGGCCGGTGGCTGCTTCGAGCGCAGCGATGGCGGCCTGACCAAGTTCGGTATCAAGGTGGTGCGGGAGATGGAGCGCGTCGGGATGTTGCTCGACCTGAGCCACGTGGGCGAGCGCTCTTCACTCGAGGCGATGGAGATTGCCACCAAGCCGGTGGTGTTCAGTCATTCCAATGCACGCGCCCTGCGCGATACCTTGCGAAACGTCTCCGACCAGCAAGCAAAGCAGTGCGCACGTTTGGGCGGATTGATCGGCATCTCCGGATCCAGCGAGTATCTGGGCGATCCGCAATGCAGCTCGCGAACCATGCTCGGCCACATACGCCATCTCGCCGAGTTGATCGGGCCGGAACACGTGGGGATCGGCTTCGACGTCGTGTTCGATCAGGTGAGCCTGACCCGCTGGGCGCGGGGTCGGCCGGAAGAGTGGCCAATGACACTGGACCCGCAATGGCCTGGGTTTACCTACGCGATGCCTGGGCAGCTGTTCGAGCTGGCCGACCTGTTGCTGAAAGACGGATTCACCGAGACGCAGGTGCGCGGGATCCTGGGTGAGAACTACATCCGGATTTGCCGAGCAGTGTGGCAGCCGGCGCGCTGAGAGCAGAAACGTGCAGCCAACCCTCCGTCGGACGATCGGTCGTTTCCAGTACTTCGCTCTGGGCTTCGGCACTATCATCGGTTCCGCGTGGGTGGTGGTGCTGGGCGAGTGGTTGCAAGCGGCCGGGCCGGGAGGGGCGGTAGTCGGCTTTCTGGCCGGCGGGGTCTTCATGTGTCTCATTGCGGCCGTATACGCCGAGCTGTGTGCCCGCATGCCGGAAGCCGGCGGCGAGTTCGTGTTCGCCTACCGCCTGTTCGGTCCCAAGGTCGGCTTTTTCGTCGGCTGGTTCGTCACCCTGTATCTCATCGCGCTCACCGCATTCGAGGCCATTGTCCTGCCATGGTTGTTGCAAACCTTGTGGCCGCAGCTGCGACAGGTGGTGTTGTATGAATTCCTGGGCGAGTCGGTGACGCTCGATGCCGCAGTGATTGGTTTTGCCGGTGTGGCGCTGGTGACCTTTCTCAACTATCGCGATGTGCGTCTCGCGGTAGTGTTCCAAAGCGTGATCACCTATGGCTTTCTGATCGTCGCGGTGTCGGTGTTGTCGATCGGCGCCGTGTCCGGTCATGGTGCGAATCTGCAGCCATTGTTCGAGGCCGGCAACGGCAAGGCGTGGTGGCTCGGTGCCTTGTGGATCTTCGCGAACACGGCGTTCTTTCTCAACGGCTTTCAGGCGATCCCCCAGGCCATCGAGGAGCGTAGTGAACGGACTACCACCACGACGGTCGCGCGTGTCATGATCGGCTGCGTCGCGGCGGGTGCGCTGTTCTATTGCGTAGCGCTGCTCTTTGCATCCCTGTCGGCGCCGTGGCGAACATTGGCAGGCACTCCCTTGGCGACCGCGGTGGCGGTGAAGAACGTAGTGCCAGGTGGGCTATTGAGCAGCGTGTTGTTGGTCGTGACCGCGTTCTCGTTGCTGAAGACCTGGAACGCCGCAGCCTTCATGGCGTCCAGGATCTTGATGGCCCAGGCCCGGCAAGCACTGCTGCCGGCACGATTCGCCCAGATCCATCCGCGATACGCAACACCCGGGGCGGCGGTCGTATTCGTTGGGCTCTGCAGCATGGTGGGTCTGTTGCTCGGTCGTGGCGCGGTATTGCCGATTGTCAACATGGCCTCTATCTGTCTGGCCTTCACCTTCGTGCTTGCCTGCGTTGCCCTGCTGAAGCTGCGACGCCTGGACCGATCATTCGATTCGCGTGAGGCGGCGCGTTGCAGCGTTCCTGGTGGGCGCGTGACGCTGGTGCTCGGCATCATCGGTGCCTCGGTGATGTCCTGCATAGCGCTCGTAGCGCCACTGTTTCAAGGTCGGGGGCTGCCAGTGGAGTGGTTGCTCATCGCTGGATGGGCAGTGCTTGGCTGGTTGGTCATGCCCGGACGACCGGCGGCGGTCACTGGCATGGAATCGCCCAGGTGACCACGAGTTTGTTCTGCAAGTGATCAGGATCGTAGTCAGATGAAAGCCATGAAATTCGGTGCCAGCCCATGAGTCGCAAAGTCATTCTTACGTGTGCCTGTACGGGTGAGAATCAGTACAACCGTGCGCATCCCAATTTCCCCATCACGCCCGCTCAGATCGCCGACGCGGCGTTCGAGGCGCAGGAGGCCGGCGCGAGCGCCGTGCACTTGCATGTGCGTAACCCCGACACCGGCGCGGGCAGCCGCGACCCGAAGCTGTTCGCCGAACTGACCCGAAACGTGCGTTCGCGGGGCCTGAAGGTCATCCTCAATCTCACCTGCGGCGGCGGCGCCATGTACGTACCGTCCCCCGAGAACGATGCCGTTGCCGGACCGGGCACCGACGTGGGCGATGTGGAGAACCGTACGTGCCATATCCAGGAGAACCGACCCGAGGTGTGTTCACTGGACGTCACGACCCAGAACCAGATGGATGGGGATCACGAGTACATCTACATGCACAGCCAGCGCACCCTGCGGGCGATGGCGAAGACCTTTCGGGAGGCGGGGGTCAAGCCGGAGCTGGAAGTGTTCGCCCCGGGTGACGTGCTGTTCGCCAATCAAATGATCCAGGAGGGGCTGATCGCGCCGCCGCCGTTCTTCCAGATGGTGTTGGGCACTCGCTGGGGGCTGCCGGCGGATGCGGACACCATCCTGTACTTGAAGCGGCTGTTGCCGCCCGGCGCGATGTGGGCGGCGTTCGGTATCGCGCGCCTGCAGATGCCGATGGTGGCCCAATCGGTGCTGCTGGGCGGTCACGCCCGGGTCGGCCTGGAGGATAACCTGTACCTGAGCCGGGGCGTGTTCGCCACCAACGGACAGCTGGTCGCCCGGGCCAAGCGTATCATCGAGGACCTTGGCCACAGCGTGGCCACCCCCGATGAAGCTCGTGACATGCTGCAGCTCGGCCGGAGTTCCCAATGAGCGTTCGAGGATGAGGCGCATGGTGGAGACGATTCGGGCGATCTGGCCCGAGCCCAACATTCCACGGCCTGGACACTGTGCTTGCCCGTTGCGGCGCGCCTGTATCATCGGGGCATGAGCTACGTGACACGATTCCTGCACCCGGTGGCAGCGACGGCGCTCTGTCTGCTGACCGGCATGGTGCATTCCGCGGCGGCCACCGAGTCGCAAACCCTGTTGATTCGTAACGTCGTCATCGCCGACGGCAGCGGTACGCCGCCGTATCCAGGAGCGCTGCGAATCGCCGATGGACAGATCGTGGAGGTGGGTCCTGGATTGCGGGCCCGGCCCGGCGAACGGGCCTACGACGGCAAGGGCCAGGTGCTGGCGCCGGGGTTCATCGACACACACAGCCACCACGATGGCGAACTGTTCAAGAAGCCCACCGCCGACGAATTGCTCAGCCAGGGGGTTACCACCATCGTGGTCGGCCAGGACGGCGGTTCGCAGTTTCCTATCGGCAAATTGTGGCAATCGATGGCGGCGACGCCGGTGGCGGTGAACGTCGCCTCCTATTCCGGGCACAACACGATTCGTTCCCGGGTGCTGGGCAAAGACTACAAGCGAGTGTCGACGCCGCAGGAAGTGGCGCGGATGGCCAAATTGCTGGATGCCGACATGCGCGATGGCTCGCTCGGGCTTTCCAGTGGGCTGGGCTACGATCCGGGCATTTATGCGGATATTGCCGAGGTGGTCGAACTGGGCAGGGTGACCGCGCCTTATGGCGGACGCTACATCAGTCACATCCGCAGCGAGAACGTGAAGCTGTGGCAGTCGATCGACGAGCTGCTACGGGTCGGACGCGAGGCGCACATTCCGGTGCAGCTGTCGCATGCCAAGCTGTCGTTGGTGTCGTTGTGGGGGCAGGCGCCGAAGTTGCTGGCGAAGCTCGAGGCGGCACGCGCCGAAGGCATCGACGCCACACTCGACATTTATCCTTACGAGTACTGGCAGTCCACGATGACGGTGGCGCTGCCCGAGCGTGATTTCAACGACGTTGCGGCCGCGCGCTTCGTATTGGCGAACTCGATCAAGCCCGAGGGCATCCGCTTCACGACTTATGACGCGGATCCTTCCATCGTCGGCAAGACGCTGGCGCAGGTAGCCGCCGAACGCAAGGCCGATCCCGCGGAACTCTATCTCGAGCTGATTCGGCAGGCGATTGCCAAGGATGCGAACGAAACCATCATCGGCACCAGCATGAGCAGCGAGGATATCGCGACCATGATGCGCTGGCCGCAGGCCAACATCTGCTCGGACGGCGAGACGAATGGGTCCCACCCCCGCGGTGCGGGATCGTATGCACGCATCCTGAGCAAGTACGTGCGTGAGGACGGCGTGCTCACGTTGCAAAGTGCCGTCAACAAGATGAGCGGCCTGGCGGCGGAGCACATGGGTTTCAAGGATCGTGGCTATCTGCGTCCGGGCTTGGCGGCCGATCTGGTGCTGTTCGATCCCGCGACGGTGCAGGATCGCGCCACCGTCGAAACGCCCGGTGCCCTGGCCACCGGTGTCGGTGCGGTCTGGGTCAACGGCGAACAGGTGTGGCAAGCCGGCCGGTCGACCGGAAAATTCCCCGGCCAGTCCTTGCGGCGTGACCGTGAAAGCAATCAGCGGCGCTAGGCGCCAGTGGTCAAGGGTAGGGGCCGGGAGTTCGCTTTTACCGGTAGCCCTTGGCTTGCAGCGAGAACAGATGCGCGTAGTGCCCGTTGGCGCGCATCAATTCGTCGTGACCACCGTGTTCGATGATGCGTCCATCCTGCAACACCACGATCTGATCCGCCATGCGCACTGTCGAAAAGCGGTGCGAGATCAGGATGGCGATGCGTTCCCGGGTCAGGGCGCGGAAGTGTTCGTAGATGGTGGCTTCGGCACCGGCATCCATGGCGGCAGTCGGTTCGTCGAGTACCAGGATGTCCGCGCGCGAGCGCATGAAAGCCCGCGACAGGGCGATCTTTTGCCATTGGCCGCCCGACAATTCGCGCCCATCGTTGAACCACTTGCCCAGTGGAGTGCGATAGCCCCCCGGTAGTGTTTCGGCAATGGCGTCGGCCATGCCCTTGTTGCTGGCTTCGCGCCAGCGGCCCTCGTCGTCGAAATATTGGACGTCGCCGGCGCCGATGTTCTCGCCGAACATCAGCTGGTAGCGGGTGAAATCCTGGAAGATGACGCCAATGCGGTCGCGCAGCGCGGCCTCGTCCCAGTCACGCAAGTCCTGTCCGTCGAGCAATATGCGGCCCTCGGTCGGGTCGTACAGTCGCGTGAGCAGCTTGATCAGCGTGGTCTTGCCGGAGCCGTTTTCGCCAACCAGCGCCAGTGACTGTCCGGGACGGATATGCAGGTTCACATCCTTCAGGGTCGCGGTTTCGGCACCCGGATAGGTGAAGCCCACGTGTTCGAAGCGGATGCCGTCCTCGGGATGAGGGCCGCGCTTCAAGGTGCCGAGGCGCGCCGGGGTGGGCGTTTCCAGGTACTCGTACAAGGTCGACAAATACAAATTGTCCTCGTACATGCCGCTGATGGCGGACAGCATGGCGGACACGGCCGCCTGACCTTGCCGGAACAGCATCAGGTACATGGTCATCTGGCCCAGCGTGATGCGCGTGGCGATGGCGGACAATGCGATCCACGCGTAGGCGCCGTACAAGGTGGCGGTGCCCAGCAGGCCCAGGCCGAAGCCCCAGGTGTCGCGTCGGATGGTGAGATTGCGATCTTCCTGGTAGAGCTTGCGGAAAATACTTCGATAGCGGTCCAGGAACAGCGGCCCCAGACCGAACAATTTCACTTCCTTGACGTGATCCTCGCGTCCCAACAGCGTTTCGAGATACAGCTGCATGCGGGTCTCGGGCGAACGCCAGAGGAACAGCCGGAATGCCTCGCCGGAGAATTTGGCTTCGGCCAGGAAGCCTGGCAGGCCGGCGAGCACCAATACCGCCACCGCCCAGGGTGAGAACCTGGTCAGCAGGACGGCATAGCTGATCAGCGAGACCGCGTTCTGGGCCAGACCGAAAGTTCGCGTCACCAGCGACAGCGGACGGCTCGATGCTTCGCGCCGGGCACGCGTCATCTTGTCGTAGAAATCCGAATTCTCGAAATGGGACAGCTGCAGTGTCAGTGCTTTTTCCAGGATCAGCACGTTCACGCGCTGCCCCAGCAGGGCACGCAGCAACGATTGGCACAGCGACAGGCCGCGTTGGGCGCCTGCCAGCGCGGCCACCAGCACACCCTCGGCCACCACCAGCAGCAAGGCATGCTCGGTCAGGCCGGTTTGCCCGGCCTGACCCGCCTGGATGGCGGCGACCACGGCATCGACGATCAGCGAGCCGACGTAGGCGATGGCGGCCGGCAGCGCGCCGGCCACCACGGTCAGGGCACCAAGCGCTACGCTCAGCGGCCGGCTGGTGGTCCAGACCAGCTCCAGCGCGCGGCGGCTGTAGGCGAAAACGCCCACGAATCCGCGGCTCAGTTCTGATTTTCCCGCCGGGGGCCGGCCATGAGGACGCATGCGGTCAGTCCGATGTCGGTGTCGCAGTCAGGTGAATATTACGGTGGCTATAGTGTGCCTCATCTGTGGTACGTCAATGGTCTCAAGTATCTCTTGAACCGGTCCCGGCACGGGGCCGGCCGTCGTTTCAGCGCCGCAAGATCATTGCGGCGCGTAGATCTGATCGAACACGCCGCCATCGGCAAAGTGCACCTTCTGCGCCTTGGCCCAGCCGCCGAAGTCCTGGATGGTCACCAGGTCGATCTTCGGGAACTGCCTGGCATACCTGGCGGCGACCTGCTGATCGATCGGCCGGTAATAATTGCGGGCGATGATTTCCTGTGCCGCCGGGCTGTAGAGATGCTGCAGGTATTCGGTCGCGACGTCGCGTGTGCCACGGCGTAGCACCACCTTGTCGACCACGGCAACCGGCGGTTCGGCCAGGATGCTCAGGGTCGGCACCACGATCTCCACCTTGTCCGGCCCCAGCTCTTTGATCGACAGGAAGGCTTCGTTCTCCCAGGCCAGCAGCACATCGCCGATGCCACGCTGCACGAACGTGGTGGTCGAGCCGCGCGCGCCGGTATCGAGCACTGGCACCTGCCGGTACAGCTTGCGGACGTACTCCTTGGCCGTTGCTTCGCTGCCGCCAGGCTGCCGCAGCGCCCAGGCCCAGGCCGCGAGATAGTTCCAGCGCGCGCCGCCTGAAGTTTTCGGGTTGGGCGTAATGACCGCCACTCCCGGCTTGATCAGATCGCCCCAATCCTTGATGCCCTTGGGATTGCCCTTGCGCACCAGGAACACGATGGTAGAGGTGTAAGGTGAGCTGTTGTGCGGCAGACGGCTCTGCCAGTTGATCGGCAGCAGCTTGCCGTTGGTCACCAGCGCATCGATGTCGCCGGCCAGTGCCAGAGTCACCACGTCGGCGGGCAGGCCATCGATCACGGTGCGGGCCTGTTTGCCCGAGCCGCCATGCGACTGCCTGATCTGCACGTCGTTGCCGGTCTTGGCTTTCCAGTACTGGGCAAATTCCTTGTTGTAGGCCTCGTACAGTTCACGGGTCGGGTCGTAAGAAACATTGAGCAGAGTCTCGTTGGCCGCGTGTACCGTGGGCGACAACACGTAGCCGAGTCCCAGGATGAGGGCGGCGATGCGCCCGGCGAATCGTTTGGAGTTCATGGTGGTTTTCCGAATAGTTGCGTTGCTGAAAATTCCTAGAAGCCGACCGCCAAGCGGGTCAGGATGGATTCGCCATCGCCGCGATCGCGACCGAGGCCGCCGCCACCGTCGAATTTCGCGTTTTCGTAATTGATCTGCCATTTGACGTTCTGGTTGAAATACCAGTTGAGGCCGATCGCGTACTCGGTGACCTTGCGCGGCTGGGTCAGCGGATCCGCGAACGACAGGGCACCGCCGCTGAAGAAGCCCTCATCGAGTCGCAACTCGTTGTAGCGGGCCACGATTTCAAAGGCGCCCCAGCCGGGCTTGCCGAGGTTGAACGTGCTGTTCGGCTTGAGGCCCTTGTAAGAGGCTTCCTCGCCGGTCAGGAAGTACGACAGGGCCAGCTGCCAGGCGCTGGTATCGAGACGGCTGCTGCGCAGGCCAGCGGCGGTCGTGCGGGAAATGTCCTGTGAAACCCGCACGTACTCCGCCAGGGCGCCGAAACTGCCGTGGTAGTAATACGCCTGCGGAGCAAGGCGCACACGCCTGCCGTCGAGGTAGGTGGCTTCGTTGAGGCCGGCGGTGGCGGCATTGTCGCCCCGGAATTTGAAGAACGATTGCTGGTCGGGCGTTCGATACGACGGCAGGCCGCTACTCAGCGGGTTGCCGGTGCCGTTGACGTAGGTACCGGCGATGCCGAAGCCAAGGCCGCGCAACGCGAAATGCTCCGAGTTCAGGAACGGCTGGAAGAACACGCGTGCCGCCCAATCACGATCGCCATTCGTTTCCACGTCGCCCTGGGCGTCGGAGGAGCCGCCATCGACCACGCCGTTGTAGACGCCGACCGAGTAGTTGATCGTGCCGCCATTGAGGTCCCCGCCCAGCGCTATGCCAAGGTCGCGATTCGGCACGAGCACGGTGGGCAGGCCGCGCTCGATGAACTTCAAATCGTTGGACGACACCAGGCGCTCCAGGCCGACCGGTACCTTGAATTTGCCAGCCGTCAATTGCGCCCAGGGCGCGAAGCGGATCGCTCCGAACGCGTCGAGGATGATGGTCTTGCCACCGGCGAAATCCGGCGTGAAGCGGAAGTCGAAAATACCGCCCAGCGTACCTTCGAGGGTGGGGCGCACGCGCCGCAGCAGCCAGCTGTTGGCAGAGTCCGGAGCGGTGTCATCGAGGAAATAACGGCCGTCATAGTGCAGCGCGCCGCGCAGCTTGACCACGTTGGCACCGTCCGCGGATTGGATGCTGAAGCCTTTCGGACCCGCTTTGACCACCGGCGCCGTAGCGGCCGCGCTCTTGGCCGTTTCGTCGTTGAGTTCCAGCTTGCGTTCGAGCACTTTGAGCTGTTGTTGCTGCGATTCGAGCTGCGCATTGCTGTCTGCCGCTGCGGCGGCCGCGCTGTCGCGCTGCTCAAGGCGTCGTTGCAGATCCTCGATCTGACGCTCCTGGGCATCGAGCCGCTGGCGCAGGTCGGACAGCTCATCCGTCTTGCTCGCAGCCTGCGCCGTCGTTGCCGCCAGGCCCAGCAGCATGGCGACACTGGCCGCCAGGAGTTTCGAGCCGATCCGCGGCCCGTCCCATCCGATTCTTGTCGTCACTATTCTCATCGCTGCGCCAGTCTCTTTTCGTATTGCCGAACTCATACGTCTGCCTTGGGTTGTCATCGACCTGGCGCGCCATGCGCCATTCTCTGGTGGACATCCTAGGCAGCTGCCGGTAGCGGGTCAGTCGCGCAGCGGTGATAAAGTGGTTGGTGCTGCTGCAACGCGGTGAAGAATGAGGACCGGCGCGCGATGGTTGGTGATAAGGTAAGGTAAGCAACGACATGCGGCTCGACATCAGGAGGCCATGGCATGAACGAGACTCCCCAGACCGGTATCGACGCCGAGCAGCGCAACTGGGCCGTGGTGTGCCATCTGAGCGCGCTGGTGGGATTCATCGTGTGGGGCGTCGGCATCGTTCTCGGGCCGCTGGTGGCCTGGCTGGTCAAGCGTGACAGCCATCCGTTCGTGGACGATCAGGGCAAGGAGGCGCTGAACTTCCAGATCACGGTGTTCCTTGCCGGCCTGGTTTGCACTGGGCTGATGTTCGTGCTGATCGGTATTCCGTTGCTGGTCGCGCTGGGCATTTTCGACCTGGTATGCATCGTCATCGCCGCGGTCAAGGCCAGCGAGGGGGTGGCCTATCGCTATCCCATCTCGCTGCGCCTGATCAAGTAGCCCGCCCGCGCCCGCATCTATTTGATGCCTAAACTATTCAACGACGGCACGGTGAATAGTTGTGGTGTCGTCACCGTCGTCCAAGGTTCGCTTGACTCCCGCCCCGCCGCCCAGCAATACTGCCGGCCATGCAAACGCAGTCGGCAATGACTCATCGCTGGTGGTGGCGGCTCTCATAGGAGAGGGCTGCTGGACCGTGCTGCGCGCGTAGAACTGACGAAAAGCTGAAGAATCCAGAAAAACCCATCTCCGAATGCTCCGGGGATGGGTTTTTTGTTGGCCCTTCCCGGGGGAGATGCAAGGGAAGAGGACCGACCATTGAAACCGCCGTTCGACATAGCCGCCGACCTGGACACACCGGTGTCGGCTTACCTGAAGCTCAAGCCGTTCCGGCCACGCTTTCTGCTGGAGAGCGTGGAGGGCGGCGAGCGGCTGGCCCGTTATTCCTTCATCGGTTTCGGCGACTGCCTCGAAGTACGTCTCGATGAGCGCGGCCTGAGCGTCGATGGAGAGGTCACGCCGGCCCCGGCGACCCAGGCCGAGCTGCTGGATGCCTTGCGTGCGGCCTTGGCCAAGGCCCCCCAGCCGCAGCCTCACATTCCGGGCGTGCCATTGCTGGGTGGCTTGGTGGGAGCGGCGGGTTATGACCTGGTGCGCCGGTTCGAGCGGTTGCCAGCCCGGCAAGTCGCGCATGACCAAGCCGGCGAACGGACCCCGGAAGCGCACTACCTGGCGCCGCGCTCGATTCTGGTTTTCGACCATCTCACGCGTGGCGTCGCGTTGCTGCACGCCGGCAGCGAGGCTGAGCGGCAGGCGTTGCGCACCGAAGTCATCAAGGCATTGCGCGGCGCGGTGCCTCCCAGCGACAAGCGCATTCGCTATTCACCGCCCATCGGCAGCCTGAGCGAAGCGCAGTACATCGACGGTGTGAATCGCACCAAGGAATACATTGCGGCCGGCGACGTGTACCAGCTGGTCCTGTCGGTACGCTTCTCCGGCCAATGCAGCCTCGAGCCGTTCGAAATCTACCGAACCCTGCGTCTGCTCAATCCCTCGCCCTACATGTTTTATTGCGAGCTCGGCGACAGTGTGGTCGTCGGATCGTCGCCCGAGGCGCTGGTGAAGCTCTCGAACGGCCGCGCGCAGATGCGCCCCATCGCCGGCACGCGCCCGCGTGGGGTGGATACGACGCAAGACGAACTGCTGGAGCGGGAGTTGCTGGCCGACCCGAAAGAAAATGCCGAACACGTCATGCTGGTCGATTTGGCGCGCAACGATCTGGGCCGGGTCGCCAAGGCCGGTTCGGTGGCCGTGGCGCCCTATCGCAGCATCGAACGCTACAGCCATGTCATGCATATCGTCAGCGGTGTGAACGGCGAACTGGCGCCCGGCAAGGATGCGTTCGATTTGTTCGCGGCCGCCTTTCCCGCCGGCACCCTGGTCGGTGCGCCGAAGGTGCGCGCCATGCAAATCATCGACGAACTGGAGCCGGTGCCGCGTGGTTTCTACGGCGGCACGGTGGGCTATTTCGGCAAGGGCGGCGACGATCCGCGGGCCATCACCATGGACCAGGCCATCACCATTCGCACCATGGTATTCCGCGGCGATACCTATAGTTTCCAGGCGGGCGCCGGCATCGTCGCCGACAGCGTCCCCGCCACCGAATATCAGGAAGTCCTGGCCAAGAGCGCCATCGTACGCCGCGCCCTGGCCATGGCGGAGGAAGGACTGTGAGCGCTGCTGCCATGACCCCTCAACCCCGATTGCTGCTGATCGATAACTACGATTAAGGTCCACTGGCGTCCATCAACCTCCATGGAGAAACTCTAAGTCCATGTTTTTAAAGGGTTGATCGTCCATCGAGCGATTCTGAAGGCTGGACAAATCCAGTGCTCATGTGTGTAATGGAGTGTGTAACGGGCCAAACTGGAGGCGTTATAC
>Ga0182745_1001148_pt1 | contig 26021 bp, 22 predicted proteins | sample eDN3rd30CKraftBY_FD_128523 | JGI IMG/M metagenome (GOLD analysis project Ga0182745, IMG submission 128523) | Enriched backyard soil microbial communities from Emeryville, California, USA - eDNA 3rd pass 30_C Kraft BY (version 2) (version 2) | ecosystem: Environmental > Terrestrial > Soil >... | reverse complement strand
GGATGGAGGGAGGGTCGGCTCGGGATGCGGCTCCCCCAGCCCCGCGTCCCGGTGCAGGCGCACGCGCGTCATGATGACGTCCCGAATCTCCTCGGGGTTGTCCACGCCCCGGAAGTGCGCCTCATGCAGGCCCTCGTGGTGCAGGGCGTTCGCATCCTTAGGCCTCCCGCCGCCTCCGCCGGCCGTCTCCACCTTGACGTCGGCGATGCCGAGCAGACGCTGGACCGGGTTCTGCTGGATGGAGACCTGCTGGATGTTGGCGAAGGTCATCGTCTTCTCCTGGAGCGAGACGAGCCCTTCCCGGATGCGCAGGCTGCGGTCGGAGAGGATGTACCAGCGGTACTCGTAGTCGAGCCAGGCCACCAGGAAGGTGATGGGGGCCTGCACGGCGAAAACGAGCCAGGCGGACACCTCGAAGAAGAGGAAGACCGTGTCCGCATGCGCGTAGGGCAGCTGCGGGATGAACCGGTGTTTCACCGCCACCCAGGTGACAATCAGGCCCACCAGGACGCCGGCCTGCCGCAAGCCCCAACGGAGCAACTGGAGCTGGCGATAGGCCGGGGCGGAGCGGAACACGCGCACCGCCGCCCCCTCGGGGAGGTGGGGCGCGGCGGGCACCTTCAGCAGGCGCAGGAGCCAGGCGTGCGCGGCGTCAGACATCCTGCTTCTCCCGCGCGTCGCCGCCGCCCAGGCTCAGCCGCAAGGCCCGCACCTCCGAGGCAATCTCCCGGAGCGCCTCCCCGAGCGCGTCCGAACCCTCCGCCGTGACGTGCGCCGCGGGGTTCGCTGGCACGGCGCGCTCCCGGCTCCCCCGCATCTTCGAGTAGAGGAAGTCCCGCATGGCCTCGAACTCGGGGATGCCCTCGATGGTGATCTCCGCCTGTGCGTTGCCGCTGGCGGTCTGGATTTGAATCCGCGCGAGCCCGAGCCAGCGCTCCACCACGTTGCTGGACAGGTGGATGTCCTGGATGCGCGCGTACGTCAGGGAGACCTCGCGCCGGAAGAAGATGCCCCAGCGGACGGTGATGCCCTCGGCGTCCAGCGAGTAGCGCAGCGTCTGGTACTTGAAGAAGCGGATGAGCCCCAGGATGGGGAAGCCGGGCCCGGCCACCAGCGCGCTGACGAGGTAGTACGTGAGCAGGCTCCGGTGGGGTTGCAGCACCGTGGGCAGGCGCGACAGGAAGCCCCCATCGCGGGGCCCCACCGAGAGAGGGCAAGACCCAGAGTTGGTCATGAAAGTTCCACTGGAGAGAGCTCAGGGCGTGACGATTATCCAGTACGGGCCTGGGCGGCTGTGATTGCCCTGACGCTACGTGATGCCGAGCTCCTTCAGGAGGGGTTCAAGGGTCGGTCCAAATCCATGCCTGCCGCATACGTCCCGAAGCTCGGCGACGTTCAGGTTCGCTCTGTTGTGCTCCAGAAGCTCAAGCACATCGAACTCGGACTTCCGCCCCCGTGCGTAGAGCTTTAGCGCGATGAGGTGCGGCAGGGTGACGACATGCAGTGGGCTGCCAGGGCCCAAGGTCATGTGAGCGTCTTCCATCGCTTCTCGGGCAAGCACGGTTGCATCTCGCGCGCCTGGCCATGGGTTCTGGAAGTTCACGACCTCAATGGGGTCGAAATCGGCTCCCAGGATACGGAGGACGCCGCCAAGGGAGTCCTCTGCGTCGGGATAGCTGGACTCGACTTCGAAGCCGTGGGCGCGAAGAGCGGATTCCAACTGACGGAAGCGCTTGTAGGGATCGACGTTGATCGCCAGGTCGAGATCTTCCGTCTGCCGCACGTAGTGATGTGCGGCCATGGCGGCGGCGCCGATCACGACTGCGGGGACCTCGTGCCGCTTCAGTATCTCGACGACCTGCTCGGCGACCTCGATGGTCCTCTCGTATCGAGCATCAATCGGGGGGTTACTCACCGCACGCCAGCGCATCAGGCCGGGTACGTGCTACCCGTTCCTGAATCAGACGAGAGCGTCCCTTCAGCGAAAGCGCGAGCAGGACGCGCTCCCTGGGACTCAGGGCAGCCATGCGCTCGAAGTGCAGCTTGCGCGCCCACTCAGCACTCCTGCTCGGCTTTTGCCCGTACATTCCGCTAGGCGTCGCAGAACCAGAGTTCATGGTTGGCTCCCTGCTTCGAGGCGATGCCCACCGGGTGCGCTGCTCGCGACCGGGGGCTGTAGGCCATGCTTCTTGTAACCATCCACCTCCGCGTTTGTCAAATGGGGGTGGAGGGAGGGGAGGCGTTCAAGTTGTTGAAACTCAAGATGATTTTGGTGCGTTCGGGCACCGGGGCCGCCTGGGCTGCTTCAGCATTGGGGGGGCCGTCGAGGCGTGCGCCGTAGGGGGGCAGCGGCCCTACTCGAACAGGCGGCTCGCCAGCCGCGCCAGCTTCTGGGCCTTGCCCGAATAGGGCGGGAAGAAGAGGTGGAGCAGGGAGGTGCGCCCCTGACGCAGCACGGCGCGTTCGTGACTGAAGGTCCGGAAGCCCGTCTCGCCGTGGTAGGCGCCCACGCCGCTCTCGCCCACCCCGCCGAAGGGCAGGTTCGGGTTCACGTTGTGCAACACCACCGTGTTGATGCACACGCCGCCCGAGCGCGTCTCCCGCAGCAGCCGCTCCACCGTGGCCTCGTCCTGGCTGAAGACGTAGAGCGCCAGGGGCTTGCCGTCCTCGCGCACGTGCGACACCACCGCGTCCATCGACTCGAAGCGCAGCACCGGTAGCACTGGCCCGAAAATCTCCTCGCCCATGATGGGCGCGTCCGGCGGAACGTCCGCGAGCACCGTGGGCGCGATGTAGCGCGACTCCGCGTCCACGGTGCCGCCCACCACCACCCGCGCGCCGGCCTCCACCGAGCGGTCCATCAGCCGGCGCACGCGGTGGAAGGCGCCGTCGTCCACCACGCGGCACAGGTCCAGGCTCGCCCGGCGCGCCTCCTCGGTGCGCCCATAGAAGCGCTCCAGGGCCGCCTTCATCGCCTCCAGCAGCGCCTCTTCCTTCGAGGCATGCACCCACACGTGGTCCGGGGCGATGCACGTCTGGCCAGCGTTGAGGAACTTGCCCCACACCACGCGCTCGGCGGCGGCCGCCACGTCCGACGTCTCATCGATGATGACGGGCGACTTGCCGCCCAGCTCCAGCGTCACGCTGGCCTGGTGCCGGGCCGCGGCCTCCATCACCCGGCGCCCCACGCGCGGGCCGCCGGTGAAGAAGAAGTGGTCGAAGGGCAGCCGCAGCAGGGCCTCGCCCACCTCCGGGCCTCCCTCCACCAGCGCCACCTCGTCCTCGGGGAACACGTCCTTGAGCAGCTCCGCGGTGAAGCGCGCCGTGTTCGGCGTCTTCTCACTGGGCTTGCACAGGACGGTGTTGCCCGCGGCGACGGCGGCCACCAGCGGCGACACCAGCAGGTGGAAGGGGTCGTTCCACGGCGCCATCACCAGCACCACGCCGCGGGGCTCGTACTGGACGTGACTGGTGGTGCCCGTGAGCAGCAGCGGCGTGGAGACCTTGCGCGGCTTCATCCACGACTTGAGGTGCTTCTGCACGGAGGCCAGCTCCATCAGCACGGGAAGCACCTCCGTGGCCTCCACCTCCGCGCGCGGCTTGCGGAAGTCCGCGTAGAGCGCGTCCGCCAGCGCCTCGCGCCGCGCCAGCAACAGCGTCTTGAGCGTCTCCAGCCGGGCCAGACGTTCCTTGGCGCCCCGCCGCGCCACCTCCCAGCGATGGGCGTGGAGCCGGTCGAACGTCTCCTGCAACCCCGACGGCATCCGCTCTTCTTCCAGCCTCACCACGCGCATTGCCTGGCTCCTTCCGCGGGTGCCCTGTCTCCTCCAGGACACCGCCTGCCCCGGCCTTCGTTGCCTACTCCAACATCCGGGTCGCGCGGGAGGCCATTTCCTGCATCTTCCCGCGGTACGGCGGGAAGAACACCGCAGCCAGCGACTTCATCCACTGGACCATCACCGCCCGCTCGTGACTGAACGTCTTGAAGCCGAAATGGCCGTGGTAATTCCCCAGGCCGCTGGTGCCCACGCCGCCAAAGGGCAGGTTGGGGTTGGCGAGGTGCACGAGCACGTTGTTCACCACCGCGCCGCCCGACGTGGTGTTCCGCAGGATGTCCTCCACCGCGCGCCTGTCCTGGCTGAACACGTAGAGGGCCAGCGGTTTGCCTCCCGCGCGGACATGCGCGTAGACCTCCTCACGCGACTGGTAGGTCAGCACGGGCAGCACGGGACCGAAAATCTCGCCCTCCATCACCGGATTCTGCGCCGTCACGCCCGAGAGCACGGTGGGCGCGATGTAGCGCGAGGGCTCGTCCGCCTCCCCGCCCACCTCCACCTTCGCTCCCGCCGCCACGGAGCGGTCGAGCACGTCCTTCACCCGCCGCCATGCCACCGGGTCCACCAGCCGCGTGAAGTCGGGGCTCGCCTGCCGCTCCTGCTCCGTGCCCCCATAGAAGCGGGTGATCGCCGCCTTCAGCGCGTCGATGAAGGCCCGCTCTTTCGAGGCGTGAACGAACACGTAGTCCGGCGCCACGCACGTCTGGCCGCCGTTGACGAACTTGCCCCAGCACACGCGCTCCGCTGCGGCGGCGAGGTCGGCCGACTCGTCGATGATGACGGGGGACTTGCCGCCCAGCTCCAGCGTCACGCTGGCCAGGTGCTTCGCCGCGGCCTCCATCACCTTGCGGCCGATGCGCGTGTTGCCGGTGAAGAAGATGTGGTCGAAGGGCAGCTCCAGCAGCGCCTCCGCCGTCTCCGCGCCGCCCTCGAACAGCGCCACCTCGTTCTCCGGGAACACGTCCTTCAGCAACCGGGCGAGGAAACGCGAGGTGTTGGGCGTCTTCTCACTGGGCTTGCACATGACGGTGTTGCCCGCGGCGATAGCGGCCACCAGCGGCGACACCATCAGGTTGAAGGGGTAGTTCCACGGCGCCAGCAGCAGCACCGTGCCGCGCGCCTCGTAGCGCACGGCGCTGGACGCGCCCGCCAGCAGCAGCGGCGTGCCCACGCGCGTGGGCTTCATCCACGACTTGAGGTGCCGCACCGTGTGGTTCAGCTCCTCCAGCGTGGGGTGGACCTCCGTCAGCTCCACCTCCACCGCGGGCTTGCGGAAGTCCGCGTGGATGGCCTCCGCCAGCTCCCCGCGGCGGGCGATGATGGCCTCGCGCAGGCGCTTCAGCCGGGCGATTCGCTCGGCGGCGGTGGTGCGGGACATCGTCCAGCGGTGCGCGCGCTGGGCCTCGAACACCGCGCGCATGTGCTCGGTGTCGGCGGTGGGCTGCGACTCGACGGCGGAGGTGGCTTCGAGCATGGGGGCTCCAGGGATGGGGCGGGAAGGCATGGCCTCAGCGGGACTCCAGCCCGCGGAGGAGGTGGGTGAGGGTGGCGGTCAGCTCGGCGGTGAAGTCCACGCGCAGCGGCGCCAGGTGCGGCACCTGCGCCAGCACCTCGCGGGCCACGGGCGCCAGGTCCGCCATCTGCCGCAGGCCCGTCACCAGCGCGTGTACGTGGAGGAGGAGGCGCGGGCCGTCCCCCGCTTGGAGGAAGGGCAGCCGTTGCTCCACCAGCGTGCCGGCGCGCACCAGCGCCGCCATCAGCCGCTCCTTGAACGGGCGGAGCTGCTCGGCCGTCACGTTCTGCTCCAGCACCGTCTGGAGCAGCGCCAGCAGCCGCGTCAGGGCCTCCTCGCCCTCGAGCGACTCGGCCACGGTCCGCGCCAGCCGAGGCCCGGTCCACACCGGCTCGCCCTCCGCCAGCAGGCCCTCCAGGCGGGCGAACCAGGAGAAGAGCAGGTCCTCCAACAGGGCGAGGAACAGCGCCTCCTTGGTGGGGAAGTAGAGGAACACCGTCCCCTTCGCCAGCAGCGCCCGCCCGGCCACGTCCGCCATCTTCACCTCGGCGTAGGACGTGGCCTGATACAGCGCCAGCGCCTCGTCCAGGATGAGCCGCCGCCGCGCTTCCTTGTCCTCGTCCTTGCGCGCCCGCTGGGGCAGGGCCCGCCTCGTCTTCACCGCTGGGGGACCGACCATGGCGCATCGATAGGTGACCTGGGGTCATTCGTCAAGTGACTGGAGGTCATTTGTCTGGCGGGTGACGAGGTGGGGTTGTGTGTGGTGGAGTGGGTTCATGCGTCCCATCGAGGCGGAGCTCCTGTCGGGCAGCGCGCTGTACCGGGAGGTGGTGCTGGAGAAGCTGCTCCACGCCCGGGAGTCGGTGTGGATGGCCACCGCCAACGTGAAGGCGATGTTCGTGGAGCATGGCGGCCGCTTCGTTCCGCTGGTGGACGTGCTGGACACGCTCGCGGAACGTGGGGTGGCGCTGCGACTGCTGCACGCGGAGCTGCCGAGCCGGCCCTTTCGCGCGGCCTTCGACGCGCGGGCGCGGCTGGTGGCGGGCGGGCTGGCGCTCAAGGTCTGCCCGCGCGTGCACTTCAAGGCGGTGGTGGTGGACGGGGCGTGGGCCTACCTGGGCAGCGCGAACCTCACTGGCGCGGGGCTGGGGGCGAAGGGCGAAGCGGCGCGCAACTTCGAGCTGGGCTTCGTCACCGAGGACTTCGACGTCATCGACCGCGTGACGGCGCTCTACGAGGCGGTGTGGAGCGGCGCCGAGTGCCGGGCATGCAAGCTCCGCGTGGTGTGTCCCGACCCCATCTTGCCCGCGGGTAAGCGGGTGGCGGAGCCGCGGCGCCCGCGCGGTGGTACCTCGCGCCTGGGCAAGACGCGCAGGCTCCAGCGCGGCGCGAGCAAGGGCGGGTAGCTCTTCCGCGCTGGAGGCTCCTTCATCGCCGCAGCACATCGCGCAGGAGCGCGAGGGCTACTCGGGCACCTCCGACGTGATGGCGACCTCAGATGCGGCACCGGCCGGCACCGGGGGCGTCTCGCCCACGGGCGCGTCAGCTCGCGCGGCGCTGGCGCCGCCCTGCTGTTGCTGCTCCCGCCACGCGCTGGGGGACTCTCCCACCAGCTTGCGGAAGAGGCTGCTGAAGTGCTGGAGCGAGGCGCAGCCCACCTCCACCGCCACCGCGGTGAGCTTCATGTTCGAATCGCGGAGCAGCGCCTGCGCCATGCGCACCTGCACCGCGTTCAGCTCTGCCTGGAAGGACGTGCTGGCCTCCTTCAGCCGCCGCTGCAACGTCCGCTCGGACATGCCCATCTCCCGGGCCACGTCCGACAGGTTCACCTCCGGCAGCTTCGCCCGCATCACCTGGTGCAGCTCCCGCAGCAGGGGCGACTGGCCGGTGGCCTCCGCGACCAGGCCGTTGAGCTTCGCCAGCAGCTCCGCCGCGGCTGCCTCGGGCTGTCCCAGCCACTGGAGGGCCGTGTCGGGGGCGGTGAACGCCCGGCTGGGGTAGGCCCCGGACAGCAGCGTGTAGAAGCCGCCCACCACCGCGCCCACCACGCCCTCGGGCCGCACCAGGGCCTGTTTCAGCACGGAGGTGCTGAAGGCCTTCTCGCGAGGCTGCATGTATTTGACCAGGGCGGCGAAGGCCATGGGGTCGGCCGCCTCCAGCCGCCGTGCGTCCACCAGCGAGGCATGGGGCTTGGCCGGGGACAGCTCCACGTCCAGCACCTGGACGAGCCGGCGCACCTGGGCCTCTCCGGGACGTCCCCAGAGGGCGAAGCCGCACAGGTCCTCCGAGGCGTACCAGTGGAGGAAGTTCTCCCCGACTAGGTAACGGCCGTGGGGGTCCCGGAGGTAATCTTCGACTCCGTCTGCCGATCGCACGGCTTGGTAGAATAGCGCTTCGCCACCTGGGCCACCCACAACGGATTGATGGGAGAAAGCCCGGTTGTCAGCTCGGGACGGAGCATGGCCGTGCGCGCGAGCTCCTCGGTGAGGGCCGGCAGCTCGTACCAGGGCGCCTGGGGCTTCAGGTGGTGGGCCTGGTGGTAGCCCGCGTTGAAGAACCAGCGGTTGTAGAAGGCGGAGTAGGACGTCGTCCCCAGGGCGTCCTTGTGCTCAGAGTCCGTCTCGAAGTGGGCCGCCAGGTTCAGCCAGTGGATGCAGAACTGCGTCAGCACCAGCACCGCCCACCAGGACAGGCCCAGCGCGGGCTTCCACACGACGAGCGCCACCATCAGGCCGTCCACCACCACGAAGTCCAGCGCCAGCTCCAGCCGCTGGCGCTTCTTGCCGGCCCACCGCCAGACATGGCCCAGCGTCTCGTAGGGCCACAGCCACGGCGTCAGCGCCGAGCGCAGGCAGTAGCGCAGGACGCGCTCGCCCGGACGTCGCCGCCCCCAGTCCCCCGGCCCGTCATTGAACCGGTGGTGGTTGAAGTGGTGGATGTAGTAGCCCCGGTAGGGGAAGCCACACGCCATGCCCAGCGTCCGTGACACCACCCAGTGCGCCAGCCGGGGCCGGGCGATGGAGACATGCATGTGGTTGTGCAGGACGGCGTAGTTCCAGAAGCAGATGGCCCAGCCCAGCAGGCCCATGGCCAGCCGCCCCGCCCAGGGCAGCGCGTCCCAGCTCAGGAGGAAGGCCGGGAACCAGGCCCACCAGAGCGCGTGAACCGCGAGCTGCGGTAGGTCGGCGGAAGGGGGCGAGGGGCGGGCGGGGGTCATGAAGCATTCAGTACGCCCCCCTCATCACGGCTGCTTCACTCCACGCGCCAAGCGCTTGCACCAGGGCGCAATCCGTCCGCCCCCCACCACCCGCTACGTCCCGGCCTGGGGTGCCACCGCCCCGGGCCGGGTCCGCCCTTGCTCGCTACGTCTCGAGCGCGTGCGCCACCTGCCCCAGCAGCCGCAGCCGCGGTGCGTCGAGCTTGCGCACCGTGCGCAGCAGCCGGCGGACCTCGGGGCGCTCGCGATACTCCGGCGGATCCTCCGCCAGCGTGGGAGCGCCCTCGATGCCCGCCATCCCGAGCAGCACGTCCGACGAGCAGTTGAGCACCAGGCACAGCTTGCGCAGCGTGCGGACGCTGGGGAGCATGTGGCCGCGCTCCAGGCGGCCATACACCTCGGTGGCGATGCCAACGCGCTCGGCCACGTCGGCCTGGGTCAGCTCCAGCCGCTGTCGCGCCGCGCGGACCGCGTTTCCAATGAGGGTTGCCAGTCGTTGTTCCATGGCGTGCGGGAAACCTGTCGAAAAGAGGGCTTCGTCCCCCCGCATCCAGGCGGAGAGGCACCGGGGAGAAGTGACGGCCGTTGGTTGCCTCGTGGAACACAGATTACGAGTGGGGTCTGACATTCCCGGGCTTCCGGGAGGGCCTGCCGGAGCGTCCGGAATCGAGCCCTTCCACCCGCCGCGCCGCGTGTGTCGCGGACGGCCGCCGGATACCCGCGGAAGCCGAAAATTCGGCTCGCGCGGCGTTGTCAATGGCGGCCCGGGGCGCGCTGGGAAAAGCCCTGCTGTTTCCGTGGTTTACGAAATGAGGACGTCTGACATAGGGTAGGCCCCCCGGTAGGTACCGGGAATCCGGTTCAAATCCCGGTGACTCGGATCCGCAGGCCGCGCCGCGCGCCTGGCGGGGAGGCTGTTGAGGTCGTGAGCGACGAGCGTCCGGACGCGCTGCTCAAGAGCGCACTCGAGAAGATTGTCTACTTCGAGGCGCGTGCCCAGCAGCTCCACAGCGAGCTGGATTCGACGCGCGAGGAGATGGCGCACCTCAAGCGCGAGGTGGCGGAGACGCACCAGCGCGAGCTGGGGCTGCGTCGCGAGGTGGCGGAGCTGGAGGTCCGCGTGGGCCGTCTCCAGGCCGAGCGCGAGGAGCTGAACCGGCTCAACCAGGCGCTGCGCGGCGAGCGGAACCAGATGATGGACAAGCTGCTGGACGTGGGCCGCATCCGCGCCACGGCCCAGGAGCGCGACGAGGAGGACGACGACCTGGGGTTGGACCTGGCCTCGTTCATCTCCCAGCTGCGCAGCGAGGTGCTGCTGCGGGGCGAGGGCGGGCCGATGGCGCGCGGGCTGGTGGTCCCCACGCGGGGCGTATCGGTGGCGCTGCGGGAGCCGGCCACCCTCATGACGCCGGTGAGCGAGCCGCCCGTCGCCGCCGCGCCCGAGGGCGACGGCCTGTCGCCGGTGGCGCGCGAGGCGCAGCGCTTCCTCCAGGCGGGGCGGCTGGGCGTGAGCCCGGCGCAGCACGCGGAGCTGTCCTCGCACGCGGGCTTCGGTGGGACGACGGATGAGACGCTCTTCGGGTTCTCCATCCGCGAGCTGTCCGCGCCGGATTGCGCGGCCCGGGTGCGCGCCGCGGAGCGGCTGAAGGCGCTGTCGCAGCCGGCCGCCGCGCCCGCGCTGGCGTCGGCGCTGCACGCGGAGACGGACGCGACGGCGCAGGTGGCGCTGCTCCAGGCGTTCGCGTCGCTGTGCCAGGAGGAGGGCGCCTCGGTGGTGTCGCCGCTGCTGGCGTCGCCGGTGCCGGAGGTCCGCATCGCGGCGCTCAAGGCGCTGCTGACGCTGGCGCCGAAGGACGCGGCGCCGCACCTGGCGCAGGCGATGAAGGATCCGGACCGCTCGGTGCGCCGTCGCGCGTCGCTGCTGGCGCTGGGCCTGGAAGGCGAGACGGCGCGGCGGCTGGGCGAGGAGGCCATCCACGACGCCGACCCCGAGGCGCGCGCGCTGGCGGCGCTGGCGCTCGGCGCGGGCAGCGGGGAGAACGCCCGCACGCTGCTGCTGGGGGCGCTGGGTGACCGGGAGCCGCGCGTGCGCAAGGCCGCGGCTCAGAGCCTGTCGCGCATCCTGGGGCAGGACGTGTCGGCGGTGGTGAACCTGGACGAGACGCACCGGCGCCGAGAGATCCGCAGGCTGGCGACGCTGCCCGTGAAGCCCGTGCGGGCGCGCCTGGAGCAGCCTCGTGCGGTGGCGGCGCCCGCGCAGGTCGCGGCTCCGGCCGTGGTGGCCTCTGTGAGCGCGGTGGCGACGAACGCGGTTCACGTGCAGGCCGCGTCCGAGCAGCCCGCATACGCCGTCGCGGCCGTGGGCGCGGGGACTCTGCAGGCCGTCGCCGCTGGTGGGGCGCAGGGCGCTGGTGCCGCGCCGCAGGCGCGGGTTGCGCCTGTGAATATGGCCCCTGGTGGGGCTGCCGCCCATGGAGCCACGCCCGTTGCTGCCGCGAGTGCTGGGGCGGGACAGGCGCGGGGGACTCCGGCGACGGCGGTCCACGCCGCCATGCCTACGGCTACGGTGGCCGCGAGCGTGGCGCAGGGCGCTGGCGCCGGGCCTGTGGCGCAGGCCCGGGGGGCTCCGGCGACGGCGGTCCACGCTGCCATGCCCATGGCGGCCGCGAGCGTGGCGCACGGCGCCGGCGGTGGGCCGGTGGCCCGTGTCGCGCCGGGCACCGATGTCACGCACTCGGCGCCATCGACCGCCTCGCGCGCCGTGGCCGGCGTCATGACTGGCGCCTCTCAGGCCCCGGGCGTGGCAGGTCCTGCTCGCGGTGGGCCTGCCGCTCCGCAGGCGGGCGCTACAGCCGCGGTGGTGGCCCCCCCGCAGCGCGCACCGGCAGTACCGCCGGCTGCCCGCATGTCCCCCGTCCAGGCGGCCCTGGTGGCCATGGGCGCCGTCGCCGGACAGGCCGCGCCCGCGCCGCGCGCTGCCGAGCCGGCGCGTCCGGCCCCCGCGCGCCCCAGCGCCTCCCCGGTGGAAGCGCTCTGCACCCAGATGCTGGTAGAGGTCCGCGCGGCGGTGCGTGGCCGCTCGCTCGTCGAGCTGGCGGTCGCGCTCTCGGCGCCCTCGGAGCTCGCCCAGGAGGCGCTCACCCTGCTATCCGCCCGGGGGGCGGTGATTCGAAGGGGGCACAAATACTTCGCCGCTTGAGGCAAGGTAGCCGTCCCGCACGTCTTTTGAAGGGTCGTCCATGGAAGCGCCGACGTACAGCTCCAAGCAGGTCGCCGAGATGCTCGGCGTGTCCCCGAAGCAGATTCCGGAGGAATCGCGAAAGGACGCCTACACGCCAGACGACATCTGGGAGCTGCGCGCCACGCTCGACCGTTTCCCGGAGCGCCTGGGCCACCGCCGCCAGCTGTTCCTCAACTTCAAGGGGGGCACCGGCAAGACGTCACTGTCCACGTCCTACGCGTGGCGCCTGGCGGAGCTGGGCTACGCGGTGCTCCTCATCGACCTCGACAGCCAGGGCCACGCCACCAAGTGCCTGGGCTACGAGGGCGAGGACTTCGAGAAGACGCTGCTGGACGTGCTCGTCCGCAAGACGCCCCTGGCCAAGGTCATCCAGAAGTCCTCGCTGCCCAACCTGGACTTCGTCCCGTCCAACCTGACCATGTCCACGGTGGACCTCGCGCTGATGCCCATGGCCGGCCGCGAGTTCAAGCTGCGCAACGCCCTCAAGGAAGTGGAGGCCCAGTACGACGTCGTCGTCTTCGACGCGCCGCCGTCCTTCGGCCTGCTCAACCTCAACGCGCTGATGGCGGCGAACGACCTGTTCGTCCCCGTGCTCGCGGACTTCCTGTCCTTCCACGGCCTCAAGCTGCTGTTCGAAACGGTGCAGAGCCTGGAGGAGGACCTGAACCACGTGCTCGACCACGTCTTCATCGTGGTCAACTCCTTCAACGCCACCTTCAAGCTGGCGAAGGAGGCGCTGGAGGCGCTCCAGACGCACTACCCGGAGTTCCTGCTGCCCACCATCATCCGGCAGTGCACCAAGTTCGCGCAGGCCTCCAGTGAGGGCCGGCCGGTGTTCGTCGCGGACCCCTCGTCCAAGGGGGCGAACGACATCCAGGCCATGATCGACAACGTCCTGCCCCGGCTGGTGGCCGCGGCAGCCGCAGCCCCGGCGAAGGGCAACCAGCAGGCCGGCTGAGAACCATGAAGAAAGCCTTCGAACAGAACGTGTCCCGCGCCAAGCCGCGCCTCCGCCTGGGCGCGCTGACCGGGCTCGTCGACCCCGTCGAGCCCACGCCTCCCGAGCCGGAGGCCGCCGAGGCCCCCGCGCCCGAGGCGACCGCCGAGGCCCCCGACCTCTCCTCCGCGGTGCGCGCCCGCGTCGAGCGCGCCCGCGCCCCGCGCCCCACCGCCGCCCAGGCCATGGACGTAGCCCTGCGCTCGCACGAGCCCGCCCACGACGCGTCCGCCTACGCGGCGCCGGAGCCGGAGGAGGCGCTCGTCGACGCGGCCCCCGTGGAGCAGGAGCCGGAGGCCTACGCCCCGGAGCCCGTCACGTTCGGCTCGCCGCCGCCGGACGTGGAGGCCCTGCTCGACGCGGAGCCGCCCGCGCAGCCGGCCACCTTCGCCGCGCCGCCCCAGGCGCTGCACTTCGACGGCCCCATGGCCGCCGTCAGTCCTCCTCCGGAGGCGCACCCCATGACGCAGGCTTCGGCTCCCGTCTCGACGTCGCAGGTCACCACCACCGTCGCCGAGCCGGTGGCCCGTGTCGAAGCACCTCCCACCGAGGTGGAGGTGCAGCGCCCGGCCCCGCCGCGCGATGACACGCAGGACGCCGCGGCGCGCCGGGAGCGGCTGAAGGCGCGGCTGAAGGCGGTGCGGGAGAATCCGCGCCCGGAGCCGCTGCCCGCCACCGTGGCGGAGGCGGGCCAGCGCGCCGTGGAGCGCATCACCCACCTCCAGGCCGAGCTGGTGAAGGTGAAGGCCCTCAACCTCTCCCTCACGCAGGACCTCGAGGTGGCGCGCCGCCAGGCGGAGAAGGCCACCGAGGAGGCCCGGCTGCGCATGGACGAGGCGCGCCGCCTGTCCGCGGAGATGGAGGGGCGGGTGAAGCTGCTGGCCGACCTGGAGCGCGAGCTGGCCGCGCTGGAGGGCGAGCGCGACGAGGCGCTGCTGTCGCTCCAGGAGACGCGTCAGGCGCTCCAGGCCGCGGCCAGGGAGCGCGAGGCCCTGGAGGAAGAGGTCGCCCGCGGCAAGCAGTCGCTCGTGGACAGCCTCGCCGAGGAGGAGCGGCTCGCCGGGGAGCTGGAGTCCGCCAAGGACGAGTCCACCTCCCTCCACCGCGCCGTGGAGGCGCTCCAGGGCGAGCGCGACGTGCTGGCCCAGCAGGTGGCCTCGCTCACCGCCGAGCGCGCCGAGCTGCTGGAGGCGCGCAAGGCCCTGGAGTCGGTGCACCGGGCGCTGAGCCAGGCCACGATGCGCTGAGCCGCGCTACCGCGCGTCCTTCGTCACGCCGCGCGCGCTGCTTCCCCCGCGCACCGCGGCGAGGGTGGGGCTGAGCGGCGGCGAGCGCAGCCCGTCGGCGGACAGCCCGCTGAAGTCGCCGTCGGGCTTCTTCAGCGCCTGGAGGTGGGCGCGGATGCGTTGGCTGCGCTCGTCCTTGCCCGGGTGATTGGCGAAGAAGCCGCCCCTGTCCTTCGTCCGGGCGAGCAGGGCCAGGTAGTCATCCGGGTTGTACCCCGCGGACAGCATCAGCTCGACGGCGACGCGGTCCGCTTCGAACTCCTGCTGCTGGGAGTTGCCCTTGTCGAGGAGCTCGGCGGTCTTCTCGCTTAGGTAGCCGAGCAGCCGGGGGTCCTTGTCCAGGTCCAGCGTTCCATCGCCCTCCAGGCCCTGGAGCAGCCGGGACATCGAGGACTCCTGGAGGCCGAGCTTCCCGCCGACGACGAGCCTGCACGTCGTGACCTTCACGTCGCTGTATTGGCGGATGGCGTGCTTGAGCGTGATGTGGGCGACCTCGTGTGCCAGCACGCCGGCCAGCTGCCCTTCGTTCTCCAGGCCCTGGAGCAGCTTCTGGGTGACGAAGACGTAGCCACCGGGCGCGGACAGCGCGTTGAACTGGGACGTGTCCTCGAGCACGCCGAAGGTCCACTCGAGCGTGGGCCGCGCGGACTGCGCGGCGAGGTTCTTCCCGACGGTGTTGAGGTAGACGTGCAGCGCCTGGCCCTGGCCTCCCAGGAGCAGCCCGTCGCCGCGCTGCACGAAGTGGATCGCCAGCGCGCCTCCGAGGGCGTACTCCTCCTGGACGCTCGGGTTCGCGTGCAGCTTCTCGCAGCGCTTCACCTCCTCGGTCGTGGCGGCCAGCACGTTGGCGGCCGTCGCGAAGTCTCCGGACCGGATGGCATCGAGGCTCCGGCAGGAGCCGCTCAGCGCGCCCAGGCCCACCAGGGCGAGCACCTTCAGCGTCATTCGCATCATCGGTTGTCACCCCGCTTCTTCGGCGCCGGCTTCGTCGAGGACGCCGCGACCTTGTCGCTGGCGCCCACCACCGGGAAGAGCCCCACCGCGGCCACGTGCGCGGCGATGTCCTGGGTCGACACGCTCTTCGCCAGCTTCTCCAGCGCCTGGATGTCCGCGACGGCCTTGCCGTGGTCACCGCCCTTGTCCTTGCCGTAGCGCTCCGCACCCGGGCTGAGCGCCTTCACCGCGGCCCCGCTGGCGACGAACTTCTTCGGGTCCACCTGCTGCGGGCCTCCGCCGCCGGTCACCAGCTCCATGTTGGGCGGCGTGGTGGACAGATTCGTCTGGAACACGAAGCCCGTCTTGCCCGCGGCCGTCGTCACCTTGTGCCACTGTTTGTGTTTCACGTCCGCGCCGCCCCAGGTCACCTGCTCGCCGGGCTGGAGCACCGCCACCGCGTTGTCGGCGCCGGACGGGCCCGCCAGCACGCGCGTGTTCTTCGCCTTCACGTACAGCGGCCCGCCGACCTTCACGGCCGAGGCCACCGCCGGAAGGCCCAGCGTCAGCACGGCGGTGGCCCACGCCACCCGTGTCTTCATCCCCATGTCACCCGGCTCCTTTCCGTTCCGCTCATTTGTCCAGGCTCACCACGCCGTCGAAGTCCGGCGGCGGGGCCTCCGCATACCGCTGGCAACGCACGAGCAGCGCCTGGAGGGGTCCATCGTCCGGGTCCTCGGCGAGCCGGGCCTCCAGCACCGCCGCCGCTTCCCCGAAGCGCGCCTCGCGGTAGAGCGCCAGCGCCGCATGGTAGCGCGCCACCGTCTCCCGGGTGCGCGCGTCCACTCCGCCCTGGAGCGCGAGCAGCTCGTACACCGTGACGGCCTCCGTCTTGCCCGCCACGCGCACCCGGTCCAGCTCCCGCACCTCGATGTGCTCGCGCGCCAGCTCGTACGTGCGCGGCCCAATCATGATGACGGTGCCATACGCCTTGTTCGCGCCCTCCAGCCGCGCGGCCAGGTTCATCCCGTCGCCGATGGCCGTGTAGCTGAAGAGCTGCTCGCTGCCGAAGTTGCCCACGAAGTTCACCGCGCTGTTGAGGCCGATGCGCGTGTACATGTCCGGCAGTCCCTGGGCGCGGAACTCCTCGCGCAGCCGGTCCACCGCCGCCTTCGCCGCGAGCGCGCCCTTGCAGGCGCGGAGCGCGTGGTCCGCCTGCCGCATCGGCGCGCCGAAGAGGCACACCACGGCGTCGCCGATGTACTTGTCCAGGCACCCGCCCTCCTTCAGCAGCGCCGCGCTCACCCGCGTCAGGTACGTATTGAGGAGGTGGACCAGCTTGCGCGGGTCGTCCTTGAAGCGCTCGCTGAAGGTGGAGAAGCCGCGGATGTCGCTGAAGAAGGCGGTGATTTCGACGTTCTCGCCGTCCAGCCGGGGCAGCTCGCGCTGGGCAATCATCTGCTCCACGAGCTTCGGCTCCATGAAGCGGCTGAAGGCCTGGCGGATGAACGCCGCCTCCCTGTTGGCCACCAGGTGGTTGAAGGCCACCGCGCTGACGCTGGCCAGCACTCCCGCCAGCGCGGGCAGGGCGGTGAGCACGTAGGTGTTCGTCATCCCCAGGATGGGGCCGGTCACCCAGCGCATGCCCACGTAGAGCCCCAGGGGCCACGCAATCTCCAGCGGCGTCCAGCGCGTCGTCATCAGCAGCACTGCGGACACCAGCGCCACCCCGAAGACGAGCGCCAGGCTCACCGGGAGCGGCGCCCGGGTGATGAAGCGGCCGTTGCCCAGCAGTGTGTCCAGCACCGCCGCTTGCTTCACCATGCCGGGCTCATGCGACGAGAAGGAGGTGGCCTTGACGTCGTTGAGCCCCACCGCGTTGCCGCCGATGACGACCACCTTGCCGCGGAAGACGTCCGGCGGCAGGCCCGTGGGCCGCCCCTGGCCGCGGTGTACCCAGGCGTCGAGGACGGCGACGAGCGGCACGCTCCGGAAGCGGTCGTGCATCTGCCCGCCGAAGTCGATGCCCGCGCTCCCGTCCGCGTCCACGGCGTAGGCGCGTGAGCCCAGGCGCAGCGCGCGCCCGGACAGCTCGATGGCGCTGGCGCCCAGCAGGCCCGCGGCCACGCGCGCCGGCAGCGTGGCGAAGGCATTGTGGCCGTCCGAGTACACGAAGCGCGTGCGGCGCATGACGCCGTCGGCGTCCGCTTCCGGGTCCACCAGCCCGAAGCCGTCCACCGCGTCCACCAGCACGGGGATGGGCGGCACGGGATGGCTGGGCTGCCGCGCTCCTGGGGCCGTCTCGTAGTCGAGCGTGGGCAGCGCCCTCCCTTCCACGCGCACGGGAAACGCCAGGGCGCGGGCCATCTGCTCGGGCGTGACGGAGGGCAGGACCGCCTCCATGGGCGCCTCCAGGAACGTCTCCGAGCCCGCTTCCTCCGGGAAGGTGTCCTCTTCGGGCGCGGGGGACGCCTCCGCCACCGGCGCGCCTGGGGGCACGGGGGCCGTTTGGAAGTCGGCGGCGGGCAGCGGCGGCGCGTTCGCGTGGGTGGACACGCCGAGGAAGAAGGGCGTGGCCGTGCCGTGGAGCACCTGGGCGAAGGCCAGGTCCATGGACTCGTCGGAGCCGCGCTCGTCCATCACCGCGTCGAACACGATGGCCCGCGCGCCCTCGGCTTCGAGCTGCTCCACCACGCGCGCCCAGAGGTTCCGGCTGTAGGGCCAGCTTCCGAAGTTGAGGGCGTACTGCGCGTTGGCGCGGATGCGCTCCAGGCTGGGCTGGTCGATGGTGACCAGCACCACGTGGGGGGACACCTCCTCTCGCGCGGTGAAGCGCGTGACGACGGTGTCGTACGCGGAGCGCTCGGCCTCCTCCAGCCAGCCGCCCAGCCTGGCGTCGAGCGCGTGGCACACCGCGGCCAGCGTGGTGGCCAGCACCGCCACGCCCAGCATCAGCCGCCAGTGGTTCTTCCACCTCGAACGGACCGTCTTCCAGCGCTCGCCTGTCACGTCCCCCTCTTGCGAAGCGTGCTGGAGGAGACACTACCCCAGGCGCCGGGGAGTGGGCAGCCGCCCCCTGGACGCCGGGGGGCCGGGCGAGCCATTGCAGCCCCTGGTGTCGCCCATGCGGCGGCGCGGTCTGCATTTGCGGGGCGTCTGCGCCATCCGGACCTTTGCCTTCGATTCGACCGACCCGCGCCCACCCGCCCGGGCGCGCAAAGGAGGCCAACGTGGCCCTGGATATCCTTCAAGAAAAAGGCGTTCCGCTCGACAAGCAGGTCTTTACCTGGAGAGACCTCGTCCGGCGTCCCTACAGCAAGCTGGATGATGACGCCTTCACCCGGGTGTGCGTCATCTACATGAACGGCATCATGTCGGACGCGCTGCGGACGAAGCACGTCTTCGCCCGCATGAACCGGGACCTCCGGGAGCCGCTGGCGCTGATTCGCCGCGTGGAGCAGTACGAGCAGACGCTCATCAACTGGCTCAATCCCCCGGACCAGACCCCGCTGGAGACCACCCTGGGCTTCGAGCAGGTCGCCATCGAGGTGACGGCCAGCGTGGCCCTGCGTGAGCCAGACCCCTACCTGGCCCAGACCTATCGGTTCGGTCTGCTGGAGGACTTCGACCACCTGTATCGCTATTCCGCGCTCTACGACCGGCTGGAGGGCCAGGACGCCAACAACATCACCCAGTCGTACACGGACATCATCCCCGGCCGGCCCACCTCGGTGGAGCATCGCTACCCGCTGGATGACCTGCGCCGTCCCTATGACAAGCGCACCGCCCACCCGCTGACGAAGCTCCACGCGATGAGCATCACCGCGGCGGAGAACCAGACGCACGACTACTACATGACGATTGGCCCCTTCTTCAGCGACCCGACGGCGCGCCAGCTCTACGCGGAGATTGCCTCCGTCGAGGAGCAGCACACGTCCATGTACGAGTCACTGCTCGACCCGGACGAGTCGATGCTGGAGAGGTGGCTGCTTCACGAGGCCGGTGAGGTCTACAACTTCTATTCGTGCCTGGCCTTCGAGAAGAACCCGCGCATCAAGGAGATATGGCAGCGCTTCCTGGACTACGAGCTGGGCCAGCTCCACTACGTGAAGGAAATCTTCCAGCGCGTGGAGAAGCGTGACGCGGCAGAGGTGCTCCCGGCCACGCTGCCGGAGCCCATCGGCTTCAAGGAGCACCGCGACTTCGTCCGCAAGACGCTGAACCAGGAGGAGGACCTCATGTCCAGCGGCCAGGACTACGTGCGCATGGCGGAGCTGCCACGCGACCACCGCTCGTTCATCTGGCGCGACCAGCTCAACTCCGACGGCTCACCGTCCGAGACGGTGGCCGCTGGCTACAAATGGATTCCGGGCACCGAGCTCGCCGCGCGCACGCCGCGCATGGGCTCCACGTTCGAGGGAAAGAAGGTTCACTGACATGAAGACGACCAGCAGCGACATGGGACGCAACCGGACGGGCGTGGCCACCTCGCCCATCGACAGCGCGGACATCACCGAGGAGGCGCGCAAGCACCAGCCCAGCCACCCGGGGGATGGCTCGCTCATCCTCAAGGTGCGGCAAATCTACGCGCGAGACTCGGAGGGGCTGGGGAGCGTGCCGCCTCCGGCCAGCCTCAAGGGCGTGGCGAAGACGGCCGTGGACACGCTCAAGGGGGCCAAGCCCACCGTCTTCATCGACAAGCTCGGTGAGCGGCTGGCCTTCGAGCGCACCGGCACCCGGCTCTACGAGGGCGCGCTCGCGAAGTTCGACGTCTATGGTGGCTGGGACGGCGGGCCCACGCGCGAGGGGCTGGAGAAAATCTGCAACGACGAGCTGTCCCACTTCCTCATGCTCACCGAGGCGCTGAAGTCGCTGGGGGCCGACCCCACGGCGATGACGCCCAGCGCGGACGTGACGTCCGTGATTTCCCAGGGGATTCCCGCGCTCATCGCGGACCCGAGGGCCAACCTGCGCCAGTCCCTGGAGGCGCTGCTGGTGGCGGAGCTGGCGGACAACGCTTGCTGGGAGATGCTCATCGAGCTGGCGCGCGGCCTGGGCCATGACACGCTGGCGGACCGCTTCCAACTGGCGCTGGACTCGGAGGTGCAGCACCTCCAATGGGTGCGCGGCTGGCTGGTCGCGGGCGTCGGGGGGGAGGCGCACAGGGTCCCTCGCCCCGAGGAGCGCGCGGGCGCGCAGCCGCCGGTGTAGCGCTCAGAAGGCGGAGCCCGGCTCCTGGAGGAAGTCGGACTCCTCCGGGGTGGTCGGCCGCCCCAGCGTCACGTTGCGATGGGGGAAGCGGCCGAAGCGCTGGATGATGTCCCGGTGCTGTCGGGCGTAGTCGAGCGCGCCCTGGCTGTCGGCGTGGTACAGCGCGAGCACCTCGAACAGGGCCACCGAGAGCCGCTGGTCGTTGATGGACTCGCTGTGCTCGAAGGGCAGGTACATGAACCACCGCCACAGGGGCGGCAGGGACATGTCCAGGCCACGCGCCAGGGCGTGCCGGGCCACCTCGCGCGCCCGCTCGTCCGCGGCGAAGGCCCGGGGCGTTCCACGGAAGAGGTTGCGCGGGAACTGGTCCAGCAGCAGGAGCAGGGCCACGCAGCTGCGGGCCTCGTCCCGCCAGGCGTCCAGGTCGCCCGCGGCGGCGCGCTCGACGGCGGGGAGGAAGCGGCGCCGGCACTCGTCGTCGAACGCCTGGTCCCGCATGAACCATCGCTCTCGCGGCTGCCCGAACCAGAAGCCGAGGATTTCCTCCGCGCTCGCCATGCGACGCTCCTTCGTCAACGAGGGAAGGAAACCGTACACCGGCGTGAGGCGGGGTGGCCGGCGGGGGCCGCCGGTACCACCTTCCACCGGACACTGGCGGGGGCTCCGCCGGGGAGGTCGCGGATGGACTGGACGGTGGAACCGACGACGCGGACGATGCCGTGCCCGGTGCGGCGCACGGCCCTCAACCCCACGCTGCGCAGGGAGTCCGCCGTGGCGCTGGGCATCTTCGGGGCCCTGACCTTCGGCGCGGCGGCCCTCGGCGCCCGGGTCAGCTCCGCGGATACGCGCTGGTACCGGCGCCTGCGCAAGCCCGCGTTCCAGCCGCCGCCCAGGGTGTTCGGTCCGGTCTGGACGGTGCTGTATGGCCTCATCGCCCTCTCCGGCTGGCGGGTGTGGACGGCGCCAGCGGGGTCGGCGCGCTCCAAGGCCCTGGCGTGGTGGGGCGTGCAGATGGGCTGCAACGCGGCCTGGTCCTGGCTCTTCTTCGGCAGGCGCGAGCCGCGCCGGGCGCTCGTGGACAACCTGGCGCTGCTGGGGAGCGCGACGGCCTACGCCGCCGCCACCCGGGACGTGGACCGCCCCGCGGCCTGGATGGCGGCGCCATACCTGGGGTGGGTGGGCTTCGCGAACGTGCTCAACGCCGAAATCGTCCGGCTCAATCCCTGAACCCCCGTCTCCTAGTTGCGCAGCTTCGAGTGCTTGGGTGGGTTCATCGCCAGCACGGTGGCGAAGTAGCGCGCCTGGCTCTCGGTGGCGCAGCGCACCTCCTGGATGCGCCCGCCCACCTTCACGCGGACGAGCCAGCCTTCGTTGTCGCGAGTCCAAGCAGGCGTGTCGGTCGCCATGGTCTTCCTCCTGTGAAGTCCATCCTCCGCCGTTCGCTACAGCAGCCGCCATGCCAGCGCTGGAAGCGTGCGAATCCAGGCGCTTCCCCCGGTCCGATGGCCCATGGCGGACCGTCACCCCTGTCATTCTTGCGGAGGGCCGGGTGGCGGAGTTTCAGTGGATGAGCGGCCCGGGGGTCTCCACGGGCGGCTGGGCGGGAGCGCCGGCCATCAGGGGGAGGGCGACGTGGAAGGTGGCCCCGTGTCCGGGCTCGCTCTCCACCCAGATGCGGCCGCCGTGGCGCTCCACGATGTCCCGGCTGATGTAGAGCCCCAGGCCCAGGCCCCCGAAGGAGCGGGCGGAGACGTTGCGCGCGCGGAAGTAGCGGTCGAAGAGCAGCTTCTGCTGGTCCGGCGGGATGCCGATGCCTTCGTCCGATACCGACAGCAACGCGAGCCCGCCGCGCTGGCGCAGGCTCACGCGGACGGTGCCGCCGTGCGGGCTGTACTTGAACGCGTTCTCCACCAGGTTGGACAGCACCTGCTCCATCCGGAAGGGGTCCACGCTCACCTGCACGGGTTGTTCGGGCGCGTCGAAGCGCAGCGTGTGGTTGCCCCGGTGTGGCTCCAGGCCGCGCAGGACGTTCGTCACCAGCCCTTCCAGGCGGGTGGCCTCCGGGTGCAGGGCGAGCCGTCCCGCCTCGATGCGCGAGGCGTCCAGCAGGTCGTTGATGAGGCTGGTGATGCGCAGCAGGTGCAGGCGCGCCTGGCGCAGGGTGGCCGGGTCCACGCGGTCGCCGCGCTCCAGCCGGCGCTCCAGCGTGGCCAGCCGGAGGCTCAGCGGGGTGAGCGGCGTCTTCAGCTCATGCGAGGCGATGGAGAGGAAGTCGTCGCGCACGCGGATGGCCTCCTGGGCCTCGCGGTACAGGCGCTCTCGCTCGCGCTCGGCGCGGCGCCGCTCGGAGATGTCCTCGACGATGCCGATGCCGCCCTCGAGCTGGCCGGCGGAGTTGAAGCAGGGCGCGAAGCGCACGTGGACCGGCGTCTGCTTCTCGGAGGTGATGGAGCGGTATTCCCCCTCGTAGTCGCAGGTGTGGCCGGCCAGCGACTCGCGGACGCAGTGGAGGATGTTCTCGTCCCGCAGCGACAGCAGGTTGAGGCCCACCAGCAGGCGCTTGGGCGAGCCGATGATGCGCACGAACAGCTCGTTGCACGCGATGACGATGGCGCGCGGGTCGAAGTAGAGGATGCCCAGGGGCGCGTTCTCCACGACGATGCGGAAGAGCGCGTCGCCGCCCACGCTCTCCGTCTCGTGCCCGGGCAGCACGTGCTCCACGGGCTCGTCCACGATGTCGATGACCTCGTGCAGCCGGCGGAAGTTGAGGACGATGCGCTCGTCGGGGCCCTGGCCGGAGGCGCCCACCGTCAGCTCCACCAGGACTTCGGCGCCGTCCTTGCGGCACGCCAGCACGCGGGTGGCCCGTCCCCCGAGCGCGGCCCGGCGGGAGAGCAGGTGGCGCAGCAGGCTCCTCCCGCCATGCTGTCTCAGCCGCCGGGGGAAGAGCCGGGTCGCCGGTTGCCCCACCAGCTCCTCGCGCTTCCAGCCCAGCAGCCGCTCCGCGGCGGCGTTGAGGAAGCGGATGTGCTCCCGGGCGTCGCACGCCACGAACGGGTCCACGGCGGCATCCAGCCACGCACTGAACTCGTCTGAGGCTCCAGCCATGCTCTCCTCGAGGCTCGCAGGCCCACACGGCCGGCGTCCCGGAACACGGGGACTCGATATGCCTCGACGCGACATGCGGAGGGCGTGTCCCTTTCCATACAAGTAGGCATTGGATGCACAATCTGCGTCTTCAACGCGGAGGGAGCCCGGGCGAACGCCAGGTCCGACCGGGGAGCGGCCGGGCAGGCGCTCTGCTACCGCTGCCTGCCCCGCCGTCCGCGTGTCGCCGCCTTGCGGGCGCTGGCGCTCGCGCGCGGAGGGGCCTGCTTTCGAGGCACCTTCACCTTCGCCTTCGCCTTCACCCCGCCGCTCCGCGAGCGGGTGGGCTCGGGGGCCTTCAGCGCGAGGACCTCCAGCCGCTCCCGCAGGGCGCGTGTCTCCTCCTGGAGCCGGTCCACCTCTTCGCGCAGCGACGTCACCTCGCGGGCCTGGGGCTCGCCCTCGCGCAGGAAGCGCACCGTCTCGCGGGCCGCGCGCCGGGCGATGGCGTCCACGAGCGGCGTCTGCTCCAGCGCGGGGAGGAGGCGGCGGTCGCCCAGGGCGCGCGCCGCCTCGAAGACGCCCATCCGCACACGGAAGATGGGGTCCCGGAGCAGCTCGGTGAGCAGGTCCACGGCCTCGCGCTTGCGGCCCGCGGCTTCCGCCAGCTTCGCCGCCGCGAGCGTGGCGGCGCGGCGCAGGGGGGACGCGTGGCCATAGGCGGTGCGCGCGAGGACGAGGGGGAAGGCGGCCGGGTCCTGTGACTCGGCGAGCCCGTCCACCGCGCCCACGGCGATGACGTCCTGGTACGAGGGCCGGGCGAGGGCGGCCTCCAGGACGGCCAGCGCGTCCGGGGCGCGCACCTTGCCGTAGCTGCGGAGGGCCTCCGCCTCCACGAAGTAGCTGGCGTCTCCGCCCGCCACCAGGGTGTGCAGGCGCGCCGTCACCTCCGCGTCCCGGCGGAACTCACCCAGCGCGGCCACCACCGCGCGGCGCACCCGGGGATGCTCTGCGCCCAGCTCGGCGAGCAGCCGCGCGCGGGCCTCCGGTGTGCGGATGCGGCCCAGCGACTTCGCGCACGCGGCGCGGGTGCCCCAGAAGACGCCGGTGTCCGCGAGCGCCGCGCCCAGCGCGTCCACGGCGCGGTAGCCGCCGTCCTTGCCCAGGGCCGCGGCGGCCTCGGTGCGCGCGCGCATCTCCGGCGCGGCGCGCAGCTCCTCCATCCACAGGCCGGCGGACTTGTCCACGGTGAGGGTGCCGAGCACGTCGCGGCGCGGGTCCACGCGCACCTGCGAGGGCGCGCTGGGGCAGGGCAGGTGGAACGCGTGCTCCGCGTCCGTCACCTCCAGCCGGTGGACGGTGTCGCGGCCCTCGACGGTGAGCGCCACGTCCAGCGGCAGGCGGAACACCGGCACGCCGTCCCCGGTGGACTGCGTCTGCCGCACGTGGACGCGGAGCCGGGCCTCCTCGGCGTCGTAGCGGACCTCGACCTTCAGCTCGGGGTGGCCGGGGGCGAAGACGTACTGGTCGAAGAAGGCATCCAGGTTGTGGCCGGTGGCCTCCTCGAAGGCGCGGGCAAGGTCCACCGTCTCCACGGAGCCATGGCGGTGCCGCGCGACGTAGTGCCGCAGGCCCTTGAAGAACAGCGTGTCTCCGAGCCGGCGGCGCAGCTCGTGGAGGACCAGCGCGCCCTTCTCGTAGAGGTGCCGGTCGAAGACGTCCATGGGCGCGTGGAAGCGGCGCGCGACGAGGGGGCGCGCATAGCGCTCGCGCGCCTCGCCCAGGTAGGCCTCCAGGTCGACGAGCCGGTGCTGGTCGGCCTCGTCCAGCCCATCGGCGCGCTCCTTCCACAGCATCTCGAGCCACGTGGCGAAGCCCTCGTTGAGCCAGCCGTGCGGCCAGTCGCGGCAGGTGAGCAGGTCGCCGAACCACTGGTGGGCCAGCTCGTGGGAGATGAGCGGCTCGGCGTTGTAGTCCGGCTGGGCGCGCGCGTCGTGGAGGACGGTGTCGGTGAGGCTGGTGGCGGAGGTGTTCTCCATGCCGCCGAGGATGAACTCGGTGACGAAGACCTGGGCGTAGCCGCTCCAGGGGTAGGGCTCCCCCGTCACTTCCTGGAAGACGCGCACCATCTCCGGCGTGCGGCGCACGCAGCGCAGGGCGTCCTCCTGACGGCCCTTGGGGAAGAGGTAGCGCAGGGGCACGGTGCCCGCGGTGTCCGTGGCCTCCTCGAACTCGCCCACCACCAGCGTGACGAGGTACGGCGCGTGCGGCTGCTCCATCCGGTAGTGCTGGGTGCGGCGTCCGTCGTGGACGCGGTCGCTCACCAGGGTGCCGTTGGAGAGGGACGTCATCGGCTCGGGGAAGGTGGCGATGACCTCGGTGGTGGCCTTCTGGGCGGGCGTGTCCAGGCAGGGGAACCAGGCGCGCGCGTCGATGTCCTGCCCCTGCGTCCACGCCTGACGGGGGCGGTGGGGATAGGCGGCGTCGGGGCCCCAGAAGTAGAGGCCGCGTCGGGGCCGGGCCGCGTAGCGGATGGCCACCTCGCAGGCGCGCCCGGCGTCGAGCGGCGCGGGCAGCTCCACGCGGACGTGGGCGCCGGAGTTGGAGAAGCGCGCGGCGCGTCCGTCCACGTGGACCTCGGAGACGTCGAGGTCCACGGCGTCGAAGGTGACGGTGTGGACGGGGCGCACGGCGGAGAGG
>Ga0182745_1001147_pt1 | contig 26029 bp, 17 predicted proteins | sample eDN3rd30CKraftBY_FD_128523 | JGI IMG/M metagenome (GOLD analysis project Ga0182745, IMG submission 128523) | Enriched backyard soil microbial communities from Emeryville, California, USA - eDNA 3rd pass 30_C Kraft BY (version 2) (version 2) | ecosystem: Environmental > Terrestrial > Soil >... | reverse complement strand
TCGCCGGCACCTACCCGCTCCCGGACTCGCAGCTCGACCGCTTCATGGTGCGGATGTCGCTGGGGCATCCGACGCCGGAGGTGGAGGCCGGGCTGCTGGCCGGCCGCGACGGCACGCCGCCGCTGGACGCGGTGAAGACCGTCTCTGGCCCCGAGGAGCTGGCCTCGCTGCGCACGTTCGCCGCGGCGCTGCGGCTGGACGCCTCGGTGGCGGACTATGTGGTGCGGCTGGCCACGGCCACGCGCGTACACGGCGACCTGGACCGCGGCGCCTCCACCCGCGCGGTGCTGGCGCTGGGCGCGGCCGCCCGGGCCAGCGCGCTCTGGGACGCGCGGGACTTCGTCACGCCCGGTGACGTCCGCGCGGTGCTGGTGCCGTGCTGGTCCCACCGCGTGCTGCTCCGCAGCGCCGTGCAGGGCGTGCCGGCACGCGACGAGGCGGCCCACCTCCTGGAAGAGATTGCCCGAAAGGTCCCGGCACCCCGGTGACGCCCCGGCGCTCGGTCCGGTGGGCCCGGCTCCGCTCGCGGCTCCGCCCCCCGCGCACCCTCAAGGTGACGCGCATCGGACGCACCTACCTGGTGGTGACGTTCGGCGTGGGCCTGGGTGCGCTCAACACCGGCAACAACCTCCTCTACCTGCTACTCGGACTGCTGCTGAGCATGGTGGTGGTGTCGGGTGTCCTGTCCGAGCGCTGCCTGCGCTACCTGTCCGTCCGGCGCGTGGGCGCGGACGCGGCCTTCGCCCAGGAGCCCTTCGTCTTCCGCTGGGCCATCTCCCGGGGACAAGGCCACGCCTTCGCGCTCACGCTGTCGGAGGCGGACTCCCCGCTCTCCGGCTCGGGAGGCGTGGGCTACCTGCCCGCCGGCGTGGACCACATCGTGCGCGCGGACCTCACCGCGCCCCGGCGCGGGCCGGTGCGGCTCACGGGCGTGCGCGTCACCACCACGTGGCCCCTGGGGCTGTTCGCCAAGACGCGGACCTTCCCCCTGGAGAGCACCCTGCTCATCTACCCACGCCGGACCTACGCCTGTCAGGACCCGGGCGCGCCCGAGCAGGGCCCCGTGGGCGAGGCGGGCAACCCCCGCCGCAACGACGGCAACGGCGACGTGAGCGGGCTCCGCGACCTGGCGCCGGGAGAGGACGCGCGCCGCATCCACTGGGTCAAGAGCGCCTCGGCCGGAAAGCTGCTGCGCGTGGAGCGGGAGCGCGAGGAGCGGCGCACCTTCGTCCTGACGGTGGCGGACGGGCTCGACGCCCAGGCGCTGGAGCGCCGCTGTGAGGAAGTGGCCGCCCTCGCCCACCGGCTCATCGAAGAAGGACATGAGGTCGGGCTGGACACGCCCGGGGAGCGCATCCGCCCCGCGGCGGGGGCGGCGCAGGAACGGCGCCTGCTTCGGGCGCTCGCGTGGCTGGGCCATGAGCGGCCGGGCGGCGGCGAGGAGGCGGCATGAGGAAGGGCACGCGGCTGCGGCTGGTGCTGCGGGACCTGGGGGCCGGCTGCGCCTTCGCCTCCATGGCGGTGTCTGGCCAGCTGCCCATCTGGGCGCTGGCGCTCCACGGCCTGGCGCTGGTGTTCGCGCTCGCGGGCCGGCGCCCCTTCGCCAACCGGGTGAAGCTGACCGCGGTGCTGCTCCTGGCCGTCGCGCTCTCGCTGGGCACCTACGTGCTCGCGGGCTCGCTCAACCTGGTGGTGGCGGCCTGTACCTTCGCCGGCCTCATCTCCGCGCAGCGGATGCTCTCCACGCCGGACGCGGCCACCGACGGGCAGGTCCTCCTGTCCGGCCTGCTGATGGTGGCGGGCGGGGCCGCCCTCTCTGGCGAGCTCGTCTACGGCCTCTTCCTGATTGGCTTCGGCGTGCTGGCCAGCATCGCCCTGGCGCTGGGCGTGGTGGAGGCCGCCGTCCCGGAGGACGAGCCCGTGCCGGTGCGGGCGGTGATGGGCCCCCTGGCCAAGGGCGTGGGCTTCGCCGTGCTGGGCGCGGTCGCCTTCTTCGTGTTCTTCCCCCGCCTCAACTGGAACGTGATTGGCCCCGGCCCGGGCCTCGGCCTGGGCGTGGCCACCGCGGGCTTCTCCAACACCGTGCGGCTGGGCGGCGCGGGCACCATCAAGGACAACCCGCGCATCGTGCTGCGCGCCACCCTGTCTCCGGATCCGGAGAGGGAGACGCTCGACGCCTACTGGGTCGGCCGCACCTATGACGTCTTCGATGGCCAGGAGTGGTCCAACGCTCGAAAGGTCAGCAGCAAGCCGACGCTCATGTCGACGCTGCGGCTGGGGCGGGACAACCTGGTCCACCAGCGGGTGGAGCTGATGCCCGCCTACGGAGCACGCACCCTGGTGGCGCTGGAGACGCCCTCCCGGCTGGGCAACGCGGTGGCCAGCACCTCGCAAGGCCCGCGCCGCACGTCGATTCTCGAGCTGGGTGGCGGCGAGGTTCGCTTCGAGACCACCGGCATCGCCTATTCCTATGAGGCGTACAGCCTCCCCCCGGGCGCTGGTGGTGATGACCTGCGCGACCTCCCCCCGGAGGAGCAGGACGCCCTGCTGTCACTGCCGGAGGGGCTCGATGTCCGCGTGGGCCAGACGGCCGCGCGCGTGTTGAACGGCGAGCGCGACCCGATGGCCGCCGCGCAGAAGCTGTCCACGTGGCTGCAACGCGAGTACAGCTACACCCTGGAGCAGGGCGGCGACGTGCCGGACCCGGTCGCCGACTTCCTCTTCCAGCGCAAGCAGGGACACTGCGAGCACTTCGCCACCGCGCTCACGCTGATGCTGCGCACCCAGGGCATGCGCGCGCGCCTGGCCACCGGCTTCTTCGGCGGCGAGCGCGTGACGGGCGGCTACGTGGTGCGCGCCGGAGACGCGCACGCCTGGACGCACGTGCTGGTGCCGGGGCGCGGCTTCGTCACCGTGGACGCGACGCCGCCGGCCCACCGCGCGAGCCAGTCGCCGCGCCTGCTGGAACAGCTCATCAACTTCTACGAAATCGTGGAGTCGCAGTGGCGTGACGTCGTCCTCGACTACAACTTCCGCGACCAGCTGACGATGGCGCGCACCCTCATGGGCCCACGGTCGGCGCCAAGGCAGGACGAGGCGCCCGGCCGCGCCCCGCCGCCCCGGGCGTGGGTTGCCGCGCTCCTGGCCGCCGTGGTGGCCTACGGCGCCTGGCGGGCGCTGGCGCGGCTCCTGTCGCGCGAGCGGCCCCTGGAGGCCACGCGCTTCGCCGATGCCGTGGAGGCGCTGCTGGCCTCCGCCCGTGTCGCTCGGACGGAGGGCGAGACGCTGGAGGAGTTGGCCGCCCGCCTCACCCGCGCGGGCCATCCGCTGGCGCCCACGCTGACACCGCTCACCCGCAGGTACCTGGAGGCCCGCTTCGGCGGCCGCCCCCTGCGACAGGGCGAGGCGCAACAGCACCTGTCGGCGTTGAGACAGGCGGTCGCCAGGGAGTCCCGGCGCGTCGCCAATGAGGGCACGCCGCCCCCCCAGGCGCGCGCCTCCTGAACTCCAGACATGCCCCCTGGCGCCTGATGGGGTGCCTGCTGGGCTCGCGGCCCGGCGGCCATGATGTGCCTTCCGCCCAGGGAAGCGTTACGCCTTTTCCGGCGGGGCGGCCACGTCGCGGGACATGGGCTGCTCCAAGGGCCGCCGTTCCGACCGGGGACGCGGCCTTTCGCCGCCACGCTCTCCGAGCGTGCTCACGCTGACGCACCGGCAGGAGGCCTGGATGCCAACAGTTCTGAATCTCCTACAGCTAGCGCATTCGGCGATTCGTACTGGTTCAACGTAACGGTTACAGGCTTCCGGCCCTGTGCACGTGGCCGCTGTCCGCCAACCCCTCGCAGACATTGGGAATGGCCCTGTGGGGCAGATTGGCACTTCCGTTGCTCAAGCACCCTTCGTCAGGTCGTCAGACGAAACCATCCATTTTCCAGCCTCCCCGCGAGGCCCACCGTCGGAGAACCATCCATGCAGGCTTCCACCGAGCAGTCGTCCAACTCCGGCTCCCTGGCGATGTATCTCTCGGAGATCAATCACTACGCCCTCCTCAAGGTGGAGGAGGAGCAGGAGCTGGCGCGCCGCTACCTGAAAGGGGACCTGGAGGCCGGGCACCGCATGGTGACGGCCAACCTGCGCTTCGTCGTCAAGGTCGCCTACGAGTACCGCTCCTACGGCATCAAGATGTCCGACCTCATCCAGGAGGGGAACATCGGCCTCATGAAGGCGGTGCAGAAGTTCGACCCGGACAAGGGCATCCGTCTCATCTCCTACGCGGTGTGGTGGATTCGCGCGTACATCCAGAACTACATCCTCAAGAGCTGGTCGCTGGTGAAGCTGGGGACCACGCAGGCGCAGCGGAAGCTGTTCTTCAGTCTGGCCCGTACGCGCCGCGAGCTGGAGAAGTTTGGCAGCGGCGACGCGGCGGTGAACGTGGATGACATCGCCCGCCGCCTCCACGTGAAGCCAGGCGAGGTCCGGGAGATGGAGCAGCGCATGGGCGGCCGCGACCTGTCGCTGGACGCGCCCATGGGCGAGGACGGCGGCAACAGCCACGTGGACTTCGTGGTGAGCGCCGCCGCGTCGCAGGACGACGAGTTCGCCGACAAGGAGGAGGCAGGGCTCATCAACGCCCGCGTGCGCACCGCGCTGATGCGGCTGGACCCTCGCGAGCGCTTCATCATCGAGCAGCGGGTGATGAACGAGCGGCCCATGACGCTCAAGGAGCTGGGTGAGCACTTCGGCTTCTCGCGCGAGCGAGCCCGCCAGCTGGAGATTCGCGCCAAGGACAAGCTGAAGTCCGAGCTGGCCGCGCTGATGGCCGAGGTCGACCCGGAGACCGCCGCCGTCCAGCAGTGAGCCGCCGCAGGACCGCCCGCCAGGCCCGGCAATCCGGGGCTGGCCCTGCTATCGAGCGCCTCCTCCCTACCGGTGGAGGCGCTTGTCATTTGAGGGTGGTGTTTCACGGCTGGCCGGGGGCCTGCTAGAAGGGGCGGGTTTCCCTTCGTGAAGGAGCCCCCCGCTTGGCCCACGGTTCGCCGCCGATCTCCGAGGATCGCGTCCCGGTCGCGCAGACACTCTCGCAGGTCGCCCATACCCCTTACGTTCCCCCCGACAAGTCTCCGGCGGAGATGACGATGCGGGCGCTGGTGCTCGGCTCGCTGCTGGGCATCGTGTTCGCCGCCTCGTCCGTGTACCTGGCCATCAAGGTGGGCCTCACGGTGTCCGCGTCCATTCCGGTGGCGGTGCTCTCCATCGCCATCTTCCGGGCCCTGGGCAACTCCAGCATCCTGGAGAACACCATCGTCCAGACGACGGGCTCGGCCGGTGAGTCACTCGCCTTCGGCGTGGCCGCCGCGCTCCCCGCGCTGCTCCTGCTAGGCTACGACATCAGCCTCACGCACGCCTTCCTCACGGCGGCGCTGGGCGGCGTGCTGGGCGTCCTGATGATGATTCCGCTGCGCCAGGGGCTCATCGTCCAGGAGCACGGCAAGCTCCCCTACCCCGAAGGCACCGCCAGCGCGGACGTGCTCATCGTCGGCGAGCAGGGCGGCACCAACGCGCGCACCGTCATCATCGGCTTCGCGGTGGGCGGCCTCTACAAGCTCGCCTACTCCGGCATGAAGCTGTTCCGCGAGGTGCTCAGCACCCCGCTGAAGGGCCTCAAGAGCGCCACCCTCTCCACCGAGGTGAGCCCCGAGCTGCTCGGCGTGGGCTACATCATCGGCCCCCGCGTGGCGTCCATCACCTTCGCGGGCGGCGTGCTCAGCTACCTCATCCTCATCCCCGCCATCGCCTTCTTCGGCGGCGGAATGGAGACGCCGCTGCTGGTGCACAACGGCCAGCTCATCCGGGACATGTCGCCGGACGAGATTCGCAACGCCTACGTGCTCTACATCGGCGCGGGCGCGGTGGCGACGGGCGGCCTCATCAGCCTCGTCCGCTCCCTGCCCACCATCGTCGGCGCCTTCAAGCGCAGCGTGGAGACGCTCCGGTCGTCGCGCGGCCAGGGCGTCGCGCCGCAGGTGCTGCGCACCGAGCAGGACCTGCCCGTCACCGTGGTGCTGGGCGGCAGCGCGCTGCTGGTGCTGGCCATCTGGCTGGCGCCGCCGCTGGAGGTGAACTTCATCTCCGCCGTCCTCATCGTCATCTTCGGCTTCTTCTTCGTGACGGTGAGCGCGCGCATCACCGGCGAGATTGGCAGCTCCTCCAACCCCATCTCCGGCATGGTGGTGGCCACGCTGCTCATCACCTGCCTCGTCTACCTGCTCGCGGGCTGGACGTCGTCCCAGGACCGCTTCATGGCCCTCACCACGGCGGCCATCGTCGGCATCGCCGCGTCCAACGGCGGCACCACCGCCCAGGACCTCAAGACGGCCTTCCTGGTGGGCGGCACGCCCCGCCGCCAGCAGGTGGCGCTCTTCGTCGGCGTGCTCACCAGCGCCATGTTCATCGGCCTGGTGCTGGTGACGCTCAACCGCGGCGCCACCGCCACCATCCCCGAGCCCCACCCTGGCGTGGCGGTGACCGAGCTCTCCAACGAGACGCGCGTCCAGCACACCTTCCCCTGGGCCATCTCCGCCGAGACACTGGCCTCGCGGGGCCTGGACGAGGCGGCGCTGCGCAAGGCTGTCTGGGCGCAGGGCTACGAGCTGAACACGCAGGGCGGCGCGCTGGAGCTGCGCAGCTGGCGGGCCGTGTCCCCGCAGGACCTGGGCGCGGTGACGCTCAACCTGCCCACCGGCGCGCCGGCGAGGATCGCCGACCTGGGCGCCGTCTCGAACGGCCCGCAGCACACCTACAAGGAAGGCTACGTGCGTGGCGCCGACACGCCGGTGCCCGCAGGCAAGTACCTGGTCGATGAGGCCGGCACCATCCAGTACGTGGTGGACCCGGGCATCGGCGGCCGCATCAGCGTGTACGAGGGCCAGCCGCTGACCCGCTACGCCGCGCCCAAGGCGCAGCTCTTCTCGCTCATCATCGACGGCATCCTCACGCAGAAGCTGCCGTGGGACCTGGTGCTGCTGGGCGTGTTCATCGCCCTGATGCTGGAGCTGTGCGGTGTGTCCTCGCTGCCCTTCGCGGTGGGCGTCTACCTCCCCATCAGCAGCAGCGCGCCACTCTTCGTGGGCGGCATCGTGCGCTACGTCGTGGACCGCGTCCGCGGCGCGGAGTCCGACTTCTCGCCGGGCACCCTCCTCTCCTCCGGCTTCATCGCCGGTGGCTCCATCGCGGGCGTGCTCATCGCCTTCCTGGAGATTGCCACCGACGGCGCCGGAACCCGCGCGCTCAACCTGCCCGCCCTGCTGGGCAACCACGGAGGCCTGGGCGCCTTCCTGAACGCCGTGGGTGAGAGCGAGCACGCGCACCCGCTGTGGTCCAACCTCTGGGGCCTGCTCTTCTTCGCCGGGCTCACGGCGTTCCTGCTGCGCTCCGCCCTCAAGGGTCAGAGCGCCGCGATGACGCCGCCGCCCCAGAAGGAGGCGTGAGCCACGCCCGCGGGCGAGGGTGAAACACGCCCGAGACACACCGAGGCGGCGAGGGAGCATCCTCGCCGCCTCACTCATTTCCAGCCCGACGCGTCCCCTGAATCCCCGTCCAGGAGGCAGCGCGCACCCACCACGCCGGACTCAGCGGGGTGGATGTGACACGGGCACGTTGTCCGGAGGCGGCGCGCCCGAGCACGGGCGCATCCGGAGACACCCCGTCTGCGACGGCAGTGAGCATGTCATCCGCCGCGCCGTGGATGACGCACGCGGCAACACAACCGGAAATCCCCGTCATTCTCACGCGCTGTCACGAGGACGTTACCCAAGCCCCGAGGCTTCCACGGGCCGACTCCTGGGTGGCCGTCCCGAATCGGGTTAGGCTTGGGTGACACGCATGGCCTACCCCCCTAAAGCCATCCAGGATTCCAACGCGGAGCCGCAGCTCTCGCCCGAGGCGCGCGAGAAGGTCGAGCAGGCGAAGAACTTCGCCTTTCACCTGCTGAAGGGCATCAAGCAGATCGGCATGTATCGCCACAATGAGTCGCGCTTCCCGGAGTTCCTCGGGAAGGCGCTCGAGGCGGTCGTCATCTACACGGACAAGTTCGGCCCCCTGTCGATGAAGGTGGAGCAACAGAACTTCACGCTCCTCGGGGAGTCGCTGTTCTCGGAGGACACCCCGCTCCCCTACAAGTTCTTCCGCGACGGCATCCGGCAGCTCATCTTCCGCCCGGGGCTCACCGTGGAGGAGCTGACCACCTTCACGCTCATCGCCCTCTCCGAGCCGGAGCGCGGCGCCGAGGACGTGCTGGCGCAGCTCTGGCGCGCGAGCATGGAGCACGTCGAGTACGTGGTGGTGGAGGGCTTCTCCATGGAGAACGCCTCCGAGGAGGAGGTGCAGGTCGAGGTCGACAAGGTGGTGGGCTACCTCTACTCGCGCCTGCAGACGAACTCGGACGACTACCTGCGCTTCGCGCGCGTGTCCGCGGAGGACCTGGACGCCAAGCTGGACGGCGTGGAGCAGATTCGTGGCCTCGTCGTGGGTGGCCGGCACGCCTCGGACGAGCTGAAGGCGAAGCTGCAGCGTGAGGTCATGGAGGAGGAGAACGCGCGGCTGTTCCCCAAGCTGGTGAGCGCCGTGTTCCAGGTGGTGGAGGGCGGCGTCGACGACGCGTCGCTGCTCGAGGAGATCTTCGTGCAGCTCCTGGACATGCTCCTCATCCAGGACGACTTCGGCACCATCAACCAGATTGTCCTCAAGCTGCGCGCCCTGTCGCAGCGCGAAGGCAACGACGACCTGGCGCAGATGCTGGAGAACTTCCTCCACAAGATGGGCGAAGAGCAGCGGCTGATGCGCGTGGGCGAGGCGCTCAAGTCCACCCGCCCCAAGAACCCCGCGGATGTCTCGCGCTACCTCCAGGTGCTGGACCGCAACGCCGTCATCCCCCTGCTGACCGTGCTGGAGACCATCGAGGTCGCCGACAACCGCGTCCTGCTGTGCGAGGTGCTCGCGGGCTTCGCGCGGGACCTGCCCGAGCCCTTCGTGGCGCGGTTGATGTCAGAGCGGCCGCAGACGGTGCGCGACATGGTCAACATCCTGGAGAAGAGCAACCATCCGGACCGGGTGAAGATGTTCGGCCAGGTGCTGAAGAGCCCCAACCTGGTGGTGAAGCTGGAGGTGCTCAACATCATCGGCCGCGGGCGTACGGGTGAAGCGCGGCGCATCATCGCGGACGCGCTCGCGGACCCCATCTCCCAGGTGCGCATGCTGGCGGCGAAGCTGCTGCCCGAGTTCGACCGCGACAAGGCCTATGCGGACCTGATGCGCGTGCTCAAGGAGCCGGGGTTCGACAAGAAGACGCCCGACGAGCGCTCGGCGGTTTACGCGGCCATCGGCTCCACTTGCACCCCGGGCGCCCTGTCGATGATGCAGCAGCTCCTGGCCACGAAGCCCTCGCTGCTCAACAAGAAGCGGGTGCTGGAGGACAAGCTCCTGGCCATCCACGGCCTGGGCGGCGCGTGCTCCATCCAGGGTTACAAGTTGTTGCAGGCGGTGGTGGAGGACAAGAGCCAGCCTCTGGAGGTCCTCACCTCGGCCCGCAAGGCGATGTATCAGACGAAGAAGGCACTCTTCGGAGACTCGGTGCTGTCGGAGGAGGCATAGGCACATGGCCGACAACCTGAAGATCACCCAGGCACAGGAAGAGAGCACCAGCGAGTTCGGCCGCGAGCACAACGAGAAGCTCCAGGGCCTCGCGCGCTCGCTGGTGGCCGGCCTCTACATGCTGGTGCGCTCGGTGAAGATGTATGACCCGGAGAACGCGGTCTTCCAGAAGCCGCTGCACCAGCTCCAGGACATCATCAATCAAATCATCGGCAAGGAAGGCCGCCTGGAGCTCACGGGCGTCAAGGAGTCCTTCTACCTGAACGGCATGCTGGTGAAGGTGGACCTCAACTCCATCGAGAACCAGCGCTACCTGCTGTCGGAGATGCGCTCGAAGGACGTGGGCGGCTTCACCCTGACCAAGCCCGTCACCGTTCCGGAGCTGAAGAACTTCGTCTGGATCTTCAGCAAGGAGCAGGCGAACGCCTCCGAGGAAGACGGCCTGGCGAACCGCAAGCTGCTCAACATGCGGGTGGCCAAGTTCTCCAAGCTGAAGGAGAAGCTCAACAAGGACCTCGACAACCCGGGCGACCAGAAGGTGGACCGCAAGAAGTACGCGATGACCATCTACGCGCGCGCCGTGTTCTTCATCACCAAGTACCTGGAGTCGGTGCGGGCCGGAAAGCCCATCAACGCCTCCAAGGCGCTGCGGCTGGTGCAGGACTTCGTCGACATCTCCTTCGAGCAGCGGACGCACTTCCTGGGCATGACGACCATGCGGCGCGAGGCGGACTACCTCGTGTACCACCAGGTCAACGTGTGCCTCATGAGCATCGTCTTCGGCGCCGAGCTGGGGCTCACGAAGCCGCAGCTGCGCGACCTGGGCTACATCGCCCTCTTCCACGACGCCGGCATGGCCACGCTGTCGGAGGAGCTGTCGACGAAGCGCGGCGCGCTGACGCCCGAGGAGAAGCAGACGGTGCAGCGCGCGCCGCTCATCTCCGTGCGCAACATCCTCATGGAGAAGGGCTTCAGCCGGTCCACGCTGCTGCGCGTGGTGACGACGTTCGAGCACAAGACGGACTTCGGCACCGCGGTGCGCGACTCGCGCGGCAACATCCAGATGATCATCCCGAAGACGAACCTCGGGGTGTACGCGAAGATCATCGCCATCTGTGACGCGTACGACGCGCTCACCTCGAAGCGCCCCTACCGGGATGCCTACGGGCCCGAGGTGGCGCTGATGCTGATGTGGTCGGAGATGCGGAACAAGTTCGACCCGGAGCTGCTGTCCGTCTTCATGCGGGTGATGGCCATCCAGCCCGTGAAGGTGCTGTCCAAGCGCCAGCAGTCGCTCAGCGTGTCCGGCCTGTAGTCCGCTTCCGGCCCGCCGCCGCGCGGGTCGCGGAGGGCTCCTGGCCGGCGGGAACAGGCGCGGGGGCGGCGCCGCGAAGCAGCGTCAGCGCCGCGTCGAAGTCCGCGGGGATGGGCGCCTCCAACTTCAGCACCTTGCCCGTGCGCGGGTGGGCGAAGGACAGGCGCCACGCGTGCAGCGCCTGCCGGCCCAGCCGCTCCTGCGCCTCGGCCACCACGCCCTTCGGCTTGCGCCCCGCGCCGTAGAGCGCGTCGCCCAGCAAGGGGTGACCGGCCTCGGACAGGTGCACGCGAATCTGGTGCGTGCGCCCGGTGAGCAGGTCCACCTCCACCAGCGCCGCGCCGTCGAAGGACTCGAGGACGCGGAACACGGTGATGGCGGGCTTGCCCTCCTTCACCTTCCCGGTGAAGCGCTGGCGGTGGATGGGGTGCCGGCCGTAGAGCGTCTCGATGCGGCCTTCCGCGGGAGGGACGCCGTGCACCAGGGCCAGGTACGTCTTCTCCACCTCCCGCGTCTTGAAGGCCTTCTGCAACGCGACCAGCGCCTGCTCGTTCTTCGCGACCACGAGACAGCCGGTGGTGTCCTTGTCGAGCCGGTGGACGATGCCCGGCCGCAGCTCGCCCCCGACGCCAGCCAGGTCCTTCACCCGGTGCAGCAGCGCGTTGACGAGCGTACCGGAGGCATGCCCCGCCCCGGGGTGGACCACCATTCCCGCGGCCTTGTCGACGACGACGAGGTCGCGGTCCTCGTGGAGCAACGCGAGGGGCAGCGCCTCCGCCACAGGGACGGCGGGAACGGGCGCGGGGACATGGAGGACGAGCAGCTCACCGCCCCGCAGCCGCCGGGCGGGCTTGGCGGGCTGACCGTCCGCGAGGACGTGTCCGGCCTCGATGAGGCCATGGATGCGGGAGCGGGTGAGGTCTGGAAACGCCCGCGCGAGGTACTGGTCCACGCGCTCGCCGCGTGCGTCGGGCGGAGCGCGGTGCTCTCGCGTGTCGGGCGCTACCACGGGGAGGGAGTTACCAGATCTTCGACTTCACATGCGCCTTCGAGCGCAGGACGATGTCGTTGATCGCCCGCTCGAAGAAGTTCATCCTCGTGAAGATCTCCTGGCTGACGCGGCTCTTGTAGAGCTCGCGGCCCTCTTCCAGTTCCTCCTTGAGGACCTCGAAGAGGTTGTCCTGTTCGATTCCCTTGATGATCTTCTGCTCGTTGTAGAGCGAGATATCAGAGGCAATCGCACGGGCGAGCCGCATCGCCTTGACCTTTTCCTCGTCCGTCATCGTGCTACCTACTTAGGCAGCGCCCGGAGGCGAGTCAACTTTCCTCGCAACCCCGGTGACATCCGGACACCGCCCGCTGGCTCCCCTACTTCCTGCCCGACTTCTCAGAAGCCAGGGCGAGGTAGCTCTTGGACACCCGGAGCGGATCCAGTCCCAGCTCCCGGGAGAGGTTCATCAGGATACCTCGCAGGTAGACCGCGGCAGGAAGGAGGTTGTAGCGGTCCGCCTCGACGTTCTCCAGGTGGGTGCGGGAGATGCGGGTCCGGTCCGCGACCTGCTGGAGGGTCATCCCCCGGGCCTCGCGGACCTGACGGAGCAGCTCCCCGTTGAACTCGGCGTCGGGCGGGATGTCGGGGATGCGGGGGCGAGGCTCACGGGTCCGAGAGGCGGCCTGTGACACCTGCGCCAGCGCCGCCTCCGCCGTGGCGATGGCCGCGTCCTGGGCGATTTGCGGCGCATCACCGAGTGGACGCCCAGCGCGCGTGGAGGCGCGGGCCACTTCGGATGAAGGCTCTGTGGCAGCTGGCGAAGGAACCGGGACGACGGCCGCCGACTCGGGCGCGGGCGTCGCCGCGATTGGCGCCTCTGTACCGGGCAAGGGCTGGGTGGCCCCGGCGGGAGGCTTAGGCGTCGGCACAGCGGCCGGAGTGGTATCCGGAACGACTGCGGCAGCTGGAGCGGCCACGGGCGTGGTATCCGGAACGACTGCGGCAGCCGGGGCGGCCTCGTGGGCAGCAGCCGAGGCAACGGCGGCCGGAGCGGCCACGGGAGCGGCATCCGGGGCAGCGGCGACCGCCGGCATCGGCGACGCAGAAGAGGCAACATGAGCGGCATCCGGGGCAGCGGCGACCGCCGACATCGGCGACGGAGGAGCAGCCACGGGCTGCGCGACCTCCGAGGCGGAGGCAACCACCGGCATCGGCAGAGCCGCCACAGGCCGCGCGACCTCCGAGGCGGAGGCGACCGGCGAGGGCGGAGAAGCCACGGGCTGCGCGCCCCCCGAGGCGGAGGCGATAGTCGGAGCCGGAGCCGGAGCAACCACGGGCTGCGCGACCTCCGAGGCGGAGGCGACCGCCGGCATCGGCAGAGCCGCCACGGGCTGCGCGACCTCCGAGGCGGAGGCGACCGCCGGCATCGGCAGAGCCGCCACGGGCTGCGTGACCTCCGAGGCGGAGGCGACCGCCGACGCTAAAGCAGCCACGGGCTGCGCGACCGCCGAGGCAGAGGCGACCGGCGATGCAGGAGCAGCCACGGGCTGCGCGACCTCCGAGGCAGAGGCGATAGTCAGAGCTGGCTGCGCTGGCGATGCGCTGGAGGCACCCGCGCTGGAGGCGGCAACCGCCGCCGAGGAAGCCTGAGGGGTCGACGCAGACACTGCACCCGAAGCGGCGATGGCCTCCGAGGCTGACGCGGCAGACGGAGACGTAGCCCCGGGCACGGCACCGGCGGTCGCCGCGGGCGTAGCGCTGGCGGTCACCACGGGCGAGATGGCCTGAGGCGCGCTCGCGGCTTGCGCAGCAGCCGCCGACATCGCGGCGGAAGCTCCAGCGACTGCCCCCTGAGACTGCGCTGCCTCGCGCGGAGTGGCCTCCACGCTCCCGGCAGCCGCCGTCTCACTCCCGGTCGCCCCGGCTGGAGCCACGGCCTCCGAGCTCACGGACGCCCCGGCAGCCGTCGAGCCGCCCACGGGAGCCGCGGCAGCGGGCTGCATCGCGGACGCGGGCACATCCACCACGCTCCCCAGACTCTGCGTGTCCTGCAACGAGCTGGAAACGTACGCGAACGAGAAGCCCCGGAAGAACGAGGCTCTGAAGTCGGCCTGTCCCGAAGGAACCGTCACCGCCGCGGGTGTGGCCTGCGACACCTTGGCCGCGCCCTTCTCGTCCGACTCCCGCTCCCCGCTCGCGCCCTCAGAGCCCTGTACCGACACCTCTCGCACTGCCTCGGTCCTCCCGTTCGTCCCCGTCTCGGGGATTTGCGTGACAGGAGACCCAGTCTGATCGCCCGCGCCGGATGCGGCAACCCCAACCCGCTCCGGCCCCGGCTCCGGACGCGTTTCCTCCGGCGCGTCGTCGGAGTGCGCCACCGCGCCGCCAGCGGACACCGCTTCCATCAGCCGCCGCGCGGGCAGCCCGAGGTCCCGGTCGTACTCGGCGCGCAGGTCCTCGTCGCTGAGGATCTCCAGCGCCTCGGCCATCCGGGCGCGGAGGCCTTCCACCTCGCCTTCGTCCACCAGCGCGTACACGGCGATGGAGTCCGGCGAGTACAGTTCCACCAACCGGTCATAGGCCGCGCGAATCTCCTCCAGGGGCGCGGTGACGGGGACTTCGAGAATCTCGTAATAGGTCTGCTGCTCGAAGGGCTTCATGGTGCGGAGCGCTGAGGGGGGCCGTCGAGGGCGAGGATACGCAATGCGATGCCTTGAATGGCAGTGGCCGCGGCTGAATCCGGCCGTTCGATGAGCACGGGCTTCCGTTTACGCACCGCGCGCCAGGCCTCGTCGTCGTAGCGGATGGCGCCCAGGACATCCATTTCGATTCCGAAGAACTTCTTCCACGCGGCGGCCACCGAGGTGCCCACCGACAGGTCCGCGTCCGTACGCGCCTGGTTCACGATCAGCCGGATGCGGAACGCCGACAGCTCCCGCTCCAGGCGCTCCGCGATGGCCGGGTCCTTCCGCCGTGCCTGTGCCATCACGTCATGAAGCGTGCGCAGCGCCCCCTCGCGGGTGGTGAGCGCGTCCTCCACCAGGTCCTCGATGCCGTACTGCGACTCCACCTGCTGGAGCTTCCGGAAGAAGGCGGCTTTCGCGAAGCGATAGGCGTTCTCCACCGAGGTGGGCTCCGGCAGCATCACCAGCACGCCGTGGTCCGCGAGGACGAAGAAATCAATGGTGTTGAAGCTCGTCCCGGCGCCCAGGTCCAGGATGAGGTAGTCCGCCGAGGAGCTCATCAGCGTCCGCAGCAGCTTCTGCTTCTGCGCGTACTTGAGGTTGGCCGCGTCCAGCGCGTCCTGCGCGCCGGCGATCAGCGACAGCCGCGGCACACCGGTGGGGACGATGACCTCCTCGATCTGCGCCCTGTTGCGCCGCAGGAAGTCGGTCAGCGTCGCGCTGGGTTGTCCGACACCCAGGCACGTGTGGAGGTTGGCGCCGCCCAGGTCCACGTCCACGAGCAGCACATTGGCCCCCGACTGCGCCAGGGCCACGCCCAGGTTCGCGGACACCATGGACTTGCCAATGCCGCCCTTGCCGCCTCCCACGGCGATGATGCGCCGGGGGCGCGGACGGCGTGACAGCCCAGGTGGACCGGGGGCCACGGGCCCCGGCTCCGTGGGGCCCAGGACATGGGGTTCCGCCCGGGGCGCTCGTGAGGGTTCGGACATGCCCCCCCATCAAATCCCGAACCCGGGGGCCCCGTCGACTCCCCGACCTTTCGCATCCGTTCAGTGGCGCATCTCGGCCCACGCATGCGCCGGAAACCCGTCACTCCGGGCAAGCCGCCACGGCGCGGCCGCCCCGCAGGGGTCCACGCCTGCCTGCCCGGCGAGCGCTACTCGTCGAGGAGCTCGACGTTCCAGTACGAGGCATCCGCCAGGTGCAGGAACGGCAACCACTCCCGGTACGTCACCTTGCGGGTGGCGCCCCGGAACAGCGGCGTCCAGCGCGGGCGCACCGGCTTCTTGAGCAGCTTCATGTTGGCCTGCTCCGGCGTCCGCCCGCCCTTCTTCAGATTGCAGGGCACGCAGGAGCACACGACGTTCTCCCACGTCGTCTTCCCGCCCTGGGTGCGAGGCATGACGTGGTCCAGGTTCAGCTCGCTGCGCGGCAGGTTCTGGCCGCAGTACTGGCAGGTGTCACTGTCGCGCGCGTAGATGTTGAGTCGGGAGAAGCGCACCCGCCCGCGGGGCAGGTGGTCATACGCGCTGAGCACCAGCACGCGAGGGACGCGGATGGTGCGTTCGATGGTGGTGATGGAGTCCTGGGTGGCGCTCAGCTCCGCCCAATCCGCGAACTCGTAGAGCCGGTACTGCGAGTCGATAGCCTTCGCCACCCCCAGGTACAGGAGCGAGAACGCCCGCTTCACCGAGGTGACGTGCACCGGCTGGTAGTACCGGTTGAGGACAAGCACGGCGCTGTTGATCATGGTGGGTTCCCTGGAATGGCGGCCGCGACGGCATCCGCGACCACTTGGAGCTCCTCCTCCTCGAGACATCGGACGTCGAGGAGCACCTCGCCATCCGCGATCCTGGCAATAACCGGCCGCACTCCTCCGCGCAGGCGTTCGAGGAATACTCCCGGCGTCTCCAGGGTGAGGATGCACGCGAAGGACGGCAACCCGGCCAGCGGAAGGGCACCCCCGCCCACCTGCCCCACCACGCTGCCGACCCGGGCGCGCACGCCCTGCTCCGCCAGCAGGCCCTGCAGCCGCACTGCCCTGGCGCGCAAGGCCTCCAGCGGCCGGGCAAGCAGGCGCTGCACCGGGACATCCTCCGCCCGGCCATCCCGGTACAGCTCCAGGGTGGCTTCGAGCGCGGCGACCGTCAGCTTGTCTACCCGCAGGGCCCGCATGAGCGGATGGGCCTTGATGCGCGCCAGCAGCGCGGCCCGGCCCACCACGACGCCCGCCTGGGGTCCTCCCAACAGCTTGTCTCCTGAAAAGGCCACCACGTCCGCGCCCGCCGCCACCACCTGGGCCACGGTGGGCTCCGGGCCCAGCCCCTCGCCCTTCAGCGGCGCCAGCGCGCCCGCGCCGAGGTCCTGGAACACCGGCACACCGCGCGCCCGGCCCAGCGCCGACAGCTCCGCCACCGGCACCTCCTCGGTGAAGCCCACCATCGCGAAGTTGGAGCGATGCACCTTCACCAGCAGGCCCGTCTCGGGGCCCACCGCGCCCGCGTAGTCCGACAGCCGCGTGCGGTTGGTGGTGCCCACCTCCACCAGCGCCGCGCCGGACTGGCGCATCACGTCCGGAACGCGGAAGCCTCCGCCAATCTCCACCAGCTCGCCCCGGGACACCACGCACTCGCGCCCGGACGCCAGCGCCGCCAGCACCAGCAGCACCGCGCCCGCGCAGTTGTTGACGACGAGCGCGTCCTCCGCGCCCGTGAGCGTGCGCAGCAGCGCGGTCACGGGCGCGTCACGGCGGCCCCGCTCCCCTTCCTCCAGGTCGTATTCGAGGTTGGAATAACCCCGAGCCACCGCCACCACGCGCTCCACCGCCGAGGGCGCCAGGGGCGCGCGGCCCAGGTTGGTGTGCAGCACCACCCCGGTGGCGTTGAGCACGGGCCGCAGCCCGGGTGTGGCCAGCGAGTCCAGGGCGCCCCGGACGTCCGCATCCTCGAAGCCAAGCCCCGTGCCCGACACCAGCCTGCCGCGAGCGCGGTCCACGGCCAGCCGCAGCGCGGCCACCGCACGGGCCCGCGGGACACCTCTCAGCAGCGGCTCCAACGACGGGCGCCGCAGGAGCTGCTCGACAGAGGGGAGCGCGCGCAAGAGCGCATTCTTCCCACCGTCTCCACTGTTCGACGGGGCTCCCATGGCCCGGGAGTCTAGGGGACCCGCCCCCCAACTTCCAGGCGAGCCCGCCGACCTCGGGGGCACGAAAAGGAAAAGGCCCAGCCTCCCTCGGGAGACTGAGCCTTCGGACCGAGCGCGCTCAGCGCTCAGTAGGAACTCAGACCGGGCGAACGTTCTGAGCCTGCAGGCCCTTGGGGCCACGGGCCACGTCGAACTCGACCTTCTGGCCTTCCTGCAGCGTGCGGAAGCCCTGGGTCTGAATCGCAGTGTGGTGGCAGAAGAGGTCCTCGCCCCCGCCGTCCTGCATGATGAACCCAAAGCCCTTCGCGTCGTTGAACCACTTCACGGTACCAGTCGCCATTACGCTTCTCTTCTTCTTTCTCTGCCAGCTTCATGAATTGAGCTGGTTGCCACGCCGTGTGAAGGTGCGGCACCGGCCGTGTGTCACGTTTCCGGCCGGTTGCATAGGGGGTCCCCCCTTCACAGGCACCCTTTTTACGGGCGTGGACACAACACCCCGCCTCCGCACCCCATTCCGCACGAATTCTCCACTCCCACCACCCGGAATTCGCGGGGCGGACGGCCACGTCCCTACTTCGACGCGCTCTTGAGCACGGGCAGCTTCGGCGCCCGGCCATAGAGCAGCTGGTACGTGTTGAAGGAGCGGAGCACGCGTTTGATGTAGCCGCGCGTCTCGGAGATGGGGATCTCCTCCACCCACGCGTCGAGCGCCAGGTGCGGCTTGTCGGACCTCCAACGATTCACCGCGCCTGGCCCGGCGTTGTAGCTGCCCACGGCGTAGGGCGTGTGCCCGTTGAAGCGCTTCAGCAGCCCGCCGAGGTAGTGAGCGCCCAGGCGGATGTTCAGGTCCGGCTGGAGCAGCTGGTCCACGCTGAAGCGCTTGAGCTTCAGCTCGCGCGCCACGCCCTTCGCGGTGGAGGGCATCAGCTGGGTGAGCCCCAGCGCGCCCGCCCAGGACAGGGCCTTGGGGTCCAGCGCGCTCTCCTCGCGCATCAGCGCCTGGAGGAGGTCCGGCTCCACGCCCGCGTCCGCGGTGTGCTTCTCGATGAGCTCCCGGAAGGCGTTGGGATAGGCCACCTCCCACACCACGCGCGTCTCGGGGGTGATGCGCCCGCTCAGGTCCTTGCGCAGCGCCAGCCGCGCCACCGCGTGCGCCGCGCGCTCGTCACCCGCCTCGTGCAGCACCAGCACCAGCAGGCGCACCGACTCGGCGGGCAGGTTCGTCCGGTTGACGGCGAGCAGCTCGGAGGACACGGCCTCCGTGAAGCCCAGGCGGTACAGCTCCACCCCGGCGCGGAAGTGCGGGTCCTCGCCCATGGGGCCGGCGAAGAGCGGCCACGGGCTGACAGCGTCGGGCACGGAGAAGATCTCCGCGGACACCTTCTCCAGCCGCGCCGGGTCCACGTTCGCAAGCTGCGAGCGGGCCATCAGCCCGTAGTACGTGGCGGGGTGGTCCACGGAGAGCTTCTCGAACAGCTCCGCCGCGCCCTGGACGTTGCCCTTCTCCTGCATCGTCCGCGCCCGCCAGTAGCGCGCGCGCTCCACGTCGTAGCTCTCGTCCGCCTTGGCGAACTGGGCCTCGATGCGGTCGAGGAACGACAGGCCCCCGTCCTCGACGCCCGTCGTACGCGCGATCCAGAAGGCCTTGAACAGCGCCTCCCCCAGGAAGTCCCCCTGCGGGTACAGGCGGGCCAGCGTGTCCAGCCGGGCCATGGCCTCCTTGGGGCGCCCCGTCTTCAGGTACAGGTCGGCCGCGTAGAACAGGCCGTCATCCGCGAACGAGTGGTCCGGGAACTCGCGCGCCAGCCGCTCGTAGGTCTCCATGCCGCGCGTCTGGTCGACGATTGAGCGCGACGAGCCGAGCACGTACAGCACGCGCGCCAGCAGGTCGCGGTCCTGGCACTTCTCCGCCACGGGCGTCAGCACCTGGATGGCGCGCGTGTGCTGGCGCTCCTTGCGCAGGCCCTTGCCGAAGGCGAAGTGCGCGCGGCAGGCGAGCGGCTCTGGGAGCTGGAGCTGCGGCAGCAGCGGCTCGAGCTGCTCCAATCCGGCCTTGTTGCGGTGCAGCTCCACCAGCGCCTCGCCGCGCCCCACCTTCGCCTCCACCGGCGGCGTCAGCCCCTTGAGGCGCTTCTCCGCCTGCTTCGACAAGGCGGACAGCGGATGCGCGGCCCACAGGCGCCACAGGGCGGCGCGCTCGGCGGCCTTGTCCTTCTTCTCCGCGGCGATGTCGGCGATGGCCATCAGCGCCTCGGCGCCCACGTTGCGGCCCCAGCTGGGCGCCGGGCGCGACGTGAGCGGCTCCAGCGCCGCCATCGCGCCCGCCGCGTCCCGCTTCTTGCGCAGCACCCGCGACAGCGCCAGCCGCGCGTCCACGTACAGCCTCGACGCGGGCGGCACCTGCTCCAGCAGCACCGCCGCCTCGTCGAAGCGGCGCAGGCTCTCCAGCGCCACGCCGCCGTGGGTCAGGCAGCGGTCTCTCAGCGCGGGGTAGTCAGGCGCCAGCGCCGTGAACTCCTCTGCGGCGGACGCGTCGTCCCCGGCGCGCACGGCGGCCAGGGCGCGCAGGTAGCGCACCGGCGCGCTGTGGCCCTCGTCCTTCAGCAGCTCCCGGACGCGCGCGTACTGTCCACGGTCGAACGCATCGCGGGCCTCCTTCTTCTTCCCCTCACCGAAGTACGGGGCCAGGTCCTCCAGCCCATAGCGGCGGCCCCGGTGCACCACCGGCGTGGGCGGCGCGGCGTTGGGGAAGGCGGGGTTGAGCACCTCCACATACCCCACGGGCAGCGGCGCCTTCTCCGAATCCGGCGGCGGCGACAGCTGCGCCTCCGGGGGCGCGTTGCTGGAGTGCTGGGCCGGCGCTTCGGACGCCTCGGACTCGGCCGGAGCGGACGAAACCGCCCGTGGGGAGGGTGCCTGCGCGGACATCAAGAGCGCGGAGGCGGCGACGGCGAGCTTGGACAGGAAGGGCTTCTTCATACGCGGGGGCTGGGTCGCAGGGAGATGCGCGCGGGCTCGCCCCAGGACAACCGGCAGGTCGTGGAAAATTTCCGGAGGCTGACACAGGTTAGACTGTCCGCAACCTCATGGACATCCGGACACAGAGCGCGCTGCTGGCCTCCATCATCGGGCTCGCCCTGGGCGTGTCCATGTTGCTGCGGCCCGGCCGGCCCAGGGTGCTGACGCTGTACTCCGTCTTCGCGCTGACGGTCGCCGGCTACTACCTGTCGTTGTTCTTCCACAGCATCTTCCCCGCGGCGGTCTACCCCTGGGCCTCCCGCATCTCCCTGGGCACCACCATCCTGGTGGCCTCGCTGGTTCCTGGCGCCGCGGTGGCCTTCTTCCTGGAGTTCTTGGGCGTCAGCAAGGGGACCCATCTGGTGGGCCGCCGGCTCGCCCTCCTCTCGGCCGTGCTGGGGCTGGCCGTGGCCGTCACCCCCCTGGCCGACAAGCCCTGGGCGCGGGTCGGCATGGGCGTGTGGGTGCTGGGCACGCTGCTGACCTACGGTTCGTTGCTGGTCCACCGGGTCCGCACCACCGAGTCCCGCATCGAGAAGTTCCGGCTGGCGTACCTGGCCAGTGGCGCCGGCGCGGCCATCCTCTTCTCCGCGCTGGACTTCCTGGTCAGCTTCGGAATCCCCTTCCCCACGCTGGGGTCGGTCTTCTCCACCCTGTACCTGTTCTTCCTGGCCCACACGCTGCTGCGGCTGCGGCTCATGGACCTGCACGAGCTGCTGGGCAAGATCGCCTCGCAGACGGTGCTGGCCAGCATCCTCGCGGCCGTCTTCACCGTGCTGACGGCGTGGGTGGAGGAGAACACGGGCCTCTTCCTCTTCAACACCGTGGTGGCCGCGTTCGTCATCCTCATCCTCCTGGAGCCGCTGAAGGTGAAGGTGGAGGAGATGGTGGTGCGCATCTTCTTCCGCGAGCGCTTCGCCCTGCTGGAGTCGATGGGCGCGCTGCGCGCGCGCATGGCGAACGTCATCGACATCTCCGAGCTGGCCCGGATGGTGCTGGACACCCTCCACGAGACGGGCCGGGTGACGCACGCGTCGGTGTACCTGCTGGCGGAGGACCGGCCCGGGTACCGGCTGCTGGACTCGCGGGGGCCGCTGCCGGTGGCCTTCCTTGACACGGCCGTGGCGCGCGGCCTGCTCTTCGCGGCGGCCAGCGGCCAGAAGGCGGTGCTGCGGGAGAACGTGGAGCGCCGCATCGCGACCATGCGGCTGCAGGCCGTGGAGGGCAAGCGCTACCGCGACGAGCTCAAGCGCCTCAACGACACGCGCTCGGCGCTGGTGCAGGTGAAGTCCGGCATCACCGTGCCGCTGATGGGTAATGACCGCGTCATCGGGTTCCTCAACCTGTGGGATGAGCGGGTGCCGGAGGCCTACGCGTCCGACGAAATCGCCATCATCCTGGAGGTGGCGGAGCGGCTGACGACGGTGCTGGAGAACTCCAAGCTGTACGAGAAGATTCGCGAGCGCGACCGCCTGGCCGCGCTGGGTGAGATGGCGGCGGGCCTCGCACACGAGATTCGCAACCCGCTGGGAGCCATCAAGGGCGCGGCGCAGTGCCTGGACCCGGCGCAGTTCCACGGCGAGGACGCCGAGTTCCTCGAGGTCATCGTCGAGGAGGTCAACCGGCTCAACGGCGTGGTGACGGCGTTCCTCGACTATGCGCGCCCGATGAAGCAGAGCTTCGGCACCACCGACCTCAACGAGGTGGTGACGCGCACCATGCGGCTCATCCAGAACGACGTGCCGCCCAACCTCAGCCTCGCCGTGGAGCTGGACTTGATGCTTCCGCGCGTGGACGGCGACGCGGAGCAGCTCAAGCAGGTGCTCATCAACCTGGTGCAGAACGCGGTGCAGGCGCTGGGCTCGCGCGAGGGCCGCATCAGCGTGCGCACGGAGAAGCCGGAGCGCTTCGGCGAGCTGCGCAGCGCCGGCACCGAGTTCGTGGAGGTCCAGGTGTCCGACAACGGCCCGGGCATTCCTCCGGACCAGCACCCGCACATCTTCGTCCCCTTCTTCACGACGAAGCAGAAGGGCACGGGCCTGGGACTGGCCATCTGCCAGCGCATCGTGAAGAACCACGGCGGCAGCATCTCCTTGCAGAGCAAGGCGAACGAAGGCACCACCTTCATCATCCGCCTCCCCGCCCTCCCCTCCGAGCAGCAGCCCGCGGAGGCCACGTCCGTGGACAGCGCCCTCTCGCCCGGAGCGCGCCCGTCGCAGTCCCTGCCCCTGCCCGACGAGCTACGCGATACGGCCAGGTCCACGCACGCGGAGCCCCGTGCCAAACGGGAGCGCCGCAAGCGGCTTCGCGCCTGAAGGCCGCGAACCCTGACTTTAGAGGATGCCCGGCTTTCGCTCCCGGGGGCGAGCGCCTATAGGCTCTTTCCATGAGCCCCTGCCCCTTCTGCCAGACCTCGATGCAGTTCACCCCCAGCGGTGAGCTCCCGATGGAAACCTGCACCGGCTGCGGTGCCGTGTGGTTCGAGGGCGAGGCCCTCGCGAAACTCATGGGCGGCTCCGTCTCGGAAACGCTCCTGCGCCGCGCGGAGGGCAAGCCGGGCATCTGCAAGGGCTGTCAGGCGAAGCTCCGGGGCGTGCGGCGCTGCACGGACTGCCGCGCCCATGCGCCCACCTGTCCCCGCTGTGGCGAGGCCCCCATGCCCGTGGTGGAGGCGTTGGGCGTGCCCCTGGAGGTGTGCGCGGGCTGCGCGGGCGTGGCGCTGGATGCGGGTGAGCTCGAACTGCTGCAGGACGCCGTGGAGGAGTACCGGAACGAGCCGCTCAACGTCCGGCCTTCCGTGAACATCGAAGGGAGGCCGAGCTGCACCACGTGCAAGCGCAACCTTCGGCCGCAGCACGGCTTCGTGTGGGAAGACGCGCTCTACTGCGGGAGCTGCGCGCCCAGCGGCGCCATCCCCTTCACGGACGAGCTCAACCGGGAGGACGGCTACATCCCCCTCGTCGTCCCAACCAAGAAAGGCGCCTCTCTCAACATCGACGGGTTCATCTCGGCCGCCGTGGCGTGGCTGTTCCGGGAGCTGATGCGCCGCGGCCGTGCCGGCATCTAGCGCCAGGGGGCGTCCGCCCGGCGCTGCGCCACGTCACCCGAGCGACGCGGACGCCTCGGCCAGCTTCTCCTGCGCGGCCTCCCACTGGGCATAGAGCGCTTCCAGCTCCTCCTTGCCCGCCCGGTGCGTGTCCATCAGCGGCTTGGCACGCGCGAAGTCGTTGTAGAGGGCCGGGTCCGCGAGCTGCGCCTCGCGTGCCTTCTGCCCGGCCTCCAGCTCGGCGATGCGCGCCTCCAGCTTCGCGATCTCCTTCTTGATGGGCCCTTCCACCACGCTGCGGCGCTGACGCGCCTCCGCCTCCAGGCGCTTGCGGTCCTTCTCCGTCATCGGCCCGGAGGACGCCTTCTCGCCGCGAGCACCCCCCGCGGCCGAGGCCGCCGCTTCCGCCGCGGCCTGCTGGAGCTGCTGCTGGTGGTAGAGGTAGTCGTCCAGGTTGCCTGGATGCGGCGTGAGCTTGCCGTCCGCCACCTCCCACACATGGGACGCCAGCCCGTTGATGAAGCTGCGGTTGTGGCTGACGAACAGCAGCGTGCCGCCGTAGCTCTTCAGCGCCTCGATCAACATCTCGGAGGAGTCCAGGTCCAGGTGGTTGGTGGGCTCGTCCATCAGCAGGAAGTTGGAAGGGACCAGCAGCAGCTTGGCCAGCGCCACGCGCGCCCGCTCGCCTCCGCTGAGCACGCCGATGGGCTTCTCCACGTCATCGCCGCTGAAGAGGAACGCGCCGAGCACGCCGCGCACGTAGCTCTCCGGCTTGTCCGCCGCCAGCGGACGCACCTCTTCGATGATGGTGTTCTGCCGGTTCAGCTTGTCCGCGTGGTGCTGCGCGTAATAGCCCACCACCACGTTGTGCCCGAGCGTCACCATCCCGGCGTCCGGCGTCAGCTCGCCCGCCACCATCTTCAGCAGCGTCGTCTTGCCCGCGCCGTTCGCGCCCACCACGGCGATGCGCTGCCCGCGCTCCACGCGCCCGGTGAGGCCGTCGTACACCGTCTGCGCGCCGTAGCGCTTGATGATGCCCTCCAACGTCACCACGTCGCGGCCGCTTCGCTCCACCTCGGGGAAGCGGAACTTCATCGACGTCCGCTCCTCCAGGACCTGCACCTTCTCCAGCTTCTCCAGCATCTTCGCGCGGCTCTGGGCCTGCCGCGCCTTGGTGGCCTTCGCGCCGAAGCGGTCGATGAAGCCCTGCAGCTCGGCGCGCCGGGCCTCCACCTTCTCGGCGCGCGCCTTCAGCAGCTCCTTCTCCTCCGCGCGAAGGCGCTTGTACTCGTCATAGTTGCCGGCGTACTCGCGCACGCCCTCCACTTCCAGGGACACCACCCGGTTGATCTGCCGGTTGAGGAAGTCCTTGTCGTGGGAGATGAGCACCAGCGCCTTGTTGGAGCGGCGCATGAAGTCGTCGAACCACGTGAGCGTGGGCACGTCCAGGTGGTTGGTGGGCTCGTCCAGCAGCAGCAGATCCGGGTCCTGGAGCAGCAGCCCCGCCAGGGCCGCGCGCATGCGCCAGCCTCCGGACAGCGCGGAGGTGGGCTTGGCCAGGTCCGCGTCGCGGAAGCCCAGGCCCTTGAGGATGCGCTCGGCGTGGTGGCGGCCGTAGCGGTTATCGAAGTCGTCCAGCTCCGCGTGGAGGTCCGCCAGGGACTGGGACAGCTCGAGCTGGTCCTCCTCGTCCGTGGCGGCGGCGAGCGCCCCCTCCGTCTCCTTGAGGCGAGCCTCCAGGGCGTCGCGGCCGGGCACGGTGCTCATCACCGCCTCCACCACCGTCCCCTCCGGCAACCCGGCGATTTCCTGTGGCAAATAGCCCGCCCGGGCCTTGCGGCTGTACTGCACCGTCCCCGAGTCCGCCTGGGCCACGCCCGCCAGGATCTTCATCAGCGAGCTCTTGCCCGTCCCGTTGGCTCCGACGAGGCCCACCCGATCCCTTGGACCCAGAGTGAAATTGTCATGGTCGAAGAGGACCTTCTTTCCATAGGCGAGGCAGAGGTCCTGGGCGATGACGAGGCTCATGGCGGCGGGGGTGTAACAGCCCGGGGGCCCCTCGGGAATGCCGGATGTGGCCGTCCGTTTGCTTCACGGGCATACAGGGGCGTTCCGGACCGGGGCGTGGCCTGACTATACTCCGGGCCCACATGGCTGCTCCCTGCCCACATTGCGGAAGT
>Ga0182745_1001146_pt1 | contig 26046 bp, 23 predicted proteins | sample eDN3rd30CKraftBY_FD_128523 | JGI IMG/M metagenome (GOLD analysis project Ga0182745, IMG submission 128523) | Enriched backyard soil microbial communities from Emeryville, California, USA - eDNA 3rd pass 30_C Kraft BY (version 2) (version 2) | ecosystem: Environmental > Terrestrial > Soil >... | reverse complement strand
GATTCAATGGGTGAAGGCAACCGCAAGAGGTTACCGCAACCAGCAGAACTTCATCAACGCCATTTACTTCCATTGCGGCGCTCTGGACCTGAACCCCTAGCCACTAGAATGCCGGAAGAGCCGTTTTTTGGAATCAAGTCCATCACGAGTACTAGCCCACCGCCCCGAACGCCGCGCAGTACGGTATAGATCTTCGTCGTCGCTACCAAAACGTGTCCCTGCGCATCTTAACCGGCAGAAGCGAGCCTAGTGGGGCATCGCGACGTGAAGGGGATGGGAGCTGGCTATGCTCAAGTGGATTGCGAGACTCTTCGGAACAAAACAGTATTCCTCTTTGTTTGAGGATGCGGATTATCAGCGGACACAGGCGGCATTGCGTTTCGTTCTGCGCGAATATGCCTTTGCCTATTGCCCGGCTACCGGTGACTTCATCTGGCGGGAACGCGGCGGAGACTGGGAAGGGCCGGACCATGGCGCGAAGCTGAAGAGCCTGGTCGCGCGCGAAACCAGCACCTTCATCGGATCGATGGCCGTGCAGCGCTTCAAGCGGCACTATGAGTCGTCCCATATTGATGAGAAAACCATGGCGACTCGGCTACGCAGACCCTTCGCCCCGCTAGGCCAAGCACCTCATGCGCCGGCGGCTGCTTAGGCGTATCGCTTCAACATCATGTCGAAGTAGAAGGTCGGCATGATGTAACGCTTCAAAGCCCACCCCACCCGTTGCTCCTGCGATGTGTCCAGCAGCGGCATGGTCGGGGTGGGTTGTTTGTGGTAGTTGAACTCCGCTATCGAAACCGCACCAGCAACCCGTATCCAGCAAATTGACGGTGCGCCCCGACGCGTTCCTGCATCCTATGGCACATGGACCTTCAACTAACGGGCAAATTGGCTTTGGTTACGGGATCGACCACGGGTATTGGCTATGCCATCGCGAAGTCGCTGGCTGCCGAGGGCGCCCATGTCATTGTGAATGGGCGGACAGAAGCGCGCGTGAAGAGCGCCGTAGACACGATTCAAAGCGAAGTGCCTGGGGCCACGGTACACGCGCTTGCCGCGGACTTGAGCACCGCTGAGGGCGTGGCCAAGACCGTGGAAACCTTCCCCGGTGTGGACATTCTGGTCAACAACCTGGGCATTTTTGAGCCGAAGGCCTTTGAAGAAATCACTGACGAAGATTGGTACCGGTTCTTCGAGGTGAACGTGATGAGCGGCATCCGCTTAAGCCGCGCCTACCTGGCTGGCATGAAGGACAAAAACTGGGGCAGGATCATCTTCATTTCCAGCGAATCGTCCATCATGATTCCTTCGGAAATGATCCATTACGGATTCACCAAAACGGCGCAGCTTTCCGTTTCCCGAGGTCTGGCAGAACTGACGCAAGGCACCGGCGTGACGGTGAATGCCGTGTTACCCGGCCCCACGGCAAGCGAAGGCGTATCGACCTTTGTTGGCGAACTCGCCAAGGAACGCGGGCTTAGCCAGGACGAGATGGAAACGGAGTTCTTCCGCACCATGCGTCCGAGCTCGCTGCTGCAGCGCTTCGCGTCGGTGGATGAGGTGGCGAATCTGGTCACCTATGTGGCGAGCCCGCTGTCGTCGGCAACAAATGGCGCGGCTTTGCGCGTTGATGGCGGCTTGGTGCGGTCAATCCTCTAGGGGTTCCGGCCGGGTTAGGGGGTAAGGCTAATGCCCTACCCTCTCGTTCGATTTGGCCAGGAAGTCCACCGTGTAGGGGTCTTCCTGGCCATCACAGTATTTGTGCAGCGCTTGTTGAAAGACAGGCTCGGTGGGTGCAACGCGTCCGAAGAGCGTCATGCAGGAGCCAAACTTGGCGTTATCGGGCGGACCCATAATCTGGAGCAACGTCTTCCCCTCAACGGCAAGCACCAAGCTGGCGCATTCTTTCAGGCGCGGCCCCAGCACCGGGTGTGCCCAGTAGGCAGCGGCCTCTTCGTAAGAACGGATGGCATACTTACGCGCCATTTCACTGCTGCTCAACCCGATCAGTTGCGGGAACACAAACCACATCCAGTGGCTCTCCTTTTTGCCCGCGCCCAGTTCCGCCACAACGTCAGCATAGACGGGATTCTGCGCGTCAACAAAGCGCTGTAATTCGAACAGATCGTGTGTGCCCATGGCTGTGGTTATGCCCTTCCCGCGGCCCAGAGTCCGCGCTCCCCATCATCGCATTCTCCAAAGCGGCAAGCCCCCTCTGAAAATTTGGAGGGCTGCGGTACATTGATGCCATGCGCGTTGCACTTCTTTCGTTCTTTCTCTGCCTATGGATGCAGACTCCGGCGTTGCTCGCCCAGGAGTCGATTCGACCCACGGAACCGATTCAGCTCTTTGACGGGAAAAGCCTGGACGGGTGGTATGCCTGGACCAAAGACTTCGGTCTGAAGGACCCGAACCGCGTGTTTTCTGTGACAAACGGAGAGATTCACATCACCGGAGAAAACTGGGGAGGGATCGCGACGAACAAGACCTACCGGGACTATCACCTGATTGTGGAATGGCGCTGGGGCGGCAAGACCTGGGGCGCTCGGGAAAAGAAGGCGCGCGACGGCGGGATTCTGGTGCATGGCGTGGGGGCGGATGGCGCACATGGCGGCATCTGGCTGGAATCCATTGAATCGCAGATCATCGAAGGCGGTAGCGGCGACGTGATTCTGGTGGGCGGCGCGACCGATCCGGAATTGACGACCGAAATCCGCGTGGATGGCAAGGAAGTCTATTGGAGCAGCACCGGCACGCCGCTAACCCGCAACAAGGGCAGGTTCAACTGGTGGGGACGCGATCCGCAATGGAAAGACGAGATTGGCTTTCGCGGCGCTAACGACGTCGAGAAGCCTGTGGGCGAATGGAATCGCCAGGAAGTGATTGCCGACAGGGATAAAATCACCTGCATTCTGAATGGCAAGGTGGTGATGTACGGATACAACGCGTCTCACCGGGAAGGTAAGATTCAGCTGCAATCAGAAGGCGCGGAGATGTACATCCGCAAGGTGGAGTTGCGGCCCGTTACGGCCTCTTCCACTCCGAAGACTCCGGAAGGCTTCTAGGCATCGAGCCCGTTTGACAGCGGAGCTTTCCATAGAGACTTTTCGATAGATAGGGCCGGGGACGGACGGTGGCGTTGCATTACGGAACGCCACCGTCCGTCCCTGGTCATTTTACGAAACGAAGCCAGATTGCTATCACTATCCAGACGAACCGGCCCGTTCCTTTGCTGAGGGCATTCGCCCTTGCAGAGGACCCATTCCTCTACTGAGGAATAACGCAACCCTTTTCGGAGTTGCAGAACCAATCTTGCAACAGAGCTGCGGCCCCTGGAAGTCCGTCGCCGATAAACTGCGCGCGACGCTTGGTATATTCCTCCAACGCACGCTCGGCTGACTCTTTGCGCAGCAGGTCATCATCATTCTCCCGATGTCCAAAGGGAGTGGCCCAATTGAACTGCAATCCCTTCTTGTCGAAAGTTGGAATTGTGTAGGAACCGCTGGACACATAGCGGTGCTGCCGTCGTAGGTTACGCGCTGTTCGGGTAAATTCCACGGAATAGTCCGGGAACCCCAGCAGGTATCCGTACGCTTCGGCGGCCAGGTGTTCGGGCAGACGGTCCACTTTTTGGATAAGGGCGAGCGCCCCCTTGGCGCTGTCCAGTTCGTAGCGAGAGAAATAGGCGAGATGCGCGGATTCCGCTGCGCGCACGGCACTTCGGCGTAGAACCACAAATTGCCAGAACTGCTTTCCCCGATACGCGGGACCGATGGGCAAGACAGCCGATTCGATCTCATCTCCACAATGCAACGCGGGCGCGATACGCCTCCAGGCATTCAGTTCTTCATCGGTCTCGCCCACGCCCGCAGGCAAAAGACGGTATGAAAATCCCATGCTGAATGGTTTGATCGACGTCGTGACTGTATAGAGAGCGTCGCTGTCGAGCATGCGGGTAAGCAGCCTCTCGGCAACCGCCCGGTCTTCGGCGGATAGAGAGTCCACAGAAAAACACTCGGCGGGTTCAAGCCGTTGTTGCGCCATGGCGAACACGGCGCAGAACAAGAGGATCAAATATCTCACTTCGCTTCCCCTCCCTGATCTATTGCCTGGCCAGACAGTTCAGCGGCACAACGCGGGAAGCCATCGTCGTACCAATCCCGCATCAACTGAAAGGGCCCCGGTTTTCCCTCCCCAAAATATCGGTCGCGACGCTGTTTGTACTCCGCGAGAATCGATTCAGCACAGGCAAACATTTTTTCGTCCTCCGGGCTTTTCTGGTATTCCTCCGGCACTACCCACACAAAGTAGTTGCGGTTCATGAAGGAGGGAGGTGAAAGAAAATCCCTGCGGACGAATTGCCCCGTCCGTTGATGCTCCCGGTCCGCAGCATGGAAAAAATCGACGGCATCCGAGGGATAGCCGAGGATGTTTCCCAACATCAAACTGGCGCGGCCTTCGCGGGCATATTGGATTGCCATGATGACCTCCAAGGGATCGGCGCCCGCCGTGATGCCGTAGTACGAAAAGATATCCGCATGCTGTTGCAGAGCAAGGCGAAAGTGCGGCAAGTGAAAGACCGCCGTTTGCAGATAACGTTGGCCATCCACAATGAAGTCGGAATGATGGGTAACCGCCTGAAATAGGCCGGGGCAACTGAAGGCCGGCATCAAGCGCCGCAGTTGTTCGATGTCCTGCAAGGTCCCGGGATTTTGGATGTCAACCCGTCCCGAGTAGAAGCCTATGCTGGTAGGCTTCAGCCCACCAGCATAGGTAAACAAGGTTTCGCGGTCGAGTGCATCCCACAGCAGTTGCGCCGCGCGGGTTCTGTCGGCGACAGGAAGTGTCGTGTCATCAAAACACCCCTTGGGAGCACCAGTAAGGGTGAATACGAGGCCAAGGCAAACAATAGTCAGTCGGAATAGCGAGCGTATTGATGTCTTCATGGCGCTAGAAGGTGAGCCTCAATGAAAACTGCAATGAGCGAGGACCACCGATCTGGAAGATCGGGTTGAATCCGCCATTGGTGCCGCCGGTTCCGAGTGCTCTGCCGAGCATGGCGGTGCTGCGACCGAAAGTGCCGGAGGTCAGGTTGCCGGACATGCCTCCAAAGTTTGCGGTATTGGTTACGTTGAAGGCTTCTCCACGGAACTGCAATTTGACTCCTTCGAAGATGCGGAAATCACGCCGCACGGCAATATCCAACTGACGAAGCGGATGTGCTCGCGCCACATTGCGGCCCAGGTCCCCCAAAGTACCGGCTTCGGGTTTGAGAAAAGCTGCGGGGTTCAGAATCTTCCCGCCGGGATACTGCTGGTCGTAGAGGTAGAGCGGCTGCCCGGTATAGTTCGGGCGAACGTAGCTGGTCAAGCCGATGTTCAAGGGATCATCCCCGACGATGACAGATACCGGGGCTCCCGAGCGCACACTAAAGATGCCATCAACGCCCCACCCGCCAACCAAGCCTCTCAGGAATGCATTCTGAGAGGTGAAGGGCAGCGTGACGGAGGTGGCGACATTCACGTTGTGCCGGATATCGAAATCGGAAGGCCCGTAGAAATAGTCCGGCGAGAGAACCTGACTGGGTGAGGCGGTTGCTGTCTCGTCAGAGAGGTTGTCCAGGGATTTGGAGAATGTATAGTTGGCCATCACCTGAATGCCACGAGACATCCTCCGCTGGAATTGCGCCTGCAGGCTGTTGTAGTTCGACGAGGCGAAATTCTTGTGAATGCGTACGTAGCTCTCGGTAAAGATGGGGTTGATCACCATGTGGGCGGGTGTCCCCGTTTCCGGGTTGCCCGGCGAGTTGCGGTAGAACTCCGGAAAAATCAGTCGGTGTCCGGACGAACCCACATAGTTCAACGAAAAGGACTGATCGTTTCCGAGCGACTTTTCGATGCCGAAGTTCCATTGCCAGGCATAGGGCAATCGCATGTTGGGATCGTAGAAACGGAAGTCGTCGTCATAAGGAGGTTCGACGCTGACGGGGATGGGCTGCAAGGTTTCGGCGGGAGCCGGGAAGGAGTTCTGGTAGGTGTAGCGCACCGTGTTGTAAGGCCAATAGTTGAACGCGGCCAAGGCCTGGCCTGTGGGGAGGTCATAGAAGATGCCGGCCCCACCGCGAATGGTCAAGTCAGAATTGGCAAATGGCTGGTAGGCGACGCCGAAACGCGGAGCAAAGTCGCGGTAACGCGTTTCAAAGAGCGGCAGCCCAGCAGGCGCGATGGTTGCCGTCATCAGATCATCCACCTGAGAGATGCGGTAGAGCGGACGCTCTTTCTCTGGTTGCGGGGCGGGTATGATTTCCCAGCGGAGACCCAGGGTAAGCGTGAGCCGCCGGTTGATGCGCCAAGCATCCTGAACAAAGAAGGAATAGTTGTCCATGGTGACGTTGCCGGGAGGCGCCAGCAACTGCACCGATGTCGTATTCAGACCCTTGGTGATGGCCGTGGCAAAATCTGGCGTGAACTGGTGGCTGATGCCATACGCGCGAAAGCGGGGTTGCGGCATCATGCGGCGGATATCCAGACCCATCTTCAGCTGGTGGTTGCCAGCAATGATGGAGAGCTGATTCACGAAATTCAACTGACGCTGGTAGTTCCCAATGGCTCGCCCCACAGAAATTCCCGGTGACGAAGCGGCGGGACCAAGGTTGAAGCCGATGCTGGCGTTTTCCATACCGGCATAGCTTGGGTAGAGAGCCGCGTAGTCGGGACGAACGGCCCCATCGACTTCCGCGAGATCCCAGTTGAAGCCGGCCTCGGAGCTGCTGTAGTTAACGCGAAACTCATTCACGATGCGCGGGGAAAAGGTGCGATTCAGGCCAATCGTAATCATGCGATTGTCGGAATAGTTTTCTGAGAGCGAATTGGCGCGCGAACGGCTGACAAAACTGGATGGCGCATCGCTCCAGCGCCCGAAGAGCTGCGTGTTCTCGCCCAGGTATTGATCTATGCGGAGTGCCGGGATGTCGTGTTTGTTCGGGAACGAGATGTTCTTGCGATAACGACCCGTGTAGAGCGGATCTGTCGGTAACGGGTCCGCGTTCGGCAAGGGAAACGCATTCAGAATAGGTTGCAGCGCAGGAATCGCCATTTGTCGCGCCTCGGCTGTCGGCGTAACCGCATCGAGAAAACGCGGCTGCATCAAGCGCAAAGCTTCAAAGCTGAAGTGGAAAAATGTTCGGTTGCGCCCGTCATAGAACTTGGGAATAAAGACGGGTCCGCCCACGGCAACGGCAGGTTGATTCAGACGCATCGGCGGGCGTCCCTGCCTGTTTGCGTTGGCAAACCAATCATTGGCGTCCAACACATCGTTCCGGAAGTAGTGAGAGACGCTGCCATGCAGATCGTTCGTTCCCGAACGCGTGCGCATCTCGATTTGCCCGCCGGGTGTACGGCCATACTCAGCCGCGTAGCCTGAAGTCGAGATGCGAAACTCTTCCAGGGCGTCCGCAGTGACCAAGCTATTAAAGCCACCCATCACGGTAAGCCCCGGCAATGAACCTGACGCCTGCTGGGTGAAGGTTGCGGAAGGGCTGGCAGCGAAGTTCGCGCCGACGCCATCGACCATGAAGTAGTTGCTGTTGTTGCGCATTCCATTCACAACAAACTGGCCCGTCGAAACCACGCTGGAGGAAGCAATATTCACGCCGGGAGCCAGCCGCATGAGGGTGTGGAAACTACGCCCGTTAAGCGGCATGTTCTCTACCATTCCCCGGTCGATCACCGTGCTGACACCCGCACTTTCGCGTTCCAGCGGGGAGTTTGCACTAGTGACGGTTACGGTCTGGGAGATCGCGCCAATCTCCAACGTGACATCCACGGTGGTGGCTCCGCTGACGGAGAGATTCACGGACTCTTTGCGAAGTTCATGGAAACCGGCTTTCTGGACCGTAAGCCGGTATTGACCGGATGGCAGTACAGGAAAGACGTAGAGGCCGCCCTGGCTTGTCTCGACAGACGATCGCAAACCGGTAGTAACGTTCTCCGCCGTGACCTTGGCCCGGTCGACCGCACCGCCACTGGCATCCGTGACGTGCCCGGAAATGGCCCCATTGGCCGCGAAGAGACCTGGAGAGAACGGGATGAGAAGAAGGAAGCACAACAATGTGCGCAGAAATGGTTGATTCATGGATGTACCCGAAATGCCCTAAACTTGCCGGATGCATTCGCCGTGGAGCGGCTATCCGCGTCAGCGGAAAGGCGCCACCGGCGGGCGTTAGGCCGACAATAGAGTTTCAATATCGATATCAAATTATCGTTATCATTTTTGAACTTATAGATGCTTGTGTCAAGGACAACGGATAGAAAGCAGCGTGGTGTTTACTCCCAAACAGGCTTTCACCGGCAAGATGACCAGCGACATGAGCCCACTGACGGTGCCTTCCTTTCCTGTATGTGGCTTGAGGAAACGGAACGAAGGACATCGGCGCCGACCCATGGTGTTTGTCTGCTTGAGTCTCTGCCATCTAGCGATTCTTCAGGCGCTGAGGCGCGCCCGGCCTAAGGGCTTCCGTCAGAGAGGCAACGTTGGCGAGGTATACAAAGGCAACTGCAGTGAGTTTGGGATAGGATATCCGAGAGCATACGGGGAGGCACTGGCCAGATGAAGCTACAGACAGATGGAAAGTACGGACAGGCGGCGTTTGCGATCGCGCGGCGTCGATTTTTACAGTCTGCACCTGGGCTGTTGGCCCTAAGTGTACTTGGACAAGATGGACCGGATCTGGTGAACCAGAAGACGCGGCGCGTCGGCCTGATTGGCGCTGGCTGGTATGGAAAGAGCGATCTGTGGCGCTTGAACCAGGTGGCTCCCATTGAGATTGTATCGATCTGCGATCCGGACAAACGCATATTGGAAGCTGCGGCGACCATGGCGTCGGAACGGCAGCGATCCAAGACAAAACCACGCATGTATACGGACTACCGCCAGATGCTGCGGGAAAAAGACCTGGACATCGTGTTGGTGGGAAGCCCGGACCACTGGCACGCGCTACACGCCATCGCAGCCATGGAATCTGGCGCGGATGTATATCTGCAGAAGCCCATTAGCGTGGATGTGCTGGAAGGCGAAGCGATTCTGTCGGCAGCTCGGAAGCATGGGCGCGTGGTGCAGATTGGGACTCAACGCAAAAGCACCCCGCATTTGATCGACGCCAAGCAACGCGTGGTGGATGCCGGGCTGCTGGGCAAAGTGGGTCAGGTGGATATGTGCTGCTACTACCACATGCGCGCCAACGGGAACCCGCCGGTGGAGGCAGTGCCTGAATGGTTTGACTACGAAATGTGGACAGGACCGGCTCCGCTGCGCCCCTACGATGGCCTGCCGCATATCCGCTGGTGGCGGACCTTCAACGAGTATGGCAACGGCATCATGGGCGACATGTGCGTGCACATGTTCGACACCGTGCGCTGGATGCTGAAGCTCGGATGGCCCGAGCGGATTTCGTCAAGCGGCGGGATCTATGTGCAGAAAGAAGGCAAAAGCAACATCGCGGATACGCAGACAGCGGTGTTTGCGTATCCGCAATATGACTGCACTTGGCAGCACCGCACGTGGGGTGTGGCTTCGGACCCGGACTACCCCTGGGGCCTATTCATCCACGGGGAAAAAGGCGTTCTGAAGGCCAGCACGATGCGAGCCGACTTTATTCCGCATGATCCGAAGGGTGAGAAGCTGCACTTCGACTGTGTGTTTGAGCGGGAGAAGTACCCCGAGGACGTGAACGAAGAACGGATTGAGCTAAATGCGGCTCCGGCGACTCGGCGGCACATGCTGGACTTCCTGGCTGCCATCGAAAAGCGAGGGCGTCCCATTGCAGACGTGGAAGAAGGTCACATCAGCACGGCCAGTTGCCTGTTGGGGAACGTCGCTATGAAGACGAACCGCACGCTTTCCTATGACCCGTCGAAACGTGTTGTACGCAACGACGCGGAGGCAACCAAGCTGTTGCAGAGGGCTTACCGGAGTCCGTGGAAGCGGCCTAGTGTGTAAGCCCGGTGAAGGCGATCACACCACAAACCAAATAGGTTTTCAGTAGCTCGAAGTCGCGAGGGTTCGTGTGTTTACTGTGGACGCTGATAAAACTATTTAAACTTCCTCATCAAACAAGGCGCGCGGGCGTTAGAATTGTGAATTCATGCGACCGCGCGACCTTGTTTTCCTCTGTGTGCTGGCCATCGTTCTAGCTCTCACCCGCTGGCCTTTCGTTCCGAAATATCTTTTCCACTTCGACTCCGTGAACATGGCGCTCGCGATCGAAAACTTCGATCCACATCTGCACCAGCCACAGCCTCCCGGCTACCCGCTCTATGTTGTTCTGCTAAAGATTTTGCACGGCATTGGATTCACCGTGGAATACACCATGGTCGCCAGCGCGATTGTGGCGGGGTGCTTGGCTGGGTGGATGCTCTGGCGGTTTTGCAGTGACATGGGAAGTTGCCGGGCAGGGTGGATCTCGGCGGTGATTCTGCTGTTCAGCCCTGTGTTCTGGTTCAACTCAGTAACGAACCAAAGCAGAAGCTTTATTGCGGTGGCAAGCGCGGGAACGGCTTGGTTTGCCTGGCGAGCGGGACAGCGCGATGCACACCCTGGGTGGCTGATTGGCGCGGCCGCGTTTCTGGGCACGATGGCCGGTTTCCGGCCCGTCGAGAGTCTGATGCTAAGCCCGCTGTTGTTGTGGGCCATCTGGCGGGGGAGGCCGCAGTGGAAAACGGTGGCGTTCGCCGTAGCCAGTGGAGCAATTCCGGTTCTGGCATGGGGCAGCTGGATGCTGGCTGAATCGCGCGGACTGGAATCGTATGTTGATCTGATGCTGCGCTATTCCGCAGAGCAACGGGTGTTTGAGGCAACCAGCAAATGGCAGGCCTTCGTGTTCTCTCTGCAATACCTGGGTTCTGTTCACCTGGCGGTACTGCTTCCCTGGGTATGGGCATTGTTTTTCGCAAGACCCAAGATGGACGGCCGTTGGTTGTTTCTGGCGGTTTGGACGATACCCAGCCTGGGGTTTCAATTGCTGGGACATTCTGCCGACCCTTGCCATCTATTTGCCACCATTACGGCGGCCAGTTGGGTGGGAGGCTGGACTCTGGACGCTATGGATGGACGTAAGGCGCTGGTCGGCGCCGCGGTGGCTGCGTGCCTGGGAACAGGATTGTTTCTGCGACCTCTACGTGGACCGGCCGCCTATGCGAGCCTGTTTGTCTTGAACCGAGTCGACAAGGCGACCACCGAAGCTGTCGACCTGGGACGAGAGGCTGCATCCAACGGACCGATCACCATCATCATCAAGGACTCCCCGGTCAGCTGGCGTCACCTGATTTACTACATACCAGGGACTCCAGTGTGGGTCTACGAGCATCACCGTTGGTGGAGCCCCACAAAAGAAAAGAAACCTCGCGAAGAATCCCAAGGGCCATTCCTGCTAGTGAATGGAACCGGCACGCAAGTGGTTACGGCTTTGCCAGCGGCCGCCCCCTGAGGCGGAGCAGCAGCAGACGACCGAGCTCACGAAAAGTCTTCCATAACGGGGCCAGCCTAAAGAACTGAGACGCCCCATGAAGCCGTGGCCTGTGGGTAACGGGCACCTCAATCGCTCGCAGCCCCAGGCTTTCCAAGCCCCATACCAGCTCCGCGCAGATGGTGCCGCTGGAGGACTGCAACGAAAGCCGTTCGATGTCTGCGCGACGCATCAGGCGAAAGTCGCAATCCACATCGCGAAGACGAATGCGGAAAAGAAGTCTGGAGACCTCGCGGTAAACCGCACCGATGACGATGCGATGCCAGGAATCTGAGCGCTTCCGTTTGTATCCGTTCACCCACCGCTGTCCGTTCTGCGCCCGGGTGAGCAACAGTTCCAGTTCCGCGACATCGTATTGGCCATCCCCATCTGTGTAGAAGACATAGTCTTTGGTAGCTGCGGCAAAGCCACTACGCAACGCGCCTCCGTAGCCACGATTCACGGGATGGCGGACAACGCGCAATCTGGGGCCGTAGACAGCTTGTAGCTGCTCCGCCACTTCCTGCGTGTTGTCAGGGCTGCCGTCGTTGACGATGATGACTTCAAAGTCCTCGACATGCTGGCTGGCAACCGCAAAGCTGGCCTCGATGAGAGCGGGCAAAGAAAGCGAGTCGTTGTAAGCAGGAAAGAAGATACTGAGCGAATACGGGAACGATGCGGACATGGGATTTGCGACTAATTCTCGACCTTCAAGAACAAAATCCGACAGGGACCGCGCAGTGGGCAAGGACTGGGATGCGGACGCCATCAAATGCTAACAGAATGGACCCGACGAGCAGTGGAACTCTAGCTGAGCGAGGCCTCCTTCTGGGCGACGATCCACAGGGACTGTCCAGCAGGGAAACGGCCACCCGTCGTAAGCCAGCGAGCCTCCATGCGCAAACACATTTCCAGGGCACGATTCAGCAGAGGGTTGATGCCCTGTAAACCACTTTCCGGCGAAGCGCCCATGATGGGCTCCCAGATGCGAAACTTCGCGAAGGCAACCGGCATCAACACGGAATTCGCATAGGTCGTCCGCAAGGGTTTCATGTGGTTGTCTGCTAGCAACGGCAGCAGCTTGGGCAAGGTATAGCGCTGACGTTCCAACACAAACTCAGAGTGTTTACTGCGGAGACAGTCGAAGGCGGAGGCCCGCAGAACCATCACGCCGCCAGGAGCAAGAACTCGACTAAACTCGGCCAGCGCGAGTTTTTCCTCACCCGGCATCATGTGGGCGATAACATCCATCACCAGCAACAACTGGAACGAGTTCTGTGGAAAGGGAAGATGACGGATATCCCCTTGGGTCAAGCGATGGAGGCCACGTTCACGCGCATACCGCAGACCCTCCGTTTCAATATCCATGGAAACGAGAGAGGTACGTGGATACCGTTCCCGGAACTGTTCACTGATCCAACCCGTACCGCAGCCGACCTCGCAGGCAGAGTGACCGTCAAAACGAGGGGCTAAGGTCTTGAGGAACTGCCACAACATCCGATCCATGCCCCGGAACCACCAAAAGTCGCGCTCGGCGGCGGCGATATGGGCAAACTCGGCCGGATTGAAGTTGCGGGCGGGGGGAGCCTGCCGGGTCGCTGTCATGCCACCTGGCCCTGGCTGGATTTCTCTCTAATTGGCAATACGGAGGGCACGGAACAGCCGAAGAAGCGTAGGGATTCCGTAAGGCCCTCTGGCACAGAAGTTCTGGCTCGAAAACCAAGCACGGATTCTGCCAAGCGGGTGTCGGTGGCGTAGTGACCAACATCGATTCGAAGCCGTTCGGGCGGGAAGGGGCAGCGCTGTGGTTCCGGAAGGTTCGCGAGGGCACTCAGGTGCGCCGCGATCTCGTGGATGCTCCAGGTTTCGGGATGGCCGATGTTGAAGCTGCGATTCGAACCGAGTGGCAGGGCGCCAGCACGGAGAATGGCCTCCACCGCATCATCGACATAGAGCGGGTCACGCCGCTGGTCCCCTTCGCCATAAACAGTGATGGGTTGGCCGGCAACCGCTTGTCGGAGAAAGTTCGCAAAAACACCCTGTTGCGGCAGGTGCAGCGCCATGCGCGGCCCGTAGACATTTGTCAGATAGAGCACCACGGCATCCAACTGCTGCATGTTCCACAACAAGAGATGGTAGTGCGCGGCAGCAAGTTTGTGGACGCCGTTGAAATCCACGGGCTGGGCTGGGTGGCCTTCATCGACTGGCAGATAACGAGGGACGCCGTAGACCTGGCGCGTACAGGTGTAGACCACGCGGACGCCCGGATTGAGGCGGGCACACTGATCCAGAAACGCCAATTGTGCGGAGACATTCAGCGTAAGATCACGGTCAGCATGACGGGTGCTGGGCAGGTGCGCAATCTCTCCGGCGAGGTTAAAGATAACGTCCGCAGAACGGATATGCCCGTCGAGCGCGTCCCCCGCGCCAATGTCGGAGACAACTACGGAGATGTCTCCTTCCGCGCCATCCAGATTGTGCAACGCACCACCACAACCGGCGACCAAAGAATCGACTGCCACCACGGAGGCGCCCAGGCGCGCGAGGGTCAGGACGAGGTTGGAACCGATGAAGCCCAATCCCCCAGTGACCAGGACTCGCTTATCCTGATATACGTTGCGTAACTGCTGCTGGTCCTTCATGGCTGGAACGTGACAAGTCCCTCAAAAAGCCGACTGGCCATCGCCTCGGTAACGTGGGGGCCAGCGGGCAAGGAAAATATCTCCATAGCAGCTCTCGAGGCTACTTCCGGCGTGGCCGCCCAGCTGGCATAGGGTAGAAAGCCAGGCTGCTCGTGAATCGGCACCGGGTAATGGATGCCTGTTTGGATGCCAAGCGCATCCAAATGGGTACGAATGGCTTCGCGGTGAGGGCTACGCGCCACCACCAGGTGATGCACAGAGTCTTCGGTGGAGGAAAGAAGCTGTAGATAGGGATGCCCGGTCAATTCCCGCTTGTAGAGCGTCGCGAGTTCCCGCCGCCGCTCATTCCACGACGCCAAGTGGGGCAGGAAGGCCCGCAGATAACAGCACTGCATCTCATCGAGACGACTATTGAGCGCAGGCGACTGGCTCATCTGGGTTCCCATGCGACCGCCATCCCGCAGCAGACGCACGGTAGAGGCGACGTCCACCGAGCTGGTGAGCACGGCGCCACCATCCCCCAGGGCTCCCAGGTTCTTGGTGGGGTAGAAACTGTACGCGCAGAAAGCAGAGAACTGCGTGAGTGGGATTCCCCGATAAAAGGCTCCATGCGCCTGACAGGCGTCCTGAATGAGGGCAATTCCGTGTTCATCGCAGAAAGCGGCAAGCGCATCGAGTTCGCAGGGCTGGCCATAAAGGTGGACCGCGATGATGGCGCGAGTCTGGGGTGTCAGGGCCTGCGAGGCTGTCTCGACCGTCAATAGCAGGTTGGAAGGATCGACATCGGCGATGCGCAGATGCCCGCCAACAGCCAGAACCGCCTGCGCCGTGAATAGCGAGGTCATTGCAGGAACAATGACGTGGTCGCCGGGACGGATGCCAGCCGCACGCAGGCAGAGCTCCAGGGCGGCCGTTCCGGTGCCGACGCCGATGGCTTCGGAGGCGCCGTGAAACTCAGCAAAATCCCGCTCAAAGGCTTCGGTGTGCGGGCCGAGGATGTAGTGGCCACGCTCGTGCATTTCCGCCAGGTACTGTTCAATCTGCTCGTGCGCGCCCTCTAAGGCTGGGCGGAGATCGACCATGGGGACTTTGAGTTGTGAAGTGGGTGAAGCGGAAACGCGTGCCATACTGTTGCGCGCCTAAAACCTCGCCCGACCTGCCCCTGGTTCAACCGAGAAAACCAGGCAGTGCACGCTCGTCTGCAACAGAAGATGTACGGGCATTTGTTATCTTACTATCCGGCCGCGCAAATTTAATCAATCTTAGCGATTTTTTATGTAACCATCGGTGCATTTTTGGCGTTACCCACCATTCACCCGGTTGCATCGATTGAAAACGCTAGATTGATCGAGTCAGTCAACCACAAACATGCAAACACCATTCGCCGATGGAGTGGCCAGCCCATGAGGATGGGCTGCACTGATGCCTAGACAAAATGATGGACAGCGCCTCGCAAGGTGAGCAACGTATATATGTGAAATATCACATTTTCTCGGCTCCGTGGGGAGACGTTGTGTCAGCGCGGTTATGGACAACTGCCCTGCGAGCAGCGGAGGGAGAGGAATAACCGACAGGTTGCGTGGCAACGGAAGCCGAACCTTGGCGTTTCTGAAGGTCGGGAAACAGCTGATCGGGTTGACACTTCCGGGCCTGCAGGGCAAGAATGGCGCGAGGGTCCAGCCTGCAGGGTAAGGTCTAGACCCTCAGCCGCTTTTGCGGAAACAGCCCGTTGATGTGCCGTATCTGTGTAGCGGACAGGGAATTTGACCCGGTGTGAATGGCGCGGCAGGGTCGTTCGTAGAGCGCGAAAATATTAAGGTGGAAACGCTGGAAACAAGCGAGACGCAAAGCCAGTTACGCGGCCAGAAAACCGGGGAGTGCACCGCCCAGCCGACGCGTCCCCCATCGTTGCGACATAACTTTCTGTGGACCTTTGTCGGCAACGCGATCTATGCTGCCGGGCAGTGGGCGATTTTGAGCCTGTTTGCGAAGTTGGGAAGCAGCGAAATGCTGGGGCAATATGCTCTCGCCGTGGCGGTAACCGCTCCGGTGGGCATGCTGTTTCACCTGAACCTGCGCTCTGTTCTGGCCACGGACACCAGTCGGCAATTTCCCTTTGGCGACTATCTCTATGTGCGTCTGGGAGCGACGGCTGTCGCTGTGGTAGCGATAGCGATTGTGGGGTTCACCAGCAGCCCGGATATCACTCTGGCTCTGGTGACGTTGCTGGTGGGAGCGGGACTGTGTGCCGAAGCGGTTAGTGATATCTTTCAGGGCGCCATGCAGCGCCGGGAGGAAATGCGGCAGGTCGCGGTGTCGATGATCGTGCGCACGGTGGCTACCACCGTGGCTTTACTGGCAATACTGTCCTTAACTGGCAGCTTGGTATGGGCAACGCTAGCGATGGCGGCGGCGCGGGTGCTGGTTCTGCTGGTATATGACCGCAAGGTGGGCGGAAACGGTGAGGACTTCGCGCGGACTGGAGGACGCAACGCATGGACAATTCTGCGGACGGCGCTCCCACTGGGCATTGTGCTGATGCTGGTATCCCTGAACACGAACCTTCCTCGCTATGCGATTGAAGAGCACCTGGGATTTGAAGCGTTGGCCGGCTTTGCCGCGGTAATCTCGTTTGTCACCATCGGAAGCACGATGGTGAACGCATTGGGACAATCCGTGACTGCGCGGCTGTCGAGACACTTCCAGAATGGCGAGAGAAACCGGTTTCTGGGGATTCTTGGCAAGATGGCCGCGCTGGTTACCGGCATTGGCGTTTCGGGCGTCATTTGCGCATGGCTGTTGGGCGACTTCGTGCTGACACTGCTCTACCGGCCGGAATTTGCCAACTATCGGGAACTGCTGACGCTTGCCCTCGGAGCTAGCACCTTAAGCTATCTGGCAATTGCTCTGGGATATGCCGTGACGAGTGCGCGGGTATTTGATGCGCAGATTCCGCTCTTCGCCATCTCGGCGCTTTGCTGTGGCGTGACGAGTTCGATGCTTGTGCCGCAGTACGGACTACCTGGAGCCGTGTTTGCCATCGCCTTGGCTGCAGCATTACAAATTGTGGGACAAGTATTGATTTTGATTTGGGCTTTTCGCCGACGGGAGAGAACAGCTTGAAATCCGCCGAGCAAGGCAGCTATATGCCAGCGGGTGACCGCCGCCGGACGGGTGAGCCGGACGTCGAGAGGACCATTCCGGCCTCTGGTTATGCGAATGCTTCGCCGTACGACATGGTGGAATTGGCCGCATGGCTGATGCTGTGCCTGTTCGTGTTTTGTATGCCCTGGGAAAAGGGCATTCTCGTGTCCGGCATTGGAAGCATTGCACGCGTGGCGGGCATTCTAGCATTCGCCACCGGCGCCATTGCCGTGGCACGAAGACGGAAGTTACGTCAGCCCAATTTGATCCTGCTGGCGGGGGGCATCTTCGTCGCGTGGAGCGCGTTCAGCTGGCTGTGGAGCATCGACCCAGGGGCTACCGTAGCACGCGTTGCGACTCTGGCCCAATTGCTGGCCATGATGTGGCTGATTTGGGAACTCTGCCGGGGGCCACGGCGACAAGCTCAATTGATGAGTGCGTATGTGTTGGGAGCGGTGGTGGGTGCTGGCGTCACCTTTTTCCGCTACAGCATGTCCATGCAAACGTACTACCGGCGTTATGCAGCGACGGGCTTTGACCCCAATGATTTCGGGCTGATTCTGGCTGTCGCCATACCGTTTGCGTTGTACCTGGCCTATCGGCATGGTGGCTGGTGGCAGTGGGCTTGGTATGCCAGCGGACTCTTTGTCATCGCCGCACTGCTGTTGACGGCCTCTCGCACCGCATTGATCTGCACCTTTGTCGGCTTTCTCTTCGTGCCCCTGATGTGGCGGCAACTGCGAAACGGGCAACGACTGGCCTGTGGCGTATTGCTGGGCTATTTGATCGTCAGCCTGGTGGGAATCGCGCCTTCGGCGTCGCGAGAGCGGTTGTCGACGATCCCCGGGGAGATTACGCAAGGAAGCATGAACTCCCGCAAGACCATCTGGAAAAGTGGCGCTCGCTATTGGCTACAGCACCCCGTGCTGGGGGCGGGCGCAGGCGCATATCCGGAAGCAGTGCGGCCAGAACTTGGGGTCCCCAGCCTAAAAGACGCCCGGTATGTGGCGCACAACACCTTCTTATCTGTGTCGGTAGAGACAGGGATTCTCGGTTTTGCCCTGTTTACTCTGTTCCTGGGGACGGTGGCGCTATCCATTTGGACCATGCACGGGACTGAACGGGCCTTCTGGGCGGTGATGCTGCTGGTATGGTGCACCGGGGTGTTGACTCTGACCTGGGAGCATTACAAGGTAACCTGGATGTTGTTTGCCTTGGTCGGCACGGAGTGGGCGCACAACTGGTGGCGCCGCGATAACACAACCCAGAGTTCTGAGCCTGCGTGAAAATTCGAGTACTGGAAATTCTGGCTTCCCTGAAGCGCGCTGGCGCGGAACGGATGGTGGTGTCTCTTGCCAGCAGCCTCGACCCCGAGCGCTTCGAAACGCAGGTGATCTCCTTATATGATGCCTACCCTGGCGGCTTCGAACCGGTGCTGGCGGAAAAGGGTATCCCGGTACGACACCTGGGTAAACGGCGCGGCCTGGACCTACGCATGTACCCGCGACTGACCCGCGCGTTGCGCGATTGGCAGCCGGATATCATCCACACACACTCCTATTTACTGCGCTATACCTTCCCCACTGGTTTGTTGTCTGCTCGGGCGCGCATGGTGCACACCGTGCACAATGTCGCTTTGCATGAGACGGATGCCGTTGGACGAGCAATCCACAAAGTGGCCTACCGTTGCGGCGTGCAGGCAGTGGCGGTGGGAGACGAGGTGGCCCGGTCATTCGTGGACTATTACGGATATGCCCCGGCGGCGACGATTGCCAACGGCATCGATACCGAAGCCTTCGAGCGTCCGGGAGCGGGAAGCGCCTGGAGACAGAAGGAAGGAATCGCCGACGACGCTGGGCTGGTCGTCTCAGTAGCCCGACTGGAACCGCAGAAAAACCCGTTGGGGCTTCTGGACGCCTTTGTCATTGGATTGGCACAACGTCCGGAGTGGCGGCTGTTGATGGTGGGTGAAGGATCCATGCGCGCGGAGGTGGAACAGGCGATTGCGGCTAAGGGCTTGCGGGATCGCGTCCATTTAATGGGGTCCCGGCCCGACATTCCCGACATTCTGGCAGCATCGGACGTATTCGCCATGTCGTCGGACTGGGAAGGGACCCCGATGGCGGTCATTGAGGCGATGGCTGCGGGCTTGCCGATCATCAGTACGGCAGTGGGTGGCGTCCCCCAACTGGTACGACACGAAAGCTGCGGATTGCTGGTTCCGGTTGGCGACATGGCGGCGTTAGGCGCAGCGCTGGCAACGTTGGCGGATTCACCAGCGGAGCGATTTCGGCTGGCGGCGGCGGCGCGCCTGCGCGCCCAGGATTTCAGCTTGCGAACGATGACCGCATCGTACGCGGAACTGTTCACCCGGCTGGTTGGGGAGCGCCAATGACTCCGACGGCAGGATTGACGGAAAGGAAGACGCCGGAGCTTCGCACGAAGCCGCGCGTGATACTTCTGGCAACGAATCTCGCCCGAGGTGGCGCGGAAACGCAGGTGGCTCTGCTTGCGAAAGCACTGCGGCGACGGGGCTGGCCGGTGACCGTGGTCTCCATGATGGAACCTACTGCTTTTGTTGAGGAGCTGCGGGAAGCAGATGTGGAAGTCGAGTCTCTGGGCATTCGACCGGGGGGAGTACCCATCGGGGGCGCGGTACGGCTCGCGAAGTTGCTGCGGCGGGAACGGCCAGGAATTCTGCACGCGCACATGTTCCACGGCAACCTATTGGGACGGTTGATGGCCTTGGTGTATGCGGCCCCGGTGGTGATCAGCACCATCCATAGCTTGGCCGAAAGCAACCGGAAGACTGGCAGCATGGGGGGCCGAGATGCCTGCTACAAATACACCAGTTGGCTGGCGACCTATACCACCTGTGTCAGCCATGCGATTGCGAGCCGATACCTGACGATGAAGGCAGTTTCCCCAACGCGCCTGCGTGTGGTTTCAAACGGCGTGGATGGCAACCAGTTCCGTCCAGACGAGGCTCGTAGGAAGAAACTGCGGTCTGAACTGGAGCTTGGCGATGGCTTCGTTTGGTTGGCGGCGGGAAGACTGATGTGGAAGAAGGACTATGGTACGATGCTGGAGGCAATGGCGATACAGCAGGAAGGACTGCTGTTGATTGCCGGAGATGGTCCGCTCGCCGAGAAGTTGCATGCCCACGCGGCCTCCCTTTCGGCTTCCAGCCGCATCCGCTTTTTGGGTCCGCGAACCGACGTTGCCTCCCTAATGAACGCCTGTGATGGATTTGTGTTGTCTTCCGTAGTGGAAGGATTACCCATGGTGCTGCTGGAAGCTGCCCACAGCGGCTTGCCCTGCGTGACGACTGACGTTTCCGGGGCACGAGAAGCTGTGTTGGATGGCGAGACCGGCTTTGTTACCCCCTTGCAGGATGTGAAGGCGCTAGCCGCCGCTATGAACCGTGTGATGGCCATGCCCCCCGAGAAGCGAATAGCGATGGGCGCAGCTGCCCGTACGCACGCCAGCGCACACTTCGAAATGGAAGAAGTCACGACGCGCTGGGAAGAACTGTACCACCAGGGACTGCAGGCCGCAGGTATTGATCGTCTGTCATGAGTGATGCTCGCCCCATGGATGTAACCAACCGGTTCGTCCTCGATTTCGCCCTGCGCTTCGCCGCCGAAAACGGCGGGGTTTCCCCCGTAGGCGCTCGTGTACTCGATTTCGGATGCGGCGCCGGACGTTTGGTGCAGGCGGGTCTGGAACGCGGGTTAAACATCAAGGGTGCGGACGTGTTCTACGCCGGATCCACGACGCGCGACGACGCGGCAGCCGCCGGACTGCTAGATAAGTCGGTGTTTGAGATTCTGGACGGCAAAATTCCCTTCCCGGACCATCGCTTCGACCTGGTCGTGAACAACCAAGTAATGGAGCATGTGGAAGACCTTGACGCGGTGCTTGCGGAAATCCATCGGGTATTGGCCCCCGGTGGCACGGTTTTGAGTCTATTCCCTTCCCGCGACGTATGGCGTGAGGGGCACATTGGCATTCCGTTCTCTCACCGTCTGCCCAAGGGATCGCGACTACGTTTCTACTACACCTGGGCGTTACGGAAGTTGGGGTTGGGTACGTGGAAAGAACAAGCGCCGACCTGTCGGCAGTGGGCCATCGACAAGCTAGCCTGGATTGATGCGTTCACGGTTTACCGGAGCCGGAAAGCCATCTTCGCCAGCTATGACCGGCTGTTCCGGAATGAACTGCGCGAAATTGACTACATACGCTATCGTCTGGTGGCTAAGCCTGGACGGGAATGGGTACTGCAGGTGTTGCGCCTGCCAGGCATGAAGGCCTTGGCTCAGGTGGTCTTCCGTAAGCTCGCGTTTTTGGTGATCGTCTCGCGAAAGGCCCCTACCGCGCAAAAGGACCCTGCATCGCGAAAGGACCGTGCGTGAAGATCGCCTATGTGATCACGCGCGCCGATGCTGTGGGCGGCGCGAGCATACACGTGCGGGACCTTGCCCAGAATTTGCGGCAGCAGGGACACGCAGTGCTGGTGGTGCTCGGGGGCGAAGGGCAAGTAACGGCGCAACTACGCGATGCCGGAATCCCTTACTGCAGTCTGCGCCATTTGGGCCGCGCCATCCATCCATGGAAAGACTACCTGGCCTACGGCGAAATTAAAGAGTCGCTGGCGGCTTGGAAGCCCGATATCGTTTCCACCCACACTGCAAAGGCCGGGTTTCTCGGGCGTCTTGCCTGTAAACGACTAGGCATTCCTGTGACTTATACGCCGCACGGCTGGTCCATAGGACAGAGGATCTCTCCGCTGGCCGGGAAGATTTTCAGCGGAGTGGAACGTATGGCAGCTACCTGGAGTGCAGCAATCGTCTGTGTATGTGAAGACGAGAAATCGCTGGCTTTGCGCAAAGGCATCGCCGAGCCGGGCAAGCTGCGCGTTATCCACAATGGAATGAAGGATATTGCGCCAGATCTGCAAGCGATTTCTAGCGCGGAGCCGGTGCGGGTGTGCTGCGTAGCGCGCTTTGAACCGCCCAAAGACCACGCGACGCTCTTTCATAGTTTGCGCTCGATAGTGGACCTGGACTGGAAACTGGATCTTATTGGTGATGGTCCTCAACTCGAGGAGATGATGCGTTTGGCGACGCATCTGGGCATTCGAGAGCGGATTACCTTCCATGGTTACCAACCCGACCCGAGCAGGATCTTGTCGTGCGGGCAGGTGTTTGTATTGTCGTCCCGATCGGAAGCATTCCCACGAAGCATTCTGGAGGCATTACGCGCCGGTTTGCCGGTCGTGGCGACCAACGTGGGAGGAGTTAATGAAGCGGTGAAGCACGGTTCGAATGGACTGCTGGTTCCGCCTGGCAGACCGGATGCCCTTTCGGGCGCGTTGCGGGCCGTGATTGCTGATCGGGAACTTCGGGAACGCATGGGGACAAAGGCGCGTCAAGACTTCGAAGATCGATTCCGCCTGGAGCAGATGGTGGAAAAAACGACGACCCTCTATCACGAGGTTTTGTGGCGCAATGATTCCGAGAATTACGACGTTCTGGGGAATCGGATCCGCCCGCAAGTACAGAATCCGAACGAAGGAGGTAACGCCATGACCACCAATACTGAGATGATCGCTCGGGAACCACGACGAACGGAAAGACCGCGAACGGAGATGGTGCGCACAGAGATGCTCCGTGGTGGGTCAATGCCGTCGACTGCCGAGTTTGAAAGCGCGGGTTCGCTGGTGGAACGACTGCCTCACGAAATCGCACACCGGAATCTGATGGATGGCTCCGCACTGGGCGTGAAGCGCGCGTTCGACATTGCGTTTGCGAGCCTTCTGTTGTTGGCGGCCTCTCCGCTGTGCGTGCTGATCGCGCTAGCGATCATGCTGGAAACCGGTGGCAATCCGTTGTTCCGCCAGAGTCGCATCGGGATGGGTGGACGCCATTTTTCCTGCTGGAAGTTCCGCACTATGGTTGCCGATAGCGAAGAAGTTCTACAGAGTTATCTGGAGAAGTTCCCTGAATTGGCAGAGGAATGGCACGCGACCCACAAGCTGAAAGATGACCCCCGCGTGACACGCGTTGGCCGTATTCTGCGCCGCCGCAGCCTGGATGAGTTGCCACAGCTTTGGAACGTGTTGAATGGCGATATGAGCATGGTAGGTCCTCGACCGATCGTGGACGACGAGGTGCCGAAGTATGGCACGGCGATGGCGCTCTACACGCGCGTACGTCCTGGCCTGACAGGCTTGTGGCAGGTTTCGGGTCGTAGCGACCTGAGCTACCGCAAGCGGATCGCGCTGGATTGCGAATACATCCGGGATTGGTCAATGGCTCGCGATTTGAAGATCATTCTGAAAACGGTATGGATCGTATTGCGTCCTAGTGGCGCGTACTAGATTCAGGCAGGATTGCGGCTGCTCATTCGGTGGAATGAGGCCCGGTACGACTGGGGGAAGACTGGCTGCAAATGCATGGACCCGCCTGATCGGAAATCGCTTATGATTGAGTTGGCAAACGGAGCATGCCGCCGGTGGAGTCGAATCCCGGGGAGGATGCTCCGTTTTCTTTGTAGCTAGTAGAAGGGCGAGACGTCGGAACCATGCGACACCTGATACAAAAGAGCGTACAGATTTTTCTAGCGTGTCTGGTGGTTCTGGTCGGTTTGTCCTACACGCGCGGGGCAAACATCCCAGCGGAACTGCCTTCGTTGCTGATTTGGTCCGGCATCGCAGCATCCAGCTACGCCGTGGTGGCTCTATTCCGCATCAATCGCCAGCAGACATGTAGCCGGTGTATGGGCGGTGTACCAGAAGGGCCCAAACACTAGACGCCCCTGCTATTTCAGGCACACCAGATTAACTAAACCCCAGTTCAACTCTCGTTCCGTTAAGCCGACTTCGCTAGTTCCCTGCCCCGCGTTCCCGGAAGAGATTGTTCAGTTCCGCATAGGTGGTAATCCCCTCGAAACCTTGAAAAGTTCCCTGTTCGGCGATGCCTTTGGCCGCGCCCAGAAACCCGGTCCAGGCCGCGCGCGCCAGGGAGGAACCCGTGCTGATGCGACGCACTCCGAGATCCGCAAGACTCTGCACGGTAAAGCCCACGTTCATGCCCATCAGAACATTTACCGGGTTGGGATGGACGGCCTGCACAATCGCTATGATTTCGTCAGCGGTACGAGGACCCGGCGCATAGAGCACGTCGGCGCCTGCGTCGGCGTAGGCCACCAAGCGGCGGATAGCTTCCTTTAGGGGCTCCGGATGGCCAACGAGATAACACTCGGCCCGACCGGTCAGCAGGACGTCGGCGCCTGTTTCGTCAATGGCGGCGCGGGCTGCCTTGATGCGCTCGACTGCGACGTCGATGGGGTACAGCGGCGTCTCTGTCTCACTGGTGTTGTCCTCAATGGACAGACCCGCCACACCGGTGGCGACGCAACGCTTCACGTTCTGGGCGAGGGCTTCCGGATCATGCGCATAGCCATGCTCAAAATCCGCATTGAGCGGCAGATCTACCTCTTCGCTAAGCTGCGTCAAATGCGCCAGCACGGATTCCAGAGGGAGTGCCCAGGTGGAATCCGGCAGACCCTGGGCAAAGGCCAGCCCAGCACTGGTGCTGGCGATCGCGGGGAATCCCAAGGACTTCAGGAGGATGGCGGAACCGACATCCCATGGGTTCGGAATGACGAAGCAACCTTGCTGATGCAGGTTGCGAAACGCGACACGGCGCGCAGCAATTCGGCTTGCAATATCCACGGCCGGAGGATAACACAGCATTACGACCGTGCAGACCTTCCACGGATGGAAGGACCGGCGGAGAGCTAGACCGGTACGGGTCTTGCTCCCCGGCGAGATGTTCACCGGGAAGCATAGACGTTCAGATCTAAAACTGGTCGTACACGGGGACGTAGGTGAGGGACCAATCCGGCGTGAAGCGCATGACCACCGGGGAACAGTTCATACGGGCGTTATCGGCCGAAGAAACAACGATGGTCCCCTTGCGGTCGCCTAGTTCAGGGAAACTGTCCGCCAGCAGAAGAGTGGTGTTGTGTCTTGGTTTCAGGGACAGGTAACCGGTAAAGAATACATTACCGTCTTCGTCCCGGGCTTCCACCCGATATTGTTCCTCTTTCGTGGTTCCCGCGTTAGCCAACGCGACACCTGTGCCATAACCGTTGGTGTGATCGAAAGGGAAATACATACGATCAGTGCGGGCGCCCGTATTGGGAACAGTGAATTCCACGGGCTGGATACCCGGGCTCAGATTGGTAAATATGGCCGTCGTCTGAATACGACCTGAGCCTTCCGTTACCTCTGCCCAATAGAGAGTCTCGGTGGGCTCGGGGTCAATGATGGACCGGATGATACGGCTTGCGCCTGGCTTCAATACCTCACTGAATTCTTCGATGTTGCCGTGGTCCTGCGTCTGAAACTTGGTGGCCGCTCCGTTGGGTTTGAAGAATTTGATCTGGACCGCAGTTGGGTCCGTAGACACGTTCATCAGAATGATAGAGGTCTGCCAGTTGGCGCCATGGGTAAGATGCGGCAAAATCTTGTTCTCTATCAGCGGATGAAGTGCTCCACGGTATTCGACACCATTCTGCTTCTGCCCAAATGACTGGCCCGCGAGAGCCAAAAGGAGCAGGCATGCCAGGATCACGTCTGTCCAAATTAGGCACAGCAAGGGAGGAGAGGTGTTGCAGGGAGGGCACTTAGGCGGTCAAATCGACCGATTGCAGGTTGAGGTTCCCCCCGATTCAGTTGGAATTGTCCTGATT
>Ga0182745_1001144_pt1 | contig 26084 bp, 21 predicted proteins | sample eDN3rd30CKraftBY_FD_128523 | JGI IMG/M metagenome (GOLD analysis project Ga0182745, IMG submission 128523) | Enriched backyard soil microbial communities from Emeryville, California, USA - eDNA 3rd pass 30_C Kraft BY (version 2) (version 2) | ecosystem: Environmental > Terrestrial > Soil >... | reverse complement strand
CGTTTGCATGATGCTGCCCGGCCGCAGCGGATTGATCGCGGTGGGCAGCTTGTCGCGCGTGCCGCCCACGCTGGCGTCGAGCGTGGGGAAGCGCTCGGCGCCGGCCTGGCGCAATAGCGCGCGGGATTCCGCCAGCGAGGCCTGAGCCATGGCGAGGTCCTGGTTGTGCGCAAAGGCCTGCTCGAGCAACTGCTCGAGCGCGGCATCCTGCAACTGGTTCCACCAGTCGCTCACCGGTTCCTGCGCGGCAAGGCGCCCCTCCAGTTCGAACTGTGCCGCGGTATCCGGCAGCGTGGCGAGTGCCGCAGCGCGATCCACGTCGAGATAGCTGTGGCAGGCCGCGAGCGCCAGCGGCAAAGCCAGCACGGTAAAGCTTTTCAGAATTTTCATGAACTGTTCCTCAGGCCGACTGCGTGGTTTGCGGGGCGGGCAGCAACGTGTCCGGTGCGTGGACGGCGTGGCGCTTGAGGCGTTTGCCTTCCAGCTTGCGTAGCAGCACGTAGAACGCCGGGGTGAAAAACAGCCCGAAGAAGGTCACGCCCAGCATGCCGGAGAACACGGCGATGCCCATCACGTTGCGCATCTCGGCGCCGGAACCGGTGGAGTACACCATCGGCACCACGCCCATGATGAAGGCGAAGGATGTCATCAGGATCGGGCGCAGCCGCATGCGGCTCGCGGTGATCGCGGCGTGGTAGGTGTCCATGCCGCGCTGTTCCAGTTCGCGCGCAAACTCCACGATCAGGATCGCGTTCTTGCTGGCGAGCCCCGCGAGCACGAACAGGCTGATCTGCGTGAAGATGTTGTTGTCGCCGCGCGTGAGCCACACGCCGGCCAGCGCCGCCAGGATCGACAGCGGCACGATGGTGATCACCACCAGCGGCAATGCCAGGCTTTCGTACTGCGCAGCCAGCACCAGGAATACCAGCAAGAGGCACAGCGGGAAGATGAAGACCGCGGTGTTGCCCGACAATACTTCCTGGTAGGTGAGGTCGGTCCATTCATACACGATGCCGGGTGGCAGCGTCTGCGCCAGTACTTCCTCGATGGCGGCCTGCGCCTGTCCGCTGGAAAACCCAGGCGCGGCGTTGCCGTTGATGTCGGCGGTCAGGTAGCCGTTGTAGTGCGAGGCGGTTTCCACGCCATAGCTTTCCTGCATGCGCAGCACCGAGCCCAGCGGCACCATGTCGCCGCTCGCATTGCGCACCTTGAGGTTGAGCGCGTCGTCCTTGGAGTCGCGAAATTCCGCGTCGGCTTGCGCGATCACCTTGAAGGTGCGGCCGAACTGGTTGAAGTCGTTGATGTAGAGCGAACCCAAGTACACCTGCATGGTGTCGAACACGTCGCTTACGGAAAGCCCGAGCTGTTTGGCCTTGGTGCGATCCACATCCGCATAAAGCTGCGGCACATTGATCTTGTAGTTCGAGTACACGCCGGCAAGCTCGGGGCGCTGCCAGGCCTGCATCTGCACCTGTTGCGCCACTTCCGCCAGCTGTTCATAACCCAGACCCGCGCGATCTTCCAGCTGCAGCTTGAAGCCGCCCGTGGTGCCGAGGCCGTTCACCGGCGGGGGTGGAAAGATGGCGATGTAGGCTTCCTCGATGCCGGCGAACTTGGCCTGCAGCGTTTGCGTCAGCGCGAGCGCGGACAGGCTCGGATCCTCGCGCTGTTCGAACGGATCGAGCGTGAAGAAGATGATGCCGGCGCTGGCGCTGTTGGTGAAGCCGTTGATGCTCAGGCCGGGGAACTGCACGGCGCTTTCCACGCCGGGCTGGTCGAGGCCGATTTCGCCCATCTCGGTGATCACGCCCTTGGTGCGTTCCAGCGTGGCGCCGTCTGGCAGTTGCGCGAACGCGATCAGGTACTGCTTGTCCTGCATCGGCACGAAGCCCTTGGGAATGTGCTGGAACAGGACGCCGGTAGAGGCGAGCAGCAGCGCATAAAAGCCCACGGCCAGCATCTTGCGTGACAGAATGCCGGTCACGCCGCTTGCGTATGCGTGGGAACTGCGCTGAAAGCTGCGGTTGAACCAGCGGAAGAAGCCGCCGAACACGCGCTCCATGCCGCGGGTAAGCCAATCCTTCGGCGCGTCGTGGCCCTTGAGCAGCAGCGCGGCAAGGGCGGGACTCAGCGTGAGCGAGTTCACCGCGGAAATCACGGTGGAAATGGCGATGGTCAGCGCAAACTGCTTGTAGAACTGGCCGGTAAGCCCGCTCACGAACGCGATCGGCACGAACACCGCCACCAGCGTCAGCGAAATGGCGACAATGGGACCGCTCACTTCCTGCATCGCCTTGTAGGTGGCGGCAAGCGGAGACAGGCCTTCCTCGATGTTGCGCTCGACGTTCTCCACCACCACGATGGCGTCGTCCACCACGATGCCGATGGCCAGCACCAGGCCGAATAGCGACAGCGTGTTGATCGAGAAGCCGAACAGCCACATCAGCGAGAACGTGCCCACGATCGACACCGGCACCGCCAGTAATGGAATGATCGAGGCGCGCCAGGTTTGCAGGAACACCACCACCACGATTACCACCAGCATCAGCGCTTCCAGCAGCGTCTTCACCACCTCATGGATGGAGCCGCGCACGAACACGGTGGGGTCGTACACCACGGAATAATCGACGCCTGTGGGAAAGCGCACCTTCAGTTCTTCCATCACCTTGCGCACGCCGTCGGACACTTCGATGGCGTTGGCGCCGGGCGCCTGGAAGATGGGAATGGCCACGGCCGACTGGTTGTCCAGCATCGCGCTGAGGTTGAAGTCGGAAGCGCCGAGTTCGATGCGGGCCACGTCATGCAGCCGCGTGATCTGGCCATTGTTGCCGGCACTGACGATGATCTCGCCGAATTCCTCCGGGCTTTCCAAACGCCCCTTGGCGTTGACTGGCAACTGCACCTGCACCATCGAGGTGCCGGGCGCGGCGCCGATCACGCCCGCGGCCGCCTGCACGTTCTGTTCGCGCACGGCGTTGACCACGTCGTTGGCGGTAAGGCCCAGTTCGGCGAGTTTTTCCGGATTCAGCCAAAGGCGCATCGCGTAGTCGCCGGAGCCGAACAGCTGCACCTGGCCCACGCCCTGCACCTTGGCCAGTTCGTCCTTGACGTTCATCAGCGCGTAGTTGCGCAGGTACAGCTCGTCATAGGTGTCATCCGGCGAAATCAGGTGCACCACCATCGTGATGTCGGGCGAGGCCTTCACCACGGTAACGCCGGCCTGGCGCGTTACTTCCGGCAGGCGGGGCAGGGCTTGCGACACGCGGTTCTGGACCAGTTGTTGCGCAAGGTCGGGATCGGTGCCGATCTTGAAGGTGGCCGTGAGCGTCAGGCGGCCGTCGGTGTTCGCCTGCGACGCCATGTACAGCATGTCTTCGGTGCCGCTCAGTTGTTCCTCGAGCGGCGTCGCCACGGTTTCCGCCACCACCGACGGGTTGGCGCCGGGATAGGCGGCGTTGACCACCACCGAGGGCGGCGCCACTTCCGGATATTCCGAAATCGGCAGCGTCATCATGGCGATGGCGCCGGCGATGAAGATGAGAAGGGAGATCACGCCGGCGAAAATGGGCCGGTCCACGAAGAATCTGGAAATGTTCATCGTTCTTGTTCCATGGAGAAAGCCGTCTCCGGCCGTGGGGTGGCCACGGCCGGAGGCAGGCGGGTTTGCCAGGGGTACAGCAGTTACGGCAGCGGCGGCTTTTGGCCGCCTTCATCAATGCGCCGGGCTATAGCCGACGGCGCGTTCATGATTCGGTCAGCGGCTGACCACCCGCTCATCGGCGGACAGCGGCACGGGGTTTACCAGGGTATTGGGCGCGGCGATGTGGGAAAGGCCGTTCACCACCACCTCATCGCCGGGCTCCAGACCGCTGAGCACCACGCGATTGCCCTGATGATTCGAGCCGAGCGTCACCTCGCGGTACTGCACGAGATGCTGGGCATCGACGATATACACGAACTTGCGGCTCTGGTTGGTGCCCACGGCGCGTTCGGGCACCAGGAGCACCGGCTTGGTCTGCGACGAACCCACGCGCACGTTGACGTACAGGCCCGGCGTCAGCACACCATCGGTATTCGTCACCACGGCGCGGGCGCGGATGGTGCCGCTGGTGCTGTCGAGGCGATTGTCGAAGGAGTGGATTTCACCGTGGTAAACCTGGTGCTGATCCTGCGCCAGGCTCAGTTCCACCGGCATCGCGCCGCCGTGCTGGTGGCGGGCCAGCTCCACGTAGGTCTGTTCATCCACGTTGAATTCCGCGTAGAGCACGTCGTCGGCCACCACGCTGGTGAGCACCGGCGCATTCGGCCCCGCATCGACCACGTTGCCCACCGTCAGTTCGGCGCGGCTGACGCGGCCGCTGATCGGCGCGCCGATGTGGGCGTAGCCGAGATTGAGTTGTGCCTGGTCCTGCGCGCTCTGCGCCTGCAGCACGCCGGCTTCGGCGATCTGCAGGTTGCTGCGCGCGGTGTCGAACACGCTGTCGGAAACCAGGCCGGTGTCGTGCAGGCGCTCGTTGCGCGCGAATTCGTCCTTGGCCAGCTGCAGCCGCGACTTGGCGGTGGCCAGCGTGGCCTGCGCCTGCGACAGGGCGTTCTGGTGCGGGCGGGGATCGATCACGAACAGCGGATCGCCCGCCTGCACCAGCTGGCCGTCGTCGAACAGCACTTCCATGATGGTGCCGCCGACCAGCGGTTTGATTTCGGCGCTCTGCACGGCGGACAGGCGGCCGGAATAGCTGTTCCACTCGCGCAGTTCGATCGGTTCGACCACGGTGAATTCGACCACGGGCGCGGCGATTGCCGCGGGAGCGTCTTCGGTGGTGTCGGCATTGGCGGTGGTGCCGTAGTAGACGGCGCCCGAGGCGGCGATGGCGATTGCCAGGGCCATTTTGCTGGCATGGCGGTTCAGGAACGAAGTCAGGTGGCTTTTGGGACTGGACATCGTGGTACTCCTTGGTGACCGGCGCCCAGTCCCTGGTCGATCAGACGCAGAAGGCGGGTACGGCGGAAAGGGTGGAACGGAAAGTGGGGCGCAAGATACATACCGGTCGGTATGTGTGTCAAATTATTTTTTCAGGCGGGGAGTATAGAGAGCCAAAATTTGCGGAGTGTTGGCATTTTGTGAAGATTTTGTCGCTGTTTTGTGTGCCATCGCCCCACCTTGGGGCGCTCTTTGGCAATGCGTGCTTGCCAAACGGGTAGAGACCGTATATTTTGTCGGGGTTTGAAAACGGCATTGCCTGGGTGGAAATTCAACGAAGTATAGAAAAGTACAGACCAGTCGGCATCTTGATCCGCCGTCACACACATAACTGAGGTGTAGCGCCATGTCCCGGGACACGTATACCCGTTTGCTCGAAACCGCGATGGACCTGATCTGGCACAGTAACTACAACTCTGTGGGCATCAACGATATCTGCAAGCAGGCCGGGGTGACGAAGGGCGGCTTCTACCATCACTTCGAATCCAAGGCGAACCTGTTCTGCGAAGCCACCAATTACTACTGGAACACCGTGAAGGGGGAACTCGATTCCCTGCTTTCGCCCTCCAATACACCGCTCGAACAATTGGAGAACATGATCAACTTCATCTTCGCCCACAAGTTCGGCGATGACCCCAACAATGTGCCCGGCTGCCCCTTCGTCAGCGCCGGCTGCCAGACCGGCCTCGACGAGGCCGCGATCAACGGCAAGCTGGTGGAAATGGCACAGAACAGCCACAAGTACAGCCTGGCGTTGGTGCGCAACCTGCATGGTGCCGGCTATCTCGACGGCGAGGTGGATGTGGAACGCGTCGCGCGCCTCATAAACCAGTACATCCAGGGAGCGGTGAGCTATGCCCGTATTTCCCGCGACATCGCCGGCATAAAACACGACGTGCCGGAAGCGCTCTACCGCCTGTTGGGGCTCAAGCGCGAATACTGGTTTGCCACTCAGGCCACCTGGCAGGCCAAGCCCTGCTGCCTGGAAGGTTGACCGTTCCCCATGACTGACCGCGAATGCCTGAGCTGCGGCATGCGCGAGACGGCGCTCCGTTTCGAACTCGACCAGGTACCGCCCCATCTCGTCTGCCCCAAGTGCGACCAGGATCTCTACCTGCAGCACGACGGCAGCTTTCTCACCCGCGACATCGCGCACAGCCGTGAAACCGTGGCGCGTGCGCTGGAAAAACTCGACAAACTGTTGCTCGACGGTTGGCGCAGCCACGGCCGCGGCGTGCGCATCATCGTGGGCGGCGGGCTGATCCGCGAACAGGTGCTTGGGCAGCTCTACTACTACCGTTCGCGCGGCATCGTGCGCGAGTTCCACGAAGACAGCCCCAACCATGGCGCCATCGTCGCGGTGCTGCGCTAGCGGGGCCGGCCGCTACAACAACTGCTGCGCGATCAGGTCCAACACCAGGGCGCGCGCGCCGGCAAAGTCCACCTTGCCCGAACCAAGCCGGGGAATGGCGGCCACCGTGAAATAGTGGCTGGGGAAGGTCAGTGGATTGAGGCCTTCTGCCGCCAGTCTTTCACGCAGCAGCGTGGGGTCGAGCGCGCGGTTGCCGAGCGCGATCAGCTTTTCGCCCTTGCGCACGTCCGGCACGTTCACCACCACCACCTCGAAGTCGGCCTCACTCACCGCGTGTTTCAGCGCCGTTTCCACCGTGCCCATGCCCACCATCTCGCCGCCGATCTTGGCGAAGCGCGAATAGCGGTCCTGGATGAACAGGAAGCCGTCTTCGTCCAGATAGCCCTTGTCGCCGGTAACGTACCAGCGCAGGCCATCGAGGCCGGTGAGCGCCGCCTGGGTCTGCTGCTCGTTTTTCAGATAGCCGTGCATCACCTGCGCGCCGCTGATCAGGATCATGCCGGACTCGCCGGTAGGCAGCGGCGCGTAGGTATCCGGATCGACGATGCGAAAACTGGTGCCGGGCAGCGGCAGCCCCACCGAACCCGGCTTGTTGCCCACCTGCACTTTCCAGTTGTCGGGATTGATGCGGTCGGGCAGGTTGGTGCTGGCCACCGGCGCGGTTTCGGTGGCGCCGTAGCCTTCCAGCACGTCCTTGTTGAACTTCAGCTTGAACTCGCGCCGCACGTCTTCCTGCAGCTTTTCCGCGCCGGTGACCACCAGCCGCAGACTGTCGAGCAGCAATGGATGCACTTTGGGATTGCGGATATACAGGCGCAGAAAGCTGCTGGTGCCGAGCAACAGGGTTACACGGTGTTCGGCAATGGCGAGGGCGGCGCCGTGGGCATCGGTGGGATCGGGATGACACACCACAGGCACCCGCTCGATCAGCGGCATCAGGTGGGTGACGGTCAGGCCAAAGGCATGGAAGGGCGGCAGGTTGGCCAGCATTACGTCGTCGTCCTGCGGGCGCAGCAGTTCGGTGAACTGCTTGACGTTGCACACCAGGTTGCGGTGGCTGAGCAGCACGCCTTTCGGATGGCCCTCGCTGCCGCTGGAAAACAGGATCGCCGCGCAGCTGAAAGGATCCACCTTGCGCAGGTACAAGGCCTTGAGCCAGCTTGCCGGCAGCAACCAGCAGGTGACAAGCATCATTAGCCGCCTGGCAGAGGAAATGCCGCCGCGCAGCGATTCGAGCGTGACGAAACGGCAATGCTCGCGCAGCGCGCTCAGGTCCACGCCACGGCTGGCCAGACGTTCCAGAAACAACGCCGAGGTGTAGACGGTGCCGACCTCGGCCTGCAGCAGCGCCGAAATCTGCGCCGGTATTGGCGCGGTGAAATTGAGATTGACCACGGTCTTGCCAAGCGTCCACAGCGCGAAGTTGCCCAGCACGCTGGCGCTGCTGCTCGGCAACAGCAGGCCTACGTTCTGTTCCGGGCTGTGCTTGTCCCGGCTATGCTGTTCCCGGCTATGCCTTTGCATCTGCCGCGCCAGCAGCAGGCTGGCGGTGAGCGCGGTGCGGGCGCGCAAGGCCGTTCCTTGCATATCGCGCAACACCACGGGATTGCCGCGGCGCTTGCAGGCGTCGATCCAGTGCGCGCCGATGGCCGGCAGCTGGTCGGCGTATTCCTGCCAGGACTGGTTCGACAGGTCGATGATGTTGCGCTTCAGTTCGTCCGCAGGCGTATGGCGCGGCAGCGGCGCGCCAAAATCGACCACCACTTCGCGCGGCCGCTGGCGCCGGTGACGGGGATGCGGCGCGGCGCGGGAATCGGCAATGCCGCCAAGGCCGCGCAGGTAGAACGGCACGATCAGCACGCTGTCGTCCACCATCGCGCAAGCACGCTCGTAACCGTGGCGGAACTGTGCCAGGTGACCGTTGCGGCTGATCACCCCTTCGGGGAACAGGCACGCCACCTCACCCCGCGTCAGCGCGGCGGCCACGTCCTCGAGTGCGCCGCGCGATGCCGCTCCGGCCTCGATCGGAATGCAGCCGAAGCGTTTGAAGAACCACTTCAGGTACCACAATTCATAGATCGAACTCAGCAGCACGAAGCGCACGGGCCGCGGGCAGGCGATCTGCACGATGGCCCAGTCGATCCAGCTGACGTGGTTGCCGAGCAGCAGCACGCCGCCCTGCGCGGGAATATGCGCCATGCCCTGTACCTTGATGCGGCAGCGCAGTGGCAGCGCGCGCCCAAGCAGCACCCGTGTGAGACTTTGCGGCCACAGGTGGATGAGGAGCAGCGCGCCGATCCAGCTCAGCAGCGCCAGCGCCTGCAGCAGATGGCGGCTGCTCAGGCCCGCCAGCAGCAGCGCCAGGGCCAGCAACAAAGACAGCAGGGCGCACGCCGCCATCAGCCAGCGGCTGGCGGCCAAGGTACCGCCAAGCGTCTCCGTACGCGCAAAATACTGCACCAGCGCCTGGAGCGGCACGCTGCACAGCCCACCGGCAATGCCACACAGCAGCAACAGCAGTGCCGCCAGCCAGGGCGCCTGTACGCCGGGCAGTAGCGCAAGCGCGGTGGCCAGGCCAAGCGCGCCAAGCGGCAGCAGGCTGGTTTCCAGGGTGTTGCGGGAAAAGCGTCCCGCGTAGAGCGCGCCAAGCACCACGCCAACCCCGACGCAGGACAGCAGGGTTTGCCGCGCCATCGCATCTTGCACGCCAAGTTCCTCCCGCAACTGCCCCGGCAGTGCCGCCACGAGTACCAAGGCCACGCTCCAGAGCAGCGCCAGGCCACCAGTGCCGATGCCGAGTGCGCGCTCCTGCCGCAGCAGCGTCAAACCCTGACGCCATTGCGTCCACCAGGCGTGCCGCTCGATGGGTGGCGTGGGCGCTGTGCCGTCGAGTTGCGGCAATCGGTAAAGCAACAGGATTTCCAGCGCCGCACCCGCCACGGCCAGCCAGGTGTAGGGCGCAAAGGCGCGCAGCACGGCGCCGGCATCGGTCGCCTCCACGGGAACCTGCGTGGCATAGGCCGCGAAATGCAGCCAGGCGCCGCCAAGCACGGCGGCCATGGCCAGTGCCGCCACGCTGCCGTTCACTTCGCTCAGGCGTTGTTTGCCGAAGGCTTCCCGGATGAAAGCGTATTGCGCCGGCGCAAACAGCGCGGCCTGCGCCGCAAGCACCGGGATCAGGACGAACGCGCCCACAAACCAGCCTCGATAGCTACACAGCGTGAGGCACAGGCACGTGGCCAACAGCAGCCAGCCGCAGCGGCGCAGCACCCAGGGTTTGGGCTGGCGGTCGGCCCATCGGCCGGCGAGGCCTGGCAGCACGATGGTGGGCAGCAGAATCAGCGCGCCGAGCAGCGCCGCAAGCGCCGCTTGCGTGGTGCCGGTATGCAGCGCGAACACGACATGCGCGATGAGCAGCGGATGGCTGCAGACCACCCAGGCATTGAGAAACACCGCCAGATAAAAGGCGAGGGCACCGCGCCGGGAATCGAGTGTCGCCATGGCAAAGCGCTCGCCGCAAGGTTGCTGAACGCGGGATCGGCGGTATTGCGCGCGGTAGCGTGGCCGCGCCCGCGATCGCCTTCCGCTAGTCGTCGGTCAATTCGTCATCCGCACTGCCCGTCGCTGGCAACGGCGGCGGCCAGCCACCGAATTGCTGCCAGCGGTTGATCATATGGCAGAAGAGATCGGCGGTGATTTCGGCGTCATAACGCGCGGAATGGGCGGAAGCGTTGTCGAAGAGCAGGCCCGCCGCTTCCACCGCGCGCGCCAGCACGGTCTGCCCGAAGCACAGCGCCGAGATCGAGGCGGTGTCCAGGCTGGAAAACGGATGAAACGGATTGCGCTTGAGATTGTGGCGCTCGGCGGCGGCGCGCACGAAACCGTGGTCGAAGTGGGCGTTGTGGCCTACCAGGATGGCGCGCTTGCAGCCTTCCTGCTTCATCACCGCGCGCAGCTTGGTGAAAAGATCACGGAACACTTCGCCTTCCGGATGCGCGATGCGCAGTGGATGGAAGGGGTTGATGCCGGTGAACTTGAGCGCGGCTTCCTCCAGATTGGCGCCGGGAAAGGGCACCACGCGATAGAAATGCGTGTCGCGGCGGCACAGCTGGTCGCCGTCGAAACCCAGCGTGACCGCGGCGATTTCGAGGATGGCATCGGTCTGCGCGTTGAAACCGCCGCATTCCACGTCCACCACCACCGGCAGAAAGCCGCGAAAGCGCTCGGCGATGGTGGTCGTGCCAGCGTTGGCCTGCTCTTGTTCAATCATGGCGCAGCTTCCAGATGATGGTTTCGCCCGCCAGCAGCGGCACGATGCGTTGTTCCCCATAACCGTAGTCGGCGGGCAGGGTCCAGGGCTCGCGGACCAGCGTGACTTTGTCGGTATTGCGCGGCAGACCATAGAAATCGGGGCCATGGAAGCTGGCAAAGGCTTCCAGTCTGTCCAGCGCGTCAAGTTCCTCGAACACGGCGGCGTACAGTTCCAGCGCGGCCGGCGCGGTAAAGCAGCCGGCGCATCCGCAGGCGCTTTCCTTGGCGTTTTGCGCGTGCGGCGCCGAATCGGTGCCCAGGAAGAACTTGGGCGAACCACTGGCGGCGGCCTCGCGCAGCGCTTCCTGATGCGTGCGGCGCTTGAGCACCGGCAGGCAGTACAGGTGCGGGCGCACGCCGCCCACCAACAGATGATTGCGGTTGTACAGCAGGTGCTGCGGGGTCAGCGTGGCAGCCACGTTGGCCGGCGCTTGTTGCACGAACTGCACGGCATCGCGGGTGGTCACATGCTCCAGCACCAGTTTCAGGCGCGGAAAGCGCGCGCACAGCGGCGCCAGGATGCGCTCGATGAAGACCTTTTCGCGGTCGAAGATGTCGATGTCGGCATCGGTCACCTCGCCATGCACCAAGAGCGGCAGCCCTGATTCACTCATGGCCTCCAGGGCCGGATACGTGGCTTCCAGGCGCGTGACGCCGCTGGCGGAGTTGGTGGTGGCGCCGGCGGGATAGAGCTTCACGCCCTTCACATGGCCGCTTGCCTGCGCGCGCCGGATTTCCTCCGCGCTGGTGCCGTCGGTGAGATACAGCGTCATCAGCGGCTCGAAACCGCTGCCCTGCGGCGCCTGGGCCAGCAATCGTTCGCGGTAGGCCAGCGCCTGGGCCGTGGTGGTCACCGGCGGCACCAGGTTGGGCATGGCGATGGCGCGGCGAAATACGCGGGCGGTGGGAGGAACGGTGGCGGCGAGCACGGCGCCGTCGCGGAAATGGATGTGCCAATCGTCTGGACGGGTAAGGGTAAGAATCTGCATGGTAAAGGCTCGAAAAGCAGCCGGCAGTATAACAACCGGCCTTGCTCGATAGCCATGCCCTGGGTTCCGCGGCGCCTGTCAAGGTAGACGTTGCCGGATGGGCTGTTTATGCTTGCCACCCTTGTTTACCCTCACGCTTGCAACAACGGATTCCATGGCCACCATTCTTGAGAAACTTCCCCTTGGCGACAAAGTCGGCATCGCGTTTTCCGGCGGTCTCGACACCAGCGCGGCACTGCACTGGATGAAGCAGAAAGGCGCGCGGCCCTTTGCCTACACCGCCAACCTGGCCCAGCCCGACGAGGACGATTACGAGGAAATTCCACGCAAGGCGCTGGCCTATGGCGCGGAAAAGGCGCGCCTGGTGGATTGCCGCACGCAACTGGCCAACGAAGGCATCGCCGCGATCCAGTGCAGCGCTTTCCACATCACCACCGCGGGCGTCACCTATTTCAACACCACGCCGCTTGGCCGTGCGGTCACCGGCACCATGCTGGTGGCGGCGATGCAGGAAGACGACGTCAACATCTGGGGCGACGGCAGCACCTACAAGGGCAACGACATCGAGCGTTTCTACCGCTATGGCCTGTTGACCAACCCCTCTCTCAAAATCTACAAACCCTGGCTGGACCGCGATTTCATCGAGGAACTGGGCGGCCGCGCGGAAATGTCGGCGTTCATGAACAAGGCCGGATTCGGCTACAAGATGGCCGCCGAAAAGGCCTACAGCACCGACAGCAACATGCTGGGCGCCACCCATGAAGCCAAGGACCTGGAACACCTCTCGAGCGGCATCCGCATCGTCAACCCCATCATGGGCGTGGCGTTCTGGAAGCCGGAAGTGGACGTGAAGCCCGAGGAAGTGACGGTGCGCTTCGAAAGCGGCGTGCCGGTGGCACTCAACGGCCGTACCTTCGCCGGCCCGGTGGAACTGTTGCTGGAAGCCAACCGCATCGGCGGGCGTCATGGCCTGGGCATGAGCGACCAGATCGAAAACCGCATCATCGAAGCCAAGAGCCGCGGCATCTACGAAGCCCCCGGCATGGCGCTGCTGTTCACCGCCTATGAACGCCTGGTCACCGGCATCCACAACGAAGACACCATCGAGCAATACCGCGAAAACGGCCGCAAGCTGGGGCGCCTGCTCTACCAGGGCCGTTGGTTCGACTCGCAGAGCATGATGCTGCGCGAAAGCGCGCAGCGCTGGGTGGCAAGCGCCATCACCGGCGAAGTAACGCTGGAACTGCGCCGCGGCAACGATTATTCGATTCTCAACACCGACAGCCCGAACCTCACCTATCACCCCGACCGCCTGACCATGGAAAAGGGCGATTCGCTGTTCACCTCGCAGGACCGCATCGGCCAGCTCACCATGCGCAATCTCGACATCGTCGACACGCGCGACAAACTGAGCCTGTACACGGGCGCCGGCCTGTTGAGCATCGGCAAGGGCAGCGACAGCGTGCCCACGCTGGAACCGCCGAAAAAGGACTGAGCGCGCCGGCACTGGCCGGGTGAACGAGTGGCTGGCAACGCAAAGGAGGCGCCTTATGAGGCAACGCGTGCTTGTCTGCCTGTTCACCGTTCTGCTGGCCGGCCCGGCACTTGCCGACCAGAATGATCCTGAGCTCGGTTCGTTGTTCGACAACCTGCGCAACACCCGCGACCCGGTGGCGGCCGCGCCGATCGAAGCGCGTATCTGGGACCTGTGGTTCGAACACGACAATCCCGACGCCAATCGCCTGATGCAGCTCGGCCTGGCGCAGATGAACACCAATGCGCCCCAGGCGGCGGTGGCCACGTTCACTCAGCTCATCGAACTGGAACCGGAGTTCGCCGAAGCCTGGAACCGGCGCGCCACGCTGTACTACCTGCTTGGCGACTACGCAGCGTCAAAAGCCGACGTCGACCAGGTGCTCAAACTGGAACCCTATCACTTCGCCGCCCTGTCGGGACTTGGCCTGGTGCATCTCGCGCTGCACGAATATTTCCAGGCGCGCAGCGCCTTCAACGCCGCGCTCGAAATCAATCCGAGCATGCAGGGTGTGCGGGAAAATCTCCGGCAATTGGAGGGATTGCTGCAGGAGCGGGCGATTTAGCACGGCTCAGATTTGTCTGAGTTTGCATCGTCACCTCATCGGCATTGGCGTCGAACCTTTACCGGCCTGTCGTTTCGCCGTGGGTAACAAGCGGTATCAAGCCTTTCATTAGCGCTGCGGCTACCAGGCTGACAATTCCCCTTCATGCTTCCCAGCGTTGTGACGGGGATTTTGTGCCCGGCGTTTCGGCTCGCTGCAGTGAGCGCAGGAGTGTGTGCGCCAGCAGCGCCTGCGGTCGCGTGGTCGTGAACGCATCGCCTTGCGGCAACGCGGTCGTCATCGCGGCAAGTGTTGCCGTATCCCGCGGCGGGGAATTGCCGCCCGTTGCCGCTTCCCGCGCGCCGAACGTGCCGGCAAAGCGGTCCACGATATCGGCCACGCTCAACGCCTTTCCTTTTGCGAAGAACACCGCCCGGTTGGCACGCGCCGCCGCCGGCAGCAGGGCGGCGGCACTGTGATTGGGCTGTTGCTGCTCGCGCTGCAAAAGACGCGTGGCGCCGCCCGGGCCGAGAAAATGCGCCAGATAAAGTTCGTTGCCCGCCACCTTGCGCCCAAGCGCCTGCTCGAGATGCTGGCGGTTGTCGCGGGCGTATTCCGCGGCCATCAGTGCCGATAAACGCGGGTCGTCGCGCAGTGCGAGAATGTCGCGCCTTTGCTGCGCATCGGCCACCACCGGCTTGCCCTGCGCGTCGCGGGTGATTACGGCGGCTTCGTTGCCGAGGCCGTGCTGTGCGCCGTGGCGTCCGATGAGGTCGAGCCAGGTGCTGTCGATGAATTGGTAGAGGCCGCGGGCGGAGGAATCCTGGGCCTGGGCGGTGCTGGTGAAGCTGCTTTCCACGGCTGCCTGGCGCAGGAGGTAGTCGAAATCCACGCCGGTGCGGGCGCTGGCAGTTTCGATTGCGGTGAGGATGGTGGGTGGCGCTTTGGGCGCCAGGGCCGATAGCGTAGTCATGTCGGGGTTTTGACGGTTGCCTGGTTTCTTGGGAATCCTCAGCAAGACTTGTGCCGGTTTTTCTTGGCTCGTATTGAGATTAGGGGAGATTGCAAGCACCTTTGTGTTGAGGCAGAGTCCGCATCAATATCGTGACGCCTCTGTCGTCCCTGTTGCCCAGCCAGGGTACGCTGCAAGCCCATCCCTGGGGCGCTCGGCTCCGGGCCATCCCTGGCCCTACGACGCCCCTGGCTGGGCAACAGGGACGACAGAGGCTTGGCATCGGACTTCAGTGTTCCGCATTAGAAAGCAGTCAGAAAATGAAACTGAAATTGAAACTAAGGATGCCGTGCGTAACTCAATGTTGATGGCTCGCAGTCGCTTGGCCGGATAGGCCTTCGGGGGACGTCGTAGGGCCAGGGATGGCCCGGAGCCGAGCGCCACAGGGATGTGCTTGCAGCGTGCCCCCGAAGGCCTATCCGGCCAAGCGACTGCAACAGATTAGATACGGGCCACTATCACAACGAAGCGAACCACTATCACAATGATATGGACCTCTATGGCAATGAAACCTCACTCTTCCGTTTTATATTTGTACTCGCACAAATCCTCGATCACGCAGCTGCCGCAGCGGGGTTTGCGTGCCAGGCACGTGTAGCGGCCGTGCAGGATCAGCCAGTGGTGGGCGTCGAGCAGAAATTCGTCCGGCACGACTTTCATCAGTTTTTTTTCCACTTCCAGTACGTTCTTGCCCGGCGCCAGTCCGGTGCGGTTGCTCACGCGGAAGATGTGGGTGTCCACCGCCATGGCCTTTTGCTTGAACGCCGTGTTCAGAATCACGTTCGCCGTCTTGCGTCCCACGCCGGGCAACGCCTCCAATTCCTCGCGCGTCTGCGGCACCTTGGAATCGTGTTCGTCCATCAGAATCTTGCAAGTCTTGATCACGTTCTCCGCCTTGGTGTTGAAAAGGCCGATCGTCTTGATGAATGTCTTCAGCTTGGTCACGCCCAGCTTGTGAATGGCTTCCGGCGTGTTGGCCACGGGGAACAGTTTCGCGGTGGCCTTGTTGACGCTCACGTCGGTGGCCTGTGCCGACAGCATCACGGCGATCAGCAGTTCGAAGGGAGTGCTGTAGACCAGTTCGGTGGTGGGGGTGGGGTTGGCGGCGCGCAGGCGCTCGAAGATTTGGGTGCGTTTGGTTTGGTTCATGCTACACCTGTCCGGTAACGCGCACGCGCCGGCTGCCGGTGGCTTCGCCCGGTAGTTCTGGCAGCACTTTGCGTTGGTGGTGGTCGATACAGTTTTTCAGGGCGATCAGGAGACCCAGCAGCAGGAAAGCGCCGGGGGGCTGTTGGGCCAGCGGCAGCGGGGCGCTGTCGAAGATGTTCAACTGCCAGTTGTCGGCAAATGGCAGCAGCAGGGTCATGTCGGCAAAGAGATGGCCGGTGCCGAGCAGTTCGCGTATCAGGCCAAGCGTCAGCAACACGGCGGCGAAGCCGAGGCCCATGTGCAGACCGTCGCGCACGGAGGCGAGTGGGCCGTGCTGGCTGGCAAAGGTGTGGGCGCGGCCGACGATGATGCAGTTGCTCACGATCAGTGGCACGAAAATGCCGAGCTTCTGGTACAGCGTGTAGGCCTGCGCCTGCATCGCCAGTTCCACGCCGGTGGTGAAGGCGCCGATGATCAGCACGAACGCCGGCAGGCGGATGGCAGCGGTAAGTTGATGCCGAAGCAGCGAGATGACGAGATTTGAACCGAGCAGTACCAATAAGGTGGCCAGCCCCAATCCAAGCGCGGTGACGGCGGAGGTGCTGACGGCAAGCAGCGGGCACAGGCCAAGCAGTTGCACCAGGGCGGGATTGTTGCGCCAGAGGCCGGCGCTGTCGGCACTTTTGGCATGGTCGGGTGTGTTCATGGCGAAACCTCCGGGGCGGGCAGGGCAAGCAGCGCTTCGCGGTTGCGTGCGAAAAACTGCAGCGCGCGCTGTACCGCATTCACCACGGCGCGTGGCGTGATGGTGGCGCCGACGAACTGGTCGAACTCGCCGCCGTCGCGCTTGACGCGCCATAGTACCGGGTCGGTATTGTCGAGCGAGCGGTTGTCGAAGCTGAGTATCCAGCGGGATCTGTCCAGTTCGATCTGGCCGCCCATGTCCGGCGTTTCGCGATGCTCCGTCACGCGCACGCCGGTGATCACGCCCTCGCGGTCGAGGCCCACCAGCATCACGATGGGGCCGTTGAAGCCCTCGGCGGTTTCGAAGGGCAGGATCACGCCGCTGGTCCGGCCGTCGCGTCTCGCGATGTAACCCGCGCGCGCCTGGCGCAGGCCAAGCAGTTCCTGGTCGATGAAATGTGGTGCGGCGGGATCGAGCATGAAGCGATCGGCCAGGAGATCATTGTCGTGATTGGTGGGCGGCAATACCGCGGCAAGCGCGGCGCGCTCCACGGCTTGCTGCTGCGCGGCGATGTTGTCACGTAAGTGTTGTGCAAGCAGCGCTAATACCAATGCGATGAGCAGTGCCAGGGTTCCGAGGCGCAGGCCGGGATGGCGCAGCGGCGATGTGCCGGCGGTCTGTGTAGCGCGCGCTTCGTCATGCCCGTTCATTGGCGGTGTCCGAAAGTGCGCGGGCGGGTGTAGTTGTCGATCAGCGGCACGGCCAGGTTGCCGAGCAGCACGGCAAAGGCCACGCCGTCGGGATAGCTGCCCCAACTGCGGATGATGAACACCAGCGAGCCGATCAGGGCGCCGTAGATCAGGCGCCCGCGTGGCGTGGTGGAGGCGGTGACGGGATCGGTGGCGATGAAAAAGGCGCCAAGCATCGTGGCGCCGCTGCCCAGGTGCAACAGCGGCGAGCCTTCGCTGCTGGAGGAACCGCCGTCCCAGAACAACAGCGCCCAGAGGCTCAGCGCGCCGAGAAAGGCGACGGGAATGCGCCAGCTGATAAGACGCTTGTGCAGCAGCCAGACGCCGCCAAGCAGAAAGCCCGCGTTGATCCATTCCCACCCCCGCGCGGCAAAGCTGCCGGCGGCGGGCGAATTTGCCAGAAATTCGCTGACCAGTTGCGCGCCGCGCTGCTGCTGGAAACTGTTCAGCAGCGTGGCGCCGGTGTAGGCGTCCACACCGGCGAGCGGTTCGATGCCGGCGAACATCCTGAGGCTGTCGCCAAAGGAGGGCAGTGTGTTGCCGTCCCCCGCCGGCAGCGGCCAACTGCTCATCTGCAACGGGAACGACACCACCAACACGGCGTAGCCCACCATGGCGGGATTGAAGATGTTGTAGCCGAGCCCGCCGAAGAGCTGCTTGCCCACCAGAATGGCGAAGGCGATACCGGTCAGTCCCACCCACCAGGGCGCGTTGGCGGGCAATGCTGCGGCAAGCAACAGCGCGGTGAGCAGCGCCGTGCAATCGCGCAACTGCGGCAACACGTCGCGCCCGCGCAATCGCAGCGCCAGCACCTCGAAGCCAAGCGCGCAGAGCGCCAGCCAGCATAGGTTGAACAGCACGCCCCAGCCGAAGAAGAACACGAGCGCGCTCAGGCCCGGCACGCAGGCCAGCATCACGTGTTGCATCACCTGCGCCGTGCTGTGGCCCAGGTGGGTATGGGGCGAACTGGAGAGGGGCTTCATGAATCTTCCGGTTTTGATGGCTCCGGTGGCGCTTCGCCTTCTTGCTCCCGCTGCGCAGCTTTTTTGGCATTCACCCGCGCCAGTGCGGCTTTGATGACGTCTTCCGGGCTGGGAGCAGCGGTGGTTGGCATAGGCGCCGGCGCAGGGGAGGCGGGTGCAGTGGGGGCTGCCGGTGAGGAAGCCGCCCTGGTGGAAATTGCCGCTGGTTCAGCCGCTTCCTCCGCCTGCGCGGCTTTTTTCGCCTGCACGCGGGCAAGCGCCGCGGCCACGGCGGCGCTTGGGCTGGCGGGCGCTGCTTGTTGCGCGCCTTCCCGCGCGTTTTCCTGGCGCTGTTGCAACAGCGCGGCGCGTTCACTGCGGCGGCGTTCCTCCTGCGCGAATTCCTCCGCCTTGCGCTGCTGGTGGAATTCGAAGCGCGGGCGCGAATGCGCGGCCATGGCCAGGCGTTCGCGTTCCTGCTTCAGTTCGCCCTTGGCGGCGCGGAAGTACTGCACCAGGGGAATGTGGCTGGGGCATACGTAGGCGCAGGCACCGCATTCGATGCAGTCGTCCAGATGATAGTGTTCCACTTGTTCCAGATTGCGGCCGCGCGCATGCCAATACAGCTGTTGCGGCAACAACAGCGCTGGACACGCCTCTGCGCAATAACCGCAGCGGATGCAGGCGAGGGCGGGCGGCAGCGGTGGCAACTCGGTGGCGGTGGCGGCGATCAGGCAGTTGCTGGTCTTGAGCAGCGGCAGTTGCGCGTGCGTCAGCTCGGTGCCCATCAAAGGGCCGCCGTGGATCAGGCGTGAGCGTTGCGTTGGGTCCATTTCACAGGCGTCGAGCAGCGTGCCAAGCGGCGTGCCGATCGGCGCGCGCAGGTTGCCGGGTTTGCCCACGGCCGCGCCGGTCACGGTGACGATGCGGCTTACCAGCGCTTCGCCGTGCAGCACCGCGCGGGCGATGGCGTGCGTGGTGCCGACGTTATGGCACAGATAGCCCTGCGCCTGGGGGTAGGTGCCGCTCGTCACTTCATGGCCGGTAAGGATGTAGATGAGCTGTTGTTCGTCGCCGGAAGGATACTGCGCCGGGATCACCTCCAGCGTGACGCGCGCATCATCGAGCGCCGCGAGCGCCTGGCGCATGGCGGCGATGGCTTGTGGCTTGTCGTCCTCGATGCCCACCAGGCAGCGCCGGGCGCCGCACAGGCGCAGCAGAATGGCGATGCCGGTGGCGATGTCGTCGGCGTGCTCACGCATCAGCGCAGCATCCGCCGTGATGTAGGGTTCGCACTCGGTGGCGTTGATCACCAGGGTGTGCGTGGTATTCAGGGCTTCGCGCAGCTTGCTGTGCGCGGGATAGCCGGAACCGCCCATGCCGCAGATGCCGGCGGCGTCGATGCGCGCCAGCACGTCGTCGATGTCGCCGCTTTGCCAGTCGAGGGGCGGCATGCGCTGCCAGCGGTCCTCGCCGTCGGTGGCGATCACCACGCAAAGCTCGGGCAACTGCGAGGCGTTCGGCACTGCGTGCTCGATGATGGCTTCCACGATGCCCGAACTGGAGGCGTGGCAGCTCAGCCCGTTCACCGCGTTGCCGTAAGCAAGCAATTGTCCCTTGAGCACGTGTTCGCCCGGTTGCACGCAGAGCGTGGGCGCCGCATGGCCGAACTGGGTAAGTGGAATCACCAGACGTGCGGGGATGGGCAGGCTGCGCAGCGGCTGTTGCAGCGATTGCGTCTTGTGGCGCGGGGGAGCGATGCCGCCACGCAGCGGCCGGTAAAGCGGCGCGGCGGGCATCAGGCGGCTCCGGGACGCAGGTCGGTGGCGATCAGCGCCGCGTTGACGGGGCGTTGATCGGGACGCGGCCAGCGCCAGTCGTGTTGCGGCGGATGGGCGGGAAGCATGTCGATGCAATCCACCGGGCAGGGCGCCACGCACAGGTCGCAGCCGGTGCATTCACTGATGATCACCGTGTGCATATGGCGTGCGCTGCCCAGGATGGCATCGACGGGACAGGCCTGCACACATTTGGTGCAACCTATGCATTCGGGTTCGCGGATGTAGGCCACCTTGCGAATGCTTTCGACGCCGTGAACCGGATCGAGCGGCACCGGCGGCTTGGCAAGCAGGTGAGCCAGTGCGCGGATGGTGGCATCGCCGCCTGGCGGACAGCGGTTGATCGGACCGCCAAGCGCGATGGACGTGGCGTAGGGGCGGCAACCGGGTTGCCCGCATTGCCCGCATTGCGTCTGCGGCAGCAGCGCGTCGATCCGGTCGACCAGCGTGCTGTCTGCGGTTTGCAGGCGGCGTGCGGCGTAGCCAAGCAGCGTGCCGAGCACCAGGGCCAGTGCAAGCAGAACGCCGGCGGCGGTCAGCAGTGTGTCCATCACGCCAGCCCCGCGAAGCCCATGAAGGCCAGCGACATCAACCCCGCCGTGATCAAGGCGATGGCGGGGCCCTGGAACGGCAGCGGCACGTCGCTGGTCGCCAGCCGCTCGCGCAACGCGGCGAACAGCACCAGCACCAGGGAAAAACCCAAGCCGGCGCCAAGGCCGTGGAACACCGCTTCGACGAAACCGTGGGCGCGCTCCACGTTGAGCAGGGCCACGCCCAGCACGATGCAGTTGCTGGCGATCAGCGGCACGAACAGCCCGAGCACCTTGTACAGCAGCGGCGCGCTGCGCTGCATCCACAGTTCGGTGAAGCGCACCACGGCGGCAATTACCAGAATGAATGAAAGCGTCCGCAGGAAATCCAGGTCGAAAGGAAGCAGCAGATAGCGATACACCAGGTAGGCGAGCAAAGACGACAGCGTCAGCACGAACGTGGTGGCGATCGACATGCCCACCGCGGCCCCCAGCTTGCCGCTCACGCCCATGAAGGGGCATACGCCCAGAAACTGGGTGAGCACGAAGTTGTTGACCACGATGGCTCCGAGCAGGAGCAGCAGAATGTCGGTCATGGCGGCGCCGGGCAGCCTCAGTGGGTCTGGATCAGCTCGACCATGTAGCCGTCGGGATCCTTGACGAAGGCGATCACGCCGCCGCCGTGTTTCATCGGGCCTGCCGGACGCACCACGTTGCCGCCCTTGGCGGCGATGTCGTCGCAGGCCTTGTAGGCATCGTCCACCGCGATGGCGATGTGGCCGAAGCCGTTGCCGAGCTCGTAGCCCGGGGTGTCCCAGTTGTGGGTCAGTTCGATCACGGTGTTGTGCTGTTCGTCGCCGTAGCCAACGAAGGCCAGCGTGAACTTGCCCTCCGGGTAGTCCTTGCGGCGCAGGAGCTGCATGCCGAAGATCTGCGTGTAGAAGTCGATGGATTTGTCCAGGTCGCCGACCCGGATCATGGTGTGCAGGATGCGCATGGAAGTTCCCCGTTGTTCCTGTTGAGTTGTTCGCACGGATGCGAAGCCGCTATTAAACCAGAACCGCGGGCGCGGGGGCATGCCCGGCGGCCTTCCCGGCAGCAAAAAGGAGGCGCCAAGGGGCTTTGCTGCTACACTCGAACGTCTTTTTGATCCGCGGTAGGGCCGCCTCGAAACCCTGCCGCCTTACCTGAATTCATACGTGAGAAACGAGCATTCAAGATTTGCCCTGCCCATGGAAGTGAGCCTGTGGTGCGCGCCACAGCCGCACCTCATGGCGCCCGCGCTTGCTGCGCGCTACGAGGCCTTGCTCGACGCGGGCGAGCGCGAGCGTTGGCAGCGGCTGCAACTGGCCGAGGATCGCCAGCGCTTCCTGCTGGCCCGCGCCCTGGTGCGCACCGTGCTTGGCCGTTACTGCGAGCGGGAGCCGCAAACGCTGCGTTTTGCCACCAATGCCTGGGGCAAGCCGGCGCTCTGCGCGGACGATCTCGACGGCCCGGTGCCGCATTTCAACCTCAGCCATACCCGTGGCATGGCGGTGCTGGCGGTGAGCCGGCAGGCGGCGGTGGGGGTGGACGTGGAACATGCATTGCGCGAAGTGGCGGCCGAGGCGCTGACGGCACGCTTTTTCGCGCCGGAGGAATTGCAGGCGTTGCAGAGTCTGCCCGAGGCGGACCGCAACGAATATTTCTTTCGGCTGTGGACGCTGAAGGAGGCGTACGTCAAAGCCCTGGGCCTGGGGCTGCGCATTCCGCTCGATAGTTTCGTGTTCGATCTGGACGATGCGCAGATTCATTGCGAGCGGCGGGAGGCGGGGGCGCCGCCGCTGCGGTTCTGCAGTCTGGCGGTGGCGCCGCATTTTCGGGTGGGGGTGGCGGTGGCCAGTACGCTGGAACCCGTCATCAATTGCTTTCGCGGGCTGCCGTTCGAGGGGTTTGTGCGGCAGACCTGACGTTACTGGGGCCAGAGCGGGGTGACGCGCCGACCCCTTGCCCCGATCGGAAAAAAGGGGTCGCGGTATGAGATCAGCGGCAAGCAGTCGGTGCGCGATCCCGCTTGCTCCACTTCCGCCCCGTCAGGCACAAGCGCGGCGCTGCGGAACTCGCCGCTGCGCGGCTCAGACAGTCCTCGCTCCCTTCCGCGCTTGCACCTGACGGGAAAACGCTCCAACGCTCCGCAAGCGGGATCGCGCACCGACTGCCATCAGCTATCTGCTGAACGTCCTGGGGAGTATTAGGGGACAGGCCCCGAATTGGGGTCTGTCCCCTAACGCGCTACGTGGGCAAGGATCAGGTCACCCGGGTGCCGGGCTGGGCGTTGCCATCGGGGGCCATGAGGAAGATGTCCTGGCCTTCCCCGGCGGCGAGAATCATGCCTTCGGAGAGGCCGAACTTCATCTTGCGGGCTTTGAGGTTGGCGACCATCACGGTGAGCCTGCCGATCAGATCAGCGGGGTCGTAGGCGGATTTGATGCCTGAAAACACCGTACGCGTCAGCGGTTGGCCGGCGGCATCATGGCCGAGGTCGAGCGTGAGCTTGAGGAGTTTGTCGGCGCCTTCCACGTGTTCGGCGTGCACGATTCTGACCACGCGCAGATCCACCTTGGCGAAGTCGGGGAATTCGATTTCGGCGGCGATGGGGTCGTTTGCCACGGGGCTGGAGGCGACGGACGGAGCGGTGCTGGCTGAATCCGCGGATGCGGTGGCCGAGGTCGCTGCCGTAGAGGTGGATGCGGTTCCAGAGCTGGATGCCGCCGACGCGCCTGCGGCAGCCAGGTTGTCCTTGCTGGCTTCCACCATGGCGGCCACGTTGACGGGATCGATGCGCTGCATCAGGGGCGTGAACTCGGCGATCGGGTGTTCCAGCAGCAGCGTGTTGGCATCGGCCCAGAGCAGCGGCGCGATGCCGAGGAAACTTTCGGCCTGCTGCGCCAGGGCGGGCACCACCGGCTTGAGGTAGATCACCAGAATGCGGAACAGGTTGAGCCCGGCGCTGCAGATCATTTGCACGGCGGGGTCGTGCGGGTTGGCCTTGGCGAGCTTCCAGGGTTCGGCGGTGGCGATCATGGCGTTGGCCTGGTCCGCAAGCGCCATGATCAGGCGCAGCGCCTTGCCGAATTCGCGCGCGTCGTAGCAGGCGGCGATTTCGTCGGCGGCAGCCTGGAATTGTGCGGTGAGCAGGGGAACGCTGTCCTGGCTGGCCAGGGTGCCGCCGAAGCCTTTGTGGATGAAGCCGGCGCAGCGGCTGGCGATGTTCACCAGTTTGCCCACCAGGTCCGCGTTCACTTTCTGCACGAAGTCCTCGAGGTTCAGGTCGAGATCGTCGGGCGTGGCGCCGAGCTTGGAGGCGAAGTAGTAGCGCAGGCTTTCCGGATTGAGATGCGCATGGAAGGTGTCGGCGGTAATGAAGGTGCCGCGCGACTTGGACATCTTCTGTCCGTTCACGGTCAAAAAGCCGTTCACGCTGATGTGGCTCGGCGTCTTGAAACCGGCGGTGCTGAGCATGGCGGGCCAGAACAGGGCGTGGAAATTGATGATGTCCTTGCCGATGAAATGCCACAGCTCGCTTGGCGTGCCGGCTTTCCAGTAGGCGTCGAAATCGAGGCCCTGTTCATCGCACAACTTTTTGAAGCTGGCCATGTAGCCGATCGGCGCGTCCAGCCACACGTAGAAGTACTTGCCCGGCGCGTCGGGAATTTCGAAGCCGAAATACGGCGCGTCGCGGCTGATGTCCCATTCCTGCAGGCCGCTCTCCAGCCATTCGCTGAGCTTGTTGGCCACCGTGGGCGCCAGCACGCCGCTGCGGGTCCATTCCTTGAGGAATTCAGTGTATTCGGGCAGCCGGAAGAAATAGTGCAGCGATTCCTTGAGCACCGGCGTGGCGCCGGAAATCGTCGAGCGTGGCTCGATCAGGTCGGTGGCGGCGTAGGTGGAGGAGCAGACTTCGCAGTTGTCGCCATACTGGTCCGCCGCGCCGCACTTGGGGCACTGGCCCTTGATGAAGCGGTCGGACAGGAACAGCTTGCGCTCGGGATCGTAGAGCTGGGTGATGCTGCGCGTGGCGATCTTGCCGCCCTCGCGCAGGCGCTCGTAGATATACGTGGACAGCGCGCGGTTTTCCTCGGAATGGGTGGAGTGGTAGATGTCGAACTCCACGCCAAAGCGCCGGAAATCGCGATGATGTTCCTGGCGCACGCCCTCGATCAGCGCCTCGGGCGTAAGGTTGGCTTTCTCTGCGCTGAGCATGATGCCGGTGCCGTGGGCGTCGTCGGCGCACACGTAGTGCACGGTGTGCCCCTGCATGCGTTGGAAGCGTACCCAGATGTCGGCCTGGATGTAGCCGAGCAGGTGGCCCAGATGGATCGGGCCGTTGGCATAGGGCAGGGCGTTGGTGACGAGAATGTCGCGCCGGGTCATGGCTGGCTCGCTGGTTTCTTGCGGAGGGGATAGGGGGCGGCATGGTAGCGGATGCCCGATCAAGATAAAAGTGCGCGGCCCGGCGCCGGCCGCGGCGGTTGTCGCCCGGCACTTGCGCTGGCATGCTGCGCGCACCCGGCAGGATGGCTGCGGTCTGCTATGTTGAGGGCAGGACTTGGCCCGCATAAGGAGCATTGTTGATGAAAGCAGAAACCCAACGGGGATTTACCCTCATAGAACTGATGATCGTGATCGTGATCATCGGCATCCTGACCAGCGTGGCGCTGCCGGCGTACCAGGATTACGTGGTGCGCGCCCGCGCCGCGGAACTGCTGGTGGTGGCGGATGCCGCGAAGATGGAAGTGACGGAATACATGACGCTGAGCGCCAAACTGCCCGGCGAGGATTTCGCGGTGCAGGAGACCCGCAGCGCCATGGTCGACAGCGTGCAGTGGGACGGCGGCAAGCTGGTGGTGCAGGGCAATACGGACAACCTGGGTGCCGCGGTGTCGCTGGCGCTGACGCCGTCGCGCAACAACAATGGCATCATCGAGTGGAGCTGCGCGGCGGTGGAAGGTGGCCGCTATCTGCCGGGAACCTGCCAGTAGGCCATCAAGCACTGGCGCAGGCGCTTCCCGCTTCCCTGAAAAACAAAACCCCGGCAGCGTGCCGGGGTTTGTTCGGTAATCCGGGTTCAGCCACGTTTCCTTGTGGAAAACGTGGCCGTTCCAAGGCTTTGCAGGCCAGATCAGGACAACCCGACGATCTTGCCTTCTTCGTTGACGTAGATGTTTTCGGACGAGGGCACGCGCGGCAGGCCCGGCATGATCATGATGTCGCCGCACACCACCACGATGAACTCCGCGCCGGCCGCCAGCCGCAACTCGCGTACGTGCACGGTGTGATTTTCCGGCGCGCCCATGCGGGTGGGGTCGGTGCTGAAGCTGTTCTGGGTCTTGGCCATGCACACCGGGAAGTGGCCGTAGCGTTCCTGGTATTCGTCGAACTGCTTGCG
>Ga0182745_1001143_pt1 | contig 26091 bp, 25 predicted proteins | sample eDN3rd30CKraftBY_FD_128523 | JGI IMG/M metagenome (GOLD analysis project Ga0182745, IMG submission 128523) | Enriched backyard soil microbial communities from Emeryville, California, USA - eDNA 3rd pass 30_C Kraft BY (version 2) (version 2) | ecosystem: Environmental > Terrestrial > Soil >... | reverse complement strand
TCAACTATACTTCTTTTAGATAATGAAAACAGAGTAACCTTCGTCGAAAGAACCTATGAAAATGGAGAATTCCAATTCGATAACCAAGTTGAGTTAGCTCTAGTTTCGAAATGTTAATAATATATTAGTACTACTTTTTTTTAGATATTCCACGGTTGTACATAGTCTCTTTTCTAGACAGACATATATTAAGTATATCTGAGATAGAAAGGGGGGAAAGACATGGGTTATTCTGGTGGCGGCGGCTACGGCAGTGGTGGTTTTGCATTGCTTGTAGTACTATTTATTCTTTTAATCATCGTTGGTGCTCAATACTTCAATAATAGTGGACGATACTACTAATCTATAGCATTTGAAGTATCGAAAAAAGTGGGTTCTTGAGAAAAGAATCCACTTTTCAAATGATTCGTAAAAAAATTACATAATCTACTCGAAAACCGAGCATTTGTCCCTGTTCCAAAATTGGATTCGACATAAATTGTAGTATCTTGAACAAAGGGGGAGAAATATTATGCATTGCAACGGTGGTCATTCTGGTAACAGCAACGAGTTCGTTTTAATCGTTGTATTATTCATCCTTTTAATTATTGTTGGTGCTTACTACTTCGGCAACTAATAATTAGATTAGGTGCAAGAAAAAGGTGGACTTTAAAGCAGTGTGCTTTAAAGTCCATTTTTTTGCGTTTAGTATCAGATAAACGATTGAATTACCTTAGTATCGTTTTATTCATATACCAAATATTTTTGTTTGTAAAAATTTCCCCATAATTTCTTGTATTTGAAAATTTTTCTATTAAAATAGAGGTGCAATCATAAAATGATAAAGGGGTACGTGAATGGAAAACGAAACGGATAAGCGGATCGAAAGGTTAGAAGATGAAGTACGGGCGCTACGTTTAGAACTAAATGAGTTAAAGGGAACGACCAGTACACCAAAGGAACAAGCAATCCAACGTATTCAAAAACCAAGTGAGAAGAAGGAAGAACTGGAAAATCATTTGGTCAAATTAAATAAAGCCACTGCCGCAAAAAAGAAGCCGATTCAATTGAGCGAACCAGAAAAACAAGAGAACAAGCCCAAAAAACAACTCAGTATGGAAGAAATCATTCTTTGGTTATTGCCAAAAATCTTTATGATTATTCTTGTTCTAGGTGTTCTATGGGGACTGAAGGTAATTAGTGAGTTTGGTTTATTATCGAATGGCTTAAAAATTGCTTTAGCTTATCTTTTGTCTATCGCGTTAGTTGTAATTGGTATTGTAATGGATATGAAAAAACGGGTCTCCTCGCAAATTTTTACAATCGTATTGTATGGTGGTGCCTTTATTATAGGGATTTTAACCACAGCCGCTGGGGCGATATTGTATGATGTTCTAGATTTATATTTTGCACTTCTTTTAGCTCTCATCTATATTGCCTATGGAATCACGATTTGTTATGTGAAGAAAAATGAGGTTCTGTCTATTTTCGTTATATTTACATCATTACTTTTGCCATATTTACTAGAATACATGGATTTTAACGGAACAGTTATTTTACTTTATGTCTTGTTGGTCTATGCGGCCATTCAATTTATCTTTATAAAGCATGGACAATCGATTGCCATGTATGTTGCGTATGCCTTTTCCCTTATTGCGATACAGGTAATCTCCAGCTTGAATGATGGCACTACTTTGCTTTATGCATTAAGCACGATTGTTCTGAATGCCATTTTCCTTGTTGTTTGGTGGAGATTAAATAAACCATTTGGCAAATGGCGTACTGTTGATGAGGGGTTACTATTTAGCTTGAGTGGTTTAACTGTTTTGATGATAAATTTCATGACAGTGGAAGCTTCCATTCCAATGCTAATATTAGTGATCCTATATGGTGCGATGGCTTATCTGGCTTATAAACGAACGAAATCTCGGATTGTTGATATAGCAGGAACGCTTTCGTTATTAACCATTTTCAACCTGCTCACGATTTTAAATGCACTTGACCAGTTTGAAGTCGTGATACTGCCGCTAAGCGCGTTTTTAGGGTTAATGCTTTCACTAAAACTTAATGCTTTACTCATGAAAATAACGTATACATTCTTATTTACGGTTCATGTATTATTCCATCTATTATTTGCTGAAATCACGCCGTTTTGGAATATCGAGCATTTAAATTATTTATTGATCTTTATCTATTTAACGGTACTATTTATTTATTTGAAAAAACATTCTAAACTTATGCCAATACCATTTGGCAATACGAGCATTCATTTCGTCAAGGATCTATTTCCAATTATCGTGGTTGGCTATTTCTTTAGCTATGTGTTTAAGCTCGATCTTAGTTATTTCTCGAATTCTGGTTATACGTATGTAACGGCATTCGTTTTAGCTATCGTTATGCTAATTTCCTTGTTTGTTTCAGAGAAGATTATTGGTAAGGGACTTAGATACGTATTAGTTTTTGTATTTCTGCTTTCGTTCTTGAACTTCATCCCGACTCATTATGTGGATGGGGTAGATATTTGGTTGAATCTAGCTGTACGAATCAGCTATGCACTGATTATCATCGCCATCTTAGCAGATATTTATATGAAGGGGTATTTGTATAAATCCTGGGTTTCTTTACTGAAAATAGATATCGATGGATTTTTAACAGTAGGAATTTTGGGGATGCTGGTTTTCCTTTATGCTTTATTAGGTCAATTCCAATTTGATGGTTTACTCAGTTACTTCACTGTGGTTACTGGCAAAACTTTTTTACTATTTATAATAGCTGCAACCTCTTTATGGATGAGTACAAAGCAACTATTGCGCAAAGTAAAAGTAATGGGGTATTGTGTGTTATCGATTGCGATTATTAAACTTGTATTCTTCGATTTAGATTCATTAAGTTTAATAATCCGTGCAGTTTTATTCATGGTTATTGGTGGAATTGGTCTATTCCTGTCCAATCGATTATTATCGAAAAACACGAAAGAAGCTTAGCGTTTAGAAAATTCACACAATACTATCTTTTTCTTATATAATTTAACTATTATTGAAATTTAAAGGAGCTATTGACGATGAATCTAGGGTTGAAGGATAAAGTTGCAGTAATTACGGGTGCAAGTAAAGGAATCGGATTATATACCGCGATTCAGCTTGTAAAAGAAGGTGCAAAAGTAGCGATTGCTGCTCGTAGTGAAGACACATTAAAGGATGCAAAAGCATTTATTGAACAACAAACGGGTGAAGAAGTATTGACAGTTGCAGCGGATGTATCAGTAGAAGAACAATGCAAAAGATTAATCGAAGAGGTTGTTGCTCATTATGGACAATTAAACATAGTCATCAATAATGCCGGAACATCCTCTGCCAACTCATTTGAGGATGTGGAAACAGAGCTTTGGCATTCAGATTTAAATTTAAAATTATTCGGCGCAATTCATTGTTCAAAATATGCGCTGCCATATTTAAAGGAACAACATGGCGGTGCAATTGTCAATGTTACGGCTGTTTTGGCTAAGACCCCACCAGCAAGTAGCTTACCGACAACTGTTAGCCGTTCGGCAGGTCTGGCATTAACAAAAGCAATGAGTAAAGATTTAGGGAAATATAATATACGGGTAAATTCTGTATGTATTGGCTTAATCAGAAGCCAACAAATTGAAGATAAGTGGCAAAATGAAATGCCGGACAATACTTGGGAGGAATATTCGAAAGAAATCGGCAAAACAATTCCGCTTGGTCGAATCGGCAATACAGACGAAGCCGCTAATGTGATTACATTTTTAGCTTCAGATGCAGCGTCGTATGTCTCGGGTACGGCTGTTAACATTGATGGGGGTTCAGGGGCAGCTCTATAATAAATAGATTTAAAATCCTGTTTGGTTTTCAAGCAGGATTTTTTCTTACCATCTAATTTAGAAGTAGTGCTATCATAAATCATAAGGGCAATATAAATGCAGACTGAAACTTTTCTTACCTGTTATTCGTATGTTTAAATAAGTGTTATTTGTGAAATAGTAGTGTTTTACCTATAAATGACTTAACTATTAATGAAACGGGGAATCGCGATGTCAGAACTAAAAAACCCATTATTTGATGATTTAAATGCTAAGAAAAATGTAGAGGAAATTGCTCCAACTGAAATCCCGCAGCAACAGCTTGTCAGTCAGGAGGAATTATCTCAAATTAAAAAACGGCAGCTTGCTCTAAAGCAGGAACCGCAAGTCCAAGCGCTCGCTGAAAAAATAGACGCGAAAAACCAAATTGCTGTACTAGAATTTGGTAAAGAAACGGCAACAGCCATTTCCAAGTTCTCTGATAAAATGTTGGCCTCTATTAAAACAAGTAAGCTAGAAAAGTCCAGTGAGCTTATTAATAATTTGAATAAGATTATGGACCGATTTGACCCTCAAGATTTTAAAGAGGAGAAAAAAAGCGGCTTCCTAAAACGTTTGTTTAACAAAGGAAAAGAACAGCTTGAAAGAATATTATCGAAATACGATACGATGAATAAAGAAATCGATACGATTTATAATGAAATACAAAAATACGAAGTGGAAATGAAGAGAAATACGATTGAGCTCGAGCAGATGTATGATGAGAATTTAAACTACTTTCAAAGCTTGAGTGAGCATGTAGCTGCCATAGAAGTTAAGCTGCAGCAGCTTCAGCCCCAAATACCTGCTCTCGAAAAAAGAGCAAATGAAGGCGATCAGGAAGCGATTATGGAGCTGGAAACACTAAAAAGAAATATGGAGCTATTAGAGCAGCGCAGATATGATCTAGAAATGGCTCAACAGGTTTCCTTCCAGGCAGCGCCTCAAATTCGAATGATTCAACAAGGGAATAATCATTTAATAGGTAAGATTAACTCTGCATTTGTTACAACAATCCCGATCTTCAAACAAGGTCTAATCCATGCAGTCACGATTCAACGTCAAAAACTAGTAGCAGATTCCATGAACGAGCTTGATAAACGTACAAATGAAATGTTAATACGAAATGCAGAGAACATTCGTCAAAATAGTATTGAAATTGCTAGATCAGCAGGGAACCCAAGCATTAAGATTGAAACGATTGAAACTACTTGGCAGACAATTATGTCAGGTATTGAGGAAACGAAGCAAATTCAAGCAGAAACAATTCGTAATCGCGAAGAAGGAAGAAAACGAATTGAACAATTACAGCTGGAATATGAGAAGCTAAAACGTATGTAAAGAAAAAGTAGATTATCGTTCACAGTTTAGTGAAGATAATCTACTTTTTTAGAGCAAAAGAATAGATCAGTTTTTTCTATTGATTAGAAATTAGAAAAAACCTCTTCTGCGTACTGGGAATCCTGTAAAACCAGTATTGCCTGTAAAGCCACCCATATTACCCATATTACCCATATTACCCATATTGCCCATAGTACCCATATTGCCTGTACCCATAGTACCTGTAGTTCCTGCATTGAATGGTGGGAAGAATTCTTGATCCTCAGAGAATTCATTTACAGTAGACTGTGTTCGTGGGAAGAAATGTTGATTTTGTGTATGGTGTCTATTTACAGTTGTTGTATGAACTGGGTGGAAATGCGGTACAACTGTATTGAAAATGTTTGTTTTTACCACTTCTTGAGTTGGTGAAACTCGTGCTGGTGCAACTTGCGTTGGAAAAACATTTGCTGGACAGTGAATTGTATTTCTACAACCACCACCACATCCACATTGACGACGGTGCATGATCTTTTCCCTCCTTTGTTTTAATAGTTAGTGCATTATTAATCTATTCAATAATGAGAAAATGAACTAGATAAAATACCTATTATCGAAGAAGAAGTTGAGATTTTGTTTTATCATTTTATAAATTTCCTGTGAATTTTCCAAAGAGTATACATACAAACACCTAAATGAAAAGAGTACATATTATAGTGAGAATGTTGAGGAAAAAGTCGGGTATTTTAGTCGAAACCTTCATTAAGCTAAGGATTTAAATGTTGAATGAAGGTTATATTTTGATTAATAAAAAGGAGCGCGTGCAAATGAGTTCATCTATTGATTTTTCTTCTCCCGCTATTCAATTTTCATTTGACGTAAATAAGAGTCAGCTATTTAAAAAAGACCAGCAAAACTTTATTAATGTTTTAGGGGTAAATGAATTAAACTCACTTAAAAATTTATCGATGCTAGATACGTATTTGAGCAAAGGTAATATTGTCGAACCACATTACCATCAAAATGCGGCTGAACTAGTCTATTGCATTTCTGGAAGTGCTGTTGTATCAATCTTTCACCCATTTATGAAACAACTTATGAATTTCACTATAATGCCGGGTCAGGTTGTAAATGTACCTCAGGGCTGGTGGCATTATATTGAAGCGCAAACCGACCACACTCATTTTTTAGCCATTTTCGACTCTAATACGCCAGAGGTCATATTAGGCTCAGATCTTTTGAAGTTTACACCCCCAAGCATTATGGCAAGAACCTATTGTATGGATGAAAACCAGTGGAAGCATGCGGTAGCACCAGTAAAACCAGCCACTTTCATCGGCCCCCACAAGGACTGTCACGCCCATCATCATTATCAACAACCTTACCAAGTGCAATTTCCGCATCACCAAGTGCCAGTGAACCATCAACATAAAAATTATCCGTTTTATTCTTAGTATGGTAGGGAGACATGGTTGAGCCATGTCTCTTTTTGTATGTTAGTATAGAGCATGTTCATAGACGCCTGTAGCTCAAAAGGTAACAAAACGTTAATTTATATTAAACAAATCAGCAGAACGATAATCAGATATAAAGTGTACTACGCCAATTAAAGTCATCGCTTTAGCTATCAAAAGCCGGTTTAGGATGCACTCCATAAAGGAAATACTATATGAATAAAAGAAATCGATTTTATATGTAACTTTGCAATTGATAATTCCAACCAATTTACTTATAATTTAAAATATAGTAAACTTATAGGAATTTAAATATCGATATAAAGGACAGTGATTTGTTTGGCAAATTTATTGGATAGTACAAGAAGATATCTAGACAATGCACTACAACAACAACCTTTACATACTATGACACCTGAAGAAGTAAGAAGTATACGAGCAAATGCGCCCAAAGTACAATTAACAAAGCAAGTTACCTTAAAAAATATAGAAGATCGATTCATCACTGTACGTGATGGTGCGCAAATCCCCATTAGAATCTATACACCAAATGGGAATGGATTGTTCCCAGTCATTCTCTATTATCACGGTGGAGGATGGGTGTTAAATGATATTGAAACGAGCGATGCGAGCTGTCAGCTACTAGCAGCAGAAACAAATTCCATTGTCATTTCAGTAGGGTATCGTTTAGCCCCAGAATTCAAATTTCCCATCCCAGTATATGATGCCTATGATGCGTTTCTTTGGACGGCTGACCATGCTAAAGAGATCGATGGAAGCCTAAACGAAATTTCGGTTATGGGGGATAGTGCTGGTGGAAATTTAGCAACAGTAGTAACAATGATGAGTAAAGACCTTCAGGGACCAGCCATCAAAGCACAGATTTTGCTTTACCCAGTAACGGATTTAACGTTTGCGACAGGCTCTTACAATGAGTTTGCAGTAGGCTTTGGTTTAGAGAAGAAAGATATGGAATGGTTTGCACATCACTATTTACAAGAAGAAAGTGAGCAAACACATCCGTATGTCTCGCCATTAAAAGCAGCAGATTTAAATGGATTACCAGAAGCCTATATTATTGTGGCCGAAAATGATGTATTGAAAGACGAAGGGATTGCCTACGCAAAACGGCTGCAGCAATTTGGTAATCGAGCGGAATTACACATTGCAGAAGGATTAGTCCATAGCTTCTTTACGAAAAATGCTTCATTTGGTCAGGAAATTGATGAAAATATTAATCGAATTCGTAATTTTTTGCATAAAAATTGATCGACGAACGTATAGCTTGTTAAGTGGAAGTGCTGAATGAAACCTTGGCACTTCTATTTTTATGTGAAATAAAAATAAATTTGTACTAAATGGCAAGAATAGGGAACTTTTTATGAAGATGTCCGTATTACAATAGTCGGTACAATTCAAACTATACTTAGGATAATTATTCATCCTTATGAAAGGAGCTCGAAAATGTCTTTAAAGCTACAGCATGTTGTGAAAAAATATAAAGATTTTACAGCCGTCAATGACCTAAACTTCACCATAGATAAAGGGGAAATCTTTGGGTTAATTGGCCAAAATGGGGCAGGGAAAACTACGACGTTTCGAATGATTTTAGATTTGCAAGAACAAACATCAGGTACGATTACATGGGAAGGTACGCCTATAAATAAAGTTAACCGAGATTACTTAGGCTATTTACCAGAAGAGCGCGGGATATTTCCTCAAATGAAGGTGGAGGAGCAGTTGTATTTCTTCGGGGAATTGCGTGGCATGAACCGTGAAGCATTAAAAAAAGAAATAGATTTCTGGATTGCCCGCTTTGATTTGGAAGAAAAAAGGCATAATAAAGCCGAGACTTTATCCAAAGGAAACCAGCAAAAAGTACAGCTCATTGCAAGTTTTATACACAAACCTCAATTTCTAATCTTAGATGAACCTTTTAGTGGGCTAGATCCAGTAAATCGAGACTTATTGAAAGATGCAATATTATTGTTAAAAGAAAAAGGGGTAACGATTTTGTTCTCCAGCCACCAAATGGACAATGTTGAGGAGTTATGCGACCATCTTTGTCTTTTAAAACGGGGAGTCTCTCTATTCTCTGGTAGTTTGCTAGATTTAAAGAAACAGTATGGGAAGACAAAACTAACGTTGCGCACAAATGTTCCGATAAGTGAATTAGAAAAAATGGCCGGAGTTAAAGAGGTCAAAGTCGATCGAGATGAGTGCATTTTAACTTTAATGGACGAATCCTTTGCAGAATCTATCTTTGAGGTTGTCTCCAATGGGCGATATATAGAAAAATTTAGTCTAGATTATTTATCGCTAGATGAAATTTTCAAAGATAAGGTAGGTGGCAATGGTGAGTAAATTATGGATTCTGATTAGACAGCTCTATAAACAGAAGGTACGAGCTAAATCCTTTATTCTTATGACGCTTTTATATGTGGCTGTTATCGCAGTAGTTATCTTTTGGTCGGATATAAAAGCAATCTTTGTAAATGAAGAAGCACTGGAAGTGGCACTAATAAATGAAACACCCGTTGAACTCGAACCTATATTTATATCGAATGAAGATATAACTTTTAGCTTCCCAACTGATTCAAAGGAAAGCGTATACGACCAATTAAAAGAGGAAAAACTTGATGCGGTTGTAGTTGTTACAGAACAAAACGAAACATTAAATGCAGATATTGCAACATATGCACCGCTAAAATTAAACGATCAATCGACCATTTCTTCTTTTGTGCAATATGCAGGGAAGATTTACGGCATTCAACAATTGAACCTGACAGCCAGTGAAGCTGATAAAATATTAAATTCTGAAGCCGTTATTAAAACGACAAATTTAAATGAAGAAGTGGCTGACGGTAAAAGTGAGGAGCAAAAGCAATCAGGCATATGGGCATCTTATTTTGTTGGGATTGTCATTTACTTCTTCATCATGGCATTCTTATCAATGATTACTACAGATGTAGCATCAGAAAAAGGATCTAGAGCCTTGGAAATGTTATTGGTTAGTGTGAAACCAAGCACTCATTTTCAATCGAAAATTATCGGTATTTCATTATTAGCCCTTACTCAATTTACAATCATCTTTGGTTTCTTATTTGTCTTACTTCGCTTTACTGATGGTGGAGCAAAATGGGAGATGGTCGATTCGATTTTAAATGAATTGTCATATACCTATGTATTTTACGTTTTAGCATTTTTATTCCTGACAATCATCTTGTTCCTAATCATCGGTGCATTATTTGGCTCTCTTGTATCAAAGGTAGAAGAAGCTTCACAAGTTATGACACCGGCAATTATGATAGCACTGGTTGGTTTTTATGTCATGATATCCGGTATGGCCAACCCAGATACTTTGCTTATTAAGATTTTCTCCTATATTCCTTTAACATCAGGAATGGTCATGCCAATGCGTATTGGAGCAACAGACATATCACCAATCGAATCAATTCTTTCTTTAGTTATATTAATCATTTCTGTCATCGCCCTATATATGATCAGCTTATCCTTTTACAAACGAAGCGTATTAACTTATAGCTCGGGCGGCGTCATTCAAAAAATAAAAACTGTCCTAAAAGTAACAACTTAATTACAGAACAAATCTTTCTAAAAAACATTGCTGAAACACGCAATGTTTTTTTCTTTATGAAGGGGTGGCAACCTACAGTTAAAATTAGAAGGATTGTTTCTGTGTATAGTAAGTATAGAAGTCAGCTCTACAACTTTCGTCTTAAATGTTTCGAATTGTGAAATATTTTACTCAAATTGGGTTCACGGAGTATCTATAATTTGCTAAAATAGGTTGGGCTTGAAGTGAACAGAATTTTTGGACATTTTCCATCCTTTAAAAAGCAAAGAAGGTGAACCATGAAAGTATTTTTGAAATTAAGCTGGTTTTTCAAAGAACGGAAAAAGGAATATATGATTGGCCTATCCATGCTTGGATTAGTTGCCCTGTTAAATCTCATTCCGCCAAAAATAATCGGCTATGTCATTGACGCAATCGGACAGGGTGAACTCACGCCCAATTCACTTGCAAAATGGATAGGAATTATTATCCTTGTCGCAATCTTAACTTATATCCTTCGTTACTATTGGCGACGCATGATTTTTGGATCTTCGAACTATTTAGCGAAAATTTTACGTGAAAAGCTTTTCCGCCACTTTACGAAAATGAGTCCATCATTTTATCAGCAAAGACGTGTTGGCGATCTAATGGCACATGCCACAAATGACATTGCAGCGGTCCAACAGACAGCAGGTGGGGGAGTTTTAACTTTGTTTGACTCGGTCACGACAGGCGGATTTGTCATTCTAGCTATGGCGCTAACAATCGATTGGCGTTTGACTTTAATTGCCTTGATTCCCATGCCATTAATGGCTTTTTCGACTAGCTATTACGGCAAGCTTCTGCATGCAAGGTTTCGTGAAGCGCAAGGAGCATTTTCTGATTTAAATGATAAGACACAAGAAAGCATTTCGGGAATTAAAGTTATTAAAACCTTTGGACAGCAAGAACAGGATTCGGCAGACTTCACAAGACTATCAAACGAAGTCGTCTACAAAAACATGAAGGTTGCAAAAATCGATTCGCTCTTTGACCCGACAATAAGCTTAATCGTGGGCTTAAGTTTCATGCTTAGCCTAGGCTTTGGCGCGAAATTTATCTATGAAAATACGATGTCTATAGGGGATTTAGTAGCGTTTAACACATACTTAGGGCTTCTTGTTTGGCCGATGCTGGCTTTTGGTATGCTATTTAATATTATGGAGCGTGGATTGGCCTCCTATGACCGGATTGCGGAGCTCCTATCGATACCGATCGAAATTGATGATAAAGAAAAAGCTCACGATTTAAAACCAATTGGCGATATTCAATTTAACATTGAGAGGTTCAAATTCCCTGGTGAAGCAACAGAAGTCCTTCATAATGTGCATTTCCATTTAAAACAAGGAGAGACACTTGGGATTGTAGGGAAAACTGGGTCTGGGAAGACAACAATCTTAAAACTGCTATTAAGAGAATTTGAAGGATATCAGGGAAGAATTGAATTTGGCGAACATGCTATAGACGAATACAAAAAGAATCGTTTACGTGAGTCGATTGGTTATGTACCTCAGGATCACTTTTTATTTTCCACATCAATCTATGAAAATATTGCATTTTATAATCTGAAAGAAGAACGCGAAACGGTTGAGCGGGCAGCAAAAATTGCTCAAATCCACGAGGATATATCAAGATTTTCGGAAGGGTATAAAACGCTTATAGGCGAACGGGGCGTTTCATTATCCGGGGGACAAAAACAACGCATTTCCATTGCGCGGGCATTGATAATGAACCCAGAGCTGCTTATTTTGGATGATTCCTTATCAGCTGTAGATGCAAAAACAGAGGAAGCGATTTTAAAGTCCTTAAAAGAGGCAAGGGAAGACTCAACTACCATTATTACCTCCCACCGCTTAAGTGCCATTGAGCATGCTCATGTCATCATTGTGATGCATGACGGCACTATTATTGAAAAAGGCACACATAAAGAGTTAATGGCTCTAGAAGGCCGCTATTTTGAAATGTATCAGCTACAGCAACTAGAACGTTTGGTAGAAAAGGGAGGGGAATGATATGAAAATTAAGCTCACCTTTTCAAACAAAGAACAAACTCAGATTCTTTTAAAGTTGCTATCTTATTTAAAACCCCATAAGAAGATGGTGATGCTGGCTTTATTTTTGTTGGTTCTAACTGTTATTGGAGATGTAACAGGCCCTTACCTGATTAAAGTTTTTCTTGATGAGCATGTAGCAAAGAATAATTTCAACCCGAATTCTATTATATTTCTAGCAGTCTCCTATTTTATCATCCAAATACTGAATGTAATTTTTTCATATTTTCAACTTGTGAAGTTTCAGGAAATTGCACTGAAAATTATTCAACAGCTTCGAATTGATGTTTTCTCGAAAATTCATAAGCTCGGAATGCGCTATTTTGACGAAACACCGGCAGGCTCTATAGTCTCCAGAGCGACAAATGATACAGAGGCGATAAAGGAATTATTTGTTTCTGTGTTGAGTTCATTTATTCAAGCTGCTTTTCTTATAGTTGGTGTTTATATTGCAATGTTTCTATTGAACCCTATGCTTGCCTTCTATGCACTGATTTTGCTGCCATTAATCATGCTTGTTATTTACCTCTACCGAAAATATAGTTCGGTCGTGTTCGTAACAATGCGCGAGAAGCTAAGTCAGTTAAATGCAAAGCTAGCCGAAAGTCTTTCAGGAATGGGCATTATTCAAGCATTCAGACAAGAACAGCGTTTTTTGTCTGAATTTGACCAAATTAATGATGAGCATTATGCCGCGATGATGAACAATATCAAATTGAATAGCCTATTACTTAGACCTGTTATTGATTTAATTTTCTTCGCAGCGATTGTCATTATTTTAACTTACTTTGGAATTACTTCCTTCGATACGGCTATTGAAGTAGGTGTTGTTTATGTATTCATTACTTATATTAATCGATTTTTCGAACCGATTAATAATGTTATGGAGCGATTAACATTTTACCAACAAGCAATTGTAGCCGCATCTCGCGTATTCGCCTTATTAGATGATGAAGAAATCGAGCCCAAACAACAAGAACGAGCTTTAACGATTACTGAAGGGAAGATTGAATTCAAAAATGTATCCTTTAGTTATGATGGCAAAACGAATGTTTTAAAGAATATTTCCTTTACAGTTAGACCTGGAGAAACCGTAGCATTAGTCGGTCATACAGGGAGTGGGAAAAGCTCGATTATCAATCTATTAATGCGCTTTTATGAATTTGAGCATGGCGAAATCTTACTAGATGGGCATTCCATTAAATCGTATAGGAAGAATGAGTTAAGAAACAAACTTGGTTTAGTCCTGCAGGATCCATTTCTTTTCTATGGAACAATTGAAAGTAATATAAAATTGTTTAATGCTCGTTTAGCAAAAGAGGATGTGGTAGCTGCGGCAAAATTAGTTCAAGCAGATCAATTTATCGAGCAAATGCCGAGTCAATATGAGCAAAGAGTTTCAGAGCGTGGTTCTAACTTTTCAAGTGGTCAAAGGCAGCTCATTGCCTTTGCACGTACAGTTGCAACAAATCCCAAAATTTTAGTGCTGGATGAGGCAACAGCCTCGATTGATACTGAAACGGAGGTTGCGATTCAATCTTCCTTGGAAAAGATGAGAAAAGGCCGTACAACAATTGCCATTGCCCATCGTCTTTCTACGATTCAAGATGCAGAACAAATTTTAGTTTTGCATCATGGAGAAATCGTAGAGCGCGGCACACATCTAGAGCTTCTTGAACAAAAAGGTCTCTATCATAAAATGTATCTATTACAAAATGGTATAGTTGAATAATTAGAAGGGGGATGTCGTATGTTAACTGGCATCCTTTTCATCTTGAAGGGTACTAGTCAATCTAGTAGTTACGGCCAATTTCAAAAATTCCATTTACTTCAAGTTATTCGAGGACTATAATTTGTTTAGCTTTAACCAAGTAAAATTTAAGAAGGTGTTAATATGAATTTAGAGCGCAAGGGGATTTTATATGCAGTTGCTGCATATGGTATATGGGGCATTTTTCCACTGTACTGGAAGCTGCTTGCCCATGTTGATAGTATTGAAGTGCTGGTTTCCAGAGTAATCTGGTCGTTTGTATTTACTTTTATCTTTATCATCATTATTCAACAAAGAAAACTATTAATGGAAGATTTGAAGTCATTATGGAAAAGTAAAAAATTATTCTTTTCACTTTTAGGAGCTTCCTTTGTAATATCGTGCAATTGGTTTTTATATATTTTTTCTGTAAATAATAATCATGTAGTTGATGCCAGTTTAGGTTATTATATTAATCCATTGATCACAGTACTGTTTGGGATGATTTTCTTTAAGGAAAAGCTTTCGAAATTCCAAATTTGCGCTGTAATTGTTGCCTTTATCGGTGTTTTATCCCTGACGATCGGTTATGGAAAAGTTCCTTGGCTAGCGCTGTTAATTGCTTTTAGTTTCGCAATTTATAGTGCATTAAAAAAACAAATTACTTTAAATGCTACGCGCGGTTTAGTGATTGAAACGCTATTTATGCTGCCTTTCGGTTTGGTTTACTATATTTATATTATGTCTACTAATAAAATGTCATTTTTACATGTCAATTGGTCCACGAATATACTTTTAATTCTTGGAGGAATTGTAACAGCGATTCCACTAGTACTATTTGCAAAAGGGGCTAAGTTGCTTCCTCAATATGCAATTGGTTTTATTCAATATATGACGCCAACAACTGTACTAATTTTAGGGATTGTCCTCTATCATGAGCCATTTACAAAAACAGAGTTTATTTCATTCTCATTTATATGGTTATCAGTTATCATCTTTACGTTCTCGACAATTTTCGAAACAAGGAAGAGAATTCAGCTTCAGCAAGAAACAGCGAATATAGATATATAATGGAGAATAATTGAAATTTAAATTATTAGAATTTTATATGTCTTTCAAAAGGATATGTTATTATTTATGTAAGAACTATTTACATCATTTCGCCTATATTTCTTACATTTTAAAGCCATGAAATTTTCATATTCACAATCAAAGTATTTTTATAGAAAATTTGGTACGATGTAGACATTAATTTGTAAGGAGAGAACACCATGAACACAGATGTTAATGTCTTTTTAGCGTTCGGTGCTGGTTTTTTAAGTTTTATATCACCATGTACTTTACCGCTTTATCCAGCCTTTCTGTCGTATATAACAGGTATGAGCTATGATGAACTAAAAAATGAAAAGGGTATGCTGCAAAAACGTGCAATATTACATACGTTATTCTTTTTAATCGGTTTTTCCATCATCTTTATAATACTCGGATTTGGTACTTCCTTCACTAAGGGATTTTTCTTGAATTATCAAGATTTAATGCGGCAAATCGGCGCAATCCTAATTGTCACATTTGGTTTAATGATTGTTGGTTTTCTACAAGTTGACTTTTTAATGAAAGACCGTAAATTTCAGTTTAAAAATCGTCCATCGGGCTATTTTGGTTCACTATTGATTGGACTGGCTTTTGCAGCGGGCTGGACGCCTTGTACAGGGCCAATATTAGCATCGATTATTGCTCTAGCTACAGCAAACCCTGAATCTGCAATGTGGTATATGCTAGCTTATTACTTTGGTTTTGCTATTCCATTCTTCGTTTTATCGTTTTTTATCTCTAAACTCGGATGGATTCGCAATCATAGCCAGAAAATTGTAAAAGTCGGCGGATATATTATGATCGCAGTCGGTATTTTACTATTCTTTAATGGTTTAGATTATATTATCCGCTTATTATTGCCAATATTTGATGGATTCAAAGGTTTCTAATTAAGAATTTTTCAAACTGATCGATTGAATTTTTAAGAAGGAGGATGAAGGATGCCAACAGTATTAATAGTAGATGATGCACTTTTTATGAGGGTATCAGTCGGTAATATACTTAAAGAGTGGGGCTTTGAAGTGGTTGGAGAGGCTACTAACGGGAAAGAAGCTGTCGAGTTATACGAACAATTTAAGCCCGACCTTGTTACCATGGATATTACAATGCCCATCATGTCTGGATTAGATGCTGTCAAAGAAATTATACCTCAGTATCCTAATGCTAATATCATTATGATGACAGCGCTTGGCCAACAAAGAATCATTGTGGAGGCTATTGAAGCAGGTGCAAAGGACTTCATCACAAAACCTTTTGAAAAAAATCAATTAAAAACAGTTGTAGACAACATATTGGGAGATTATCTACCGTAAAGACCGAAAACCTGCTAGAGTTTTTTAGCAGGTTTTTTGATGGTTGTTAAAAAGGAAATTTACATGCGTTAAAGCTGCTTAATGTAATTCTAATATTGTAATTGTTTAGTGGGCAGTCTAGGAACACAAGGATATCCTTCTGTAATTTCTTTCAAATTAGCTAGCTACTTATCAATTGACTCCTTATAGAAATTAAGTATTGCGCTAAGATTGTCGAAATTGTTATATTTGTACTATGCTTTTTGTGGAAAAATGTTTACAAATAGGTTATTATCAATACGTTATTTGACTTCCTCAACAGTAAAAATAGAATATGAAAAAGTAACTAACTTTACCATAGAGAGAATTTAAGAGGAGGGAAGAGTTATGTTAGCAAATATACCTTCTCAATATTTTATTATCGGATCAACAGTCATGGCATTTTTAATGGGCATATTTGTGATGTTTGTTCGCATCCGCTCGCAAAAGAAGCCCGTTAATGCAAAAAAAATCCTAATCCCACCAATTGCTATGTCTTCTGGGGGACTGATGTTTCTTTTTGAAGAATTTCGAGTTGAACCATTACAAATTCTAGAAGCAGTTGCTGTGGGTGTTGTTTTTTCAACTGTATTGATAGCTACTTCAAAATTTGAGGTTCGAAACGAAGAAATTTATATGAAACGTTCTAAGGCGTTCTTTTTCATCTTAATCGGTCTATTAATTATACGAGTAATTATGAAAATGTACCTTTCTGATTCTTTTGATGTCGGAGAGCTTGGTGGAATGTTCTGGATTTTAGCCTTTTCAATGCTATGGCCATGGAGAATTGCCATGCTATTCCGTTATAAAAAATTGGAAAAAATTTTAATAACAGCTTAAAACAAAACGGGACCTTCTTCAAAAGAGGGTCCCGTTTCAATTTGTATCCTATGTACAAAAATGCTACTCAAAGTAATGCTCATAAGGAGTAACATCAATATTCAACTCATCCAGTTTTTTTCTCAAAAACTTATGATCGCGTTTAGGAGTTGCTAGAATATAGCCTCGAATTAGAATGTCATGTGTAATCGATTTCTTTTTTTCCTTCAAAGCAATCTCACCAATTTTGCCTGCTATTTTCTCCTTGGCAACTTGGCGAAATAAATCGGGTACCGGACTGACTAATTCATTTAATAATGCCTTTGAGTCTTCTCCCCATAAATGAATCGTTTTATCTAAATAATAGTTCTGCCAATCTAAATCTGATTTTCCATCCTTTTTTGGCAGTGCTTTTAAAAACTTGCGGAACATGAAGAATCCACCAATTCCCATAAGGGTTATTAGAACGAACACCCAAAATAGGATAAACCATAAAAACCAACCTTCCAAGCTCAAACCGTTCACCTCTTTACTATCACTATTTCCTATTATAAAAGGAATTTAAAAAGTTTTCACTCTTAATGTCTCTTTTTTGCGAGAAAAAAGATATGTATATAAGTGAAAGGAGGTGACCGAACATGGCAGCATTTTATTTTAACGACGCATCATTAAAGCTTTCTTTTGAAACTGGGGTTGATGAAACAGGCAAAGCCATCATCACTGCTAAAACGTATCGCAATGTACGCGATCACGTTGAAGCTGCTGAAGTATTAGCAGCTGTACAAGTTCTTGCTAGTCTTTCGAGCTATAACTTACTATTTGCAGAAAAAGTATTGACAGAAACAATTGACAATTAATTTAAAAAGTAAAAGGAAGGAGTGGAGTAAATGACAAAAGTTTTAGAATTGAAATTTAACACAGAAAACGGGAAAACAATGACCTTAACGGTAAACGATCCAAAGGAAAGTTTAACGGCCGGTGAAGTTGAAGCTGCGATGCAGGAGATAATTGCCTCTAATGTGTTCCACTACAATGGAAGTAGTCTAGTCGCAATCAACCAAGCTCGTATAGTTGAGCGTAACGTTTCAGAATTTGAACTAGCTTAAGAATTTTAGCCGCCAAAATCTGTTCCTAGGTTTTGGCGGCTTTTCTTTAGGAAGGAAATTATAAAATTTCGCTTTGGATAATTAAATACCGTTGATGGCAGCATTTTTTCTAATATAGATTCTGAATTTGTTGTATCCTTGGTGAGCGGTTTAAATACACCTTCTAAAGTTTCTGTTTAGACTACGCAGCTTACATGGTAGGCTGCGACTTCTCGAGTAGTACAACTTTCTAGAACTTTCTAAAATAAATTTGGTTAGCCCTTGTACAGTATTATATGTATAAAAACTTTGGGCCTTATACTAGCGTGTATGTTTTTAAAATGAAAAGGAGGTATTGTTGATGGAGGAATGGGTTCGATTAGTTCAAGAAATAGGTTTTCCAATCGTGGTTTCCTTTTATTTGTTATCACGTATTGAAACGAAACTTGAAGCAATTCACACTGCACTCGTATCAATACACCAACAATCAAATTAAAAGTACTCTAATGTTTTTATGAAAAAGTGGTAAGTGTTTTCACAAAATTGTTAAACTACATGTTTTTGATTGGTTGTACGTTTCCAAGTATTTCGGTTAAGATGGAAGAAGAATTAGAGGAGTTGAATACTTTGAAAAAGAAATTAGTAGGTCTTATCGGAATACTTGTACTTTCAATCGTCTTAAGTGCATGCAGCAATTACAAATTTAAAGCTGACACAGAGTATGAGATTGCAGATTTTACCGTGACCAATCATCGTGGGGAAGAAGTATCACTTGAAAGCTTAAAGGGAAAACCTTGGTTAGCAATGTTCATCTTTACAAATTGCGTAACGGTTTGTTCTCCAATGACTTATAATATGACAGAAATCCAAGAAGAACTAAAAGAACGCGGAATTGAAGATTATAATATTGTTGGCTTTTCTGTAGATCCATCCAACGATACGCCAGAAGTACTTTCTGAATACTTGAGTCATTATACGATTGCGGATGAATCTAAATGGAATTACGTAACAGGCTACGATCAAAAATGGATTGAGCAATTTGCCTTGAATTCATTTAAAACATTGGTGAAGATGCCAACAGAGGGCGACCAAGTCATTCACGGATCATCTTTTTACTTAGTTGATGAAAAGGGAATTGCTGTTAAAAACTATACGGGCTACTCAGATAGTGATGATGGAGTCCCATTTGATACAATCGCCATTGATATTGAAACCTTAATTGAAGAACGTTTAAGTAAATAATCTGTAATCTGGAAGCTGGACTTTAATTAGTCTGGCTTTTTTGTTGGATAAAATTATATTTTTTATTTTTCGGAAGAATATAGATAATGAAAATCGTACGGGCGCTATAGATATATTTGTTGGGATGTGTATATTGGGCGGTTTTAGTACTGAATGGCAGTCGAACAGTCGCAAAAATTACAGTTATGCGACAGTTTGGAGTTCGCGAGCAACAGAAAGCTAGCAAAACCACAACTTTACTACGTTTTAAAGCTCTATAGCAGGGGAAATGGAGTAATGACCTCATTTGCACGGTCGAATATCAAGCTTCTATAACACAGTTTGAACTAAAAAATACGATGATTGGAGGTTTTAGCTTTAACATTAAAAATTAAAACCGCCTTAAAAAATGATTATTTTCCGTAGAATAATTTATGAAAGATGACAGAGAATAAACGAGTCAACTTTGAATGGAGGTATGAAATTGAAAACTGTTAAAGAATTGATGACGACTAATATTAAAGTGTGTGCACCACATGACCCAGTAACTGCTGCTGCTAAAATTATGCGTGATATTGAATGCGGATCGGTACCAGTATGTGAGGGTAAAGAGGTAGTTGGGATTATTACAGACCGTGATATTGTAATTAATGTCATTGCTGAAGGTAAGGATGCAAACTCTGTTCATTGTCATGATTGTATGACAACGGATGTTGTGACTTGTACTACAGATACAGATATTCATGAGTGTGCACGTTTAATGGCACAGCATCAAATCCGCCGCATTCCTGTTCTTGAAAATGGTGAGCTTGTGGGAATTATTGCGATTGGTGACCTAGCTCAAGAAAACATCTATACAAACGAAGCGGGGGAAGCTTTAAGCGACATTTCCGAGCATACTCATTTAGAACACTAGTAAAGTTAATATTTCTTTTCAATAATAAAAGCGTGGAGGCTCATTGTGAGAGCCCCACGCTTTTTATTAAAACTCTTTACGTAATTGTTCAAATACCTGTTTCAAATCTCCGATAATGTCTTCAGCTTCTTCTACCCCTACAGAGAAACGTAATAAACGGTCGTCAACACCACGTGCAACGCGTTCTTCGTAAGGAATATCAGCGTGTGTTTGAGTGGCAGGGTAAGTGATAAAACTTTCTACACCGCCAAGACTTTCTGCAAACGTGATTAACTGGATTCTTTGAAGGAACGGATTCACCATTTCAGCTTCTTTTACACGAAACGAAAGCATGCCGCCTTTACCTGTGTACAATACATCTGTTACAAGAGGCTCTGTTTCTAAATAGGCCGCGACCTTTTGTCCGTTTGCATCGTGCTGTTTTAAACGAAGGTGCATTGTTTTTAACCCGCGAATAACTAACCAGCTATCCATTGGAGAGAGTACAAGACCCATACCGTTATGAGCAAATGCTAATTTTTCGCATAGTTCCTGTCCTTTAGCTACTACTAATCCTGCTAACACGTCGTTATGACCAGCAATGTATTTTGTAGCACTATGTAAGACAATATCAGCCCCATGCTCAATTGGGCGCTGGAAGTATGGAGTATAGAATGTATTGTCAACGATGAATAATAAATTATGTTTTTTACAAATCTTAGCGAATTCATCTAAATCAAATTCCAGCATTAATGGATTGGTTGGTGTTTCTAAGAAAATGGCCTTTGTATTTTCGTTAATAAGTCCTTCTACATCTTCTAATGATGCAAAATAGACAGGGTTAATATTATACGTTTCACCAAATGTTTTTAATAATCGATATGTACCACCATATATATCGTCTGGTACGATAATTTCATCACCTGGTTTGAAAAGAGATAAGATTAGCTGTACAGCTGCCATACCAGAGCTACATGCAAAACCTGCATCTCCATTTTCTAAATCTGCAATGCCTTTTTCTAAAATCTCACGTGTTGGATTTTTCGTACGTGTGTAATCGTACCCAGTAGATTGTCCAATACCAGCATGCTTGTATGCAGTTGACATATAAATAGGTGGGTTAACAGCTCCCGTTTTAGGATCACTTAAGTTACCTAATTGAACTAGTTTGGTTTCAATTGAACGTTTTGTCACTATTCTCACTCTTTCTTTCAGTTATACATTCTACAAAATTTTATGATAAATCAATTTTCTTGATTATTATTACAATTTATCATTTTAATGTTCTGAAAACAACACTCTTGGGGTGAATTAATTAGAATTAAAACAATTTCTACTGAAAATGGTTTTTACTAACAGATTAAGCATAAAAGCTTTTTATTATATTTAATAATTATGCTTGTTGGTTTTTAAGCAAATCTCTAATTTCCTTTAATAGTTCTTCTTTTGTATCTAGTTCCGGAGCGGTAGGTTCTGCTTCAGCTTCTTCTTTTTTCTTACGATTAATTTTCGCGATAAAACGAAGAGCTAGGAAGATGGAGAACGCAATGATTATAAAATCTATAATAGATTGAATAAAAACGCCTATCTTGATTTGCGCTTCGCCAGAGCCATACATAAAGCTTTGTGTTAAGTCAATTCCGCCCGTTAACATGCCGACAAGAGGCATAATAATGTTTTCAACCAAAGAAGTGACGATTTTTCCGAATGCACCACCGATTACGACCCCGATAGCCAAATCGAGGATATTTCCCCTCAAGGCAAATTCTTTAAATTCTTTTAACATACTTTTGCATCTCCTTGCATTTTAATATTTATTTAGTATAAAATGGTGCTTCCAAAAGTTCTATAATTCTTTTGTATATTTACTCGTACTTATGCCTATGTCAAAAGGCAGAATAAGAGGAAAATTACTGTGGATGTGTTATATGAAGAAGAAAGCGAAAACAAAAATACCTATAAAAAAGAAAAAGAAGCTTAGTATCAGTCCGGGTGTTAAATTATTCATAATCCTGCTATTGATTCCCATCTCTATCTCGGTTTATTCACTATCGTTTGTGACTTGGGAGAGCATGCGAAACCTACCCATAATACAAAATTTTTTGCAAAGAGATATCGACAAATTACAAGCTGACCTAGATCTTCAAATTCCAGAAGAGTATATCCCGGTCTACATGGAAGCAGCTGAAGCCTATGATGTACCTTGGACATTGTTAGCAGCGCATCATCGTGTGGAAACGCGATTTTCTTCAATGGATTCTCTAGTTTCACCTGTTGGTGCAGAAGGACACATGCAATTTATGCCTTGTACCTTTGTGGGATGGAGTCATCCGACATGCAGTGATTTAGGTGAGGGGAATATACCTGAAAGTGAGAAAACGAATCCTGATGTGATAAAAAAATATGGCGGCTATGGTGTTGATGCAAATGGGGATGGAATTGCAGATCCGTATAATGTGGAGGATGCAATTTTTAGTGCAGCAAATTACCTTTCACAAGCAGGTGCCTCTGAAGGTGAACTAAAAAAAGCGATTTTCCTTTATAATCATAGTGACGAGTATGTGGATGATATTCTCTATTATTATCATCAATACGAAGAAGTCAGTGAAGGTTTGACCCAAAACGTTTTTTTTGATTAATAAAAAAGAAATCAACTGCTAAAAACAGTCGATTTCTTTTTCTTTATTATTTTATGTTGCTTTTCTCATTGAGCGCATAATCAAGCTTACGATAAAGATTAATACGATTGCACCAATGAGAGCAGGGAAGACGTAGAAATCAGATACTTGCCAACCCCAGTTACCTAAGACTGCACTACCTATCCAAGAACCAACAATACCTGCTACGATATTACCTATAATACCTCCAGGAACGTCTCTCCCAATAATAACTCCCGCTAACCAGCCGAGTACTCCACCTATTATTAAAAACCAAATGAAACTCATCATTCAAGAGTCAACTCCTTTTTCATTTATTAAAAGCGTGTAGTAACCTATAGCCATAAAATTAAAGGTCTAAACATACATTAATGATTCGAACTGGTTAATACAGCTTTTCAATAAGTAATATGCACATTTTTTATTAAACAATGCATAAATAGCACAAATCATTGACTTTACTATATAAGAAAAAATTCACAAATTGTTCAAAAAGTTTTGATTTTTTTAAAAGGCAGGAGTATAATTCTTGTAAGAAGTAAAAAAATTCTGAAAAATGGGGTGTTCTTTATGAATATGAAAGTAATGAAAAGATTAAATCGCCAAGGATTTGCCATTGCCATACTTCACGCAGTCATATTAGTAAACCTCTCTTTAGATATCTTTTACGTAAAATAACCTATATTTAGAAGTCTAGCTGTTTTTTGGCTAGACTTTTACTTTTTTTATATAGCTTTACGTTCGTAATACTGACATTTTTATGACACATGTCGACCGAAGTAAAAATAATGAATACATTTTATCTTGAATTTTAAAGAAAAAAATTTCTATACCAAACTTCCGAAAAAATTCATTTAAACAGAAAATTCTGTACAAAATATAGCGTGTAAACGATTTCAAATTAACAAACTTTTTCAAATTGTATAAATAATTCTAAAAATTATGTTGACTACTATGGCTTTTTTGTACTATGATAGCAACAATTTAATACGTTCGTTATTTAAAACGAACACAATCATGTAACTTATTAGGAAATGATTGTATTCTATTTATAATTCTATCTATCTATTTATAATGTAATAGATAATCTTGAGGGGCGTTTCAATATGAGAAGTGACATGATTAAAGTAGGAGTTGACCGTGCTCCTCACCGTAGTCTTTTATATGCTACGGGGAAAGTAAAAGCGAAAGACTTAGGGAAACCATTTATTGGTGTATGTAATTCATATATCGATATCATTCCAGGTCACGTACATTTGCGGGGGTTCGCAGATGTAGTAAAAGAAGCGATCATTGAAGCAGGTGGAATTCCGTTCGAATTTAATACTATTGGTGTTGATGACGGAATTGCAATGGGACATATTGGTATGCGCTATTCTTTGCCAAGTCGAGAGTTAATCGCTGATTCTGCTGAAACAGTCATTAATGCGCACTGGTTTGACGGCGTGTTTTATATCCCAAATTGCGACAAAATTACGCCAGGTATGCTAATGGCTGCAGTACGTACGAACGTACCATCGATTTTCGTATCAGGTGGTCCAATGGAAGCTGGGAAATCGGCTTCTGGAAAACAATTATCATTAACATCAGTTTTTGAAGGTGTTGGTGCACATAAGTCAGGCAGCATGTCTGCCGAAGAATTATTAGATATCGAAAATAATGCATGTCCTACATGCGGTTCTTGTTCGGGTATGTTCACAGCAAACTCGATGAACTGTTTAATGGAAATGCTCGGTGTAGCTCTTCCAGGTAACGGTACAATCGTTGCCACAAGCGAACAACGTCATGAATTAGTGCGTGAAGCAGCGAAACAATTAGTACGAATGGTTAAAGAGGATATTAAACCTCGTGATATTATAACAAAAGAAGCAATTGATGATGCATTTGCTTTAGATATGGCTATGGGTGGTTCAACAAATACAGTTTTACATACATTGGCTATTGCAAATGAAGCAGGAATCGAGTATCACCTAGAGGATATTAATAAAGTGGCAGCACGTGTTCCATACTTAGCAAAAATCATGCCTGCTTCAGATATCTCAATGGATGATATTAATATAGCTGGTGGAGTAAGTTCGATTATTAATGAGTTAACGAAAATTCCTGATGCGATTCATCCAGATCGTATTACGGTTTCTGGACAAACGATGCGTGAGCTTGTCAAAGAGCATGTTATACTAGATGATCAAGTAATTCGTACAAAGGATAATCCATATAGTCCTGTAGGAGGATTATCTGTTTTATTTGGTAATATTGCTCCAGAAGGTTCAGTTATTAAAGTAGGTGCAGTGGATCCTTCGATTAAAACCTTTGTTGGGGATGCAATTGTCTTTGAGTCCCAAGATGAGGCGCAGGCTGCTATTGATGAAGGGATTGTAAGAGAAGGTCACGTAGTAGTTATTCGCTATGAAGGTCCAAAAGGTGGTCCAGGTATGCCTGAAATGCTAGCTCCAACCTCTGCTATTATGGGTCGTGGACTAGGTACGAAGGTTGCTTTAATCACAGATGGGCGTTTTAGCGGTGCATCTCGTGGAATTTCGATTGGGCATATTTCACCGGAGGCTGCAGAAGGTGGTCCAATAGCACTGATTGAAAATGGTGATAAAATAATTATTGACTTACCAAATAGAACGATTAATCTAGATGTAGCAGACGAAGTTTTAAGTGAACGTCGTCAAAATCTAAAACCGTTTGAACCTAAGATCAAAACGGGTTGGTTAGCAAGATATTCAAAACTTGTAACAAACGCTTCTAAAGGCGGAATTATGAAAATATAATTCTCCAGAGCAAATTTTTAATGGTATAATTACTGTATATCAAACTAATAATGGTAAAAGTGAATAGATAAATTCGATGATGAGGTAAAAGGATATAGAGCCTTGTATCTACCAGAGAGTCGGTATTGCTGGAAGCCGACGATACAACTATATCCGACATCCCCTCGGAGTGAGCTATTAAACGC